>Ga0184615_10001794_pt1 | contig 11532 bp, 9 predicted proteins | sample PLM4_65_coex_FD_133134 | JGI IMG/M metagenome (GOLD analysis project Ga0184615, IMG submission 133134) | Groundwater sediment microbial communities from an aquifer in East River, Colorado, USA - PLM4_65_coex | ecosystem: Environmental > Terrestrial > Soil > Riparian zone | place: USA: East... | reverse complement strand
CAAGATCATCCCTGGCGGCGCAGACCGTTCGTATGGAATCCATGTGGCACAACTGGCAGGCTTGCCTGCTCCAGTGATCCAACGCGCGAACGAGATCATGGCAGAACTCGAAAAGACATCCGGACGCGCAGTGAAGATCGATCCGCACGCCGCGCAGCAGGCCATGCTATTTCCTGAATCCAGTCCACTGCTTGACGAACTACAAGGTGTTGATGTCAACAGCCTCTCCCCCATTGAGGCTCTGAATAAGTTGTTTGAATGGCAAAAAAAATATTCAAACCACTAGGCCACTCACATCTTTCAGTAATGTAAGCCCAATTTTGAAGTGGAGGGACAAGGGTATAATTTCACGTATTCAATCCCGAACTCATTAATCAAGGAAGATATCATGAAGGTTGCTATCCTCGCAGGTGGATTAGGTACCCGCCTATCCGAAGAAACTACAGTCAAACCTAAGCCGATGGTGGAAATCGGGGGAAAACCGATGTTATGGCACATTATGAATATTTATGCAGCACATGGTTTTAAGGAATTTGTCATCGCATTAGGGTATAAAGGGGAACTTATCAAGGATTATTTTCTAAATTACCACTATCACTCCCGCAGTCTCACTGTACAATTAAGGACAGGCGGGGTAATCGCGCACAACAGGGACGGCGAAGATTGGACTGTTCACTTGCTTGATACTGGCAACGACACGCAGACAGGTGGACGTGTAAAACAGGTGGCGGAATTTGTTGGCAACGAACCGTTTATGCTTACCTATGGAGATGGCGTAAGCAATGTCAATATACGAGGTTTGATGGAATTTCATCGAAAAAAACAAAAGCTGGCTACATTAACAGCCGTACGCCCGCCTGCCCGCTTCGGGCAAATGGTCTTCGATGGCGATCAGGTGATTCGCTTTGAGGAAAAGCCCCAGGTCGGAGAAGGCTGGATCAACGGCGGTTTCTTCGTTCTACAGCCGGAAATCGTGGAATATATCGATAACAATTCCACCTATTGGGAACGGGAACCGCTTGAACGTCTCTCTGCAGATGGACAGTTATCAGCTTATCGACATGAAGATTTCTGGCAATGCATGGACACGTTACGTGATGTTCACAACCTTGAAAAACTCTGGCAGGAAGGCAAGGCGCCATGGAAACTGTGGAATTGAACCGCACCTTCTGGCTGGACCGCCCCACGTTCGTTACAGGCGGAACAGGTTTGGTCGGTTCATGGCTGGTTAAGCGGCTTATTGATGCGGGTGCAGATATCGTTTGTCTCGTGCGTGACTGGGTGCCGCAAAGTGAAATAGTCCGCACGGGATGGATCGAGCGTGTCAAGGTTGTGCGCGGGGATATTCGCGAACGGGATGTCTTGGAACGTGCACTCGGTGAATATGAGATCGATACCGTCATTCACCTCGCCGCGCAAACCATCGTGACGATCGCAAACCGCAACCCGATTTCCACGTTCGAGACAAATATCGCCGGTACTTGGAACTTGCTAGAGGCTTGCCGCCGAAGCCCGCGCGTCAGACAGGTTGTTATCGCGTCGTCAGACAAAGCCTATGGCGATCAAGAAATTCTTCCCTACAATGAGAACATACCGCTGCAGGGACAACATCCGTACGATGTTAGCAAGTCTGCGGCGGATTTGATTGCATATACTTATGCAAAAAGTTTTGATTTACCTGTTGCCATTACGCGCTGCGGTAACTTCTACGGCGGAGGCGATTTGAACTGGAACAGAATCATTCCGGGAACGATCCGCTCAATTCTGCGCGGACAACGTCCGATTATTCGCTCGGATGGGGAATACATCCGCGATTATTTTTACGTGGAGGACGGCGCGGTGGTGTACATGTCGTTGGCGGAACAACTCGCGGCGCGCCCCGACCTCAAAGGGCAGGCATATAATTTTTCCAACGAGATTCAGGTATCGGTGCGCGAGATCGTGGGTCGCATCCTGAACATGATGAATTGTAGCCTGAGTCCGGATATCCGGAACGAAGTCACGAATGAGATCCATCATCAATATCTCAGCGCAGAAAAAGCGCGCCGTGAATTGGGATGGAAACCGATGTTCACACTAGACGAAGGTCTTAACAGGACGATCGATTGGTATAAGGAATTTTTCCATGAGTGAAAGAGCAGACCAACTGCGCGCGCAAATTCTAGAAATGGTCTCTGAATATGCATCAGAAGCGTTTCCCCAAAAGGGGTTTATTCCCGGTGAAAGTCCGGTACCTGTCTCCGGACGAGTGTTTGACGGAGAGGATGTTCAATCGCTTATCGATTCAAGCCTGGACTTCTGGCTTACCACCGGACGATATGCGGATCAATTCGAAAAGGAATTTGCACGGTTCTTCAAAATGCGCCACGCAATTTTGGTGAACTCCGGTTCGTCAGCAAACCTGCTCGCGCTAACGGCGCTCACCTCCCCTCTATTGAAAGAGAAACAACTTAAGGAAGGCGATGAAGTCATCACTGTTGCGACAGGCTTTCCCACAACTGTAAATCCCATCTTTCAAAATAATCTGGTTCCTGTTTTCGTCGACATAGACATCCCCACCTATAATGTTGATGTCACTCAACTCGATGCCGCGCTTTCCAAAAAGACACGCGCGGTCATGGTCGCCCACACGCTGGGTAATCCATTCAACCTTGAAGTTGTGACAGAATTTTGCAAACAACATGATCTATGGCTCATTGAAGACTGTTGTGATGCTGTCGGCGCGACATATAATGGTCAACCCGTGGGCAGGTTTGGCGATGTAGCAACTGTCAGTTTTTACCCGGCACATCACATCACCATGGGCGAAGGCGGAGCGGTCTTAACCGATAAACCCAAACTCAAGAAGATCATCGAATCCTTTCGCGACTGGGGACGCGATTGTTGGTGTGACCCCGGCAAAGATAACACCTGCGGCAAGCGCTTCGATTGGGATCTCGGTGACCTGCCTCACGGTTACGACCACAAATATACATACTCTCACATAGGCTATAATTTGAAAGTCACCGATATGCAGGCGGCTGTCGGCGTTTCACAAATGAAAAAACTCCCACAGTTCATCGAAAAACGCAAAGCGAATTTCAAATACGTATTCGACCGGCTCTCGCAACTCGACGAATTTTTCCTCCTCCCAGAAACGACTCCCAACGCCGACCCTAGCTGGTTCGGCTTTCCGATCTATGTCCGCCCCGAGGCGCCCTTCACCCGCGACGAAACTGTACGCTGGCTGGAGAATCACAAAATCGGCACACGGCTTCTGTTCGCAGGCAACCTGATCCGCCAGCCCGCCTATCGCGGAAAGACATATCGCGTCATTGGCGATCTCGCCAAGGCAGATGAAGTAATGTGCCGCGTATTTTGGATTGGGGTATACCCCGGATTGACCCAGCCCATGCTGAATTACATGAGTGATGTGCTGGCACAACTTTGTGAAACTGCCACTTAATTATATTCATACAGGATGTTTCTATGATTCAAGGCGTACTTGTCCAGATTCTTAAACAAATTCCTGATGAGCGTGGAAAAATCATGCATATGTTACGAGTAGATGATCCGCATTTTGAAAAATTCGGTGAGATCTACTTTTCCGTTGTTTATCCCGGGGTTATCAAAGGCTGGCATCTTCACAAGGAAATGACCCTCAATTATGCAGTCGTCCATGGAACCATAAAGTTGGTGCTCTATGATGATCGCCCGGAATCACCCACTCGCGGTGAAATTATGGAATTGTTTGTTGGTGAGGGAAATTATGTGTTGGTCAAAATTCCGCCACAAGTATGGAATGGCTTTAAGGGCGTGGGCATAACCCCCGCCATTGTAGCTAACTGTTCCACCATCCCTCATACTCCTGACGAAATTGTCCGCATGGACCCAATTGAGAATCCAATTCCATACAAGTGGGAACTCAAGAATAAATGAAAAGATGTCTTGTTATTGGAGCTTCCGGACTTGTTGGCGAACACCTGGTTAACTCTCTAAGGGAATCCGGCGATAATTCAGTTGCCACATATCGCTCAAATCTCATCCCAACAGCGGAACATCTGGATATTTGTGATGCAGTAAAAGTCAAGAAATTACTGGAGAGGCTTCAGCCAAAGATCATCTTCCTCCCAGCTGCGCTCACCAATGTCGATTTTTGCGAAGAAAATCGGGACCCGTCTTACACAATTAATGTCACGGGCGTAAAAAATGTAGTCGACGCATCGAACAAAATTGAGGCACGGCTTATTTATTTTTCAACCGATTATATTTTCGATGGGACAGCGGGCCCGTATCACGAAGATTCAACTGCAAACCCAATTAGCGAGTATGGACGACAGAAGCTAGAAGCCGAGCACTACATCGCATTGACTTCATTGAACTACCTGATCGTTCGCACGACAGTTGTCTATGGATGGGAACGGCAGGGAAAAAACTTCGTTAACAGGCTGGTGAATTCACTTCGGGACGGGATCACCGTTAAAATACCTGATGATCAAATTGGTACACCAACATACGCTCCCGAGCTGGCAATAAGTGCAGTAAACCTTGCTATGAAGGATTTAAAAGGGGTTATAAATATAGCTGGAGCAGATTGCATAAGTCGCTACGAATTTGCCCTAGAAGCCGCGAAGGTCTTCAACTTGCAATCCAATCTCATCATTCCCGTTTCAACAAGCGAATTGAATCAACCGGCACGGCGCCCATTATTGGCGGGATTAAGAACAGAGAAGGCAGCAAGCTTATTAAGCGTTAGCTTTTTATCGAGTAACAAAGGACTGGCCTTAATGGTGGAACAAAAACCTAATTTGATCACATCGTCCTCGTAATCAAATTCGTTGACAGATCAAATCTCTGCAATTCCAAAAACGGGAAGCGTGTGGAAAGGAAGCGGAACGCGTCCGCTATTACGATTATGACTAATAAAGCCCAAAGTCTCGATGAACAGATCGAATTAAGCATCGTCATGCCCTGCCTTAACGAAGAACGTACCGTTGGAGCATGTATTGCTCAGGCTAAAACCTTTCTTGATTCCAGCAAAGTCAACGGTGAGATTATTATCGCGGATAATGGAAGTACTGACCGCTCTATCGAAATTGCAACCACGAATGGTGCTGTGGTTGTGCATGTGGAAGAGAAGGGATATGGCAACGCCTTGCGAGGCGGCTTCCATGCGGCAAGGGGAAAATACATCATCATGGCGGACGCGGATGAAAGTTATGACATGCTTCACCTTGGCGGGTTTATTGAAAGGCTTCGTGAAGGGTACGACCTAGTGATGGGAAACCGGTTTAAAGGCGGAATAAAAAAGGGAGCGATGCCATGGCATCACAAATATATCGGCAACCCCATCCTTTCTTTCATTGGGAAACTATTCTTCAAAACCCCTGCGAACGACTTTCATTGCGGGTTACGAGGCTTTACGAAAGAAGCGATCACTAAAATGAACCTTCAAACCACTGGCATGGAACTTGCAAGTGAGATCGTTATAAAAGCTTCTATTCTTGAGATGAACGTCTGTGAAATACCTACAACGCTATCACCAGATGGTAGGGATAGACCGCCGCATCTGCGCAGCTTCCGGGATGCCTGGCGACATTTTCGATTTCTTCTCCTTTTTAGTCCACGCTGGCTATTCCTCTACCCAGGCTTGATAATGATGTTAATTGGTCTTCTCAGTACCTTCCTGTTGCTTTCAAGCTCGAGGGTGCACTCTTTGTTATATTCATCCGCAGCTATGATCATTGGTTTTCAACTTGTCGCTTTTGCCATGTTTACCAAGGCATTTGTTATCAATGAAGAACTGATGCCGGAAGATCCCCGATTGAAGTGGTACTTTCAACATGTCACACTCGAAGTTGGAGTGACAACAGGGATATTCCTCCTGCTTATTGGCATGGGAGGTACTTTTTATGCTTATAAGATTTGGGAAACAAGCTTATTTGGTCCTCTGGATCCGGCAAATACCATGAGGATCGTAATCCCCTCTGTCACATCACTGGCACTTGGCGCCCAGGTGGTTTTTTCCAGTTTCTTCTTAAGCGTACTGGGTTTAAAACGACGCTAGATAAATGATTATGAAACAGCCCTGGTTATCTGTTTTAATGCCGACCTATAACGGTGAAGCATACTTGTCCTCCACCCTGGAGTCTATTGTCGTCCAAGGTGCAGAGGGCATTGAGTGTATTGTGGTCGATAGCGGCTCAACAGACGGAACATTATCCATTCTTGAGAGCTACAAAAACGAACTTCCCATTAAGATCCTGCATCCAAAGGAACTAAATAATTGGGTTTCGAAGACCAATTATGCCCTTAAGTACGCTGAGGGTGAATACGTTTGCTTTTTACATCAGGACGATCTATGGTTCAAAGACCGCCTAACTATTATGAGAAAACTTACGGAGCAATTTCCTCAAGTCGGCTTTATACTACATTCATCCCGGTATATAGACAATGACGATAATTATCTGGGGTTATGGAAGTGTCCGTTACCGGAATACCCTGAGATTATTAACTCCAGATTACTGGTGGAAAAATTGTTGGTGCAAAATTTTATCTCCATCCCTGCCCCTGTATTTAAACGGGAGATCATTCTAGGCGTTGGCGGAATGAATGAGGCGCTATGGTACACTGCCGATTGGGATTTGTGGTTAAAAATCGCATCAAACAGTGATGCGGTGTATTATCCAACTCCACTCTCCGGGTTTCGTATCCACCCCCATTCCATGACGATGATGCGCAGCGCAAATCTTCAAGACTTTAGGGAGCAACTCGAAACCGTCGTAAAAAAGTATCTAGAGCCGTTGGGAGCCAATAAAAGAACAAAGAACAGAATTTCAAAGATCGCCAACTTCTCAAAAGAAGTGAACATCGCTCTTGCCGGAACGATGCATGGCAATAGATCCCTCCTACTCGGGCTGTTTATATCGTTTGTTTCATTGGGTCCATCAGGATGGTATCGCTATGTGAACGATTCACGGATTTTGGAACGGATATCAGCCAGAGTAAAGGCGCGTTTGATATCCCAGAAAAAACGATAATGGTCTTATATCATCCGGTATTTGCTGACATAAACAGACACCCAAAAAACTCAATTAGCTACAGGATGTGAAGGCTAATGAAACCGAACCTGTCTTTAATTAAATCGTTTGTCGTATTTTGGGCGATCCTTTGTATAGTTATTTTCGTCAGCATCCCCGGCAGGGCAAGTTATGTCCACTGGGCTGTCTTTGGTGATTGGAACTCTTTGGTAAGTAAACTTGCCAGAATCGAACCAACAACCTATATTACGGGTCTGATTTTAGCCATTATAGGTATTACCCTTTTTTCCACTGCCTGCATCTTCCTGGGGTCAATATTTATAAAGATTTTCCGAATTCATGAAAAAGATAATTACACATCGAATTTATCAGATTGGTTGGCTTTGTTGGGAACTGCATTCCTAATTGGGCATGGGCTCTTTTCATTAATCTTTCTTGCCCTAGCCAGCTTATATCACTTAACCCAAGTTCATATCGCCGTAATCCTGATAACCGGCGCCTTATCGGGGGCCATTCACGCAAGAAAAGTGTTGGCTCCACCATTTCTGTCGCACAACTACAAATCTCATGAAAACAAAGAAAATAAAAGAGACAAACTAACTCTGCTGCTTATAATGAGTATCCTGTTTTTTAGTCTTTTATATATTTCAGCGCGGCAAAGTTATGACGCCTCGGCAATCTATTTTTCAGACGCCAAGATAAGCGCGATAACAAATCGCGCGCAATATTTTACTGATGATACATTTGTAGTGAGCGTGCTTCAATCCACGATTCAATATACAGCCTTGATTCAGTTGTTCGGCGACCAGGCGGCTCGCATGTTCTCATGGATTTGTGGAATTGTGATCATTGCATTCAGCATCGCATTGGGGGAAAGGGTTGGGCTCTCCCAAAAAGCAAAACTTATTCTGGTAGCATTTCTACTCACATCGACCGCCTATTTGGATTTGATGGGAGACGGAAAAGTCGATCTTATCAGTTCAGCACCAGCAATTGCTACCGTCTACTGGATGGTCGTTGGAGATCAAAATAAAGTAACAAGCAGACCCACGCTCATCCTGGTTGGATTCCTTACAGGGCTTGCCATAGTAGCTCGGCCATTCAATATTTTCCTTTTGGGGGTTTTTATTTTCTTCTATTATGTCCGGAAAGCATTCTTGCACACCAACTACAAAGTAGCTATTAATTGCTTCATCTGGATTGGTGTCGGCGCAATCGGGCTGGGGATCTATCACCTCCTTGCCAATTGGGTGATCCTGGGGAATCCGCTTGCTTTTTTATCCAGCGTATCGAATATATATCCTTCATCCGGCCCATGGGATTTCGATCCAAAGAGGATTATGCTCCTCCGGCTTCTTTATCCATTTGCGGCTACATTTCTGAACACCCCGCAAAGTCTGGGAAATATAACGCCGCTATTTTTGGCATTTTTACCTGCCATCCTGATCAGTAATATCCGGAAGCAAGCATCAATTACCAAGGAGTTGAAAAATTTACTGACTGTTGCCGTTGTCACATTGCTACTCTGGATATTCGTTTTTTTTACAGTTTTGGAAATTCGATATGTGATGTTCTTATGGATAATCCTATTCATGCCCGTTGCAGAAATTACAGCGGCGACATTGGAAAACAAAGACCGTCTATTATTTATCGCGTCAAACGGATTGATGATCGTATTCCTATCCCACATTGCATTACGAACAATATACATATCCATAGACACCTACTCTCCTCTCGACAAACAGGGCAATCCACAATGCGACATGAGCAGATTCTGCGAGTATTTAAAACCGATCAATAATCTGGCATCTCCCGGAGATCGTGTTTTGACATTGAGTGCATTCCGGTACTATCTCCGCACAGATCTATTCACCTGCTCAACAGGTCACGAGGAATATCAACGATTGCAAACCGCCTCTACAAAAGGAAACCTTGATTTTTGGGAGGAAGTGTATCGTCAGGGATACAAATATATTGCTTACGAAAACGACTACACCACCCGTCATTTGCAGTTAAAGATCATTCCCAGCCCGGAAAACACACCAGATTGGATTGAATTGGAATCGATCTTCGGCGAGCCAGGGGACTTACAGATCGCGTATAAGATTCATATTTTAAATCCTCCCTTTCAGACTGAAACAACCTGTCAGAAAAATGCATCCGGGATTTGGGAAATTGATTCTCGTGTACCATAAGGGAATTTCACCAGGACAGATTCCATAATGCAGAATCACAAATTTTGGGCGCTTCTTAGGAATATTGCATTAGTCCTATGGTCTCTTGCAGTCATCGTGATCTTTATGTATTTTCCGGGCGCCACAAGCCACATGCACAGGGCAACGCTCTATGACTTTTCGATGCTGCCAGAGAGGTTGACAAAGATTCCCGTTGCTTCCTATTTATGGGACACAATAGTATCTCTCTTCGGAATGGCATTTTTCGGGGTATCGTGCATTTCACTAGGGATGAGACTCGTCAGTATCTTGCATATGGACGAATCTCGAAATACTCTTATCTCTTCGCGCAGGGGCGCATTTCTTGCGACCTGTTTTTTGATCGGGAATACAGTGTTTTCCCTGATTTTCCTAACACTGGCATCCCTATCGTATCTTTCGGCGATGCACTCAAGTATTATTTTGAGCCTTGGCTTTCTGTCTGGGCTGACAAAACTCAAACGAATCCGTACCTCGGCCATCCGGTTCGACCAGAGCCAGGAAAAGGTCTTCGCATTGCTGTCTATAACGATACTTGTTGTCACTCTCTTTCAATCAGCTTCACACCTCAGCTATGATGCATCTGCGAATTATTTTTCCGTTGCAAAATTGACATCCCTTCAACACCATGCTGGATACTACCTGGAGAACACCTTTCCTGTCAGCATGCTCCAATCCGTGATCTCATATACGGCAGTCATGCAGGTTTTTGGCGACCAGTCTGCGCGCATGATCTCATGGTTGTTTGGAGCAGCGAACATTGTTATAGCCGTAGGGCTTGCTGATCTGGTTGGCACATCAACTCTAGCGCGGCGAATCATATACGCCCTGATCCTGACTTCCACTGCGTTCTTGGATCAACTGGGTGATGGCAAAGTGGAATTATTTAGTTCAGCCTATGCACTGATCGCGATATATTGGCTGGTTGCACAAGCACGAGAAGCACACCAGGATCAAATCTTGTATTTTTTATCAGGCTGTTTTATTGGATTCTCTTGTATCTTGCGCCCGTATAATGTTTTTTTGCTCGGGATATTCGTTCTTATCTTCTTCATACAGCAAATAAAGAGAGGGCGGTTTCTTTTTTTGCAGGCAGCCTACAATATTGCATGGGTGGTCTTAGGGGCATCCGGGTTTGCTGTATACCATCTTGTCCTTAACAAAGTAATCCTTGGCGCTCCCTTAGCATTTTGGTCCAGTGTAACAGGCATAAACCCGGACGGACCCTGGGATTTTAAACCTGAAGTAATATGGATATATCGCTTACTCTATCCTTTCGTTGTAACATTTAAGAACACTGGTGCAAGCCTCGGAAACATAACACCTTTGATACTTGTTTTTCTACCTACCCTGGCAGTATCCGATATTCGCAAAGGTATCAGCAGTCAAAAGGCAGTCTGGCAACTTGTTATACCTGCTGCTATAGCACTAGCCTCATGGGTTATCCTGTCTTTCGCAATTGTAGAAGTTCGCTATGTAATATTTTTGTGGATTATCCTATTTATTCCCGTTGCAGAGATTGCTGCAAGGGCAATTGAAACTGAGAATGTTTTTGTAAAAACCACAGTAACATCGTCAATCCTTTTATTGATGACATTCGTTCTTGTACGTTCCGCATTCATATCAATCTTTACCTACTCCCCCGTGGATGAGCAGGGAAATCCACAGTGTTTTGACAACACCATTTGTGGTCATTTCGCGACAATTAATAAATCTGCGGACCCAGGCGAACGCGTCCTTACATTGAGCGCGTTTCGCTACTATCTCCGCACAGACCTTTTTGTTTGTTCCACAAACCATAAAGAGTATAAGGTTTTAAAGGGTTTAACCACTCAAAACATGGAGGAGTTTTGGCTTGAGGTGTATCGCAAAGGATATAGATACATTGCTTACGAAAAAGGGTACTCTACAGATCATGTGCAACTTGAGATTATTCCCAGCCCGGAAAATACTCCGGACTGGATTGAGTTGGAGCCCATTTTCGGTAAGCCTGGGGACTTGCAAGTCGCATATAGAATCAATGTTATAGACCCGCCAATTAAAGTTGAGTCAACGTGCAAAAGAAATTCTTCCGGTATTTGGGAAGTGCAATCGGTGACCCCATAGCCAAACAAAAAACTCCATAAACAATTGGAGCCTGTCTCTCGACAGGCTCCGAAGCATTTTATTACCAATCTCGTTTATTTCTTCTTGCTTTTAGATTGGCTCCTGCTTCCCTTATTCGCAACCGAAGTGCTTGCAGCCGTAGCAGGAACAGTCCCAGCAGACGCCATAGAAGGCGCCGGCGCTTTTGAACGCAT
>Ga0184615_10001793_pt1 | contig 11533 bp, 9 predicted proteins | sample PLM4_65_coex_FD_133134 | JGI IMG/M metagenome (GOLD analysis project Ga0184615, IMG submission 133134) | Groundwater sediment microbial communities from an aquifer in East River, Colorado, USA - PLM4_65_coex | ecosystem: Environmental > Terrestrial > Soil > Riparian zone | place: USA: East... | reverse complement strand
GGGCGGACCAGGCTCTGGGTCATCGCGAACGTCGGGCCGAGATAGATCGGTCCGAGCAGCGCTCCCGGGATCGAGAGGAGGATCGCCGTCCGGCCTTCGGGCCAGAGGTAGAAGAGGAAGGCGAACGGCAGGCCCACGATCGAGGCGATCGCCGGCACGCGCATGTACCAGCGCACCTCCGTCGCGGCGAGCCGATCCGAGATCGCGCCGCCGAGGTACGTGCCGAGCACACCCGTCGTGAGCCCGATCGCTGCGAGCCAGGTGCCGAGCGGCCCGAGCTCGAAGCCGTGGACACGCATGAGGAAGACCGGAATGAAGGACGCCGCGCCGTAGCCGTAGAACGCGTGCAGCGATGCGCCGATCGACAAGTGCACGAACGAGCGCCGGCGCAGCATGAACGCGAAGACCTGGCGCACGCTGTCGCGGCTGTACACCGCGGCGCGCGGCGGCTCGCGCAGCGTGAAGCGCACGATGAGCGCGAGGAGAACGCCCGGAATGCCCACCGCGAGGAACGCGACGCGCCAGCCGTAGAGCTGGCCGAGCCAGCCGCCGAGCAGGCTGCCGAGCGATGCGCCGATGGGGATCCCGAGCGAGTAGATCGCGAGCGCCGTGGCGCGCCGCTCGATCGGAAACAGGTCCGAGATGAACGAGTGCGCGGGCGGGCTGCAGCCGGCCTCGCCGACGCCGACGCCGACGCGTGCGAGCGCGAGCTGCGTCAGGTTTCCGGCGAAGGCCGTGAGCGCCGTCATGCCGCTCCAGATGAGCAGCGCAAGCGCGATGATCGAGCGGCGCACGCCCACGTCCGCCCAGCGCGCGATCGGAATCCCCGCGACCGTGTAGAAGAGCGCGAACGCCGGACCGGTCAGCAGGCCGAGCTGCGTATCCGAGAACTGCAGCTCGTCCGCGATCGGCTTGGCCAGGATCGTCAGGATCTGCCGGTCGACGAAGTTCAGCACGTAGACGCCGACCAACAGGCCCAGCGCGTACGCGCGGTACGCCGGCGAGAACGCGGCGCCCGGCGCGCTCGCGGCGGTCTTCGCCGGCGCAGTCATCTCAGCCGGTTGACGTTGATCGGGGACGACCATGCTCGCTCCTCGACCATCGCGAGACAGTCGTCGTCGGGCGCCGTTCGGAAGTCGCCGTAGCACGGCTTCACCTCGACGCAGTTTCCGTCGCCGTCGTAGCTGCAGCGCAGCTCTCCGCCGTTCACCGCATTCGAGGGCTCCTCGATCGCGCGCACGTAGTAGAGCGTGTCGCGCGCCTCGACCGCGTAGTCGGGGTCGTCGAAGCGGATCGAGCAGCCGTTCGGATCGGGTGGGCAGGCGAAGACCTGCCACGGGTCCTCGATCAGCTGCGAGACATCCTCGCCCGGCGTCGCCTGCGGGCGGATGCGCACGACCTCGAGTCGAGTCACGAGCTTGCGCTCGTCGGTCGGGTTGAAGCACTCGCCGCGACACAGCCGCTCGAGGCGTTCGGGCGAGAGCGCCTGTACGCTGTCGTCGGGGCAGCCGGGCTTCTGCATGCGCGCGCCGACCGCGCGCACCTCGAACGCCGGCGCGTCGTTCATCGCCACCTCGCCGCCCATCGGCACGCGCGCGCCGCCGGGAGCGTTGGTGAGATCGAACCAGAGCAGGATGCGATCGCCGCTCGTGCCGTAGACCTCGCGGTTCGATAGCGCCGACCAGATCGCGCCGCGATCGCGCCCGGCGCTGTGCACCGCTGCGAGCCCGCCGGTCAGGAAGAACGACGCCTGCCGCTCGAACTCGATCAGGCCGAAGCCGGCGACCGGCGTATTGAGGTCGAAGGGCGCCGAGCGCGCCTCCGGTGGCCCCGCCGGCGCCGCCACGAGGCGCGCGAATTCGGGCGTGCGCGCCCCGCGCGCTTCCGTGTTGACCTGGCGCGCGAACTCCTTGAAGCCGGTGCCGGGCCGCGCGCTGTGGACGTCGCTCGAGGCGATGAAGCCGAGGCGGAAGCGGCGCGGATGCGCCGGATCGTCGAAGTTCGTGAGCGCCTCGATGTACTGCACCGAGCTCTTCGGACGCAGATTGAACGTCGGCAGGAAGCAGTCCTTGCACTGACCCGCGTCGAGCCAGTCCGCGCTCGTCGCGCCCGGCACCGTCCGGTGTCCCGCGATCCCGGCGTCGACGTAGTTCTGCCGCGCCTCGAGCGTGCGGCGCTCGCACTCCGCCGCGTCGAGCGACGCGGCAAGGCAGCGCTCGCGGATGAGCTCGCCGGCGCGCCAGCACGACGGCAGGTAGTCGTCGGTCGGCTCGGGACAGCTCGCGCTGCCGTTGGGGGCGACCGTCACCTCGCGCCAGTCGCGGTACTCCTCCGAGTTGCCGTGTCCCGAGTACACCTCGACGAGCCGTTGCTTCTCGGGGTCGTGCTGCTCGCCCGTGAGCTGCTTGTCCCAGCTCGAGCCCGGCGGCGTGTAGAAACCCCAGGCGGTGCCATGGGGGATCACGAGCACGTCGAAGCCCCACTCGGTGAGCTTGCTGAACAGCTCCTGCGGAGTGGCAGCCGTTTCCGAGCAGTCGAGCGGAAGCTGCGGCGACGGCACGCCGTCGGCGCACGGCGGATTCGAGTTCACCTCGCGCGCGAAGTAGTCGAAGTCGAAGTACTCCTCGCGATTGCCGAAGTCGAGCAGCGGCGGCAGAACCCGCGCCAGCAGCGTCCGGTTCGCGAGCAGGTTGCGGACCAGCCCCGTCGAGGCGATCGGGCGCTTCGGCACGCGCTCCTCTTCGGTGTCGCGGAAGATCACGTTCTTGTGGCCGTAGTGGTTCTCGCGCGTCGTGCCGATCTGCGTCCACTCCCAGCCGAGGAACGCCACCACGTCCGGGTTGGCCGGGTCGCCCGCGACGGCATTGCACTGGCGGATCGTCTCCTTCGTCTCGGCCCAGTGCGCGGGCGTGATGCCCTCGGCGTGATCGTTGATCGACCAGAAGTCGAGCGCCGAGCAGTAGCGCGCGAAGTCGCAGGCGTCGGCGGGCGGATGCGCGCCATCGCCCTGCAGAAGCGGAAGGCTGGTCTGGAACGCGTCGGGCGAGTAGGTCGTGTGGACGTGCAGATCGCCGAACAGGATCTGCTTCGGCTCGGCGACGCCGACGTCGCGCGCCGCGGCCGACTCGGCACTCGCGCGCGCCGCGACGATCGGCGCGGGAATCGGCCTCTTCGCGATCTCGCCGGGTCCCTGGTGCGCGCCGAAAAAGCCGAAGACGAGCCCCGCAAACCAGGCGCCCGCGATCACGACGATCGCGACGACGACCAACAGAACGCGACGCAGCATCAGGACTCCCTGGCGCGAGCGTAGGCTGCGGCCTCGACGCATGGCAAGCAGATCCTCGCGCGCGATGCGGTGCGCGCTCCGGCTGCGCGGGACCTGTGGCAGGTGTCAGCCGCAGGGCGGTCGCGATCCTCCTCCCCTACTCACTCGAAGGCTCCGCGCGTCCACCCGATCGCACACCCGTGACTTCGTTCCCGTCGGCGAGGGTTTGGATCACTCGCGCGGCCGAGCCGACTGCGCGCTCTCGAACGAGAGAGCTTCCAGCGGAGGCGTCCGTCCGCTCGCGGTTGGTGTCGATCGCACCAGGTCGAAGCGTCGCTCGAGTGCCGCCGCGCTCCACTCGACTGCATGCGTGTGGCCGTCAGGCGAGGTTCGGCCCAGGCCGGAGACACCGACGATGTCGGCAGTGCGGGCGGCGATTCGGAGCAGTCGGGGCCCGTTACCGCCGATCATGAGCGGGACCGGCTTCTGTGAGGGTCTCGGAACGCTCAGCAGCGCCTGGCCCAGTTCGATGTACCGACCCGATGTCGGGACCGCTTCACCAGCTCGGCCCTACTGCGCGGGGTCGTCTTCGCGTTGCGATGCAGCTTCATCCGGGACTCCTCCCTCGGGTGTTGGGTGTCTTGCAACCCCATTCTCCCAGAGGGACCCGGATGAACAACGTGGTGAGAACCCACACCTAGTCCACCGGCGGCTTCGCGCGCTCCGGCTCGACGGCGAGCGTCTTCTGCCGCGCGGCCTTCTCCCGCGCGGCGGCCGAGGCGTGCAGCGCGAGCAGGCGCTCCTGCTGTGCGCGCTGGCGCGCGTCGAGCTCCGCGTCGCTGAAGTCGATCTCGCGCTCGACGCGGCGCTCGCGCCCGTCCGCGGCGATCGCGACGACCTCGATGCGATTGACTCCCGCTACCACCGGGACGAGCGCCGCGTAGGCCCCGTCGTCGTCCTTCACGAGCTCGAGCGCCGGCGCGCCGGTCGTGCGGTTCGCAACGCGCAGCTCTCGCAGCGCGCGAAACTCGATCTGGCCGAGCAGAGGCGCGAGCTTCGAGAGGTCCGAGACGGTGTGATACTCGCCGTGCGTGGTACGCGCTACCGCTGGCCCGGCGCGGGACCGACCCCGGGGCCGCGCGCCGATCTCGAAGACGTGCGCGCGCACGCCGCGCTTGGCAAGCGAGCGCGCGGCGCTGATCGCGCCACCCTCCGGATCCCGCTCGGGGAGCGTGGGCAGGCCGTCGGTCAACACCACCAGGTGTCGCCCCGCGTTCCGGCGCCGTGTGCTCTCTGCGCTGCGCGTGCCCAGGAGCTCGATCGCGCCGCGAAGCAGCCCCGCGCGCAGATCCGTCCCTCCCTCGGGATCGACGAGAAGCCGGTCCTCGAGCGCCTTGCGAATCTGCGCGTAGTCGGACGTCAGGGGCGCCTCGACCCAGGCGTGGTCGGCGTGCGGATTCTCGCTGCCCGCGAAGCTGACGAGCCCCACCCGCGTGGTGCGCGAGTCGAAGCCCCGCAGCAGCGACTCGACCGCTGCGACCTCGGCGCCCAGGATGCTCTCGCTCCGGCGTACCGGCACGCCGGGCAGGCGCTTCAGCCAGCTCGACCCGTCGCCGATGCCGGACGCCCCGGCCGTGCTCCCCGAGGTGTCGATCACGAAGACGACGTCGAAGAGCTCGAGCGCACCGTGGTGTGCGAGCGCGCGTCCCGACACGTAGCCCAGCCCGGGATCGGCGGTCGGTGCGCGCACGCTGTCGATCGCGTCGAGCGTGAGCGTGATCTCGGAGGCGTCTGGCTCCTCACGCACGCTCTCACCTGCGTGCGCGAGCCCCGCGGCGAGAGCGATCGAGACTCCGATCGCCAGCGTGTTCACCGACGAGTTCGACGCCGCTCGGCCGCGCTGCATTCCGCGCACCGGCGGCAGTCTACGCGCCGTGAAGCTTCCTGCGCGCGCGCCGATCGCCGTCGCGCGAGCGCGGGGGTCGCTTCACGGAGCTCGGGATTCGGGACTCCAGGCGCGTTCGCTGCGGACGCGGGCGCGGATGAAGGCGTGGGTCGCGTCGCGCAGGTCGTCGACCTGGTGTGCGCGGATCGGCGGCCCGAAGACGAGCCGGACGCGCATGCGGCGCTTCCGAAAGGCAGACAGGAAGTGACGCAGGAGCGAGTCGTCGCCGACCCAGGCATCGTCCGCATCCTCGTACTCGATGGCGACCGGCACGACCGGGAAATCGTACTGCTCGGCCAGCCGGAACAGGCCCGGGAAGAAGGGCAAAAGCCCCGGACCGCGAAAGGTCGTGCCCTCCGGGAAGGCCGCGAACGGGATACCGCGCTGCAACAGGGCCAGGGCGCCTTCGCGCGCGAGCTTGCGGCTCTCCAGCTCGTCGCGCTTCACGAACACGGTGTGCGTGAGTCGCGCGGCGTGCCCGAAGAGCGGCCAGGCCGCGATCTCGGCCTTGGCCAGGAACGCGCACGGGATCTGCGACAGGATCGCGACGATGTCGACGTAGGAGCGGTGGTTGGCGAGCAGCAGGTGCGGACCGTCCGGGCGCGTGCCGTGCACGCTGAGCTCGATGCCGAGCGCGCGCACGACGCCTCGCGCCCAGGCATGTCCGTGCCCGATACCCTCGCGCGGACTCTCGGATCCGCGTCGACTCGCGCGGCGGAGTCGCAGGGCGGCGACACCGGTCAATGTCACGAGCATGAGCAGCCGTTGCCAGACGCGAGCGGTGTGCAGGAGTCTCATTCGTTCTCCTCTTTTTCCTCAGACGGTCGGCAGCCTCTGTGACGGCCCGGTGTCTGGACGCGCACGATGAGACGCTTCACGGATTCGTCTTCCAGGCGAGCGAAGGTCGTGACACGAATGGCCGAAAGAATCCGGCAGATGGAAAGCGAGATCGACACGCTCCCCCCCGGAACGCGCTTGCTCGAGAGCGGACGCTGGCTCGTCGCGCTCGCCGGTGCGCAAGAGCTGCCGCAAGTCGTGCTCGAGATCGGCCGGCTGCGCGAGATCGCGTTCCGCGCGGTCGGCGAGGGCACGGGCCGCGCGCTCGACCTCGACCGCTTCGACGCGCACTACATGCATCTCTTCGTCTGGGACCGGCACAGACGGGCCATCGCCGGCGCCTACCGCCTGGCCGACACCGAACGGTTTCGACGGCACGAGCTCCCGCACGGGCTCTACACGCACTCGCTCTTCGCGTACGGCCGCCCGTTCCTCGCCGAGCTCGGCCCGGCGATCGAGCTCGGCCGCGCCTTCGTCCGGCCTGAGTACCAGCGCTGTTCGCGCGTGCTGGCGCTGCTCTGGCAGGGCATTGCCGCGGTGCTCGCGCTCAGCCCGGAAACGCGGCGCCTCTTCGGCGCGGTGAGCGTGTCCGCGCGCTACACGCCGGCTTCGCGCGCGCTGATCGCGGCGGCGCTGCTCGCGCACCACCGCCACGAGCCGACGCGCGCGCTCGTGCATGCGCGGCTTCCGTTCGCATCGCGCCTTCCGGCTGCGGGCAACGTCGCGGCGCTTCGCGATGTGCGCAGCCTCGGCGCGGCGATCCGCGCGCTCGAACCCGATGGCAAAGGGCTCCCCGTCCTGCTGCGCCGCTACCTCGAGCTCGGCGGAGAGTTCGCCGCCTTCCACGTCGACCGCGGCTTCGGCGACACACTCGACGCGCTGATGGTGCTCGACCCGGCGCGCGCGGACGCGGCTCGGCTCGCGCGGATCGGCGTAGCTACGGAGATCGCCGCCTGATAGGCTCGCCGCTTGACGGTCCGGTCCCTCGAAGCCGAGCGCGTGACTCCCTACCTGGGGTTTCTGTTCCTGCTGCTCTCGACCGCGACGCTCTTCGACGGCTTCGACGCCGCCATGATCGGCTTCGCCGCGCCGGACGTGCGCGCGTCGCTCGGCATCGACCTCAAGGATTGGGGACTGATCAGCGGGATCACGCGCATGGGCGTGATGGCCTCGTTCGTCTTCCTTTTCTTCGCCGACCGGATCGGCCGGCGCGCGATGATGATGCTGACGGTGATCGGCTTCACGGTCGCGAACGGCGCGACGGCGCTCGCGAACGACCCGGTGCAGTTCACGGCGCTCCAGCTCGTGGCGCGGCTCTTCCTCACCGCCGAGTACTCACTCGCGATCATCATGATCGGCGAGGAGTTCCCGGCGCGTCTGCGCGGCCGCTCGATCGCGATCTTGACCAGCCTGGCGACCGTCGGCGTCATGGCGATGGCGAAGATCCAGCCATACATCCTGTTGCCCGAAGGCGCGGAGGGGAACTGGCTGCACGATCTGGGACACGCGTTGGTGTCGTTCGCGCAGACGAGCTTCGGGCTCCCGGTCGACGGCGCCGGCTGGCGCTCGCTCTATGCGCTGGGGCTCTTGCCGCTCGTCCTGGTGCTCGTGCTCCGGCTGGCGATGCGCGAGACGCGCCGCTTCGAGGCCGAGCGCGTGCGCGCGGCCACCGCGCCCAAGCGCACCTGGCGCGATCTCGCGCGCGAGGCCGGCATGCCCTGGTGGCGCAAGTACCGCCGGCGCTCGGCGATCGTGGCGCTGCTGTGGAACTCGGTCTTCATCGTGACCGGCCCGTCGACGGTCTTCTATGTCATTTTTGCGCGCGAGCAGCTGAAGCTCTCGACCTACCAGGTGGGCGACATCATCTTCTGGGGCTACGGCGGCGGCGTCGCGGGCCACTTCGTCGCCGGCTGGCTGATCGACCGGATCGGCCGCAAGTACACCTGCGCGGGCTTCTACATCTTCGCCGCGGTCGCGATCTTCCTGCTCTACCACGTGCCTTCGGTCGCCGGGCAGTACGCGTTCATGGTCATGACCGTCTTCTCCTTCGCGGCTGCGAACACGGCGACGTACGTCTACGCCTCTGAGCTCTTTCCCACCGAGATCCGCGCCACGGGCTTCGGCTGGACCACGAACCTGGCGGGGCGCGTGACGGAGGTGCTGACGCCGATGGCAATCGGCCTCTTGATCGCGCCGCTCGGCATTCCGGGCGCGATCGCGGTCGTCGCCGCCGGCCCGGTCCTGGGGGCGCTGCTCGTGCTGCGCTACGCGCCGGAGACGCGCGGCCTGACGCTCGAGCAGATCGCCCACCAACTTGACGATTCTTTACCTGGCGGACGAACGGCGGAAAGAGCCGGCTCCTAGTCTCCTTCTCGAGGCTCGCGGGATCGCGAGACCTCCTACGAAGGAGACGACATGACCGAGACCTCGACCCATCGATCGCTCTGGAAGGAGCTCCTGGCCGGCGCGCTGCTCGCCGTGGTCGTGCTGGGCCTGGCGATCGGCGCGGCGCCGATGTCGGCGCTCGGCGCCTGGTTCGGCCGCGGAACGCTCGCGAGTCACCGCCACGGCGACTGGGGCGCGAATCCCGAGCGCGCCCGCAAGCACGCCGAGTTCATGACCGAGTTCGTCCTGGACGAGGTCGACGCGACGCCGGAGCAAACCGAGCGCGTGACGACGATCGTGCTCGGCTTCATGCAGGACATGCAGGGGCTGAAGGAGGAGCACCGCACGCGGCACGCCGAGCTGCTCGCCGCGCTCTCGCAGCCGGAGATCTCGCGGGCGACGCTCGAGACGCTGCGCGCCGAGGAGCTCGCGACGCTCGACGGTGTCTCGCAGAAGCTCGTCGACGCCGTCGTCGAGGCCGCCGCGGTGCTGACGACCGAGCAGCGCGCGCGCCTGGTGGAGCTCGCCCAGGAAATGCACGAGGACCACGGCCACTAGCGCTCTCACTCCTGTAGATTGGGCCGTGCGCGTGCGAGCGCGCACGGCCCAGACTTGGGAGGCGCATGGCGGAGCGGATCCTCATGATCGACGACGACACGAGCCTTTCGGGCATGGTCGCGCAGTATCTGGGCGGCCGCGGGCTCGAGGTGGTGACCCGGCCCGATGCCGCGAGCGGACTTGCCGAGCTCGCGCGCGGGCGCTTCGACGCGCTGGTGCTCGACCTGATGCTGCCCGATCAGGACGGCTTCGAGGTCTGCCGCCGCGTGCGCGCGGTCTCGGAGCTGCCGATCCTGATGCTCACCGCGCGCGGCGATGAGGAGGACCGCATCGTCGGCCTCGAGCTCGGCGCGGACGACTACCTGCCCAAGCCCTTCAATCCGCGCGAGCTGCTCGCGCGGCTGCGCGCGATCTTGCGTCGGCAGCGCCCGGCGAACGCGAAGCCGGGCGCGCGACTGCGCTTCGGCCGGCTCGAGATCGACCGCGACGCGCGCAGCGTACGCGTGGACGGCGACGAGAAGGCGCTCACGAGTCACCAGTTCGCGCTGCTCGTGGCGCTGGCCGAGAACGCGGGGCGGGTGCTCACGCGCGACGCGCTCATGAACCTGGTGCGCGGCGCGTCGCTCGAAGCGTTCGATCGCAGCATCGACGTGCACATCTCCCGCATCCGGGCCGCGATCGAGGACGACGCGCGCCACCCGCGCCGGATCCTCACGCTGCGCGGCGCGGGCTACGTCTTCGCGCGCCGCCAGGACGAGGACGGCGACGCGCACGGCGGCTCGCACGACGCCTCGGACGAGGAGGGCTGATGCGCCGCCTGTATCTGCAGGTCTATCTGATGGTCGTCGCGATCCTGGTCGTCTTCACGGTCCTGGTCGCGATCGGCTGGAACGCGCTCGGGCCGTCGCGCGACGAAGGCCAGCGCTTCTTGCGGGGCGTGGCCGCGGTGCTCGCGCGGGCACTGCCGCCGCCCGACGCGCCGCGCGCGGACGCGCAGGCCGCGCTCGAGCTGCTCGGTCGCGATCTCGACTTCGACATCACGCTGCGCGGCGCCGACGGCAGCGTGATCGCAACCGCCGGGGCGGAGCTTCCCGCGCCCGATCCGGCTGAGCTCGAGAGCGGACACATGCACCCCCAACACCGCCCGATGTTCGCCATGCGGCTGCCCGACGGTCGCACGCTGGTCGCGCACCGCGAGCACGAGCGCTTCGGCTGGCTGGTCGCGATCGCCGCGCTCGCGGCCGCGATCGCGCTCGGCGCGTATCCGGTCACGCGCCGAATCACACGCCGGCTCGAGCGGCTGCGCGCGCAGGTCGAGGCGCTGGGCTCGGGCACGCTCTCCGCGCGCGTGGAGGTGCGCGGCGCCGACGAGATCGCCGATCTCGCAAAAAGCTTCAACCGCGCCGCCGAGCGGATCGAAAAGCTCGTCGCCGCACAGCGCGGCACGCTCGCGTCGGCTTCGCACGAGCTGCGCTCGCCGCTGGCGCGCATCCGCGTCGCGATCGAGCTGCTCGGCGGCGACGAGGGCGCGGAGCTGCGCGGGCGCGTCGCGCGTGACATCGCCGAGCTCGACGACCTGATCGGCGAGCTCCTGCTCGCGAGCCGCCTCGACGCGCTCGAGCCCGGCCAGGCGCTCGACCGCCGAGAGCCGATCGATCTGCTCGCGCTCGCCGCCGAGGAAGCGGCGCGCAGCGGCGCCGCGGCCGACGGCGAAGCCGTCACGGTCGTGGGCGACCGGACGCTCTTGCGCCGACTGGTGCGGAATCTGCTCGAGAACGCGCGCCGCCACGGCCACGGCTCGCCGGTCGAGATCCGCGTCGCGAAGCAGGGCCCCGGCCGCGCGCGCATCGCGGTCGCCGATCGCGGACCGGGGGTTCCCGAGAGCGAACGCGAGCGCATCTTCGCGGTTTTCTATCGGCCCCCCGGCGCAGCGGCGTCGAAAGACGGAAGCTTCGGTCTGGGCCTCGCGCTCGTGCGGCAGATCGCGCGCCACCACGGCGGCGAGGCGCGCTGCCGCCCGAGGGATGGCGGTGGGACGATTTTCGAAGTCGACCTGGGAGGTGTCACATGACGGTGTCGACGGGCGATCATCCGGGCGTCATCGCGCGACCGCCGCGGATCTTTCTGGCCGCGCTCGCGGCCGGTGCTGCACTCGAGCTGCTCTGGCCGACGAGCTTCGTGCACGGCGCTGCGCGTCTCGCGCTCGGCGCGGGCCTCGTCGCCGGTGGCCTCTGGCTCGCGTACGCGGCGATCGCGCAGCAGCGCGAAGCCGGCACGAACATCGAGACGCACCGGCCGACCGAAACGATCGTGAGCTCCGGCCTCTACCGCTACTCGCGAAATCCGATCTATCTCGGCCTGTTCGGGTTCTATCTCGGCTGCGCGGTGCTCGGCGACAGCCTGTGGGTGCTCGCTCTGGTCGTGCCGCTCTTCGCCGTGATGCGCGTCGGCGTGATCGCGCGCGAGGAGGCGTACCTGGAGCGGAAGTTCGGCGACACCTACCGGCAGTACCGCGGTGCCGTGCGGCGCTGGCTCTGAGCAGC
>Ga0184615_10001792_pt1 | contig 11533 bp, 8 predicted proteins | sample PLM4_65_coex_FD_133134 | JGI IMG/M metagenome (GOLD analysis project Ga0184615, IMG submission 133134) | Groundwater sediment microbial communities from an aquifer in East River, Colorado, USA - PLM4_65_coex | ecosystem: Environmental > Terrestrial > Soil > Riparian zone | place: USA: East... | reverse complement strand
TAATCATTTATTAACAGTCTTATGATTGACTGCACTCAACAATCAAAAAGATGATTAATCAGCCGGCATAACCCCTCCTAACCTCCCCTTACCCTAAGGGGAGGAACTATACCCCCTCTTAGGTTAAGATGGGGGAGGGGGTGTTACTTCAAAAGAATACTATTTTGAGACCTTAATAATTGTTATTGCAGCATTCAGTGCCTGGCGAATTGGCTTTAAAAAAGATATAATGAACTGGAGATTGCGCTGTATTTCCCGGGAGAGAAAAGATGTTTCAAGGAGATGATACGAATGAATATGCTTGTCAGAATTACCCTCGCTGCATTGCTCTTGTTCCCTCTGTCTGCGTATGCCCTTGCAGAAACCGGCATGCCGCACAATGATCTCACTGTACAATTTGACCCTGGAAAGGGCGTAATCACAGGGATTTCAAGGATATCCCTTCCAGCCGGCCAGAGCGCGAGGATTAGGCTGACTGGAATAAAGGTCACGGCAGCCTCGATCCATGACAGGCCGCTTATTGTTGAGCCGGGCACTGAATCGGTTACATTCACTTCGAAAACAGCAGATGATATCCTTAAGATAGAATATGAGGCGGAGTTCCGGTCTTCGCCGGATAATAAACCAGGGATGACAAAGGACAACCTTATAAGTTCTGAGGGCATTCAGCTTATGGAAAACTGGCATCCGGCTGTTGAGGGGCTTTCCTTGTACAGGCTTACCGCAGTTCTGCCCAATGAACTTGAGGGCATATCAGAAGCAGAGGAAATCCACATCAGGGAGCTTGCCGGCAACAGCCGGGAGTTTCATTTTGATTTTCATCACCCGCTCCGGAATATTACCCTTGTTGCGGGTAAGTATCAGGTTGAAAAGGAAAGTCACGGTGGTGTTGAAATATATACCTACTTTTTCCCGGAAGACAGCGGGCTTTCGAAGACATATAGAGAATCTATTAAAAAGTATCTCGATATGTATGAAAAATATATAGGTAAGTATCCCTTCATAAGGTTCTCTGTTGTTGAGAACTTTTTGCCTGCAGGATATTCCTTCCCGACGTTTACACTCCTCGGGAAGGACATTGTTAAAATGCCATTCATAGTCGACACGTCTCTTGGACACGAGGTCCTGCATCAATGGTTCGGTAATCTCGTTTATAATGCTGATAAAGGCGGAAACTGGTCCGAGGGGCTTACGACGTATCTCGCTGACCATATGTATGAGGAGATGAAGGGAAGCGGATGGGATTACAGAAAGCAGGTCCTGATTTCATTCCAGAGTTATGTGACAGCTGATAAGGACTTTCCTTTGCAGTCGTTCAGCGGTAGTGTGGACAGGGCGTCTGCTTCTATAGGATACGGGAAATCCGCAATGGTCTTTCATATGCTCAGAAAAATGGTCGGGGACGAGATTTTTTTCAGCTCCATAAGGAGGTTTGTCGAAAAAAACAGCTTTAAAGCCGCCTCATGGGATGAACTCAGAGACGCCTTTGAGTCTGGTTACGGCCAAAACCTGGCGTGGTTTTTCAAGCAGTGGATTGATGAAAGCGGTGTCCCGGATCTGGAAGTAAGAAATCTGGAACTGAAATACAGAGGGGCAAAGGCCATCGTGTCGTTTACCGTAGACCAGAAGACTAAAAAATATAAACTGCCCCTGCCGGTATTATTGAAACTGCGGGAGGGGGAGGCGAGGAAGGTATTCGAGATAGAAAAGGAATCGACCTTGCTTGAGATGGAGGTGGACGCCCAGAAGACCCCTGTTGCCTTGATCATTGATGATAATTACGATCTGTTTCGGAAGCTGTCTTATGGAGAATCCCCTCCTGTAATCTCCCGATTGCTTGGTGATGATAAAAAAATCTTTGTGCTGCCGCGTGGCAGGGAAGGTGAATTCGAAGAGATATCTGAGTTTCTCAGGCAGGAAGGCTTTACAGAGAAAAAAGAGAAAGAGATTTCCTATGAAGATATCAAGAGTTCTTCTTTTTTGGTTCCAGGCATAGAGACCTCGCTGGTCAAGAGATTATTAGGCAGGATTGAAAAACAGACTGCTGATTTTTATCTTATTACAAAGGGAAATCCTCTCAACAGGAAAGGGATAATCGCGGTTATCGAGAGTTCCTCCACTTCAGGGATTACGAAATATTTACAGAAGATCACCCACTACGGCAATTACAGCAATCTTGCCTTTAAAGAGAATAAGAACATTTTAAAAACAGTCAATGAAACTGAAAGGGGAATAATAACTGATGTCGCAGGAGATACGCCCGGAGTTGAAATCCCCAGGATTACAGATATGTATGGTGTCATTGAGAAGGTATCCGGCAAAGATATCATCTATGTAGGAGAAGTGCATGACAAGTTTGAGCACCATCGCGTTCAACTCCAGGTCATCATGGAGCTGCACAAAAAACATAAAAATATCGCTATCGGGATGGAGATGTTCCAGAAGCCCTTTCAGCAGGCGCTCGACGATTATGTAGCCGGCAGGACAGACGAAAAAACTTTTCTGAAAAAATCAGAATACTTTAAGCGATGGGGATTTGATTACAATCTTTACCGTGAAATTCTTTTGTTTGCCAGGGAATTCAAGATCCCTGTTATCGCGCTCAATATACAGAAGGAAATTGTCTCAAAGGTTTCTAAAGATGGACTGCAGGCCCTCACTGATACAGAGTTGAAGGAAGTGCCTGAATATTTTGATCTTTCGGATTCAGAATACCACGAAAGACTCAGGGAAATTTTTCAGAGGCACGCACATTCAGAGGAAAGGGATTTCGATCTATTTTATCAGGCACAGGTCCTCTGGGATGAATCAATGGCCCACAATTTGGATGAATTTATCACGAAAAATCCCGGATATAAAGTTGTTGTACTGGCCGGAGCAGGACATATGGCATTCGGCTCGGGAATACCCGTGCGTGCGTTCCGACTGAATAAAAAAGATTACGCGGTTATCCTCAATGCAGGCGATGTCGAGAAAAATGTCGCTGATTTTGTTCTTTTCCCAGCTCCTGTTTCGTTGCCGGAATCACCCAAGCTGGGGGTAGTGCTGAACGAAGAAGACAAAAAAGTAATCATAAGCCGGTTTGCTCCTGACAGCATAGCAGAAAAGGCGGGCATGAAAGAAGATGATATATTTCTTTCACTTGATGATGCTATTGTGGAGAGTGTTGATGATATGCGAATATTTCTTTTCTTTAAAAAGAAGGGCGACGAGATAACTATCAAGGTATTGAGGAAAAGGTTTCTCTTTGGCCCTGCAGAAAAGGAGTTTAAAGTTACTCTTTAGTTTCTTTAAACCTAAATAAAGCAGAATCCACAGAGCTCACAGCCAAAAGTAGCCGAAAGTAGGTAAGCATCCATAAATCGCATCAAAGATGCGAATGGATGACTTAGCGCTTCTAAGCGAGAACACCGAGGGAAATCAAGGAGTTCGGGTTAAGACCGGGCCCACCGTAATGGTGGATTACTTTATCATTCCAAGTCTTTGTTTTTCTTTGCGAACTTTGCGCCTCTGCGCGCCCCAACTTATTATAACATTATGTTTTTTATGTCAAGATTAATACGGAAGGAACTGCCTGATTTTCAGGTATTCAAAGTTGCGGCTTGTTTTAACAGTGGGAAAATAATAAGAGGAGAGACCTCAAATCAGGCCTCTCCTCTTATTGTAATTGTAACAGGTAAAGAAAATTATTTACCGTGTGGTGCTTCAGGAGCAGGAGCAGGTGCAGGTGCTCCAGGCGCTTCAGGAGCTGGTGCAGGTGCAGGAGTAGGAGCAGGAGCCTCTACAGGCTTCGGAGCCTCCTCCTTCTTCTGGCAACCAACAGTAAGTGCCAGAGAAAGGACCATTAACATTGTAAGCATTATAGCCATAAATTTTTTCATTATACTAAACACCTCCTTTCGTTTTCGGGATTTTAACTTAATTTATCTATAAAAAACAACCCTGTAAGGTTGATTACACAAGACAATATGTTTAAGCATGTATCATGCCAGATAAAAAACTGCGTATTTATACGCCTAAATATTATTTAGACTTCCCTTTTGAGAAAATAGTTCCCGAAATCAGAAAGGAAATGCTGTTAGATAGGGGCCTGTGCAAATATAGTTACTCCTCTCTCTTGCCATTATGATTTTATAGATATATAATCCCTTTAATGAAAAAAGCTCTTACAATCGCCGGCTTTGATCCTACAGGAGGTGCCGGTGTACAGGCAGATCTAAAGGTCTTTCATAGCCTGGGAATATATGGTCTTTCTGTTGTCTCTTCACTGACTGCTCAAAACACAGAAGGAGTAAGGGATATTATGCCTGTTCCCGGCAGATTCGTGAAAAAGCAGCTCACAGTGCTTCTCTCTGATCTTGTTCCGGATGCTACAAAGACAGGCATGCTGCACAGCGAGGCTGCTATCGAAGCAATTGCATATATCATAAAAAAATACTCGTTGAAAAATATTGTAGTGGACCCTGTTTTAGTATCATCTTCCGGGAAAAGCCTTGTTGAAAAAAATACTTCCGTTGCCTTGAGGGAAAAAATATTCCCCTTCTGTGCCGTGATAACGCCGAATATTTACGAAGCGTCTGTCCTGAGCGGGATTGATATTAAAACCAGGGCTGATATGGAGAAGGCTGCTGTCTGTCTGAGAGAGTACGGACCTGAAAATGTAATCATAACCGGAGGCCACCTGGAAGATGCTGCTACGGATGTTTTGTATGACGGTAAATTCCATTACCTGAAAAGCAGGAAAATAAAGGGGGAATATCACGGGACCGGCTGTACATTTTCAGCAGCCCTGACAGCAATGCTTGCAAAGGGATACAGCGTGCTTGATTCAGCCAAAGAGGCAAAGAAATTTATGGACAGGGCCTTGAAAAAGTCTTTCTGCGCAGGCAAGGGGATGAGACTGCTCAATATTTAGATGGATAGAGGACGATAATTTCAGTTATCTTGCCCTTCATGGAGTCCAGCAGTCAGGTGAGTATACCTTGTCCCTGGCAGGATCTGATAACCGTGTCGTCGATTCCGTGCACTTTACCGTCAGAGACGATTGACACAATAAAGTTTTATTCTATTTATGGTGCGGAATTTCGGCTAGTCATGGCCAAAGATCTTCTGAGTTCGCTGATCAAATTCTCAGCGTTCCCGCGCTCCTCCGGAGGCGTCAGCAGTTGATATTTGACGAGAGCATCTACTGCGGCTTTTGTTTCTTCCAAAAGAGCGAGGACGAGCCCCAGATTAAAATACAGGTTTGGGAACTCGGAGTTGATTTCTGCGGCCAATTCATAATGCATCCTCGCAAGACGGATGTTATCTCCCTCAAAATAAAGGTTTCCCAGATTATAATGAGATTCGAAATGCCTCGGATCGTGTTCCAGTGATTTTGTAAAACAGTCGAAGGCCTTTGTCGTTCTCCCGGCTTTGGACTCGATGATGCCTAAATTGCAATAGGCGTCGGCTACGAAGTCGCCTTCAGAGATCGCCCTCCAGTATGCCTCCTCGGCCCGGCTGTCATTGCGCTCGTCCAGCAGCAGGGCTTCTTCAAAAAGGCTGATGTTGGTCGGGAGTCTCAGAATCCGTCCCAAGCTTGTGGAGAACAGGTTCTGTTGGCCCTGATTCTCTTCCCTGTGTTTTCTGACTCGCTCAAAGCCGAACTTCGACGGTTGTTTTGCGGGGAATGGTAAAATCTTGCCCATGATTTCTATTTAATCCTTGTAATAAGTGCCAAAAGATTAACCTGCTGTTTTTGACCTGGCCTTGGTATCCTTTGAGACAACCGCTTTTTTATTTGCCTTTCCCTTTGCCTTTTCCATAGGCTTCCTCTGTGACTTCGCCTGCTCGATGCTTTGCTTCAGGGCCGTCATGATGTCTACTACAGGCTTCTCTTCCTCTTCCACTTTGACGATTTCCCTGCCTGCAACCTTTGCCTCAATGATCGCACTGAGGGCATCGTGATACCTGTCCGTCAGATCAATCTTGTCCAGTGTCGTGCTCATGGAATCGACAAGGTTGCGCGCAAGTTTGAGCCCCTCTTTGTCTACAGACTTTCCATCGAGCTGGGGGACCTCATTGATGTTTCTGATCTCTTTGGGTGGCCTGAGCTTGTAAAGCACAACGGCATTCTCATAGGGAGCAATCATCACCGCATCTTCACGGTCATGCAATACAACTTTTCCGATCCCCACCTTTCCAGTCTCCCTTAGCGCCGCAGCCAGAAGGGAGTAGGCCTTGACCGCGACAGGTCCGTCAGGTCCGGCGTAATATGGGGCTTCGTATGATGTGGGGTGCACTTCTTTTGCATTAATGAATCCTTCGATTTCGATTATTTTTGTGCTTTTGAGGTTTATTTTCTCGATGTCTTCTTTCTCGACAATCACGTACCTTTCGGGCTCATATTTGTACCCCTTGACAATCTCCCCGGAGGAGACAACCTTGTTACACTTCCTGCATCGTTTATCGTAGCTGATGGGACCGTGGTCTTCCCTGTGCAGCAGATTAAAGCTGATTGTCTGCTCCGTATCCAAAGCATTGTATACAAGGACAGGTATCGTCACTAGCGAGAAACGAATGTGACCTTTCCAGATTGCTCTCATATGTCACCTCCAGGGGTTGTTACGGGACACGATACTCAAATACATTCATAGTATCTGCAGTACCTGATATCCCATATATTATACCGCATTTGTAAGTACTCGGGTAGATAGACTGTCCGCCTGCGTGCGGACAGTCTTCAGGCTGAGCACCTAATCAGTTACCTCCTTTTTATTCATGAAGACAAATCCGGCCGGAGCCTGAGAAACACGGGCTCGCGCAGCATACCGTTGTTTGTCAGCGAAGCGAACTGCACCTCGCAGACCGCCCTGGGCTCGAGCCATACTGTCTGCACATCGTCTGGCGGCTTTTCCCTGATCGGTCTCTTTACATTCCCGATGTTCTTCAAATACGCGAATGTCTCCCTCATCGACTTGACATCAAAGCCTGTTCCCACCTTACCCACATACCTGAGTGCGTTGCCTTCGCGCAATGCCAGCTGCAATGCACCGAACGACGTCCCGGTGTCGCCCCTTCCTCTTGTATAACCTATTATCACGCATGCCATTGTTTGCCGTTTTTTTATCTTCAGCCACTCGACGCTGCGCGTGCCGGGCCGGTACATACTGTTTCTTTCCTTGGCCATGACTCCCTCAAGTCCCATCTTCACCGCAGCCCTGAACAACCCGGCGCCCTCAGTAACCGCCTCACTGACCCGATACGGAGTATCATGCCTGATCGCATCTTCCAGCCATGCACGACGACGAACAAGCGGCTCATTTACAATCGGGCGGCCGTCGAGGTAGAGGCAATCAAAGACATAGCATACGGCCGGATACTTGCTGCGGCCACGTGCAATCGCGCCCTTGCTGTTTTGCTGAAGCCTGTGTATCACGTTTTTGAAGACAGGCTTCCCCTCACCATCAAGACAGACGATCTCCGCGTCGAATAACGCCGAAGTAGCCCTGAATGCCTGATCGGGTATCTGGAGTTCCGGAAACTTTGCGGTTATGTCGTGCTGGTTCCGGGTGCGGATTCTTACTTCACCTTCGTCCAGTGCAACCATCGCTCGTATGCCGTACCATTTCACTTCATAGAGATAGTCTTTTGATTCCGGCGGCTTATCGACTGCCTGCGCAAGCATAGGTTCGATGAGACCACGCAGCCAGTCACCCTGCGGTGTATCTACTCGCCCCAGCAGCCATTCGTTTCCCCTGGTATGATGCATACTGTACTCTGCACTGACCTCCCTGCTTTCGAGCCTGAAGTGAAACCCGTCTTTCTTCTCTTTCGTGATCTCGTATTTTCCTCTGGCGTAGATCCATATCCTGCCGCCGCCGTATTGTCCCTTCGGTATGGTACCTTCGAAGTTTATGTAGTCCCGCGGATGGTCTTCAGTCGAGACAGCAAGCCGCATGATGCCCGGACGGGGAGGAAGCCCTTTGGGAACTGCCCAGGACTTCAACACTCCTCCTTGCTCTAGACGCAGATCATAATGCAGACGTGTTGCGTGGTGTCTGTGCACTACAAAGGCATCTCCTTCCACTGCAGCCATTGCGGCTGGCGGCTCGGGGGTCTTTTCGAAGCTTCGCTTTTTAGCGTACTCGCCGAGCATTTCAGGACTCTTTTGATTCAGAGACATAGATAGTTCATTCTTTGCTTTAGTCCCTTTCCGCACTGTATGAAGGCCTGCGGCATATGCGGCGATTCCCTCCCATGCGTCACCGTAACTCATCACATGACCTGGCGCAGAGCGCAGAGTAAAGTCAGCGGCACTGCCGATACCCTTCAATTGGTCCCATTGCAGCGGCATAGAAACAGGGGCCCCCGGAAGTCCGCGCAAGCTGTAGGCCGACACAATAGTCTGATAGGTCCGGTTGCGATAGATGTCTACAAGGACCCTCCCTTTGCGCGCTTCCTTCTTAATGTGCAAGGTGGTCGACCGGCTGTGTGATTCAACGAACAGTTTAACCACTTCATGGACCGCCTCAAAGACCTTATCGAATGTCCACTTCGGTTTGATGGGGACGAGGACGTGGAGACCCTTGCTCCCGGTAGTCTTTACGAACGGGCGGTACCCAAAGCTCTCGAGGTGCTCTTTAATATCAAGGGCAATTTCGACAAGGTCCCCGAACCTGTAGTTCACAGGCGGGTCCAGATCCAGCACGAAATAATCAGGCTTATCGAAGTGCGGCGCGCGGCAATGCATCTGATGAAGCTCAATGCATGCGAGGTTTGAAAGCCAGACGAGCGAGGCCTCCTCGGTTGCTATCACATAATCGACCTTTTCTTCCTTTACATCCTTCTCTGCCTCCCCCAGAACAACATGCTCTATCCACTCCGGCGCCCACTCGGGTCTGTTTTTCTGGAAGAACCTTTCGCCGTCAATACCGTCGGGATAGCGCACGAGCGACAGCGGGCGTCCCTTCACATGTGCCAGCACAGTCGGAGCGACCTTGAGATAATACTCGATCAACTCCGCCTTCAGGATATGGTCGTCAGGGTACAGAACTTTCTCCAGATTTGAAAGCTCAATCTTCCGCTTGCCGACCCGGGCTATTTGAGATGTCCTGGGCATTGGGTCTCAGGTGTTTAGGCCGTAGACTGTCCGCGCACAGGCGGATTCGCCGGGGAGAAAAGGCTGAAGCATAAAGAAGGACACCTCTTGTTTGGGCCCTCTGCGCCTCTGCGGTGAACTTATATAATTTTTCATATCATTTTTACAAAATTTAACCGCTAAGGGACTAATAGCCTTTACCCTTCAGTCTATCCACCTGCTGTTTTTTTCCGCCTGAATCCGCAAACTCGCGAAATCGCATCGCCGTTTTGGGCCCGATGGCCTCTTCCTCGTGTTTAAAAAAAACAAATACCTTCTCCCATTTCTGGGAAGAGATTCTTTCCAGCCATTTTGACAAATCGGCATCCGTATAGTCAGAACGCCGCAGGCGCAGGTACCCCCATGGCGCCGTATTGATAATCTCATTTGTCGGGTCCTCGTCAGTATCCGCGATGCAGAGACTGCATCCCCTTTCACGAATAAGATCCAGGATTTCAACCTCTAGCCAAGATAGGCTGCGGAACTCAAATGCGCAGGTCATATCCGGAATCAGATCGAGAAAATCTTCCAGTGCATGGCGGTCAGCGTGAAAACTCCCGGGGAACTGAAAGAGGACCGGCCCCAGTTTTTGCTCCAGGACTGACAGAGTCCTGAACAGGTACCCGGTCTCCTCCTCCACATTTCTCAACTGCTTCAGATGCGTGATGATCTGGGGCGCCTTGAGCGCGAAGACAAAATTATCAGGTACCTGCTCCGACCAGGATGCGAGGACGTTCTCCACAGGCATGTGATAAAAAGTATTATTGATCTCTACAGAGTTGAGGTGTTCCGAATAGAAGCGGAGCATTTTCTTAGGCGGAATCTTTTCAGGATAGAATTTTCCTTTCCATTTCTTGTACGAATACCCGCTTGTTCCGGTATATATTTTCATAGTTAACGGTCGTTACTTCTTCTCGACCGGATATTTTGCCCCCGACCATTCTCTCCAGCCACCCTTGAGGGCCTTTGCCTTGAATCCTTTAGTAATCAGCTTTTCCGCCACACGGGCGCTCGTGCCTTCGTTTTGTCAGGCGCAGTAGAGGATTATCTCCTTGTCCTTTGGCAATGTAGCAGCCCAGGCATCTACGGCCTCCGGGTCCATCCGTATTGCGCCGGTAATTTTCTGATCGCTCTTTTCCCAGTCATTTTCAGTCCTCACATCGATCAGGACCATACCAGGTGATCCCAGGTTGGCCTTCAGTTCGTCCTTTGAAATGCGAGGCACATCTTGAGTACGTTGCATTGTCGTGCACCCTATGAATACAATAATAATTCCAAGCGCTGCGAGCAAACCCCATTTTTTCATATAGCCTCCCTCATCTTTTGCCTTGCTTATGTTTCAAATAAAAAATCGGACTCTAAGAACATTGTAGCCCGATTTTAGGCTACATTCAAGGACATACTGGCTCGTGTATAGTACGGGTTCTTTTTGAATCTTTCAGTGGATTAGTAAAAGATTTGGCGGGAGCGTGTGGGAATCGAACCATATGATTGTCCTTGCACTTCAAAAAATGGAGGACAAGGCGTGGACTGGTTGAGCGCTATTTGATGCTGGCTAAGGGGAAGCTGAACAATAAATTCGGCTATTAATGCCGTGACATGCGGTTATTTGTTTGAAGTGTAACAAAAAGTTCACCAGGAGCGTTACGCGATTCGGTGGAACGATAGGTTATGCGGCCTTCTATGGCCTTATCTCAACAATCGTACCATTTGGCGCTAACTTGTCAATTTCCTCTATTTCTTCGTCTGTAACGGCAATACACCCTTTCGTCCAGTCAACCTCTGTGTGAAAATCACCAACCCACGAGAAACCATTTTTAATGCCGTGGATCATGATGTCTCCGCCCGGAGAAACACCAAGTTCTTTTGCTCGCTTTTTGTCTTTCTCGTTTGGATAGGAAATATGAAGAGACAGGTGATAACGGCTGTCCTTGTTTCTTGAATCGATAACGTAGGTTCCCTCCGGGGTTTTGTTATCGCCTTGCCTTTCTTTTGGACCATTCGGGTTTCCCCCCAAGGCTATTTTGTAGGTCTTGAGCACCTTGCCCTTTGAGATCAACGTCAATCGTCGTTCTTTCTTTTTTATCAGAATCTTATCTGCCGGTCTCTTCTGGATTGCAAAAACCTCTTTTTGCAGTGTAATAATCTCATTCTCTTTGCTCTTAACCTCTTGTTCAACCGCTTCAATCTTTTTTTGCAGTGTAATAATCTCATTCCCCTTGCTTTTAACCTCTTGTTGGAGAGTCTCAATATGTGTTTGCTGCGTAGCAATCGTCTTATCCTTGATAATGACATTATTGATATGAAATATCATCATCTCACTGTCCTTCCTGTACCCACTCTCCGGGTAATTCTTTATGAGTTTCTGAAAACATTCCAGAGATTTCTGATAATCTTTTTGCTCATTCCCAG
>Ga0184615_10001791_pt1 | contig 11534 bp, 12 predicted proteins | sample PLM4_65_coex_FD_133134 | JGI IMG/M metagenome (GOLD analysis project Ga0184615, IMG submission 133134) | Groundwater sediment microbial communities from an aquifer in East River, Colorado, USA - PLM4_65_coex | ecosystem: Environmental > Terrestrial > Soil > Riparian zone | place: USA: East... | reverse complement strand
GGCGCCGTCCTTCTTGATCCGCAGCACGGCCTCTTCGACCTCGTCCGCGATCACCAGGGTCAGGGCCTTGAGCCGCTGAATGATCTGGTGCACATCCTCGTGCACGCCGGGGATGGTCTGGTGCTCGTGCACCACGCCGTCGAGCCGGAAGGCCCACACGGCGCTCCCGCGGAGCGACGAGAGCAACAGCCGCCGGAGGGAATTCCCCAGCGTATATCCGAATCCCCGTTCCAGCGGCTGCAGCCGGAATTCCGCGATATTCGGGTGTTCCTCCCGCTTGGTCATTTCGACCAGGTGCGGGCGAACCAGTCCGGTCAGGTCAATGGTCATGGTCACTTCGAGTAGAGCTCGACGATGAGCTGTTCCTGCGCATTGAGCGGGATCGCATCACGGGTGGGCCGCTGGGTCACCTTGCCGCTGGCCTTCTGCGCGTCTACCTGAATCCAGGAGACGGGCTGGCCCCGGGTGGCGAACTCAAGCGCGGCACGCACCGACACCATCTCGCGGCTGGCCTGGGCGACGCGCACTTCCTCCCCCGGCTTCACGACATACGACGCCACATCCACCTTGCCGCCGTTCACTTCCACGTGCCCGTGGAGCACCAGCTGGCGGGCCGCCTTGCGGCTGGCGGCAAAGCCCATCCGGAAGACGATGTTGTCCAGGCGAGTCTCGAGGGCCACCAGCAGGTTGGTGCCCTTCACGCCCTGCTCCCGGGAGATCCGGTCGAAGGCGTTGCGGAACTGGCGCTCGGTGAGGCCGTAGATCCGCTTCACCTTCTGCTTCTCACGGAGCTGCTTGGCGTACTCGGAGGCCTTCCGTCCCCGGCCGGCCGACTGGCCGTGCTGACCGGGCGGATACCCCCGGCGCTCGACGGCACACTTCTCCGTCAGGCAGCGGGTGCCCTTGAGGAACAACTTGGCGCCTTCACGGCGGCAGAGACGGCAGCTGGGACCGGTGTAACGCATATCAGACCCGCCGCTTCTTCGGAGGACGGCAACCGTTGTGCGGGATCGGGGTCACGTCCCGGATCGACACGACCTTGAGCCCCACCGACGCCAGCGCTTGGATGGCCGACTCGCGGCCGCTGCCCGGACCCTGCACCCGTACATGCACCCGACGGACCCCCAGGTTCATCGCTTCCCGGCCGCAATTCTCGGCGGCGACGGTGGCGGCGAAGGGGGTGGACTTCTTCGATCCCTTGAACCCGGCCTTGCCGGCGGAACCCCACACCAGGGTGTTCCCCTTCAAGTCGGTGATGGTGATGAGCAGGTTGTTGAACGTGGCGGAAACGTGGGCGATGCCCTCGCTCTCCACCACCTTCTTGCTCTTCTTGGCCGCCGGCGTCTTGGCCGGAGCGGCAGCGGCAGCGGCAGGAGCGGCGGCCGGGGCCTGAGGCTTCTCGGGTGCAGTCATTTACTTCTTCGTCACCTTCTTCTTGCCCGCGATGGCCCGACGCGGGCCCTTCTTGGTGCGGGCGTTGGTATGCGTGCGCTGGCCCCGGACCGGAAGCCCGCGGCGATGGCGAATGCCGCGGTAGCTCCCGATGTCCATGAGCCGCTTGATGTTCATGGCGACTTCGGTGCGCAGCGCGCCTTCCACTCGAAGCGACCGCTCGATGAACTGCCGGAGCCGGGCGACTTCCGAGTCGGACAGGTCGCGCACCCGCGTGTCCGGGCTCACTCCGGTTTCGGAGAGAATCCGGTTGCTGGTCGGGCGACCGATGCCGAAGATGTAGGTGAGACCGATCTCGACCCGCTTCTCACGCGGCAGGTCCACCCCTGCGATTCGGGCCATTGGCTTATCCCTGCCGCTGCTTGTGCTTCGGGTTGCGCTTGCAAATGATCCGGAGCACACCCTGCCGCCGGACCACCTTGCAGTATTCGCAAATGGGCTTGATGCTCGAACGAACCTTCACGTAACTCTCCAGAAACCGGGTTGCGGAGGAGCACGAGAATGTATCGGGCACCCTTGGATAATGCAAGGGAGAGTCAGGACTTAGGGGAGGCGGGTGGAGGGGAAGGGGCGGAGCGGACGGGCAAGGCGGGCCGGTCGATCAGGGAGGATCAGCCCGTCCCGACCGTCACTCCCGCAGTGCCGCCTAACTCGCCGCGGCCAGCATCTCGAGGAAGACGGCGCGGGGATCGTCGGCCTGCAGAACCGGCCGCCCCACAACAAGATGGGTCGCCCCGGACCGGACCGCGTCGGCCGGAGTGGCGGTACGGGCCTGGTCGCCCGCGGCATCTCCCGGGCGGCGGATTCCCGGCACCACGATCCAGGCATCCGGCCCCCCTGCTGCCCGGACCGCACCCACCTCGAGCGGCGAGCAGACAATGCCACGAAGGCCCGCCCCCAGCGCCTCATGTGCCAGGCGGCCGACCTCCTCCATCACCACCACCCCGGCCCGGCCAACCGCCCTGCCATAGCTATCGGCCGTGTGCGAGGTCAGCACCGTCACCCCGACGAGGCCGAGATCGCCGCCGGCGGCCCGGGCGGCCGCTTCCATCATGGCGCGCCCGCCGAGCGAATGGACCGTCGCCATGGAAACGCCGAGCGCCCTGGCCGACTCGACCGCGCCGGCGACAGTGTTGGGAATGTCGTGCCACTTGAGGTCGAGGAAGACCTTGAGGCCGCGCCGAGTCAGTTCGCGCACCAGGGCGGGGCCTTCGCTGGCGAAGAGGATCGAGCCAACCTTGACCCACTTCGCCTCGGGGATCCGATCGAGGAGCCGTCGGGCCTCCTCCGCTGGCAGATCGAGCGCAAGGATCAGTTCAGACACCGTGGGCCTCCAGATCGGACACGACCTGCTCCGGAACCCGTGGGTTGGCCATCGCCGCCGTACCGATGGCGACCAGAGCCGCACCGGCCCTCAGGTACTGCCGCGCATCGTCCGCGGTGCGAATGCCGCCGACGCCGATCACAGGCATTCCGCCCGAGCGTTCCATGATCCGGCGAACCGCGAGGACCCCGATCGGGAGCAACGCCGGTCCGCTCACGCCGCCATTCCCGTTGCCGAGCCTGGGGTTGCCGTCCACGTCCGCCAGGTATCCGGGGAGGGTGTTCACCACGGACACACCGTCGGCGCCGGCGTCCCGCACCACCATGGCCATCCCGGCGATGTCGGGGAGAGCCGGCGAAAGTTTGGCGAGGAGCGGCTTCCGGGTGCGGCCGCGGCACAACTCGACCACCCGCGCGGCCGTGACGGGATCGGCCCCGAACTCGAGCCCTCCGGCGCTGGTGTTGGGACAGGAGAGGTTGATCTCGAAGGCGGTGATTCCCGGCGCGCCATCGAGGCCGGCGACGACTTCGGCGAAATGCTCGACTTCGAAGCCCACGACATTCACCAGCACGCGGGCCCGCACGAGGTTCTGAGCCAGCCAGGGCAGCTGTTCCTCGAGCACCCGGCCGAGGCCGGGGTTGGCGAGTCCAACCGAGTTGAGCATCCCGAAGGGGAACTCGGCGACCCGCGGGGCGCGGTTCCCCGCGCGCGGCTCCCGGGACACGGCCTTGGTGACAATCCCGCCCAGGCGCTCGAGGTCGATGACGCCGGCCACCTCGCGGCCGAAGCCGGCGGTACCGGCGGCCAGCAGGACAGGATTCTGGAAGGTGTGGCCGAAGACAGTGCGGGCGAGGTCCGCCGACACTAGCGGTTCACCGGTTCGCGGGGAGCGGCGCCGGGCCGGTTTTCCCGCGTCGGGGGCGGGGCGCGGCGTCCTTCGGGCCGGAAGCCGCTGGCGAACCGCCGCAGCGAGTCCTCGAGAGCAACGTACTCGGGGGAGTCACCGCCCTCGATCATCGCGATGTACGGACTGCCGGGATAACCGGCGAGCAGCGCGGCGCGCAGGCTGTCGGCCCGATCGGGCTGGAGCACGATCAGCGCGAGCATCGCCTTGGGCGCGAAGGGCGAGGACGGCCACTCGCCCACCACCCGCTCGAACTGATGGGCGGCGAACCGATCCGCCAGGAGCGAGTCGCGAGCCATCTCACCGGCGATGAAGAGGCGCAGGTCTCCCCGGGGTGATCCGGCGGGCACCGAGTCGGCCGCGAGCGCCACCTTCTCGGCAAAACCGGCAAGCTGGGCGGCCCGTGGCGCCACCGGGCCGGTACCCTCACTGAGCTCCTCGATCCTGCCGATCAGCTCCCTGAGCTGCACCAGGGAATCGACCGCGCGAACCCTGACCCGGAGGGCCTCGAGCCGCGCTTCACCGGCGATGGGCGTGCCCTCGGCCACCTGCTCGGCGGCGGCGAGCCGCTCCTCGCTCCGGGTCACGTCGGCTTCGCGCCAGCGCGCGGCATCGGCCACGAGCAGCCGGGCCCGGAGGGTCGCCGGCATTCCCTCGGTCTGGTTGATCCGGTCGGTCAGGGCGGCGGCGGCGGGAGGATCGTGGCGACCCACGGCCGCGGCCAGCGAGTCCCACGGGGTCATGGTATCGCGCGCCGCCAGCAGGGTATCGACCAGAGCCAGCGCTTCGGGCAGGCGGCCGAGCCCGGCCAGGGCCGCCGCGCGTTCACCCGCGGCGCCGGGGTAGTCGGTACCGGACAGCTCGGTGAGCGCTTCGGCGTAGTTGCCGTTGATCCGTTGAGCCCTCCCGTGGGCGAATAGCGCCAGCCGCCGCCGCTCGGGATCCCGGCTGGCAGTGAGCCGGCTATAGGCCGCCATCGCACCGGCGGGATCGCCCATCGTGGTCCGGCAGGTGCCCAGCATCAGGGCGGCTTCCTCGGCGAGCTCCTCGTTCCGCGAGCTGGTAACCACCGCCTCCAGCGGGCGCACCGCGAGGGCGCAGTTCCGGAGCTTGATCAGCGAGGTCGCCTGCAGCACGCGGGCCTCGTCGGACCACTTGCTGGTCGGGTGCTGGGCGAGGACCGACTCCGCCTTCACGCCGACCTGTCCCCAGAGACTGGTGGCGTCGAAGGTGCGGCCTTCCTTCTCCGCCTGGCGGGCACGGCCGGCCAGACGCTTGGCGTTGTACATCCCGTTGTAGTAGGCGCATCCGCCCACCAGCAGAAGCAGGAACAGGGCCGGGCGCCTCATCGCCCCTTCCCTCCCGCCGACCCGTCGTTGGTCTTCCGCTCGTACTCGAGCAGGTACTCCACCACCGCATCGGCGATGGAGGTGGCGAGGGCCTGCTGGGACTTCCGGCTGGTGAGCAGGCGGGCGTCCCGCGGATTGGTGGAGAAGCCCATCTCCACCAGGATGGCCGGCCGCCGGGCGGTGTTGAGCACCGCGAGCACGCGGGACTGCTTCACCCCCCGGTTGGTGCCGGTGTGCACCTTCCCCACTTCCGACTGCACCAGTTCGGCGGCGCGGGCCGATTCGCGGAGGTACTCGTTGAGCTGGAGGTTCCGGAGGATGAAATCGAGCCCGTCGCCACTCTCGGCGGGATTGTCGCCCTCGTAGCGCAGAGCATCGTTCTCCATCCGGGCGATGCGGTCGGCGTCTTCGGTGTTCTGCTCGCCGATGATGATGGTGTGGAAGCCGTCGATGTCGCCGTAGCGGCGGCGCGCGTTGGCCGGCAGCGCATCGACATGCAGGCTGACGAACAGGTCACACTCGTCGGTGCAGTAGCGCCCGCGGTCGAGGATGCCGATGAGGGTATCGGTGGTACGGGTCATGACCACCTTGATGCCGCGCTCTTTGAGCTCATTGCGCAGCAGGAGCGCCACCTGCAGGGTGATGTGCTTCTCGTTCATGCCGCGGGGGAAGTAGACCCCGGGGTTCCCCGGATCGATACCACCGTGGCCGGCGTCCACGGTCACGACGTGTCCGGGCAGGAGACCATTGGGAAGCCGTCCCGGCTGCTTGCCGGCCGGAGGCCTGGGCGCGGCGGCCACCTCGGGGGGAGCCGGCGGTGGACCGATTTCCCTGAGACTTCCAGTGGCCTGGTTCCACTGGTAGCGCTCGCTGAGGACCTCGGGCAGGATTTCCGTCACGAACTGGAGCGGGAGGAACACCGAGTCGCGGACCCGGAAGGCCCAGCCGGCCAGGGGCTGCAACCGGTCGTTGAAGGAGAAGACGGGGGCACCAAGCAGGAACCGGAACGATTGCCGGGCGAGCGTCACCTCGACCCAGGGCACGTCGGTCAGGACGCCACCGCTGAGGGCCCGGACCAGCCCTTCGCCCGAAATCGCGGGACCGGCGGCGGAGTCGAGCGTAACCGGGAGCCGGGATTCTCCGCGGGCGGTGGCCACGGTGACGAACTGCGGGGCGGACGTTGGCAGGGCCAAGGCATGCCCTGGCCGTACCCCATTGGCGGGCGCCGCATTCCCCATCAATCCAAGCAACGCCGCGGTCATGCCCGCGTAGACGCCCGCCCGCGACGGCCTCACACACGCCCCCGCTGTGAAAGGGCCCGGGCCACTTCCCGCTCGGCATCCCGCCGCTTCAGATCCTCCCGGCGATCGTGCTGTTTCTTGCCGCGACCGAGCGCGAGCTTCACCTTGGCGACCCCATTGCGGAAATAGATCTCGAGGGGAACCAGCGTGAGACCCTTCTGTTCGACCGCGCCGATGAGCCGCTGAATCTCCCGCTTGTGCAGCAGCAGCTTCCGGCTCCGCACCGGGTCGTGATTGTAGCGGTTGCCCTGTTCGTAGGGAGTGATGTTGACCCCTTCGAGAAACACCTCGTCGTTCGCCACCCGGGCAAAGCCTTCCTTGATCGAGGCCTTCTTGCCGCGGAGGGACTTCACTTCGGTACCGGTCAGGACCAGTCCCGCCTCCCACGTCTCGAGGATGTGGTAGTCGTGGGTCGCCTTCGGATTCCGGGCGATCAACTCCTTGCCCTCGTCATCGGGCGCGGGGCGGCGCGTGGATACCATCGTAAAGCGAAGATAGACAGGGGGTTGGGCATAAGGGAAGGCGGACTGGAAGGCGGGCAGAGAGACGGGCGGACCGGGGGCTAGTGGCCGAGAAGGTCGATGACGCCAAGAAGCCGAGCGGAATACTCCGCTCGGCTTCTCGTACGACCTGAGTGCCGAAGGGGGGACTCGAACCCCCACGGGCTTGCGCCCACTGCGCCCTGAACGCAGCGCGTCTACCAGTTCCACCACTTCGGCGTGGGGGGCAAAACTACCGATACCAGCGTACGGACGTCAACTGCGAGTTGGGAGTTCTCCGGGCAAACAAAAAGCCCGGCGCACAACGCCGGGCACTGGACTGCGTTCTAGCCTTCCCGGCGTGTCAGCTGGCCGGTCCGATGGTGACGAGTTCCTGTACCTGGCTCTGCTCCTTCATCAGGTCGGCGAGAGAGATGCTGCTCAGCAGATCGTCCACCCGCTGCTGGAGCGCATACCAGACCGGCCGGATGCTGCATCCGCTGCCCGGGCTGCAGCGTTCGGCGTCGACCTGGTGGGTCGAGCAGTTCATCTCGAAGGTCTGGTGCTCCGAGGCGGTCATGATGTCGCGCATCGTGATCTCGAGCGGTTCCTTGGCGAGGAAGTATCCACCCTTGGCGCCGCGGACGCTCTCGACCAGTCCCGCGCGGCGGAGCCGCAGCAGGATCTGTTCGACATAGTCGCCGGGGAGCCGCTCGGCCTCGGCGATTTCCCGTGCCGCGACCGGCCCGCCACCAGCGGCTCCACGTTTGGCGAGGTGGAGGGAAATGATGAGGCTGTACTCGGTCCACGTGGTGATCCGCATGAGCCCTAATATGCCGGGACGGTACAGTACAGGCAAGAAACGGACTGTTGCTCACCCTCCGCCTGGAAGGCCCTTCCCGCCGGGTACGCCCAGCTCGGTCATGGCCCGAAGGTCGAGAACCTCTTCCAGCTCCTTCCCCTTCAACAGGCCCTTCTTGATCACCAGCTCCTTCACCGTGAGGCCGGTGGCGATGGCTTCCTTGGCGAGCTTGGCCGACTCGGCGTATCCGATCTTCGGCGCCAGGGCGGTGACCAGCGCCGGGCTCCGCTCCAGCCAGTAGGCGCAGAGTTTCTCATCCGCCTCGATGCCGGTGATACACCGCTCAGCCAGAACCCGGGTGGCGTTGCCCACGATGATGAGTCCGAACACGATATTGTGAGTGATCACCGGCATCATGACGTTCAGCTCCAGCTGCCCCGCCTCCGCGGCCAGCGCCACGGTGGTATCGAGACCCAGCGCCTGGTAGCAGACCTGATTCACCATCTCGGCGATCGACGGGTTCACCTTGCCCGGCATGATGCTGGAGCCGGGCTGCACCGCCGGCAGCATGATCTCCGCCAGCCCGGTTCGGGGGCCAGAGGCAAGCAGCCGGATGTCGTTGGCGATCTTGTTGAGGTCCAGTACCCAGGCGCGGAAGGCGCCGCTCAGGCTGGCGATGTCTCCCATCGACTGCATGAGCTGCACCCGGTCTTCCCCAACCCGGAGCTCGAGGCCGCTCACCTGCTGCAGGTATTTCACCATCAGTGCGGGATACGCCGGCTCCGCATTAATGCCGGTGCCCACCGCTGTCCCGCCGATTCCGAGTTCCCTGAGCCAGTCGGCCGCCTGGGCCAGCTTGTTCCGGTGACGCGTGACGGTGCGCCCGTAGGCACTGAACTCCTGTCCCAGGCGGATCGGAGTCGCGTCCTGCAGGTGGGTGCGTCCTGACTTGATGACGTGATCGAACGCCCTGCCCCGCTCCATGAACGCCTGCGCCAGCCGGTCCATCGCGCCGAGCATCGCGGGGAGCGTCGCGAGGGCCGCCAGACGCATCGCGGTAGGGATCACGTCATTGGTGCTCTGCGCCATGTTGACGTGATCGTTGGGATGCACCGGCACGTAGGCGCCACGCTGGCCCCCGAGCAGCTCATTGGCCCGGTTGGCGAGCACTTCGTTACAGTTCATGTTGTGGCTGGTGCCGGCGCCCGCCTGATACACATCGACCACGAACTGATCGCGATGCTTCCCCGCCAGGATCTCGTCGGCTGCCTGGACGATGGCGTCCGCCAGCCGGGCGTCGAGTCGCCCGGTTTCCTTGTGAGTCAGGGCGGCGGAGCGCTTGATCCAGACCACCGCCTCGACAAAGGCCGGGAGCGGCTTGAGTCCCGAGATCGGAAAGTTCTCGACCGCGCGAACGGTCTGGATGCCGTAGAGGGCTTCGCTCGGAACCGGCTTCTCGCCGAGGGGGTCTTTTTCGATACGCGTAGTCATTGATTGGGCTATGGGCTATGGGCTATGGGCTGTCAGCGGCCGACGCGAAACGGGGGAGTTCGATGACCGATTACTTCGCCTCAGTATTGTCCCACGCCAGGTTCAAGGAGGACAAGTCGGCCAAGGTCGACCTGTTCAAGGGCAATCACCTCTTCGCCGGGCTTAACTGCTTCGAACCGGGACAGACGCAACCGGTCCACACCCATGCGGCGGCGGACAAATTTTACTTCCTCGTCACGGGAAAGGCGAGGATGACGGTCGGGAGCGAAACGCGGGAGGCATCGGCGGGAGATGTGGTCTGGGCGCCGGCCGGCGTGCCGCACGGCGTGGAGCTGGCGCTGGAGCGGACAGTGACGCTGGTGGCGATCGGGCCGGGCTTGTAGGCGTCGATCCCAGTGATCGTCGCTTGGCATAGCCCGCTAACAGCCGGGAACACGGAGGACACGGAGAACAGCACGGAGGTCACGGAGGGTTCGTCTTGGATCGAGCCTTCACTTCGTCGCCGAGTAGAGTTTTTGGGTGAACTGCCCTTCCAGAGGGGCTCTGTTTCCAACCCTAAGTGCAGGAAAGGGCAGGAAGGTTGTTGGAGATTAGTTCATTCAAGGTCACTTCCTCGAGGTGGGAGGAGGATTATGGGATGCCTCAGGACCCTCCGTGTCCTCCGGCTGTTCTCCGTGTCCTCCGTGTTCCCGGCTGTTTACGAGCCTCCCCGAGCGAGTAGCCGGCGGATCGCCGCCCAACCCAGGGTGTGCGCCGCGATCGCGACACCGAGGATCGCTCCGAGTCCCACGGTGTAGAGCCTCCAGGCGACCAGCAGTCCACCGCTGGCGGGGCCGAGGTCGCCGGCGACACCGGAGAGGAATCCAAAATCCACCGCACCGGCACCCGCCGGCATGGGCAGCAAGAGCTGGCTGTAGAGCAGCGCGAACGATCCCAGCAGCATCACGCCGAACGGCGGATGCTGCGGGAAGGTCGAGGCGAGGAGTGGCAGCACCAGGGTGCGGCCGACGATGTTGTAGAACGAGAGCAGCCCCCCCACCAGCACCACCCACAGGGGCACCTGGCGCATCGCCGCCCCGATGCCGATGACTGATTCGCCGTTGGCGTGGGCCGTTCTCCGGTGCCAGCGGAGCACGGCCCAGCCGCCGGCCAGCGCCAGCGCCAGGATCCCCACCAGCCAGGGCCACCCAGTCAGGATCGCGTCTTCCAGCAGGGGACGCGCCTCGGTCCACCAGGAGGGTGCGAAGCTCCAGGCCAGCCAGGCTCCGAAGAGGAACACCAGCGGATAGGTCACCACGGCCTCGAGCGCCAGGCCGAGCAGCGCGGTGCCCGGGCGAATGCTGCCGCGGAGCAGTCCGGCGAATTTCGCGGCTTCTCCCCCGAACCGGAGCGGAGTCAGGCCGGCCGCGGCGTCGCCCCACGCCGTCGCGGTGATCGCATGGGGGAGGGAGAGCTCGGCGCCCAGCCCTTTCAGGTACCAGCGCAGGCGAAGGCTCCGTCCCACCACATCGAGTCCGACGATCGCCAGGCAGAGGGAGTGTGCTTCCAGCAGGTTGAGGCGCATTCAGGAGCCGGCGATGACCTTGCGGTAGACCTGGAAGATTCCGTCGAACGCCTGGCGATAGCCGTGCCGCCGTTCGGCAAAGGCACGGGCGTTCCGGCCGAGCGCGGCGAGATCGCCGCGGAGGAGGGTGGTCGTGGCTTCGATGCACGCGTGGACATCGGCCACGGCGTAGAGAGCGCCGGCCCCCGATTCCCTCACCCGGTCGGCAACACCACCGGCGTCCACCGAGAGCACCGGCAGCCCCGAGGCCATCGCTTCGAGGGCGCTCAATCCGAACGTCTCGGCCGGTCCGGGCGCGATGTAGAGATCGGCGGCCGCGAGCAGGTCGGCCAGCTGATCGCGATCGCGCTGATAGGGAATCCATCGCACCTGCAGCCCCTCGGCCCGGGCCCGGAGAACGGCTTCACGCGGCCCGGCACCGACCAGCACCAGCCAGGCATCGGTGCGTCGGGCGATCTCGTGCCAGGCCGCGAGCACGGTCTCGATCTGTTTCTCGCCGGCGAAGCGGCCGACGAAGATCGCGAGCGGCGCATCCGGCAACCCGAACCGCCGCCGGGTATCGGCGAGCCGGGAGCGACGAGCCGGATGGAAACGGTCGAGGTCCACTCCCAGCGACACCCGGTGCACCCGTTCCACCCCTTCCCGCTCCAGGCTGCGAGCCACGGACTCGCTCGCCACGAGGACGGCACGATAGAGGCGGGCCAGTCGCCGTACGTAGCCCCACGCTGCGTTGCCGGCGGTCCTGCGAAGGAGACCGGTCCCGACGCCGGGGTCGATGATCGCCGGGAGATGGGTGTGATAGAACCAGACCAGCGGCGCATTCAGGTGCCGGTTGGCGCGTCGGGTCACCCAGGGGACGAACCAGGGG
>Ga0184615_10001790_pt1 | contig 11534 bp, 5 predicted proteins | sample PLM4_65_coex_FD_133134 | JGI IMG/M metagenome (GOLD analysis project Ga0184615, IMG submission 133134) | Groundwater sediment microbial communities from an aquifer in East River, Colorado, USA - PLM4_65_coex | ecosystem: Environmental > Terrestrial > Soil > Riparian zone | place: USA: East... | reverse complement strand
TCGCCGGCGCGCTGCGCGAGCGGGTGCTCGCGTTCATCGCCGAGCACGCGCTCGTGCCCGACTCACCGCTGCCCGGCTTCACGGTGAGTGCCTCGAAGACGGCACCGATCTGGAAGGCGCTCGGCTTCGAGGAGGTCTGGGGCGCGGACGTGATCGCGATCGTCGACGAGTTGCTCGGCCGCGAGGCCTGGCATCTTCCGAAGCAGGCCGGCCAGCTCCTCGCCATGTCGTTCCCGCTTCGCGGCGTGCGCTGGGACGTCCCGACGAAGGTGTGGCACCTCGACTACATGGCGCCCGGTGCGGCGCGCGCCATTCCGGGCGTGCAGGTGTTCCTGTGCCTCGACGAGATCGCGCCGGGCGCGGGCGGAACACTCGTCGCTGCGGGCGTCCATCGCTTCATCGACGCCATCCGCCTCCGCGCAGGACCCGCCTGGCCCGGTCACTCGGCCGACGTTCGCAATGCGCTGCAGCGCGAGATCCCCTGGGTTCGCGCTCTCGGTACGCCGCGCACCGGCGAAGATCGGATCGCGCGCTTCATGGAGGCGCCCACGAGCGCGAAGGCGGGCGCCCTTCAGGTCATCGAGATGACCGGTGAGCCCGGCGACGTGTGGGTGATGCATCCGTGGATGCTGCACGCGCCCGCGCCGAACTGCGGGTCTCGCCCACGGATGGCCCTGACGGAGCGCATCCGGGCGAAGGGCGCGCTCGGTCAGAATCGGTACTGAGCGCGCAGGATGCCTGCGGTGTCGTCACCGTCGAAGCCGAGGGTCTTGATGTCGTCGTCGGCCTGCGTGCGCACGAACTCGAAGCTGAGCCGCAGGTTCCGCGTCGCGTACCAGTTGACCGCGAGCGAGAAGGAGCGGAACTCCTGCGAAGACGTGGTGTCGTTCGTCAAGCCGAACGCAAAGAAGTCGCGATCGATGTCGGCGTTCGCGTAGCGGACGGCAACCTCCCACACGTTGGCGCCGAGCGGGTCGGGCTCCTGGCCACGGGGATCGACCTCGCGCTCGCGGAAGATCCGGCCGTCGTACGGCTGACCCGTGATCCGCCACGCGAGCGTCGCCTGCCAGGAGTCGGTCTGGTTGTCGAGGTCGCGCTCGCCGACGGGTGTGTCGGCGTTGAAGTAGCCGCCCTGCGTGCCCTCGTAGTAGAGGCGCACCGGTCCGAACTCGAAGCCGACGGTCACGGTGTAGAAGTGACTGTGATCGGCGTCGAAGCGATCGGTGTCGAAGAGCCGCGAGCCGGCGGGATTGCGGATGCGCAGCTCCCCGTCCCAGTCCCAGGTGTACGCGTAACCGCCGCCCAGGAAGAACCCCGCGGCGATCGACTCGAGGAGCGACGCGTCGCGTCCGCCGAGCGGGCGCAGCGGCCGGACGAACGCGCGCGCGGAGGCGGTCGCGCCGCGCTGCGGCAGGCCGTTCGCGTCGAAGCCGTCGCCCAGCGCGTACGCCACGTCCCACTCGAACAGACCGTCCACGTGCGAGCCCTCGGCGCGCAGCGCCCAGTCGGTGCGGTAGTCCATGAAGTACGAGAACGAGTGGCCGACCAGCGCGAGGTCCTCCGGCCGTGTCCCGGCCTCGAAGCCGAGCGGAAGCTGGAGGAGCCCGGCGGAGATCCGCAGCCAGGAAAGCCCCTGCCAGGCGACGAACGCCTCGTACAGATTTGCCGCGGTCTTCGTGCCCTCGAGATCGCCCGCGATGCGCATGCGCCACGCGTCGCCGTAGGCGCCCTCGAGGATCGGCTTCGCGAGGTCGGTGCGCAGGCCCGAGCCCTGCGTGTTGTGCGAGTCGTGCAGGACCAGATCCCCGGCGTAGATGCCGCCGGCGTGCAGCGAGGCCGATCCGTCCGACGACGTCCAGCGCAGGCCCTCGGTCGGGCTCGCGCTGAATCCGTCGGCGCGAGAGAGGCCGGGCGCGATTGCCAGCAACAGGACGAGCGCGAGAGCGGCGTTCGTCATCGGCCGAGTCTACCCCAGCGCGCCCGGTCGCTCAGGCTCGAGGCAGCGAGCGACCGCGACGCAGGCAGAGCCGCACGAACCGCCCGCGCACGGAGGCTGCGGCGCTGGCCCGCAACGTGCACGGCATCGCGATGGGAGACGTGTGCGCAATGGCCATCCAGGTCGCCCTCCATCACCGCACCACCTACAGCTACGACCGGCGGGTGTCGCTCTCGCCGCAGGTGATCCGCTTGCGGCCGGCGCCGCACGCGCGCACGCCCGTGCTCGCGTATGCGCTGAACATCGAGGGCGCGGAGCACTTCCTGAACTGGCAGCAGGACCCGTTCGGGAACTACCTGGCCCGCGCGGTGTTCCTGGAGCCCACCGACAAGCTCGTGGTGAGCGTCGACCTGATCGCCGAGCTGTCGGTCCAGAATCCGTTCGACTTCTTCCTCGAGCCGGAGGCCGAGCGCTGGCCGTTCCGCTACGACGCGGCGCTCGCGAAGGACCTGGCGCCGTATCGCGAGACGGGCCCCGCGGGCCCGCGACTGCACGCCTTCCTCGCGGGCCTGGCCGGCGGTCCGATGCGCACGAACGACTTCCTGGTCGCGCTGAACCGGCGCGTGAACGCGGCCGTCGAGTACGTGATCCGCATGGAGCCGGGCGTGCAGCACCCGGAGGAGACGCTCGAGAAGTCGAAGGGCTCGTGCCGCGATTCCGCGTGGCTGCTCGTGCAGGCGCTGCGACATCTCGGCTTCGCCGCGCGCTTCGCGAGCGGCTATCTGATCCAACTCGCGGCGGACGAGAAGCCGCTCGAGGGGCCGGCGGGTCCGACGCACGACTTCACCGACCTGCACGCGTGGGCGGAGGTGTTCCTGCCGGGCGCGGGCTGGGTCGGACTCGACGCGACGTCGGGTCTGCTGACCGGCGAGGGGCACATCCCGCTCGCGTGCTCGCCCGAGCCCTCGACCGCGGCGCCGATCAGCGGCGCGGTCGACGAGTGCGAGGTCGAGCTCTCGTTCGAGATGTCGGTCGAGCGCGTGCGCGAAGACCCGCGCGTGACGCGGCCCTACACCGATACGCAGTGGGTCGCGATCGAGAGCGCGGGGCGCGTGGTCGATTCGCGTCTGCAAGCGGGCGACGTGCGGCTCACGCACGGGGGCGAGCCGACGTTCGTCGGCATCGACACGCCGGACGCGCCGGAGTGGAACATCACCGCGCTCGGCGATGCGAAACGCGTCGCTGCGGAGGCGTTGCTGCGGCGCATGCAGGCGCGCCTCGCGCCGCGCGGCCTCCTGCACTTCGGCCAGGGCAAGTGGTATCCGACGGAAGCGCTGCCGCGCTGGGCGTACGGCTGCTACTGGCGGCGGGACGGCGACGCGATCTGGGAGGATCCGAGCCTGGTCGCGGACCTGCGCAGTCCCGGCGGACACGGCGCGGCGGACGCGAAGCGTTTCATCGAAGCGCTCGCGAAGCAGCTCGGCGTCGACCCGAACTGCGCGCTGCCCGGCTACGAGGACGCCTGGTACTACCTGTGGCGCGAGCGGCGGCTGCCCGCGAACGTCGATCCGCACGACGCGCGGCTCGAGGACGCGGAGGAGCGCGCACGTCTCTCGCGCGTCTTCGAGCAGGGGCTCGCGGCGGTCGTCGGCTACGCGCTGCCGCTGACCCCGGACGGCGCGACGTCGCGCTGGCGCACCGGACCCTGGTTCCTGCGCCGCGGGCGGATGTTCCTCATGCCCGGCGATTCGCCGATGGGCTTCCGCCTGCCGCTCGACTCACTGCCTTGGGTCGCGGAGGGTGACGCGCCGTTCGCGGGCGACGTCGATCCGGCCGAGCCGCGCGCGCCACTGGCCCTGCGGCGCGCGCAGAGCGCGCCGGGCGGCGGGCAACAAGCGCGGTCCGCCTTCTCGACGATGGCGAGCGAGCAGCGTGCGCCGGGCCCGGGCGAATCCGCGTCGTGGGTCGTGCGCACCGCCTTGTGTGTCGAGCCGCGCGCGGGCGTCCTGCACGTCTTCCTCCCGCCGGTCCAGCGGCTCGAGGACTTCCTGGATCTGGTGCACGCCATCGAGGACAGCGCGGCTGCGCTGCGCCTGCCGGTGCGGATCGAGGGCTACCACCCGCCGCCCGATCCGCGTCTGGAGAAGCTCGAGGTCACGCCGGACCCGGGCGTGATCGAGGTGAACGTGCCACCGGTGCGATCCTGGGACGAGCTCGTCGCCAGCACCACGGCGCTCTACGACGATGCGCGCGAGACGCGGCTGCGCGCCGAGAAGTTCATGCTCGATGGCCGTCACGTCGGCACGGGCGGCGGCAACCACGTGACCTTGGGCGGAGTCACCCCGGACGACAGTCCGTTCCTGCGTCGGCCCGACCTGCTCCGCAGCCTGATCGGCTTCTGGCAGGATCACCCCTCGCTCTCGTACCTGTTCTCCGGTCTCTTCATCGGGCCGACCAGCCAGGCGCCGCGAATCGACGAGGCGCGGAGCGACGCGCTCTACGAGCTCGAGATCGCGTTCCGGCAGCTTCCGCTCGGGCCTGGCGGCACGAGCCACGTCCCGCCATGGTTCGTCGACCGCGTGCTGCGCAACATCCTGGTCGACGCCACGGGCAACACACACCGCACCGAGCACTGCATCGACAAGCTGTTCTCGCCCGACGGACCGCGCGGACGTCTGGGTCTGGTGGAGCTGCGCGCGTTCGAGATGCCGCCGCACGCGCGGATGAGCTGCGTGCAGCAGCTTCTCCTGCGCGCACTGGTCGCGCGCTTCTGGGAGAAGCCGTACGCGCCGCGCCTCGTGCGCTGGGGCACGCAGCTCCACGATCGCTTCATGCTCCCGCACTTCGTCGAGCAGGATTTCCGCGACGTGCTCGGTGATCTCGCGCTGGCAGGCTTCGCGCTCGATCCCGCGTGGTTCGAGCCGTTCCTCGAGTTCCGCTTCCCGCGCATCGGCGAGGTCGTGCGCGCGGGGGTCCAGGTCGAGCTGCGCCACGCGCTCGAGCCGTGGCACGTGCTCGGAGAAGAGCAGGGCGCCGGCGGGACGGTGCGCTACGTCGACTCGTCGCTCGAACGCGTACAGGTGAAGGTGCGCGGCGGCGTGGGCGAGCGCTTCGCAGTCACGTGCAACGGGCACGTGTTGCCGCTGCACCCGACCGGAACGCAGGGCGAGCGCGTGGCCGGCGTGCGCTTCCGCGCCTGGCAGTCGGCCGCGTGCTTCCATCCGACCATCCCGGTGCACGCGCCGCTCGTCTTCGACGTGGTCGATCTCTGGCAGGAGCGCTCGCTCGGCGGCTGCAGCTACCACGTGGCGCACCCCGGCGGTCTCGCGCATGAGAGCTTCCCGGTGAACGCGGCCGAGGCCGAGTCACGGCGCGGCGCGCGCTTCCAGACGATCGGCCATACGCCGGGACGCATCGCGCCGTCGCCCGCGCAGGTGAACCGCGACTTCCCCCTGACGCTCGACCTGCGCAGGAGCTAGCGTCGCGGCCGTGGCGCAGGGGGATTCGCTCGAGCTCGGCTTCGAAGACGGGGTTGCCGGCTTTCACGACGAGCTGCGCGGCGCCGACGGCGAGCCGCGCGAGCACTGGCAGCCGCTCGTGCGCTCGCTCGAGGCTCTCGGACGGCCCGAGCTCGTGCGCCGCTGGGCGGTGGCGCAGCGCCTGATCCACGAGAACGGCGTCACGTACAACGTCTACGGCGACCCGCGCGGGATGGACCGGCCGTGGGAGCTCGATCCGATCCCGTTCGTGCTGTCCGCCGACGAGTGGCGCGAGATCCGCGACACGCTCGCGCAGCGCGCGCGCCTGCTGGACGCGATCCTCGCCGATCTCTACGGACCGCAGCGGCTCCTGCGCGAGGACTTGTATCCGGCGGAGCTCGTCTTCGCGCATCCGTCGTACCTGCGCCCGATGCACGGAGTTCGCCTGCCGCAGGGCGCGTGGCTGCAGCTCTACGCCGCAGATCTCGCGCGCGCGCCCGACGGCCAGTGGTGGGCGCTGGCCGACCGGACGCAGGCGCCGTCCGGCGCGGGCTACGCGCTCGAGAACCGGCTGGTCGTCTCGCGCGCGTTTCCCGAGGCGTTCCGAGAGAGCCGGGTCGAGCGGCTCGCGGGCTTCTTCGCGCACCTGCGCGACTCACTGCGCGCGCTGGCGCCGCGGCACGCCGAGAATCCGCGCATCGCGCTGCTCACGCCCGGCAGCTACAACGAGACCTACTTCGAGCACGCCTATCTCGCGCGCTACCTCGGCATCACCCTGGTCGAGGGCGGCGATCTCACGGTTCGCGATCGCAAGCTCTACCTGAAGACGCTCGGGGGCCTCGAGCCGATCGACGTGCTGCTGCGTCGCGTCGACGACGCGTTCTGCGATCCGCTCAGCCTGCGCAGCGACTCCTCGCTCGGCGTCGCGGGCCTGGCGCACGCGGTGCGCGCCGGAAACGTCGCGGTCGCGAACGCGCTGGGCAGCGGTCTGGTCGAGACGCCCGCGCTGCTGGCCTTCCTGCCGAGCCTGTGCCGCGCGCTCCTCGACGAGGAGCTCCTGCTTCCCTCGGTGGCGACGTGGTGGTGCGGACAGGAGGAGGCGCTGGCGTACGTCGAGGAGCATCTCGACGAACTCGTGCTCAAGCCCGCGTTCCCCGGCCCGCAGATGGACCCGATCTTCGGCGCGCGACTCGCCGCCGCGGAGCGCGAGGCGCTGATCGCGCGGATCCGCGCGCGGCCGTGGGCGTTCGTCGCACAGGAGCAGGTCGCCCTCTCGACCGCGCCGGTCTGGGACGGCGAGCGCGTCACGCCGCGTCACCTGGTGCTGCGCGCGTACGCGACCGCGACGAGCGCGGGTACCTTCCACGTCATGCCCGGCGGCCTCACGCGGGTGTCGGTCGCACCCGACTCACTCGTCGTCTCCATGCAGCGCGGCGGCGGGAGCAAGGACACGTGGGTGCGCTGCGACGAGGAGCCCGCGCCGCTCTCGCTCCTGCGGCCCGCGGGCGCGCCGGTCGAGCTCACGCGCGGCGGTGCGGAGCTGCCCTCGCGCGTGGCCGACAACCTGTTCTGGCTCGGGCGCTACATGGAGCGGCTCGACGGCACCGCGCGCATCGCGCGCGAGGCGCTGGCGCGGATCGGCGACGACCGGGCGAGCGCACAAGCAGTGCTCCTGCCGCTGCTCGCGGCGCTCTCGCGCCACACCGGCCTCGCCGAGGAGCTCCAGCCGGAAGAGGCCGGCCTGCTCGCGTTCCTGCACGAGGACGGCTCGCCGCGCTCGCTGCGGGCGACGCTGGGCGCGGTGCACCAGCTCGCGTCGTCGCTGCGCGATCGCATCTCGCTCGACACGTGGCGCGTGCTGCTCGAGCTGCAGCAGGACTTCGCGGTCGCGTACGGACCGGCGCTCAGCGCTGCCGCCGCGCGGCACGTGCTGAACCGGATGGTCGTGCGGCTCGCCGCGTGGAGCGGGCTCGCGATGGAGAGCATGACGCGCGGGCTCGGCTGGCGCTTCGCGGATCTCGGCCGGCGCATCGAGCGCGCCACTTGGACCGCGACGTTGCTCGGGGAGTTCTTCGTGCACGCGCACGACGACGAGGGGCCGCGGCTCGAGTCGCTGCTCGAGGTCGCCGACAGCGCGATCACGTACCGGCGGCGCTACCGGGGCGAGCTGCAGGCGGTGCCGGTGCTCGACCTCCTGCTCACCGACGAGACCAACCCGCGCGCGCTGATCTTCCAGCTCGTCGCGCTCGAGGGACACGTTGCGAATCTGCCCGAGCGCGGGGGATCGGCGGAGCGTTCGCCCGAGCAGCGCTCCGCGCTTGCGGCGCTCGCGCGCGTGCGCCTCGCCGACATCCACGAGCTCTGCCGGATCGAGGACGGCAAGCGGCTGCGGCTGGAGGAGCTGCTCGCGCGCACCGCCGAGGATCTGCGCGGCCTCTCCGACGCGCTCACACGCAGCTATCTGTCGCACGCCGGCGAGGCCCGGCGCGTCGAGCGCTTCTAATGCGCTACCGCGTGACTCACACCACGACCTACGCATACGAGGAAATCGTCTCGATCGGTCACAACGAGGTGCGTCTCGAGCCGCGCAGCACGCCACGCCAGCGCCGGCCGGTGACCGCGCTCGCGATCGAGCCGATGCCGGCCGTGATCGCGACCGAGCTCGACTACTTCGGCAATCCGACGACCTTCTTCACCGTGCAGGAGCCGCACTCGCGCATGGTGCTCACGGCGACGAGCGATCTCGAGCTCTCCGCGCCGCGCGAGCCGGAGCCGGAGCCGACGCTCGCGTGGGAGGACCTCCGCGCGAGCCTGCGCACCGACTTCTCGCCCGTCGGCCTGGCCGCGTTCCAGATGAGCTTCGATTCGCCGCTCGTCCCGTGCGCGCCGGAGTTCGCCGCGTACGCGGCGGGGTCGTTCCGGCCGGGCCAGCCGATCGTCGAAGCGGTGCTCGACCTCACGCACCGCATCCACGCGGACTTCACGTACGAGCCGGGCGCGACCTCGGTCGCGACCCCCGTGCGCGACGTGCTCGAGCGGCGCCGCGGCGTCTGTCAGGACTTCGCGCACGTCCAGATCGCATGTCTGCGCTCGCTCGGCCTCTCCGCGCGCTACGTGAGCGGCTACCTGCACACGCGCCCAGCGGCCGGCCGTCCGCGGCTGGTCGGCGCGGATGCGAGCCACGCGTGGGTCGCGGTGTACTGCGGCGCGGACGGCTGGCTCGACGTCGACCCGACGAACGATCGGGTCGCGAGCGATCAGCACCTGACGCTCGCCTGGGGTCGCGACTACGCGGACGTCGCCCCGATCAAGGGGGTGATCCTGGGCGGCGGCGAGCACACGGTCGAGGTGGGCGTGGACGTGGAGCCGCTGGGATAGCGCCCGAAGAAGCGATGCGCGCATACTGCGCCCCGGGCCGGGAAGGGCCAGGGAGGGCAGCTCGTGGCAAAGCGGTTCGAAGGCGTCGTGGGTCGCACCTTGGAGACGTCGAAGCCCTGGTGGCCACCGCTGCCCGAGGCGCCCGCGAGCGCGCCGAACGTGGTGGTGATCCTGCTCGATGACGTCGGCTATGCGCAGTTCGGCTGCTATGGCTCCGACATCGCGACCCCGACCTTCGATCGGCTCGCCGCGAACGGCCTGCGCTACTCGAACTTCCACACCACGTCGCTCTGCTCGCCGACGCGTGCGTGCCTGCTGACCGGGCGCAACCACCACGCGAACGGCATGGGGCGCATCGCGGATTTCCCGAGCGGCTTCCCGGGCTACGACGCGGTGATCCCGAAGGAGAACGGCTTCCTGTCGGAGATCCTGGTGCGCGAGAACTACGCGACCTACGCGGTGGGCAAGTGGCACCTGACGCCGACCACCGAGGTCACGATGGGCAGCCCGCGCGACAAGTGGCCGCTCGGCCGCGGCTTCGAGCGCTTCTACGGCTTCCACGGCGGCGAGACCGACCAGTACCACCCGGACCTCACCTACGACAATCACGCGGTCTCCCCGCCGCGAACGCCGGAGGAGGGCTATCACCTCACGGAGGACCTGGTCGATCACGCGGTCCTGTTCCTGAAGGACCTGCGCGCGACCTACGAACGCAAGCCCTTCTTCCTGTACTTCACACCCGGTGCGTGCCACGCGCCGCACCAGGCGCCGGCCGCGTACATCGACCGCTATCGCGGCCGCTTCGACCAGGGCTGGGACCGCTGGCGCGAACGCGTGTTCGCTCGACAGGTCGAGAGCGGCCTCCTGCCGAAGGGCACGCAGCTCTCGCAGCGGCCAGCGTGGGTGCCCGCGTGGGAGTCACTCTCCGCGGACGAGCGCCGCCTGTACGCGCGCATGATGGAGGTCTACGCCGGCTTCCTCACCCACACCGACGCGCAGGTCGGGCGGTTGCTCGAGTTCATCGCGCAGCTCGGCGAGCTCGACGACACGCTCGTGGTCCTGATGAGCGACAACGGCGCGAGCGCCGAGGGCGGGCCGAAGGGCTCGTTCAACGAGATGTTCTTCTTCAACTTCGTGCCCGAGAGCCTCGAGGAGAACCTGCGCCGCATCGACGACCTCGGCACGCCGCGCGCGCACAACCATTACCCGTGGGGCTGGGCGTGGGCGGGCAACACGCCGCTCAAGCGCTTCAAGCGCGACACGCACGAAGGGGGGGTCTGCGATCCGCTCGTGGTCCACTGGCCCGCTCGCCTCGGCCGGCCTGGCGAGACGCGCCACCAGTACGTGCACGCGGTCGATCTCACGCCGACCGTGCTCGACCTGATCGGCGTGAAGCCGCCTGCGGAGATCGCCGGCGTCGCGCAGAGCCCGATGCACGGCGTGAGCTTCGCGCACACCTTCGGCGACGCCGACGCGCCGTCGCGCCACGTCACGCAGTACTACGAGATGCTCGGCTCGCGCGCGCTCTACCACGACGGCTGGAAGGCAGTCGTCTTCCACCCCGCGCGCATGATGGCGTACGACGGAACGGACGTGTCGAAGCCGTTCGACGACGACGTCTGGGAGCTCTACCACGTCGCGGAGGACTTCGCGGAGGTGCACGACCTCGCGGCCACGCACCCCGAGAAGCTCGCCGAGCTGAAGGCGCTCTGGTGGCGCGAGGCGGAGCGCAACCAGGTGTTTCCCCTGAACAACCAGCCCGGCCGCCACGGCGACCGCCGCTTCCGCCGCGATCGCTTCGTCTTCCACTCCGGGATCGGCAAGCTCCCGGAGGTCGTTGCGCCGAACCTGCGCAACCGCGGTTTCACGATCGCCGCGCACCTGAACGTGCCGGCGCAGGGCGCCTCGGACGGAGTCCTGGTCGCGCACGGCAGCGGCGCCAGCGGCTACGCGGTCTACCTGAAGGGCGGGCGTTTGAACTACGTGCACAATCTGCTCGGCTTCCAACACACGACCGTGTCGGCGAGCGTGGTGCTGCCGCCGGGCCCGATCGTCGCGAGAGTCGTGTTCGCTCCGACCGGCTCGTTCCGCGGCGACGTGTCGCTGTTCTACGACGGCGTGCCGGTCGGCGAGGGCTCGATCTCGCGCACCACGCCGATCACATTCGGGATGGAGGGCTTCGCGGTCGGCTACCAACCCGGCTCTCCGATCGCGCCGGAGTGTCCGGGGCGGTTCGCAGTGCCCGAGGGTCTCGTGACCCAGGTCGTGATCGACGCCGACGGCGAGCCGTATCGCGATCCCGCGGCCGAGGCGCGCGTCGGCATGGCGCGGCAGTAGGGGAGGGACGAGGCGATGGCGCTCTGGAAGACCGAGTCGGACGCGGGCGGCGTGGTGGTGGCGACGTACACGAACGCGCCCATGAACTACTTCTGCGCCGAGGGCACGGCGGAGCTCGGTGCGCTGGTGACCGCGTGGCGCGACCCGGCGGTGCGCGTGGTGGTGCTCACGGGCGGGATCCAGGGGAAGTTCATCACGCACTACAGCGTGGAGGAGCTCGCGGCCCTGGCGTCGGATCGGCCCGGCATGCGCGCGCTCGGCTCGGCGCTGAACCACGGCTATCACGAGCTGCTGACGTCGCTGCGCAACCTGCCCAAGCCGGTGATCGTGGCGATGAACGGCGACACCATGGGCGGCGGCTTCGAGCTCTCGCCCTCGTGCGACATGCGCATCGCGGCGGCGGG
>Ga0184615_10001787_pt1 | contig 11542 bp, 12 predicted proteins | sample PLM4_65_coex_FD_133134 | JGI IMG/M metagenome (GOLD analysis project Ga0184615, IMG submission 133134) | Groundwater sediment microbial communities from an aquifer in East River, Colorado, USA - PLM4_65_coex | ecosystem: Environmental > Terrestrial > Soil > Riparian zone | place: USA: East... | reverse complement strand
CAGCGGATAGGTCGCAGCCAGAATGAGCGCCATCTGAACGACCGTGGATACCGATGAGAGCGCAGCGCCGGCGACCGCCGCACGATACGTGTCGGGTTTCTCACGCACACGGTGGCCCATGGCGGCGATGGTCGCGGCGCTCGAGACGAACCCACCCAACAACCCGGCCAAGACCAATCCACGCTTTGCGCCCAGCGTACGCAGGGCCACATACCCAAACGCATTGAATAACATGACGATCACCGTAAGACGCCAGATCAGGTGGGGATTCACGATGCCGTACGCATCGACGGCCCGATTCGGCAGCAGAGGCATGACGATGAGCGCCGCCGCCGCAAGCAGGATGGCATCCAGAGTTTCCTGAGCGGTGAGCTTCCGAAGAACGAAGTCATGCAGCCATGACCGGGACACGAGCAGCAACGCCAGCAGCACGCCCAATGCGCCGGCCAGTTCCGGCTGAGACATCGCGAGAACGCCCACGAAATACGTGAGGCACAGGGCGAGTTCGGTCGTGATGCCAGGGTCCTTGCCGCGAGTGACACCATAGCCGGCAACGGCGAGCACGATGACACCCGCAGCGCCCACGGCCATCAGGGCGGGAATGGCGATGTGGCCGGCCACAGCCCCCAGCAAAGCCGCAACCGCGAACGTGCGCACGCCGGCGGCACCTCGTTCAGGACCTTCGCCTTTGTGGCGTTCCCGCTCGACACCAACGAGCAAGCCAACGCCCAGTGCGACGAGGTATCCAGTGACGGTGGGATTCCAGAGGGAGGTCAGAAGCGCTCCATTAGGCGCCGCGGCGTCGGTGAGATCCCCGTCCTCCCGCGCTACTTCCGGACGCCGATGGTCACGAGGTAGTCGCGCGGCATGGCGACGCCGAGTTCGGTCCTGAAGCCGTCGTGGTAGGCGACAAAATCCTGCTTCAGTTTCTCTCGGCGCTCCGAGTCGAGATTCCCGGCCAGTGATTTGGTCGGGCCGTACCCTGCCACAAAGATCTCCCAGACCGCGAGACCGCTCGGCTCCCGGAGCACGGTCGTGCCGGTCTCGAATCGGAGATCGAAGGCTGAGCCGAGGAGCTGTCTCACGCGTTCCGGGTTTCCCCACTCGAACGGAGAGGGTGGCGGTGGCGAGGGAGGCTGCGGCATGTAGGGTTTCATGACCTTGAACAGGCCCGCGATCGTGCCGTCGATGGGCCAGGTCGTCAGCCCGATCCGTCCACCTTTCTTACACACGCGCGCCAGCTCGGCGGCCGCCGCCTCAGGGTCTCGGACGAACATAACACCGCAGGTCGAGATGACCGCATCAAAGCTGTGCGCGTCGAACGGGAGCTTCTCCGCATCTCCGACTCGAAAGTCGATAGTCAGCCGGGCCTCGGCGGCCGCTGCCTTGGCGGCCTCGATGAGGTCGGCGCCCAGATCCACGCCGGTGACCGTGGCGCCTCGCGCGGCCACGCGGCGTGCGGTCCAGCCGGTGCCGGTCGCCACGTCCAGCACGCGCTCGCCGGGTTGGGGAGCGAGGCGCGCGACGCAATGCTCGATCGAGTCCGCAATGGTCTGGCTGATGCGATCGTAGTGCTGCCCGCCGGCGTTCCAGGTGGCGGCCATCTTGATATTTTGTGGCTGTATCATGTCGCCCTCCTTAATGAATGAAAGCGCGCGTAGTGCAGAGCACCTGTACGACGTCGCGCCGTACGTCAACCGCCAGAAGGAGTACTCCTACCCCAATATGTTCGTCCGCGTGATAACAGGACGCCCCATGTCACAACACAAGACGTGCCCCAAACTATGTTCGTGAGCCAGCGGCCGGCAGCCTGGCGAACCGCCGCTGCAATCGGTTGACCTGCGCAAGGTAGGCACTGACGTCATGGTCGCCGCACCGCTGGCCGGCGGTCAGCCGGAAGCCGCGCGTGGCATAGGCGTCGCCCGCCCCCACTCCGCACAGGTGGATCACTGCAGCCAGATCCTGCTTCTGCCGGAGCGTGGCAACGATCCGCTGGCGCCCCATCGCCCTCGCGACGCCGCGATCCAGCAGAGACGCTGTCAGCTCAATGGCGTGGCTCGGCAGGACGCGAGTGTAGAGGCTGTTGAACCAACACGATCCCACGTCGTCCCAGGGCCCATCCACGACCACCACGTGGTCGTGGATGCAGTAGCGCTTCGCCTCGCGGAACGTTCCGTCGGTGATTTGGTACATGCCGACCGCGCTCGACGCAGGTTGGTACACCTCGAAGGGGTTCCGCGCCAAACGCCACCGCCAGTACGTCCGCGCCACGGGGTTGCCCCCGCCTTCGACCTGGGCGAGCGCGGCCAGAAACTCCGGCGTGATGGCGGCGGTCGAGTGCTTGCTGAAGAGCGGCCCGTATCTCCGCCACGTTTCGGACGGGCTCTTGGCGAGCGCGTCGCTCACCGGAAAGAACAGCTCGGTCGGCTTGCGGATCGTCTGGTACACCCAGTTGGCCGCAGACCAGGCTACCACGATGACGACCACACCGACGAGGACCCGGACCGCCAGTGGCGCGGCCCACATCGCCTTGAGCGCACGCCGGCGCCACCGCGCAGGACGTCGTCTGGCCGCGCGTCCGGACCGGACGCGCGGCCTTCGTGGAGTGGTTCTGGCGGCGCGCGAATGTGACTTGGAAGCCATGAGCCTATTATGCCTCAACAAACACCTGTAGCGAAACAGCAGCCACTAAGCCAAGAAGTCAAGCCTGACCCCAGGGCTGTGACCTACTCTTTGCCGGTCTCCCAGCGCACTGACCCCAATTCCTGGTTTTTGTACCGTCCGCTCGACGGAGAGGTTAGGCACCATCTTTTGGTGCGGCCTTGCGCTTTGCCTTTGGCTTTGCCTTCCAGCGTTGAAACGTATCCGCACTATCGGCGAGGCCATAGAAGTACTCCATGATGCTTTCAACCACGTACAGCGCTCTGTGCAAGTCAAGGTGGTCTGATTCAACCTGAGCATGAACTGCTTTGTTGCCCATCTCGCGAAACTCATGAAGAACAGCCAGTACGCCTGGCTCAAACAGACCAGTCAAGGCATTGATTTTCGACTCTATGGTTCGCCCGTACTTGGACTTGTCAACTTTGTCGACGACTATGGCTTCAAGCAGAGACCGAAGTCCAGCGGCTGATAGCAGCACTAACTTTGCGTCATGCGCGGTGACCGTTTCTTGATAGAGACGTGCCACGTTGATTGGCATTGGGAAGAACTTTCTCTTCCGCTTCGTGAAGTTCCTATCCGGATAGAGGCGCTCTTCTGGACGGTCCTTCTCGTCCTGGAACTCGAACGGATGCGTAACCAAGCGGAATGCCAGAAAGTCACAGCCACAGCAGCGAAGGATCTCGGCTTTGATATCTTGCGAGTAACCCCAGAGGGAGTTGTAGCGATTCTGCGTGTGAGCAGCGACGACCTCGTGCCATGTCTCGGTACCGCATGAGTTGCAGTAGATTCGAAGACGATTCATGGTGCCTAACGAGGCTGTAGAAAAACCCGGTTCGACTTCACTGGTACCGTTTTTAGGGGGTGCCTTGACCCCTCCCAGACATGCGATCGTCGAACACAGGACATTCTAGGAGGTCGAGTGTTCACGGACACCAGTCGAAAAACTGTGAGCATAGTTTTCCTACAGCCTCAACGCCAGAACTAACCCGCCGGCCACCGGGCCACCGGGCCCACGAGCGACCGCGAGCCGCCGCGCTGAGCCCGGTCGGGTTGAGTGACGAGTTAGGCTGAGCTACTGCCCTCGTACCGCCTTAGAAAGCTCCCGTATTCTCTCAAGAAGAAATACCCAACTCCATCCAAGTAGCCAGAGCGCGGAGAAAGTGCCAATGAAAGTTCCAGCCATCACGAGCGCCCCGACCGTAACTGTTTCTAGAAACAACTGCGAGTGGCGCTTGATTTCCAAACTTCTTGCGCTTAGGTCGTGACGGTTATTCCATATACCAGCATCATGGTCGCTCGGGTCGTGCTCAACTTGAAGCATCACCTTAGCCTTAGCTATTGTCATATTGGTAGGAGAGAGGTGACTCCAAGAAGATTCAAGCGCCTTCCACATGCGTTCGTCAGCAACCTCTAATCTCGGGTATGCAAACCTGGATGTTGGATTAAGCGCTTCGCCTCTCTTGGTCGATGCCTCCTGGATGGCGCGCTCCACCATCACGATTTCGTCAGGCGTATTACTCGAGGTCCACAAGTTCCAACAGAGGACTCCAAGCGCTAGGGAGGCGGAGCCCAACGAAATTGAGATCTTCGCATCTTTGAGAGCCTTTCGTAATGCCATGATAAGCGATCCCGGTATATAGCGTCTACCGATTAGGAGCAGAATCGGGGACAGATTTATTTTGTCCTTCCTGTAATCAGATTCATCCCACGGCTTAACCGAAGAGTCTTCCCTGTGGCTGGGCATCGGACCTCAGCTCCGGCCAAAGCGCGACAAACGATGCCGCGGAAACGCGTGCCAGTTCGCTCGGCTCAATCTTGTTCAAGCCGCCACCGTAAACCCGACCTTCGCCCCGGAGTTCATGGCCGGTGACTTGACCGAGCAAAGTGTGGACGGCTTCGGCACGGCTGGGGTGATGGCGAAGCATCGCCAAAAGGCTGTTCTGTGGGTAAAGCATCAAATAGAGATTGGTCCCAATCGCTTTCGAGCGGTTCCAGATAAAGCGAAATGGCTGCTTGTCGTCAGAGCCACGGCCCATGTATGTGCACAGGAACGGGGCGGGCTCTCGCTGTTCCTGCTTGTACCACGGGCTGCGTTTGCCGATCAGATAACCGTCCATAATGCCAAGCGCCTGGGCAGTTTGCAGGTACTCCCAAAGAGCCGGGTGTTTGGCCTCGAGCATCGGCTCGGGTAGGTCGCAATCGATGACGCACAGCTGGCGGTCGAGGAGGGGGTAGCCGTCACCGTCAGCGTCAATGCTCGTGGTCTTAAGGTGACGCGGGCTGGGAAGGATCGGGCGGAGGTACTTACCCGGAAGTCCACGGCTCTTCGCGTCGGCGCGGTCGAGGACAAAAAACTTGTTGCAGCCGGTGGCGATGCCCCGCTGGACGCGGAAGAAGTCGCCAAGCGTCGGGCCTTTACCATCGCTAAGCGTGTGTCGGTCGTTCTTGGCGTGACTCGGGTACACGGTCCACTTGCGAGACTCGCGCAATCGTTCACGCGGGATGAGGTCGCGGGCGTGCGGCTCGGCCAGCGTGCCGCCGAAGGTGAACTCGACGGCATGAGCGGCGGCGGGCGGCGTCTTGCGGAACACCAGCACGACCGACGACACAAGGGCGTCACCGAACTGAACGTCGTCGGGGTCAAAGCGGTGAACGCGAATGAGCGTTACGCGATCCGCGAGGAAGCCCTTGAGGGCCGCACCGTAGTTGACGTCCATGAACTCCGAGGGGATGAGCCACGCGGCGATCCCACCGTCTTCCATCCACGCCGTTGCAAGCAAAAGAAAGTAGACGTAAAGACCCGCAAGACCGTTGACATCAACCCCGGTCATCTTGAATGCGAGGCGTTGCAGGCGCTCCTTGTCTTTTCGGTCCATGTGATGGTGGCGGACATAGGGCGGGTTCGCCAAGATGACGTTGGGAGCGGGTGGGCGTAAGCCGTCGGCGACGACGCGCGTGAAATCGCCACGCACAACCCTAAGCCCGGCATCGGCCCACAGATTACTGGCGGCGTCGGCGAACGCGGGATCGAGTTCGACCCCGACGGCGGTATTGATCCGCTTGGAGCCGAAGACAGCGAGCGCCGCCGAAAAGAAGCTGCCCGAGCCGATCGAAGGGTCGGCGAAGCGAACATTGCTTTCGGTCCGGCCGATGATTGACTCGACGTAGCGAGCGATATCGACGGCGAGGGCATGCGGCGTTGCGAACTGGCCGAGGCGATTCCGCTCCGCTGTCGACTTGCGCGTATCGATGTCCGCTTGAATCGCTTGTCGGCGTGATTCAACCGATTTGTCCTGGTGAACGATCATGCGATTCACAGCCTCAGTTGTCCAAGGTCGTCGATGCGATGTTCCCAGACCCAATCAATACCCTCGGCGGCTTCGTAGCCCAAGTAGTCGCTGCCAAAGTAGCCGCAGAGGAACAGCACGAACAGCATGTTTTCGCCATAGGCGGCTTGAAGCTGGTGGATCTTAGTGGCTTCTTCCTTCCGCCGCTTGTTGGTGTTGGTGAAGTCACCAGCTGACTTGGCTTCGATCAGAACCGGCAGCCGATCCTTGCGAAGTTTCTTGGGCTGAATCACCACGTCAACCGGGATGTTCACCTTGCGAGCCTTGCCAACCGCGAGGTTCATGCGAAACGTGTACGTCCCGGTTTCCATTGCGGTCAGCGGCTTCCCACTGGGATGGCCTTGCTTCCGATAGCCACGAGCGTCCAGCCAATCGCCCACGAGTTTGAGTTGCCTCTGTTCCTGAGCGTTGCGAACGATCGGGTTCGCCACGGCGCTGCATAAGCGGTCAGCAACGATTGTCGATGCTCGGTCGCGTTCGTGATCGGTCGGGGCTTTCGCGGCGTCCAGCCACGGGAAGATGTCGCGGTCCAGCATTCTTGAGATGATGCGGCAAAGTTTGCTCAACTCCGCATCCAAATCGGCGGCGCTCATCTTAGCCGGGAGCTTGCCATCTTCCATCCGACCTACAAGGTTCTTGCTCGCGCCGGCCAAGCCGACCAAACGATCAACGGCCAGCGGCGGAGCCGTACACATGCGGAGCGTAGACAGCGCGCTCGGATTGCCCTTGAGCGTGGCGGTGTCGATGCTGCGCAGGTCGCGGGTGGCGAGCAGCGCAGCTTTGACGTGTCCGGTAGTCTTGACGCGTGTCGAGCGGAACGCCTCGGGTGCAAAACGCATGAACCATTGGTTGAACTGGTCAACGGAAGCCGCGATGTCGGTCTTCCAGAGGTGCGGTTTGTCCGCATTGATCCGTCTAGCCATTACGAATCCACTCGTTCATCGGTATGGGGTCTCCGGGGTGTCGCGGCCGCTGTGTTGGGGGCCGGACATATACGAGACGTCCGGAAAAGACGTCTTTTGACACGCTCTGGTATCTGGGGGAAATTGGGGGGAAATTGGGCACAGATCTATTTTGATGCTCATCGCCGTCGAGAACTCTCGGAAGCGCTCAAGACCTCCGGCAGAAGCGGTGCGTCGAATGCTTCACCGACCTTGATCTTTCCTTCGAGGAGGCCCTTTTTGCGAGGAGAGTGGTGTTCCTGAAGAGGACCGAGTTTGGCTACGGGCTTCCCGGCCTTGGCGATGACGATTTCTTTTCCCGCCCCAGCTTGGTCGACGAGTCTGGACAGATGGGTCTTGGCTTCTCGCATGTTGACCTTGGTCATTGGTTCGCTCCGACCATATAGACGAAGCTGAGGTTGGCCATCAGAGCAAGCAACGCACGACTTAGCACACTTCAAGCCAAATGCCGGCTCAGCCCACAGCACCTGGTTCCTCGGCTCCTGAGGGTCGATCCGGCGCTTACGTCGCCCGCTTCGGCGGCGATACCACCACCCACACGAGTGCCGTCACCGCCGCAATAAGGATGGCACCGTTGAGCGCAACGGCGCGGCGGTGGAGCGTGTCGAAGCGCGCCTTGGTCTCGGGGTTCTCGGTCGCGGTGTCGGTCTGGCGTAACTCGGCGCGGAGTGTGCGCGCCTCGGGGGAGAGGACCAGCCCCGCGTAGAGCGTGGCGCCCAGCAACGCGATCAGCAGCACGTTGCGGACCTTGCCGCGAAACCCGCCGGCGAACCACGCGGTCAATAGGGCCGCGCCGCCGCAGACGTACCCCACGACGTGGTACGGCGCAAACAGCTTGCTCATCAGGTCCCCGGCCTGCGCTGTGGGAAACGTTTGGAACGCGATGGGCGCGAGCAGGCCCGAGAAGAACAGCATGACGCCCACCCAGAAGGCGAGCACTGCCACGTGCAGGCGGGCCCAAAAGGTCATGGTGTGTTGGTAAACCCTGGCGCGCGGTGCCGGGCCGTGACCACGGTGTGAATCCCGCCGCGCACGAAGAAGTCGCCTTCGATCTCGGCGAAGCGGGGCTGGATGGTCGAGACGAGGTCGTTGAGGATCGCGTTGGTCACGGCTTCGTGGAACGCACCTTCATTGCGGTAGGACCATAGATAGAGTTTGAGCGACTTCAGCTCCACGCAGAGCCGCTCGGGGATGTACCGAATACGGATCGTGGCGAAGTCTGGCTGGCCGGTTTTGGGGCACAGGCAGGTGAATTCCGGGCACTCGAACCGGATCTCGTAGTCGCGTTCGGGATTTGGGTTGGGAAACGTGTCGAGAGTTTTGGACGGGCTGGTCGGCACGGTCGGATCGTACCGCAGCGTTAGCCCACTTTGCAATCCGCCACGGCCTTCAGTAGAATCGCCGGACCATGCGACCCAACGCGCCTCAGAAAGGCCTGACTCCGGTACTGCTCCTGCTTACGGTCCTCGCGCTGTCAGGCGCCCCTGCGATGGCGGCCGAGTCCAAGGCTCCGATCATGGCCCAAGGCTTGGCGACCATCACCGAGGTGAACTACTTCGCCAACTTCAATACGTCGGCCTACTCGTTGACGATCGGCACGATGGAGGTCCGGGCCGACAAACAGGGTCAGCCGTGCGAGGGATTCGCGACCGGCCAGACCGCCGACGCACGGTACGACTCGAAGACGCTCATGCTCGAGCGTGACAAGCGATCGTGCAAGCTGAGGGTCCGGCGGATGGAGTTTACCGACCCACCGGGGTCGGCTCCGCCGGCAGCACGCTGAGCGGGATCGGCTGGCGCGGCGCCGGCATCATGGCCTCATCCCGGTAGGCGCGGGCCGCGGGATCGTTCATCACCCGCCGGCTCAATCGGTGGAGCTTCCAGACCAGCCTGAGCGTGCCCAGCGCCTCGGAGGCCACCTCGCGCACTCGGCGCCACGCGAAGACCACCATGGATTCGCGCGGACATCCAGGCCGCCGCTCCGACCGGTGTTTGCGTCTGATGATGCCCGCTTGGAGCGGGTGGACGCCCTCGACGAACATCGAGCCGCGGAACCAGAGCATCTGCCCGACCATCTTCCCGACGCTGTGCCCCTCGGCCCGCCGGCGCCGGAAAATCGTCTCGATGTGCTCCCACGTGTAGAACGCCTTCCACGCGTCGTGGTATGTCCGCATCCACTCTTCCGGGGACATCTTCGGGTGGACCGCACAGGGGTGCTCGGTGTCGTACCGGTTCATGTCGGGATCGAGCCACGCGCCTTCCTTCACCAGGATCTGATGGTCTTCGGACCCCGGCAACGGGGTCAGGACGAAAAATTCCACCAGGTCGAGCGGCAGTTCGCGCTTTAAGATTTCGATGTCCCGCATCACCGAGTCGTACGTGTCATTGGGGAAGCCGATGATGTACCCCGCGAACGTGACGGCGTTGACTTTGCGCCACGCCTGGAGCATATCCCGGTACTCGTGGACCTGGTTCTGCTTCTTGCCCGTGTCCTTGAGCGTCTGGGGATTGACGTTCTCCAGACCGATGAACACCTTCCGGCACCCGGCCTTGCCCGCCTTCTCCACGAACCGCGGGATACGGTGGCTTGCGGTATCCACTTGGAGAATGAATGAAATTTCGATCTTGTCGCGCTCGCGCAGCAGGATGATCCGGTCGAAGATCGATTCCCAGTGCTTGTTGCGCGCGAAATCGTCGTCGGTGATGAAGTACCGCTTGATCCCTCGGCGGTGATTCTCGCGGATGATGACCTCGATGTCGTCCGCGGTCCGGCTGCGCGACTTGCGCCCCTGGACGTTGATGATCGTGCAGAAGCTGCACTCGAACGGACAGCCCCGCCCCGCGTCGAACGTCGTCATCTGTCCGACGTAGCGCGAGACGGCGTCGGGCGGCAGCAGCGGCATCGCCTGGCCCTGGAGGTTCGGCAGCTCCTTCAGAAAATCGTACAGCGGTTTGAGGCGGCCATGGAAGGCGTCCTCGAGCACGTCGCCCCAGCGTTCTTCGACCTCACCCGCCACCAGCGTGATGCCTTCAGCCATCGCCGACGCCAAATCCTCTGGCATCTTCTCCAGCATCGAGAGACAGCCGCTGACGTGAAACCCCCCGATCAGGGTCGGAAGGCCCGCCGCTCGGAACGGGCGCGCCAAGTCGATCGCCCGGGGAAACTGGTTGGACTGGACCCCGGCGAGGCAGACGACGCCGCCCGCGCCCGGCACGGTCAACTGCCGAATGATCTTCTTGATCGGTATGCGCTGGTTGGTCTCGTCGTACACGTCGATCACCACGTCGACGTCGGGCCCCAGCCGTCCCGACGTCTTGACCGCCTCGGTGATGGAGTACAGGCAAGCCAGCGTATTACTCGGGATGCAGGACCGCATCCAGCGGATGACGTATCCCTCGTCATCGTAATGCGATGGTTTGATGAGGACGACGCGGAAGGTTGTTGCCGCACTCGCGACCGACTGACTCATAGGCACTCCTATTCTTACCAGCGGTGATGATACCCGAAAGCACGGCGCAAAGGAAAGAAAATTGCTATTGCCGCCTCTCCTCCGCTATACTGCCCAGCCGTCATCCAGGGACTCGGGGCATGCACATCGGACGAATGATCGCAGCAGGGGTGATCGGCGGGCTGGCCATGGAGGCCTATTCGCTGGTGGCGTGGCTCGTGCTGCCTTACAACGCGGCGTTCTTTCAAAAAATTCCGGTGTCGCCCCAGCTTCAACAGATCTTTTTCGAGTCCGCGCCCGATCTCCGAGACGGGATGTGGACGTTCGGCGACGTGGGGGCGAAGGACCCCGGAGGTCTCGTCTTTCTTTATCTGTCAGGCATCCCCTCGCCGGCCTGGAATTTCGTCGGCGGCACACTCGTGTGTCTGTTCACCGGCCTTGCCGTCTCCTGGATCTACGCCACGACCGCCGCGATGTGGGCGCCGTCTCCCAAGAAGGGAGTGCTGTTCGTCTTGGCCCTCGGGGCCGTGGCGGCGATCCCCGCGCAGTTCCGCCTCGCGATCTTTGTGGGACACCCCATTCCGTTTTCGCTCGCCATGGCCGCCGACACCCTCATCGAGTTCTTCCTCCTCGGCCTGGTGCTGGCGTGGTGGCACCGTCCCGCGCGCGCGACTGGCTGAGCATGCTTCGCGCCGCTCCCCCAACGTCGACCGCCACGACCGCCTCGCTCTCGAAGCCGGAGATCCTCCACGACGTGGACGCGCTGGCCCGCGTCGTCGCCGCCGGCCCGTCGAGCGTCGACGACCGCCGGGGGTGTCGCGCCCGCTTCGAACGCCTGCGCGCGGCGTATCGCACCCGGCCCGAGCTGTTTGACCCCGACACGATCGCCCGGCTGCGAACGCTGGCCGTGGATTTGGACGCCATCGCGCCGACGTCCGCGGGGCTGACGCCACGCGAGGTGCTGCGCGCCACGTTCGGCTATGCCGAGTTCCGCGTGGGGCAGGAAGCGATCATCGAGGCGGTGCTCACCGGAACGGACTGCATCGGGGTCATGCCCACCGGGGCGGGGAAATCCCTGACCTACCAGATCCCGGCCCGGATTCTCGGCGGCACGACGCTGGTG
>Ga0184615_10001785_pt1 | contig 11549 bp, 11 predicted proteins | sample PLM4_65_coex_FD_133134 | JGI IMG/M metagenome (GOLD analysis project Ga0184615, IMG submission 133134) | Groundwater sediment microbial communities from an aquifer in East River, Colorado, USA - PLM4_65_coex | ecosystem: Environmental > Terrestrial > Soil > Riparian zone | place: USA: East... | reverse complement strand
TGCTGCGCGAGCAGGGCGTGCTGGCGCACGAGTTCGAAGGCGTGCGCTTCGATTGCGGCAGCAAACTGGGCTATCTGCAGGCGAATCTGCAGTTCGCGTTGCGGCATCCGGAGGTCGGCGGGGCGTTCAGGCGTTACCTGCGCAGCCGGGGACGCAGCAAGACCAAGTAGCGCGCGATCGAACGGACGAATCCAGCGTGTCATTCTCCCCGGACAAGGCGCGGCGAACGCTCGAAGCGGCGGATCTGGTGTGTTCCACCGCAGCCGTTTCCGGGGCGGTGACTCGCCTGGCGCGTGAAATATCCGCCACGCTCGCGGACAGCTTTCCGCTGGTACTGTGTGTGATGCGCGGGGCCGTCATCTTCGCCGGGCAGCTGTTGCCGCTGTTGAAGTTCCCGCTCGAGTTCGATTATCTCGACCTGACGCGTTACGGCGAGGCGACCCGGGGCGGGGAGATTTCCTGGCGGGTGATGCCCGGCACCGCGGTCGCGGGCCGGACGGTGCTGGTGCTGGACGACATCCTCGACCAGGGGAACACGCTCGCGGCAATACGCGAGAAACTGCTTGCCGCGGGCGCCGGCCGCGTCTATTACGCGGTGCTCACGGAGAAGGACACCGGCCGCGCGAAACCGGCGCGCGCCGACTTCGTGGGCCTGCGGCTGCCCGATCGCTATGTGTTCGGATGCGGCATGGATGTCGGCGGGGTATGGCGGAATCTGCCGGAAATCTACGCCCTCAAAGAGGATTGAGCCATCAGGATTGAGGATTGAGCGATGAACTGCGTGATATCGGTATCCAACATTTGGTTTTTCTCGATCCTCGATCCTCGATCCTCGATCCTATGCTAGCGATCATCGGCGGCAGCGGCCTGAGCGAGCTTGCAGGCATGCACGTGACGCGGCGCCGCGCGGTGCGCACCCCGTATGGAAAGCCATCCGGCGCGCTCGTCTTCGGTACCCTCCGCGGGCGGAAAGTCGTATTCCTGCCGCGTCACGGTCCGGGACACACCATCCCGCCGCACGAGGTAAATTACCGAGCCAACTTGTGGGCGCTGCACGCACAGAAGGTGAAGGACGTCGTGTCGGTTGCGTCCGTGGGCGGCATCCGCGCCGATCTCGGGCCCGGCACGCTCGTCATTCCCGATCAGATCATCGACTATACCCACGGGCGCAGCAGCACCTTCTTCACGCGTGGCCGTGGTTCGGTGACGCACATCGATTTCACCCGCCCCTATTGCGAAGCCATGCGCCAGCGGCTGTTCAGGGCCGCGCGCGCGGCGGGAGAAGCGCTGGTGGCGGAAGGCACCTATGGCGCCACGCAGGGACCGCGGCTCGAGACGGCGGCGGAAATCGGCCGCCTGGAACGCGACGGGGCTCACTGCGTCGGCATGACCGGCATGCCCGAGGCTGCGCTCGCGCGCGAGATCGGGCTCTGCTACGCGGCGATCGCAGTCGTGGTCAACTACGCGGCCGGCCGCGGCGCGAGCGAGCACGGGATCCGGCTCGAAGACATCCGCCTGGAGTCGGAGCGCTCCATGGGCCGCGTGCGCGCGATCCTCGAGCAACTGGTGATGCTGGATGACGATTAGAACGGTACTGCGGATGGGGGACCCGCGCCTGCTCGAACCGGCGCGGCCGGTCGAGCGCTTCGACACGGCGGAGCTGCAGGCGTTGATCGTGGACATGGATGACACCATGAGGGCGCGCGACGGGGCAGGGCTGGCGGCACCGCAAATCGGCGTGGGGCTGCAGGTGGTGATCTTCGGCGTGGAGCACAACCCACGCTATCCGGAGGCCGAGGCGGTCCCGTACACCGTGCTGATCAACCCCCTCATCACGCCGGTAGGAGCGGACATGGAGGAGGGGTGGGAAGGGTGCCTAAGCGTCCCCGGCATGCGGGGGCTGGTGCCGCGTTACAAGCACTTGCGCTATCGGGGCTGCGACCCCTACGGCCGGGCCATCGACCGCACCGTGAGCGGTTTCCATGCGCGGGTGGTGCAGCACGAATGCGACCACCTGGCAGGCATTCTTTACCCGATGCGCATTCGCGACCTGCGCAACTTCGGCTTCAACGAGGAATTGTTTCCCGGCCAGGACCTAATCGAGGAGTGAGGATCGAGGATTGAGCCAAACGCCGGCGGCGCTCAGCACACCTCCCTCAATCCTCGGTGCGCAACTGCTCGACGAGGTCGCTCTCGAGGCGCACCACCGTCTTGGCGTCCCGCAACGCTGCCCCCGTGATGATGAACACATCCTCGGCGCGCGAGCCGAGCGTGTTGATCTTGGCGGTATGCAGGTTGATGTCATAGGCGTTCAGCACGCGGGCGATGCGCGACAGCAGCCCGGGGCGGTCGCCGGCGATGATCGAGAGCACGGAGGAGGTGCCTTTCTCGTCCGGCTGGATGTTGACCTCGGGCGAGATCGGGAAATGCCGTAGCTGGCGGGAGAGCCGCGGCTTGGTGAGCGGCGGCAGCGGCGTTTTCAGCCGGAGCCGTTCCGCCAGCTCGTGCTCGATCAACCCGATCACGTCACGGTACTGCGGGCGGCGGTTGTTCGGATCCTGCACCTGGAAGCTGTCCAGCGCGTAACCATGGCGCGTGGTGTAGATCTTCGCCTCAAAAATATCGTAGCTGATGCGCTCGAAAAAGCTGCAGATGCGGGCGAAGAGTTCCTTCTGGTCGGGCACGTAAATCATGACCTGCAGGCCTTCGCCGGCGGGCGACAGCCGCGCCTTGACGAGCGGCTCCTGCGACTGAACACGGTAGTAGAGCAGCCGCGAGTGCCACGCGATTTCCTGCGGCTCGTGGCGCAGGAAATAGGTATCCTCGAGCTGGGTCCACAGCTTCTTCTCGGCGAGGTCCGGCACCGCATAGAGCCGCAGCTTGGCGCGCGCCTCGTCCTGGCGCGCCTGCAGGCTGCTGGCAAGGGAGAGGCTGTCCCCCGCGAGCTCCTTGCGCGTCGTCCAGAACAGGTCCTCGAGCAGCTTGGCCTTCCACGCGTTCCAAACCCTGGGGCTGGTGCCGCGGATGTCGGCGACCGTCAGCAGGTAGAGGGCGGCGAGGTGCCGCTCGTCGGCGACGCGCCGCGCGAAGGCCTGCACCACGACCGGATCCGCAATATCCTGCTTCTGCGCGGTCATGGACATCACGAGGTGGTTCTCGACCAGCCAGGCGACGAGCTCGACGTCTTCCCGCGTGAGGCCGTGGTCGCGACAGAACTGGCGTGCATCCTCCGCCCCCAGCGCGGAATGGTCGCCGCCGCGCCCCTTGGCGATGTCGTGGAACAGGGCGGCGAGGTACAGGATCTCGGGCCGCTCGAAATTGCTCATCAACCGGCTGCACAATGGAAACTCGTGAGCGAGCTCCGGTATCGAGAATCGCCGCACATTGCGCACCACCCGCAGGATGTGCTCGTCCACCGTGTAGACGTGGTAGAGGTCGTGCTGCATCTGCCCCACGATGTGCGCGAACGCGGGGAGGTAGCGCCCCAGCACCCCATATTGGCTCATGCGCCGCAGCGCGCGCTCGACCCGCGTTGGGCTGCGTAACAACTGCAGGAACTGCTGGCGATTGCGCGGGTCCTTGCGGAACGCCGGGTTGATCAGCCGGCGCGCGCGCCACAGCGCGCGCAGGGTCGCGGCGCTGACGCCCTTCAACTCGGGATGCTGTTGCAGGAGCAGGAAACTCTCGAGCATCGCCGGCGGCTCGCGCTCGAACAGCCGGTCATCGCACGCCGACAACAGCTCATCGCGTGCTCCAAAGCGCTCGTTGATCGGGTGATACTCCTTGTCGCGCGGTGGCGTGATGCGCGCGTCGAGATTTTGCAGCACGAAAGTGGTGAGCTGCGACACGGCCTGGGCGCTCCGGTAATAGCGCTGCATGAGCTGCTCGCTCGCCAGCCGTTGCGGGCGGTCGTGCAGTCCGAATTCGCGTGCCAGCGCGGTCTGGAAATCGAACAGCAGGCGATCCTCGCGCCGCCCCGCGAGGTAATGCATCCGGATGCGCAGTGACTGCAGGAATTGCTCGTTCTGCTGGATCTCGCGCACTTCGGCGCCGGTGATCACGCCGCGGCGCGCCAGTTCGCTCCAGCTCTTGCCGACGCCGGCCGCGCGCGCGATCCAGAGCACGGTCTGCAGGTCGCGCAGGCCACCGGCGCTTTCCTTGATGTTGGGCTCGAGATTGGTCTCCGCGTAGCGCATATGGCGTTGCTGCTGCTCGAGCAGCTTCGCCTGCAGGAAGTGCGGGGGATCGAGCGCGTCGGCGACGCGCTTGACGAACCTCGAGTAGAGCTCCCGTTTGCCGGCGAGCAGCCGCGCCTCGAGCAGGGTGGTCTGCACGGTGATGTCCGCCGCCGCCAGCGCAAGGCATTCGTCAATGGTTCGGACGCTGTGGCCGACTTCGAGCCCGATATCCCACAGCGTGCCGATCAGTTGCTCGATCTTGCGCGCAAGCGAGGCGTCGGCCGGACCTGACAGCAGGATCAGGAGATCGACATCGGAGCAGGGGAACAGTTGACCCCGGCCGTAACCGCCCACGGCGGCGAGCGCGACGTCACGCGGCATGGCGTGGCTGGCCCAGACTTCCCGGAGCTGGCGGTCAACCAGCGCCGCCTGGCGGCGCAACATCTCCCTCGGGTACTTGCGCGAAGACAACTCCTCACGCAACTGCGCGCGCGACTTGGCGAGCTTCTGCTTCCAGTGGACGGCGCGCTCAGGCGCCGGAATCGCGAGGGCGCCGACCGCAGACTGCAGTTCAGCCATGCCTGCGATTCGGGAGCGCGGGGCGGGAAGGCGTGCCCAGGCCGGTTTCACGATCGCAGCCCCTCATGAGAGGCCTCCGCTCAACATCTCGCCGGCCCCTGTTCCGCGTTGCGGCGCGCCCTGTGACACGGTGAGCACCTCGTGGCCGGACCCGGTCACCAGCACCGTGTGTTCCCACTGTGCCGAGAGGCTGTGGTCCTTGGTCACCACCGTCCAGCCGTCCGAGAGCTGCCGGATGTCCGGTCTTCCGGCGTTGATCATGGGCTCGATGGTGAAGGTCATGCCCGGCTCGAGCCTCAGGCCGACCCCCGGCCTGCCATAGTGCAGGACCTGGGGCTCTTCATGGAATTTCCTGCCGATGCCGTGGCCACAGAATTCGCGCACCACGCTGTAACCGTGGCTTTCCGCATAGCCCTGTATCGCGTGCCCGATATCGCCCAGGTGCGCCCCTGGCCGCACCGACTCGATGCCGCGCCACAGGCACTCGAAGGTCACTTCGCACAGCCGCCGCGCCTGGATCGAGGGGCGCCCGAGGTAGAACATCCTGCTGGTATCGCCGTGGTAGCCGTCCTTGATGACGGTTATGTCGATGTTGACGATGTCGCCGCTGCGCAGCTTCTTGTCCCCGGGCACGCCGTGACATACCACGTGGTTAACGGAAGTGCAGGTCGACCGCGGGAACGGCTGATATCCGGGCGGGGCGTAATTGAGAGGGGCGGGCGTCGCCTGCTGCACACCGACGATGTAATCGTGGCACAACTGGTCGAGTTCGCCGGTGGTCGCGCCCGGCTTGACGTGCGGAGCGATGAAGTCGAGCACCTCAGCGGCCAGACGCCCCGCTACGCGCATCTTTTCGATTTCGTCCGGGGTCTTGATGCTGACGGCCATGGAGCTTTGCCGCGCGCTGCGTGGCGCGGCGGCGGGGGGATGGAGGAGGTGGTTTTTCAAGGACTGCGGATTGTAGTCCAGATCGGCGCGCCACGCACCCGCGCCGATAATCTTGAGGGAGGATATTTTATTGTGCTAAAATAAACAGTTAGCTTTTCAGTCCGCAGGGCGTTGGCCCGTGATGGAAAAGCTTAATTCGCACATCCGCCAATAATAGTGAGGGTGGCCCTTGCAGGCGAGGGCCCCGCGGCGGATGGAGGCTCAACCCTTACCGGAGATACGAAACATGTCGGTCACGATGCGTGAAATGCTCGAAGCCGGGGTCCACTTCGGGCATCAGACCCGCTACTGGAACCCGCGGATGGCGCCGTTCATTTTCGGCCATCGCAACAGGATTCACATCGTCAATCTCGAGAAGACGATGGAGAAGTACCTGGAGGCGCTGAAGTTCGTGCGCCGGCTCACCGCCAACAAGGGCACGGTTCTCTTCGTCGGCACCAAGCGCCAGGCGCGCGAAATCATCAAGGAAGAGGCCGTGCGCTGCGGCACGCCGTTTGTCGATTACCGCTGGCTGGGCGGCATGCTGACCAACTACAAGACGGTCAAGCAGTCCATCAAGCGGTTGAAGGACATTGAAGCCATGGCGCAGGACGGGACGCTCGACAAGCTGCCGAAAAAGGAAGCGCTGCAGTACCAGCGCGAGATCGTCAAGCTCGACCGCAGCCTGGGCGGCATCAAGGACATGAACGGGCTGCCGGACGCGCTGTTCGTGATCGATGTCGGCTATCAGAAGGGCGCCGTGGCGGAAGCCACCAAGCTCGGCATCCCGGTCATCGGGGTGGTGGACACCAATCATTCTCCCGAGGGCGTGGCCTATGTGATTCCCGGCAACGACGACTCGAGCCGGGCGATCCGCCTCTACGTGCGCGGCATGGCCGACGCGGTGCTCGAAGGCCGCCAGGACAGCCTCAAGGAAGTCACCCGCGGCGGCGACGAGTTCGTCGAGGTCGAAGAAGCCGAGGAAGCGTGACGCGGAATTCTGGCACCGTAACGGGGGCGCGAGCCCCCTTTTTTTAACCACCGGGGACGGGAAATGGCGGAAATCACCGCGGGCATGGTCAAAGCACTGCGCGAGAAGACGGATGCGCCGATGATGGAGTGCAAGAAGGCGCTTGCCGAGGCCGGGGGCGACATGACCAAGGCCGAGGAAATCCTGCGTATAAAGCTCGGCAACAAGGCGAGCCGGGCGGCTTCCCGGATCGCCGCGGAGGGCGTGGTCGCGGCTCATGTCGCAGCCGATGGCAGGAGCGGCGCCCTGGTCGAAGTGAACTGCGAGACCGATTTCGTGGCCAGGAACGGAGAGTTCCTCGCGCTGGCGGGGGCAGTCGCGGAGCTGGTTACATCCCGGAACCCCGCTACCGTGGAGGCGCTGGGTGAGCTGCCGTTCAAGGGCACGACGGTGGAAGACGCGCGCAAGGCGCTCGTCGGGAAGATCGGCGAGAACATGGCGATCCGCCGCTTCATCCGCATGACAGCTCAGGGGAAGCTTGCGGTCTACATTCACGGCGGGGCCAAAATCGGAGTGCTGGCGGACGTCGTCGGCGGCGACGACGCGCTCGCCAAGGACATCGCCATGCACATCGCAGCGAGCAAGCCCGTGGCGCTTTCGGCGGCCGCGGTTCCGGCCGAGCTGGTGCAGAAGGAGCGCGCCATCGCCGCCGCCAAGGCGGCGGAGTCGGGCAAGCCCGCCAGCATCGTCGAGAAGATGGTGGACGGCGCCGTACAGAAGTTCCTCAAGGAAGTGACGCTGCTCGGTCAGCCTTTCGTCAAGAACGACAAGCAGAGCATCGAGCAGTTGCTGAAGTCGAAGGGTGCGGCGGTCGCCGGTTTCGCCCTCTATGTCGTGGGCGAGGGCCTGGAGAAGCGCAAGGACGATTTCGTCTCCGAAGTCATGGCGCAGGTCGGCCAGACCGCGTGAGCACCCCGTCCCAGCCGGCCGCCCTGTCCACGCCCGCCTGCCCCGAGGGCAACATGCCGCAGACGCCCGCCTACAAGCGCATCCTGCTCAAGCTCTCCGGCGAGGCGTTGATGGGGGACGACACCTACGGCATCAACCGCGGGACCGTCGACCGCATCGTGGGAGAGATCGCCGAAGTCGTGAACCTCGGCGTGGAGGTGGCGGTCGTCATCGGTGGCGGCAACATCTTCCGCGGCTTCGCGCCGGCGGCCTCCCACATGGACCGCGCGACTGCGGATTACATGGGCATGCTGGCGACGGTGATGAACGCGCTGGCGCTACAGGACGCGATGCGCCGCGTGAGCCTGGTGAGCCGGGTCCAGTCCGCGATCAACATCGAGCAGGTCGTCGAGCCCTACATACGGGGCAAGGCGATGCGCTATCTGGAGGAGGGAAAGGTGGTCATCTTCGCCGGGGGCACCGGCAACCCGTTTTTCACCACCGATACGGCGGCCGCGTTGCGCGGCATGGAGATGAACGTCGATCTCGTGCTCAAGGCGACCAAGGTGGACGGGGTCTACACGGACGATCCCAAGACCCACCCCGACGCGATGCGCTACCAGCGCCTCACCTTCGACGAGGCCATCATCAAGAATCTCAAGGTGATGGATGCCACCGCGCTGACGCTGTGCCGCGACCAGAAGCTGCCGATCAACGTCTTCAGCATTTTCAAGGTGGCGGCGCTCAAGCGCATCGTTCTGGGCGAGGACGAGGGCACTTTCCTGCATAATTGACAGCACGCACGGGATTGACGGGAGGTTGAACATGATTGCCGACGTCAAGAAGACCGCGGAACAGAAGATGCGGAAAACGGTGGAGGCGCTGAAGACCGACCTGGCGAAGGTTCGCACCGGCCGCGCCCACGCCGGCCTGCTCGATCACATCATGGTGGATTACTATGGCACGCAGACGCCGATTCCCCAGGTGGGCAACGTGACGCTCCTCGACGCGCGGACGATCGCCGTCAGCCCGTGGGACAGGAAGATGGCGCCGGCAATCGAGAAGGCGATTCGCGATTCCGACCTCGGGCTCAACCCGGCGGCGATGGGCGAGACGGTCCGGGTGCCGATGCCGGTGCTGACGGAGGAGCGCCGCAAGGATCTGATCAAGGTGGTGCGCCATGAGGGCGAAAACGCCCGCGTGGCGGTGCGCAACGTGCGCCGCGACGCCATCCACCACCTGAAGGAGTTGCTCAAGCAGAAGAAGGTCGCGGAGGACGAGGAGCGCCGGGCGCAGGACGATATCCAGAAGCTTACCGACCGCTCGATCGCCGACATCGACAAGCTCCTGCAGCAGAAAGAATCCGACTTGATGGCGGTGTGATGACTTCGTTCACCAGCTCCACACTCGAAATTCCCCCCGCGCGGCGCATTCCGCGCCACGTCGCCGTCATCATGGACGGCAACGGGCGGTGGGCCAAGCAGCGCCACCTGCCGCGGGTGGCGGGGCACCGGCGGGGCGTGAAGTCGGTGCGCGAAGTCGTGCGCGCGTGCGGGGAGCGGGGAGTGGAATACCTCACCCTGTTCGCGTTCTCGAGCGAGAACTGGCGGCGTCCCGCGGAAGAGGTCACTTTCCTCATGCAGCTGTTCGTGATGGCGCTCGAGCAGGAGGTCGGAAAGCTGCACGAAAACGGCGTGCGCTTCAAGTTGATCGGCGACTTGAGCCGGTTCGAGCCCAGGCTCGTGCGGCTGGCGCGGGAGGCGGAAACGCTCACGGCGGGGAACCAGCGGCTGACGCTGACCATCGCGGCGAACTACGGCGGGCGCTGGGACGTGCTGCAGGCGGCGAACCGGATGCTGCGGGAGCATCCCCGGCTGGCGGCAGGCTTCACCGAGGGCGATCTGACGCCGTACCTGGCGTTGAACTATGCGCCCGAGCCCGACCTTTTCATCCGGACGGGGGGCGAGCAACGCATCAGCAACTTCGTGTTGTGGCAGCTGGCTTACACCGAGCTCTATTTTACCGATACGCTGTGGCCGGACTTCGATGCCGCGGCGCTCGATCGCGCCATCGTTTCCTACCAGCAGCGCGAGCGCCGCTTCGGACGCACCAGCGAGCAGCTGCCCGCCGGCACCGGGCTGGCTGACATTCGCGTCGTCCATACCCGCTCCACCGAGTGACTGCGCCTGGGGCCGTCGCGGCTTTAGAGTCCCTAACACGATGAAACGCGCGATGCGCTGTCACGATTTTGGCTCAGGGCGCGAAGCAAGGCCCGCCGCTTAGACCGACTAAGCAAGGGACTTGCGACAAAGCCGTGGGCCAAAACTCGTGCCAGCCCCTGAGTTGCCATTGGATATTCCGGTGCTTGCGCCGGGGTTGCTGCCAGAATCGGAGCTGACTTTGTCGCTCGGCTTGCCAATATCGACATATTGGTTGCACCTCGCTTCGCGTCATCACCAATTCTGGCAGCAACGCACGCATGTTTCATCGTGTTAGGGGCTCTTAAGGTATGTTCAACACGCGCCTCGTCACAGCGCTTGTCCTCCTCGTCGGCTGCATCGCGGCGCTGCTGTTCCTGCCCAATCGGTGGTGGGCCGCGCTGCTGCTGCCAGTGCTGGCGGTGGCCGGGTGGGAATGGGGAGCGCTTGCGGGCATCAGGCCGGCGCAACGGTCGCTGTATGTCGGGCTCCTCCTCGTCTCGGCTTGCGTGATTGGCGTAACGGCCGAGAGCATGCAGTCCATCGCGGGCCGGCATTCCCGGATGGAGATTACCGTCTATGGTGCCAGCACTGCTTTCTGGTTGTTGCTCGCGCTGCCGTGGCTGACCCGGCGGTGGCAGGTGCGATCGCGGCTCGCGCTGGGAGCCGCGGGCTGGATGGTGCTGGTGCCGGCCTGGCTCGCCGTGGCGCGCATGCAGTCGGAACCGGAGCGGCTCCTCGCCGTTCTTTGGATCATCTGGATCGCCGACACGGCCGCGTACCTGGCGGGACGAGCATGGGGGCGGCATCGCCTGGCGCCCACGGTCAGTCCGGCCAAGACCTGGGAAGGCGTAGCGGGCGCCTGCGCCGCAGTGGCAGTGTATTATGTCGCTCTGTCGATCTTCGTGCCGGATTGGCGCGGGTGGCGCGGCGCGGTTCTGTTTGCGGGGATCACGCTGATGAGCATAGTGGGGGACCTGTACGAGTCGTGGATCAAGCGCCAGGCAGGGGCTAAGGACAGCGGCGCATTGCTGCCGGGGCACGGCGGCGTCCTCGACCGGATCGACAGCATGAATTCGAGTATGCCCTTTGCAGCTTTGTTGCTGCCGTACGCCCTCTAGTCCCCCGATGAGCGACAGGAAGCGCCTCACCATACTCGGATCCACCGGCAGCATCGGCGCCAGCACGCTTGACGTGGTGGCGCGCCACCGCGAGCGGTTCGAGGTGGTGGCGCTTGCCGCGCGGCACCAGGCCGAAACCCTTTTCAAACAGTGCCTCGCCTTCCAGCCGCGAATCGCGGTTCTGCTGGAGCCGGGCGCGGCCCGGGAATTGCAGCAGCGCCTGCTGCAGGCGGGCCTCGACTGCACAGTACTGAGCGGCGCAAGGGCGCTGGAGGAGGTGGCGAGCCTGCCCGACGTTGACACCGTGATGGCGGCGATCGTGGGCGTAGCCGGACTGCGGCCGACGCTGGCCGCGGCGCGCGCCGGGAAGACGATCCTGCTCGCGAACAAGGAGTCGCTGGTGACGGCGGGCGCGGTGCTGATGGACGCCGTGCGCGCGAGCGGCACGACGCTGCTGCCGATCGACAGCGAGCACAATGCCATATTCCAGGCGCTGCCGAGGGCGAGCGGCCACCCTGATACGGCCGGTGTTCGCCGCATCCTGCTCACGGCCTCAGGCGGACCGTTCCGCTCGGCCTCGCTGCGCCAGCTCGAGGACGTGACGCCGGCACAGGCGTGCGCGCATCCC
>Ga0184615_10001783_pt1 | contig 11550 bp, 13 predicted proteins | sample PLM4_65_coex_FD_133134 | JGI IMG/M metagenome (GOLD analysis project Ga0184615, IMG submission 133134) | Groundwater sediment microbial communities from an aquifer in East River, Colorado, USA - PLM4_65_coex | ecosystem: Environmental > Terrestrial > Soil > Riparian zone | place: USA: East... | reverse complement strand
GGATCCGGTGCAGGCTCGGGTGGCCGACTTCGCGCGGACGGCACTCGGGTTTCAACGGATCGAGCAAGGACGTCATGAGGAAGCGCTGTCAGAGTTGGGCCAGGTACGCCCCGCCCACCCGGCCTACGAGGCCGCGCTCTTTGGCATCGGGTGGGCACTCCAAAAAATGGGTGAGCACATCAAAGCGATTGCGATCTTCCAAGACCTGATCACCCGCTTTCCCCGCGGCGAGCACGTCCACGAGGCCCGTCTGGCCGTGGCGTCGTCGTACGCTGATCTGCACGCCTCTACCCGGGCGATCACGGCGTATCGCGCGGCCCTCGAAGCGGGCCTGGCCTCGCTGCGCGAGGTCGATCGCCTCCGCGGCGCGCTCGACCATCCCAATTGGGATCCCGTCGCCGAGCGCATCTCGGATGACAGCACCTTCCAAGCAGAACCCGCCTTGTCACGATCCATGGAGCGGTACCATTGGCTCCTGCACAGCGAAGAAGAGCTCCGCAGCACGCTCGATCACGTTCCGGAGTATCTGTTTCCCGCCCCATCGGGATGTTCCGACGCGCAAAAGCCCTGCTCAACCGCGCGGGGCAACAACCCCCGAGCCGTCGATGCCGCCCAACTCATCGCCGAGGGCCGCACGTTGTTGGTCAACCTGGACGCACTCAAAGGCGAGGTTCGGGGAGTTCTGAGGGGCCAGACCCACGACGCCTTGGACCGCGAACGGCAACGGATCGAAGACTGGGCGGTCCAGGCGAGTGTCGGTATCGCCAAAAATCTGATCGCCGACCGCGACGAACTGGGTTCGGACGCCCTCACCTTGGACTAGGATGTCATCGTCGCGTTGGTGACCTCCCTTGTGCGACCGTCAGGCCTTGAAGTCTGGACCGGGCCGTGGTTCTATGTGGTGGTCGAATGTCGCCGTTGAACGGGAGGATGTGATGACGAACCGGGTGTTCTCGTTGGGGCTGCTGGTGATGGTCGGTCTGCTCGGGGGCTGCGGCTACAACACGCTGCAGACCACCGACGAGCAGATCACGGCGAGTTGGGCCGAGGTGCTCAATCAATATCAACGTCGCGCGGATTTGGTGCCCAATCTGGTAAACGTGGTCAAAGGATACGCCGCGCACGAAGTGGCGGTGTTGACCCGCGTGACCGACGCGCGCGCCAGGGTTGGCGCGGTCCAGGCCACGCCGGAACTGATCAACGACCCGCAGGCGTTCGCCAAGTTCCAGGCGGCGCAGGGGGAGATGACGTCGGCGCTCTCGCGATTGCTGGTGGTGGCGGAGAACTACCCCCAACTGAAGGCCGACGGCGTGTTTCGTGATCTGCAGGCGCAGCTCGAGGGCACGGAGAACCGCATCACCGTGGCGCGCAACCGGTACATCCAGGCGGTTCAGCAGTACAACGTGACCGTGCGGCGCTTCCCGAGCAACCTGACCGCCATGGTATTCGGCTTCTCCCGCAAGCCGAGTTTCACGGTCGAGAACGAGAAGGAAATCGCCAAACCACCCACGGTCGATTTTGGCGCGTCACCGCCCGCCCCGGCGAGGTGACGCGGCCCGTGCTCCTCTGGTGACGCGCGCCCCCCGCACGCTCGGCTGGGGCGTCGCGATCCTGCTGGCGGCCCTCGTCGGGCTCGCGTTCGCCGAGCAGCCGGTCCCGCCGTTTGCCGCATTCGTCACCGACCTCACCGGCACATTGAACCCGAACCAGCGCGAGGCGCTGGAGCGCGAGTTGCTTGCCTTCGAGCAACGCAAAGGCAGTCAGATCGCCGTGTTGATCGTGCCCACCACCGAACCGGAGACCATCGAGCAGTATGCGCTGCGCGTGGCCGAGACGTGGACACTCGGGCGCCAGGGCGTTGACGACGGCGTGCTGTTCCTGGTGGCCAAGGATGATCGCGCCATGAGAATCGAGGTCGGTTACGGACTCGAAGGCGTGATTCCGGATGCCGTGGCCAAACGCATCATCAGCGAGATCGTGGTGCCCTATTTCACGCAGGGTGACTTCTACGGCGGCGTGGACGCAGGCGTGAGCCGTTTGATTCGGCTCGTTGACGGAGAGCCCCTGCCGCCGCCCCGGGAACGCGACCAGAAATGGTCGGGTATCGAGGGCCTGTTGCCGGTGCTGATCATCGGCACCGTGATCCTGGGCGCGGTGATGCGCGGGCTGTTCGGCCGACTCGCGGGCGCGTCTCTCACCGGAGGTATCGGGGGACTGTTCGTGTGGGTCATCATGGGATCGTTGCTGGCCGGCGTGCTCGTGGCCGTCCTCGCGTTCGTGTTCACCGTGGTGATGGCTGCGCCCGTGGGCCGTGGCGGTTCTGGCGGGCGATTCGGCGGGCTCGGAGGCGGGCTCATGGGCGGAGGTCGTGGATTCGGAGGCGGGTTCGGTGGGGGTGGCGGGGGGAGCTTTGGCGGGGGAGGCGCCTCAGGACGATGGTAACGTACCTGGCTCGGGTGGTTCGGCATCTCGGGAGCCCGCCGTGGCGTGTGCGGACCGCGTGTCCCGATCGCACCATGCGCGCGATTGAAGAGGCCATCCGCGCGAGCGAGGCGACCCATCACGGTCAAATCCGTTTCGCCGTGGAGGCCGCGCTCGATGTCCTGCCGTTGCTGCGCAACCAGTCGGCGCGGGGGCGGGCGATCGACGTGTTCTCGCTCCTGCGCGTGTGGGATACCGAACACAACAACGGCGTGCTCATCTATTTGTTGTTAGCGGATCGTGACGTGGAAATCGTGGCGGACCGCGGTATTTCCTCCCGCGTGGGCCAGGACGAGTGGGAGCGAATCTGCCGGGAGATGGAACACGCGTTCCGTGAAGGCCGGTTCGAAGAGGGCGTCCTCGAGGGCATCCGGGCCGTCAGCGCGCATCTCGCCCGCTACTATCCGGGGCAGGACAAGAGGCGTAACGAGTTGCCGGATTCGCCGGTCGTGCTATAGGGGGTTCCGGGAACCGCCTGGGCCTACCCTTCGTCCCACCCTGCGAACCGCGCTCCGAACACCGTGCTCGCCTGACGCTCCGCCCGTTCGAAACTCGCAAACCAGTACTCCGCCACCGGCGGGTCATCCGGCGAGGCCATCAAACGCAGGCGGTACGCGTCCACCTCGGGATCGTACATCATGGCAAGATGGGACACCTCGGCCAGCGGCTCTCCCGGCGAGAGGCGCGCTGTTCTGACCAGACGGTCCTCCACGATCTGAGTTAGCGGATCAGTTCGAGCGTCTTGCGGGAGGTCGACCCACGGGGATAGGGATCGATCGTCCCCCAGCTCATCGCCCGCGTCGCGAGGATGCGCTCGACCGCTTCGTCTTTGCTCCGCTCTTCGGCTTCCGAGCCGCCGGCGCCGCGCGGCGCGCGGGCTTCGCTTTGGCGGCGCGTTTCGTGGCGGTCCGCGACGGACTGGGCGCGCGCGGCGGCGTAGATCGCGCCGGGCTGCTCGTGAGCCAGCCGGATGAGCCGGACGCCTTGACGACCGCCCGACACCGCTTGCACCGCCATTCACCCGATTCCATCTCGTACGAGACCGTGGTCCAATCACACTTGGGACACCGCATAACACCTCCTGGTTGCGCGTGAGCAGGGGGAGCCTAGCGAGTTGCGCAAGAAATTACAAGTCCGCGTATTGCTTCACCACAACCCGAGACGAGCTCGCGGGCTCAAGGTCAGACTCGACGTGTTGACTCTCACAGCGGGTCGGATATGGCCGAGGGGCATGGCCCCCTCGATGCAGTCCTATCTCGCTTCGCGCAGCAGAAATTCGAGTGCCACCTCGTTAAACAGATCGGGTCTCCTTGCAAACACCCGATGGTCGGCATTCGGGATGATGCAGAGCTCCCCGCGTTTCAATAACTGAAACAGCTTGACGGTATGGCTGATATCGACAAACTGCTCGTGATCCCCCGCCACCACCAACGTCGGGATGGTGATCGAGGAGATCTCTCGTTCCGAATAGTGGGGCGACGTGCGCCATAAGGTAATCACCTTCTTGAAAAACCGGCCCCAGGACTCCGGGCCCTGCGGAGACAGGCGCTGGTAGGATTCGACAATCTCCGGCGACCAACACCCGGACTCCTCGGATTCCGTGGGTTTGCCGAGCCAACCCCGAAAGGCCGGGATGAGACCGTGCACGTCAAAGTTTGCGCCCACCAGGATCTGCTTCTTGATCACGCCGGGATGATGGATGGCGAGATGCAGGCCGATGATCCCCCCATCACTCCATCCGCACAGATCGGTGTTCTGAATCTGCAGGTGCTTGAGGAGTTCGATCACATCCGAGGCCATCACGGCATAGCTGAACGGCTGGTCTGAGTCTGTGCTGCGACCGTGGCCGCGGCTATCCGGCAGGATGACTTGGAAATGGCGGGCAAAGGGCTCCAGGTGCCCGGACCAACATTCAGAAGACACCGTTCCCCCGTGGAGCACCAACAACGGCGGTCCCTCACCGAGGGTCTCATAGTACATCTTGATGTCGTTGACCTGAACGTATTGGCCTCTTGGTTTCATCCTCGCTCCACTCACACGTATCCCGAGGACAGCGTAACAGATCTGAAGACACAACTTATCGGTAAGTCCTTGGTGTCAGCCTTGTGATTTGCGACTTCTCCGTGTTATAGCTCGCCCATGCCGCGCAAGCCCCGTCTCGATTTCCGCGGCGTGTTCTATCATGTCTTTAGCCGCGGCAACGCTCGGGACCCCTGATGAACGACGACTCATTACGCCAAGCGGGGCCGGAGCATAACGGGCTCCGACAACGCTCGCTTGAACTCCGCAATGCGCTGCTCACCCTGCACAAAGTGCTCATTGAGTCCGAACGCGCGAGTTTCGAAAAAACCATGGGCGAAATCCAATCGCCGAATCATTTCCTGCAACTTCTCACGAGCGATCCCTGGTTCGCCTGGCTGCACCCGTTGTCACGCCTTATCGTCTCAATGGATGAAGCGCTGGACCAGAAAGAACCGTTGACGACGGCCAGTCTCGATGAATTGATGCGCCAATCCGGTCTCCTCCTCGCCCCGACGGAACACGACGCAGGGTTTTCCGGGCATTACTTCGAGGCCTTGCAACGTGACCCCCACGTGGTTCTCACGCATGCGGAGATGGTCAAACTCCTCGGCCCGAGGAAACCTCCCGTGGAGAAAAGGTGACCGATTTTTTTTGTTCAGGGAAATACTGAGGGGGCCGAGGGTCAGATCTTGCGCGGCGACATGGGCGAAAATTCCTCCGTGGGCTCAGACCTTCCGCCGCGCCACAATCACGCCGTCCCGGATCGGGTTGAGAAAACAGTCGTAGTCCGGATCGTCGGCGATCGCGCGGTTGTGTTCGCGGATCGCCTCGGTCCACCCGGGCTCCACGTCGTCCACGACCTTGTCCTGGACAACCCGGCCGTACCACAGCGTGTTGTCCGCGATGTACAACCCGCCGGGGCACACACGTTCTCGCGCCAGCCGCCAGACTTCGGGGTAGTCGCCTTTGTCCACGTCGTTGTAGATGACGTCGAACGGGCCGTCGACGGCGCGGAAGACGTCCTGCGCCCAGCCCACGTGGAAGTCGATGCGCTCCCAGCGGCCGACGCGCTCGAGGTAGGCGCGGGCTTGACGAGCGTGTTCGGCCTTGCCGTCGGTGCAGATCACGGTGCCACCGGCGCCCACCGCGCGCGAGAACCAATAGGCGGAATAGCCGTACCCGCTGCCGAGCTCGAACACCCGCCGCGCCCCGACCGCAAGCGCCATCACCTCCAGAAACGCGCCCACCACGCGGCCCACGATCGGAAACCCGCGCGTCTCGGCCTCGCGCTCCATCTCGAGCAACACAGGCTCGTCGTGGCGGCGATGCAACGTGGCGAGATAATCGAACACGGCCGGGTGGACGGGCTCGATCAGCCCGTGTGCTGTGGGGCGAGGCGTGAGGGGACGTCGCGGCATTCCAACCTCCGTGACAGGCGTGGTCACCCTCTGTATCACGAAACACCATTGCCATTCAACCGCGTGTAACCAAGGCAGGGAGGGGTCACCCATGGGGTAGCCTCGGGGTCGGGCTTTGGCTTGTTGATTGAAGATTCCATGAGACCGATGGTACGATCAACCTATCATCACGATGTCTGCGAGGCGGTTCCGATGAAGATGACGGCGTTAAACCTCTCTACAGAATATCCCCGAAGCCCGAAGCAACAGCTCGGCGGATACGTGCATCTCTGCCGGATGATCGACAAGGCGCGGGCGAAATCCGCGGGCACCATCGGGGAGTATATCTATCCCTGCCCGCTGGATCAGGCGCTGCTTGAGTTCCTGGGGATCGGCGGCGATGCCTTCTACGAGGCGGTGAAGACTCGGGCCGATCGGGACATCCTTGACTGGCTCACACAACACGCCGAGGCCCGAAGCCCGAAAGAGATCGGGGGATGGAACACAACCTTTCTCAGCCGCAAACCCCAGAACGAGGAGAGCCTGCGCCATTTCCTTGAGACTCGAAATCGCATCGCCCCTCACCGCACCGACGTCACGACCTGGGTGGACCTCCTGGATCTCGAAGAAGGGCGCTAGGAGCCTGTCCATGAATGGCCATCTCGGGAAGCAGCATTCGTCCGTCACGCTAGAGCGGCGTTGTCAGTCGGCCTTGCGTGCTCACGTACGACTCAGTACGCTCCGCGCGCAAGACCTCCTTCCGCCTTGCATCTGACCACTCCTGGACAGGCTCCAACACCCCAATTCTTGGAGACACTCCTAGTAACCGTCGCAGACGATGGTGTGGAGCAAGGGGAAACGGGTCGTCACGAGACAAGCTCATATCGTTCGTAGAGAAACTCCAGAATTCGCACCTTGAGGTCGTGATACGCCGGCATGACCGTGATCACCCGCCGGTCGCGGGGGCGGGGGAGGTCCACGCGGATCACCTCCCCGATCGTCGCGCCGGGACCGTTGGTCATCAGCGCGATGCGGTCGGACAGGAGGATCGCCTCATCCACGTCGTGCGTCACCATCAACACGGTCTGCCCGAACTTCTGCCAGAGGCGCACCACCTCGTCCTGAAGATGGCCGCGGGTCAGGGCGTCGAGCGCCCCAAAGGGCTCATCCAGCAGCAACACCTTGGGCCGCATGGCCAGCGCCCGGGCGATCCCCACGCGCTGGCACATCCCGCCTGAGAGCTCGGCGGGATACTTCTGATCCGCCTCGCTCAGCCCCACCATCTCCAAGAAGTGTAGAACCCGGTCCTTTTGCTCCTTGCGGCTCAAGGACGGAAAGACTTCTTCCACCGCCAAGAGGACGTTGTCGAACGCCGAGAGCCAGGGGAGCAGCGCGTGCTGCTGGAACACCATCCCCCGGTCGGGTCCCGGACTCGTCACCTCCTTCCCGTCGAGGATCACCCCGCCGGTCGTTGGACGAGTGAGGCCGGCGACGATGGAAAGCAGCGTGCTCTTCCCGCAGCCCGAGTGTCCGATCAATGAGACGAACTCGCCCCGGGCGACCGCAAGGCAGCAGTCCCACAGCGCGGCGTACGGGCCTCGCGGGGTATCGAAGGTCTTCGTGACCGCGCTGACTTCCAAATGTCGTTCCACCCTATCCTCCCTGTGGCTGGTAGGTGAGGCGGCGCGCCGCGGCGAGCATCAGACGGTCGAGGGCCAGTCCGACGAGACCGATCACGGCGATCGCAAGAATGATGTGCTCCAGCGACAGATTGTTCCACTCGTCCCAGACGAAGAACCCGATGCCCACTCCACCGGTCAGCATCTCGGACGCCACGATCACGAGCCACGCGACTCCGAGGCTGACCCGCAATCCCGAGAGAATATGGGGGAGCGCGGCGGGAATCAGAATGCGCGTCATCATCTTCCGGCGGGAGAGCTGGAGGATGCGGCCCACCTGGAGGTAGGCCGGCGGTACCTGCTGGACTCCGGCCGAGGTATTGAGGAGGATCGGCCAGAGCGCGGTGATGAAAATGGTGAACACCGCGGCGGGGGTGGCGGCCTGAAACGTGGCCAGCCCCAAGGGCAGCCACGCCAGCGGGGAGACCGGTCTGAGCACCTGGACCACGGGATCCCACATTTTCCGCGTCACCGATGAGCGGCCTAGGATCAGGCCGGCAGGAATGCCAACCACGATCGCGAGACCGAACCCGAGGCCGACCCGGCCAAGGCTATAGATAACCTGCCAACCGATGCCCTTGTTATTGGGACCCTGATCAAAAAACGGGTGACGGATCAGATCCCAACTCTTGGTCACGGTTTGGACAGGATTGGGCAGGAACGGAGCGAGTTGGCTCACTACTGCCCAAACACCGACGAGCAGGGCCACGCCCACAAGAGGCAGAGTGATCTCGCCGACCGGCACGCGCCTTCGCTTAAAGGGCACGGATGGCCGACCTGACACAACCGCCTTCCGAGTCTCGGAGACAACGAGCTTCTTTTCGATGGCGATCCCCTTCATCGTCTCAACCCGTTCCATGCTCATACCTTCTTGATCGCGAATTTCTTCACATAGCCCTCCGGATCGGCCGGGTCGAACTCGATCCCGTCGAACAGCGTTTCCTTCTTGTACTCGGTGACTGGAACCGGAACCCCAAGTGCGTCGGCCGCCTCTCGGTAGAGATCGGTCCGGTTGACGGCATCGACGACCTTCTTGTAGTCGATGGGTTGCTCGATGAATCCCCACCGCCGATGCTGGGTGAGAAACCAGAGCCCGTGAGACTTCCAGGGGAAGGAGACCTCGCCATCCCGGTAAAACTTCATGTAATCGGGATCCTGCTCCGTGCGCCCATCGCCATAGACATACTTGCCCTGCATCCGTCCCAAGACGACGTCGACCGGTGCGTTGACATATTCCTTCCGGGCAATGACTTCGGCCACCTTGGGTCGGTTCTCCAGCTTATCGATATACTGCGCGGCCTCGATGGTTGCCATCAACACGGCCTTCACGGTCCGTGGATTCTTTTCAGCAAATTCCCGCGTCATACCCAGCACTTTTTCGGGATGGTTCTTCCACATTTTCTGGGTCGTGGTTGCCGTAAACCCAATGCCGTCGAAGATCGCGCGCGCGTTCCACGGCTCGCCCACGCAGTAGCCGTCCATGTTCCCGATCCGCATGTTGGCGACCATCTGAGGGGGCGGAATCGTGATCAGCTTGACGTCGGTATCGGGGTCGATCCCCCCGGCGGCCAGCCAGTAACGGATCCACATCGCGTGCGTTCCCGGGGGGAACGTCATGGCGAAGGTGTACGTCTTCTTGCCTTTGTCTTCGTCGATCACTCGTTTCATGTCTTGCGGCGTTTTCACACCGCGCGCTTTCAACTTGTTATCGAGCGTGATGGCCTGACCGTTCTGGTTCAAGACCAGGGGAATCACCATGTCGGTTTTCTTCCCCTCGGACCCCGTAATGCCGAGCGTGGACGCGTACGGCATCCCATACAGGATGTGCGAAGCCTGATTTTCCCCGATCGTCAACTTATCGCGCACCGCGGCCCAGGACGCCTCTTTGGAAATGGTGACGTCGAGGCCGTACTTCTTGTACAGCCCCAGTTCGAAGGCCATCACGACCGACGCGCAATCGGTCAAGGGGATGAAGCCGATCTTGAGCTTTGTGACCTCCGGCGCGTCGCCGGTGCCGGCGAAGAGCCCGCCTCGGAGCGGGGGGAGACCAGCCAGCAGCAAGCCCAGCGCCGTCAGCCCGGCTGACTTCACGACGTCCCGCCGGGTATATCCTTTTCCCTCATTCGGTGAATTCGACATGGTCATTCCTCGGTTCCTTCCTAGAAACTTGTGCCGACTTGGAGATACACCCAGTCCGACGCGTCGGTCGCGGCCGGAAAGTTCACATCCATATAATCACCGGGCATAAAGCGCCCGTATCCGGCTTCGATGCGGATTTTCTCTTTCACCATCGCGTAGGCCACGAGGTCGATCTCTTGGCCCAGATCCGACTCGGTATTGTTGGCCGGGGTCGTCTGGAAGATCGCGCCGGACGCCGCGTACCAGTTGTCGTCCTTTTCAGCGAGCGAGAACCGATGGTAGTCCAGGCTCACTCCAGTCGACACGCTCGGCTTCGCACCGAACGACACCCGCATGTCCTGCATGTTCCGCCAACCCACGTAGTCCATGTAGCCGTAGAAGGGATGGTTCGTCGGAAAGAGATTTTCAAAGGTCCCTAATGTATCGTCGGTGCGATCCTCATCTCCGGACGCCCGGTCGTACTCGATCCCGATCCGGGGTTTTGTGGCCACAGGGACGGTGTAGCCCGCTTTAAGCGCGATGGCGTACGCCGAGATATCGCTTTTTGGCGTGGTGCCACGGGCATCCATGCTCCCCAACTGGTACGCACCCTCGCCGGTGAAGTCGATCGTCTCGCTCGCGGCTTTGCCGTCCGCCCGCGCCCCCACGGTCACGCGGTTTTGCCCGCGGGCCGCTGGGGCCTTGATCGGCGAAACCAAAGCGGTTCCCGCTGCGTTTAATTCGGCGGCGTTCCCCCCGTCCAAGAGGTACATGACATAGGGTTCAACCGTGATCGGGGCCGTCTTGATGCTTGCGTAGACTCCGTAGAATTCTTGGTGCTCTCGATTGGAAGGAGTAAACGCCGGAGCCGCGCTCGTGTTGGTCCCATACACTTTCGGGGAGGCGCCCCAGAAATCCACGCGAACCGGAGCAGCCAGGTATGTGACCCGGAGTCCGTCGAAACTCCTTCCGATATTGCTCCAGCCGAAGTGCCCAACCAGCCGATGATCTCCGAACACCAGCTCCTGCCGGCCGATGGTCAGACTCGTGGGTCCCACGTTCTTCACCATCACGTACCCCTGGTGCAAATCGAGGAGATTGTCGTTGGACGCGGTCGACACCTCGCCACCAAACAAACGGGCGTCCTGAATCTGGATAAACGCGGCGATCTCCGGTGTGACTTCATAGTTCAGATGAAGCCGGATCCGTGACCCGATGAAGCTCAAGGTATCGGCGGCATTCTTGGTAAAATCCGCATTGTCTCGAAACTCGTACCGCTCGCGGATCTCGCCCCCGATGGTCACCACCTGGGCGTCCAGGGCCGCGCGCGCGGCGCTCGGATCGCCGAATGGGCACAGCAAACCGATCACACCCCAGCACAGCACACGCACCAATCGTCTCATTCGAATCTCCACGTTGGAATGACTGGCCGAACCTACGACACCCGCGGAAGAGCGGTCGCATCCTCCGCGCAGGACATCAGCGCCTCCAGCGGCCGCGCATGCTGGTCCAGAATCTCGTACACGCGCCGGCAGCGCGCGATTTCGTCGGGATCGCGCGATTTCTTTCCGTAGTACATGCCCAGCAACGGCGTTCGGGCGATCAACTCCCGGCCGTCGAAGAGGACGAAGTTGGTCGGCATCTCGATCCCGTCCCGTCCGGAAAACATCAGATCCTCGTAAAGCGCGATCCGGACCGTGATGCCGTCGTCCTGCTGGTTCACGATGGTTCGCACGACGTCGGGGTTGGTCAGCTCGTTGCGGTGGATCACGAACACCCTCGCGATGGCCACGCCGCGTCGGCTCGTGCGGACCTGGTTGCGGTAGTAATTGATCTTCTGGACCTTGCCGATC
>Ga0184615_10001779_pt1 | contig 11559 bp, 9 predicted proteins | sample PLM4_65_coex_FD_133134 | JGI IMG/M metagenome (GOLD analysis project Ga0184615, IMG submission 133134) | Groundwater sediment microbial communities from an aquifer in East River, Colorado, USA - PLM4_65_coex | ecosystem: Environmental > Terrestrial > Soil > Riparian zone | place: USA: East... | reverse complement strand
GGCGCGTGTTGGCGTTCTCCATTCTCCGTTGCTCAAAAGGTCTGCGAACAATACGGATCGAAAGAACGCGAAAGCTCCATGCAGATCAAAGCGTTAGAGAATCCGCACTAAAATTTCTCAGTCCAGAGGTTCGGAGAAACACGGCGGAGAGAGAAGAAGTTTCGCTTTCCCGCGCGTACCCGCAGTCCAGAGCTTTTGCGAAGGTAGCCCGCAATTCCTCGTGTTCTTCGCGCGCCCGTCGCAAGGGAGAGAATGTGTGGTGGAGGACGGCTGGCGGTGTGCGCAGGCTGGATCGAACCCTGCTCCGGCCAAATTCCCTGATAAGCAGGGAATTTCAGGGCCGAGCAGAGAAAACTGCGGCTCAAGCTTGCCCGTTACCACGGCAGCTCCGCACCTTGGTAGTCGACGAAAGCATGAATCTTCGTGCCTGCGCGCTTTTCGATCACATCGGCAATTCCGGCCACGCTGGTCGCCACATCGAGCGGCGCCTCCGCGCCACCCATGTCAGTTCTTACCCATCCCGGATGCATGGACAGCACGGTAATGGGGCGACCCTTGATACCCGCCACGAAACTGCGCGTCAGCGAGTTCAATGCCGCCTTGCTGGCCCGGTATAGGACCCTGCGCCCAGAGCTATCTTCGGCGACGCTGCCTGCGCGGGAGCTCATAATCGCCAGGACACCCATGCCGTCTTTCACCCGGCTTGCGAATTGGCCGGCGAGCCGGATCGGTGCAACCGCATTCGTATAGAAGAGTCGGCCCAATTCCTCCGCCGTCACTCGATCCACCGACTGATGATCAGGGCCCCCAACGCCGGCGCTTATGAACACAAGATCGAACAATTGTGTATCGAGACGCCGCGCCAAAGTCGAAACCTGCTCGCCGTCGTCGATATCGACCGCCTCCAAAACCACCGCAGAGGGCTCGGCCTTGGCGAACTCATTCAAAGAGGTCGCGCGACTCAAATCGCGAGCCGTTGCGGTGACTTGCCAACCACGCGAGACAAATTCTTTTACCAATCCAAGGCCAAGCCCCCGCGATGCGCCGATGATGAGAGCCCTCTTGGTCGACTCTGTCATTTAACAGCATCCTTTGATGAATAGTCGCCAGGCGCACATCACGCCCGCAACCTCAACGGCTGCCGGCTGACTCACCAAATATTCTGGCAAGCATAAGGTCGGTGAATTTGGCAATGATCTCGGTCTGCACGTTCGCGGCCCTTTCGGGATTCCGGGCGGCGAGAGCGGCGAGCAGCTTCTCGTGCGACTCGGTGATGAATATCCGGAACTCGGAATCGTTCATCGTCCGCAAGCGGACCAGCGACAGCGAATGGAGGGTCCGCGCGAGCGCCTCGATGAGCAGGGGGTTGCGCGCGCATCCCAGCCACGCCGTACGAAAGCGGTGATGCGCCTTCAGGAAAGCGTTGACATCACCGGCGGCGTGCGCGGCTTTTTCTTCGGCGATGATCCGACGCATTTCGTCGAGATGGCTCTTGGTGGCGCGCTCGGCCGCCTGGCGCGCCGCGGCGGGTTCGAGCAGAAGCCGGATTTCCGACAGATTCAAGGCATCGTCCGCTGAAAAATCCGGCACACGATAGCCGTAGCCGGTGGCGACGAGGAAACCCTCGCTCGCGAGCCGAGTCAGCGCCTCGCGCACCGGGGTGCGCGAAACCCCGAGCTGCTTGGTGACCTCGGTTTCGATGATGCGCTCGTTGGGCGCTGCGCGCCCGCTGGTGAGCTGATCGCGCAGCGTGCGGTAAACCTGTTCCTTGACGGTCGTCGGTCGATGGATCCGGGGCAATTCCGCCTTGAGGGCGATGGACGCGGCATCCGGGGCGCCGGCCCGGTCGATGCCGGGCCGGTCGACGCCTACGCGGCGTCGGACGAATCGCGGCTTGGGGCTTACGGGCGGCATGGCCGCAGCCAGAGATCGCGCTCGTCCGGTCATTGCCGCCCCATCTCGCCGCGGTCGTAGACCCAGGTGATGGCGCCGCGCTCGCGCCGTAGCGCGGCGCGCCGTTGCTCGGTTCCGGCGCGGTCGATCCCGGAATTCCCGTCATTCAGCACGACGCCATAGTCGTCACGCGCCGCGGCCGAGGAGACCTTTCCATCGATCACGTCATCCAGCACGCGCGCGGGGTCGCGGTCGAACGGATCACCATAGCCGGCGCCGCCCGCGGCCCAGCAATGGATGCGGTCGCCGGCTGTGAGCGCGAAGACGCCTTTCGATGGTATTGCGCGCGGCTTGCCGTCGTGGACGATCTCCGCGCGCGCCAGGGCCGAAGGCCGGCCGCCGAAGAGGCCCCAGGCGCGCGTGCGGTGGCGGTCCTCGCGCAGCGTCATGGTCACGTCGCCGCGCAGGATTTCGATCTCGCGCTCGACGCCGAGGCCGCCGCGCGTTAGTCCGGCGCCCGCCGAATCGCGCCACAAGGCGTTACGGTGGACGCGGATCGGGTAGTGCAATTCGAGCGACTCGGCCGGCATGTTCATGGTGTTGGCGATGTCGGTTTCGAGCGAATCCACGCCATCGCGCGAGATCTGGCCGCCCGTCCCGCCAGTGCTAAAATCGGTGCACACATAGCGCTGGTTGGTGGCCGGGTCGAAGCCGCCAAACACCAGAACGCGCACCAAGCCCGAGGGGGCCGCCGGGATACGCTCCGGCATTGCCTGCACTAGCGCGCCCAGCACCGTGTCGGCGATCCGCTTCATGGTGATCGTACGGCCATTGACCGGGGCTGGTGGCAGCGGGTTCACGACGGTGCCCTCGGGCAGATGCACGCGTACTGGGCGATAGCAGCCGCCATTGTTGGGTGCGGTCGGATCGCCGATCGACTTGGTGACATAGTAGATGGCCGACATCACCGCCGAGCAATCGGCGTTGATCGGCCCTTTGACCGTTGGGTCGGTGCCGGTGAAATCGATATGCAAGTCCGAACCCGACACGGTCACGGTGGCGCGGATGCGCACCAGCTTGTCGGGGTCGATGCCGTCGCTGTCGAGGTAATCCTCGAAGCTGTAGGAACCAGGCTTGATCCGCGCGATCGCCATGCGCGTCAATTGCTCGGCGCGGTCGAGCAACTCGGCGACGTAGGTCGCGAACTCGGCGGCGCCGTGCTCGGCGATGAGTCCGTGGAGCCTAGTCTTGCCGACATGCAGGGCGGCCAGCTGGGCGCGCAGATCGCCCATCACGATATGCGGGATACGCACGTTGCGCTCAATGAACGCATGCACGACGCGATTCGGCTTGCCGGCTTCGTAGAGCTTTACCAGCGGGATGCGCAATCCTTCCTGGAAAATGTCGGTCGAATCGGTCGGCAGGCTCCCCGGCGTCTTGCCGCCCACGTCCTGGTGGTGCGCGATGCAGGCCGCGAAGGCGACCGCACTTCCTTCGTGCAGAATTGGCGAAATCAGGCAGATGTCGGGAAGGTGCGTACCGCCGTCGTAGGGATCGTTCATGACGAACACGTCGCCCTCGGCCATCGAATCGGCCGGGTGATCGAGCAGCACGCGCCGGACCGCGGGAGGGAGCACGCCAAGCTGGGCCGGCAGGGCGGTGGCCTGGGCGATCACCTCTCCGGCGCGGTCGAACAGCGCCGCCGAGCAATCATGGCCTTCCTTGATGATGTTGGAATAGCCGCTGCGCACCAACGCGTCCTGCATCTCCTGCGCGATCGAATCGAGCCGGTTGCGGATCACTTCGAGGGTGACAGGATCGAGCGCATTACGAAGCATTTGCGTTCACCTCCACGACGATGTTGCCGCTCGGCTCGAGCCGGGCGCGCTGGCCCGGATAAACGACGAGCGTGGTATCGGCCTGCTCGACGATGGCGGGGCCTGCGATCGATTGTCCCAAGGCCAGGCCGCGCCGGTCGAAGACAGGCGTGTCGGCAAAACGATCCAGCGACGGGAAGAACGCCTTGCGACTTGCAGCAGGCGCTCCGGCGCCGGGTATTGGACGTTCGAGCTGCGGCCGCGGCAGGGCGTGGACATGAACCGTGCGCAGGTTAACGAACTCGACCGGCGATTCGGGATCCGAATGTCCGTAAAGTGCGTGGTGCAGGGCGTGAAAGGCAGCGACGGCGCTGGCGACCGGATCGGCGGCGCCGCGCGGCAGCTCTACTGCAAGTTCGTAGGACTGGCCGACATAGCGCATGTCGGCATAAGCGTGCCGCTCGACTCGCTCCGGTGCAACGCCATCGCGCTCCATCTTCTCGTGCCCGCGCGCGTTGAGCCGGTCGAGGACACGGTTGAATGCGACGAGCTCGACGCGGTCGGCCCGCACGGCGAAAGTTTCCGACTGATCGTGTTCGACGGCGGCGACTAGCAGACCGAACGCCGACAGGACGCCGGGCGCCTCCGGCACGACGATGCGCGGCATACCCAGCTCGGCGGCGATCACGCCGGCATGGACCGGCCCTCCGCCACCCAGCGGCAGCAACGCAAATTGGCGTGGATCGTAGCCGCGTTGCACCGAAACCCGGCGCACTTCGTCGGCCATGCGCGCATTGATGATGCGGTGAATACCGGCCGCCGCGGCGACCGGATCGAGGCCGAGCCGGCTGCCGATGCGCGCCACCGCGTCATGCGCCGCGGCGGGGTCCAGGGTGAGTTCGCCGGCGGCAAAATTGGCGGGATTGATATAGCCGAGCACAAGGCTGGCGTCGGTCACTGTTGCGTCGGTGCCGCTGCGCCGGTAGCAGGCCGGGCCGGGATCAGCGCCGGCGCTGTGCGGGCCGACGCGCAGGCCGCCGGCATCGTCGAGCCACGCGATGCTGCCGCCGCCTGCTCCGATCGTGTTCACGTCGATCATCTGTTGGCGCAGCGGAAAGCCGCCGACGCGCGTCTGGCTGGCGACCATCGGCTTGCCGGCGCGGATCAACGCGATGTCGCAACTGGTGCCGCCGATATCGAGCGAGATCGCGTCACTATGCCCAGCGCTTTCGGCGACGAATTTGCTGCCAACCACGCCTGCCGCCAGTCCCGACAGCAGCAGCGCCACGGGGCGCCGCGCGATGGCAGCGGCCGAAGTGATCCCGCCGCGCGACTGCATCACCTGCAGCTCGGCGCCGATCCCCATTGCGGTCAGCATTGTACGCAGACGCTCGACATAATCGCCAACCGCGCCATGGAGATAGGCGTCGAGCGCGGTCACGACCAGGCGCTCATATTCGCGGAACGTCGGATCGACTTCGGACGAAAGCGAGATATGCAGCGCCGAGAATTCGGCCGCGATCAGGTCGCGAGTACGCTGCTCATGCGCGGGGTTGAGGAAGGAAAACAGGTAGCAAACGGCGATGGCGGTGACCCCGTGCTGCTCGACCAACGTGCGGGCCGCCTGCCGCACCGCCTGTTCGTCGAGCGGCGTGACTTCGCTACCGTCGGCGGCGATGCGGCCTCGGATGCCGAAGCGACGGCGCCGCGGCGCCAGGAACACCGGCGTTTCCGGCTCGAGCGCAAGCTCATACATGCGCGAGCGCTTCTGGCGGCCGATTTCCAGCGTGTCCTCGAACCCATCGGTCATCAAGATGCCGGTGAGCGAGCCCTTGCGCTGGAGCAGCGCGTTGATCGCCACCGTGCTGCCGTGGATGAAGCGAGTGATCTCTCCCGGCTTCACCTGCGCTACGGCGAGGATTTTCTCCACGCCGTGCTTCACGCCGCCGATCGGATCGGCAGGCGTGGTCGGCACCTTGGTCTGGTGTATGCGGCGCTGGTCTTGCAGCAGCACCACGTCGGTGAAAGTGCCGCCGATATCGACGCCGATCTCAATCACCGCGCGGCCCTGCTCACGGCATCTCGGACATGGCGAGCGCTCCCATCGGCACCGGCTTGATGGGCGGGCGCACGCTGCTGCGCGGCACTTGTCCGGGCGCGATGCGTCTCTCCTCGGCGATCGCCTGCACGACGAGCGAGCGGCAGATACGGCCCTGGCAGAGGCCCATGCCGGCGCGAGTCCAATCCTTCACCTCCTTGGGGGTGCTACAGCCTTCGCGCACGCACGCGCGCACCTCCGCCGCGGTCACTTCCTCGCAGCGGCACGCGAGCGTGTCGCCGATAAGCCCCTGCCATAGGCCGGGGCGCGGGGCGAACAACACATTGAGCATGTCGGCGAAGCCCTGCAGATGCTTGCGGCTGGCCTGGACCGGCGCGCGCAGTTGCGCCGCGCGCGCCGGGTCGAGCGCGCCGATGTGCTCGGCAGCGGAAAGCCCCGCGATTCGCCCCTCGTCGAGCGCGACAACCGAGCCGCCGATGCCGGTAATCTCGCCGGCCGCATAGATGCCGGCTTGGCTGGTCGCCATCATGTCGTCAACGGCAGCGAACCAGGCCTGCCCGTGTGCGTCCCACCGCAAGGTGCAGCCCATACTGTCGGGTAGTTCGGTGTTGGGTAAGAAACCGAAGCCGGTGGCAATCGCGTCGACGGCGAAACGGCGCTCGGTGCCGGGGCGCGCGCGCCATGACTTGTCCACCGCGGCGACAACCGCGCCGGTCACGGTTTCCTCGCCCTCGGCGCGCACGATCTTGTGGCCGAACAGTACTGGTACGCGCGCGGCGCGCAGCATGCGGCGATAGGCGCTGGCTTCGGCGAAGCGCGGCCACTGGCCCCACAAGGCTGCCGCGTGTCGCCACCATTCACGCGGCCGTGTCGCCTCTACGATGGCAACGATCTCGACCCCGGCGCGCAGCAACGAATCCGCTACCGGCAATACGAACGGCCCCGCGCCGGTGAGCAGCATGCGCGCGCCGGGCTTGATCCATTGCGTCTTGGCCAGCGTCTGCGCGCCGCCGGCGCTGAGCACGCCGGGCAAGGTCCAGCCCGGGAACGGCACCGGCCGGTCATAGGCGCCGGTCGCAATCACGATCGCGCGCGCGCGCAAAGCTTCCGACCGACCTTCGCGGTAGAGCATGAGTACCTTCTCGCCGAAGGCGCCCCATACCAGTGTGTCCGACAGAACGCGAATGCGATCCTCAGTGAGCGCGCGCCGAAGGCGCTCGCCATGCTCGTGTTCGCGGCCAAGATGTGCGGGCCCGAGGCCGAACGACCCACCCGCGCGCTTGAAGAACTGGCCGCCTGGTCGCGGATATTCGTCGCAGACGGTCGCGGCGACGCCCGATTCCGCGGCGGCGAGCGCCGCAGCCATGCCAGCCGGTCCCGCGCCGATGATGGCAATCTCGGTTTCAAGCATGAGATCCGCCTCCGCGGGGCGGAAACGATCCTGCATCCTGCTGGCGGCGGATCACCATGCCCGGCCGCGCCAGCTCCATGCAGGCGCGCACGCCGTGGCGCCCGTCCACGTTTACGAGGCAATCGAAGCACACGCCCATACCGCAGAAGAAACCGCGTGGCTGGCGCGTCCGCGCGGTGACGTGCAACGTGCGGATGCCCGCTGCCCAGAGAACGCCAAGCACGGTCTCGCCTTCGTGCCCGGTCACTTCCTTACCGTCCACGGTCACGGCAAAGGCGGCGCCGCGACGGACGCCTTCCGTGCGCGCGTCATGGCCAGGTCTGTGTGCGCCCTCAGCCGGCGACATAGAATTTCTCCTGAACTTCGCCGAGCGAACCCGCTGGCGCGTCGGCGAATCGCGAGAGAAGATAGGGCTCGATATTGTGCTTCGTGCGCCCAGTCGTGATCAGCTCGGTCATGATCTCGCCGATCACCGGCGCAAGGGTCACGCCGCGATGCATCACCGAGATCAACAATCGCTCGACACCCTCGACCGGGCCTATGATTGGATAGCCATCGGGCGGCACTGGGCGGATGCCGGCCCAGGAGCGGACGAGCCGCACCTGTGCCAGCGCCGGCAGCAGTCGCACCGCCCAGGCCAGAATCTCCTTGGTCCCGGCCACGGTCGTGCCGACATCGGTGACGCCCGATTCCCGGGTCGCGCCAAAAACGATCGTGCCGGCATGCGTCTGTTTGATGTTGTGGACATAGGTACGCAGCAGCGGCGGAATGCGTTCGGACACGAACATCTGACCGCGCGAATAATCGACCGGCACGGCGACATTCGCAGTCGCCGCCAATCCCGCCGCGCCGAGGCCGGCCGTGTTCACGACCCACCCGGCGGAGATCGTCTCGACCGCGGTGCGCACGCCGACTGCGCGCCCACGCTCTACGAGGATCGCTTCTACAGGAGTGCTCGTGCGGATTTCGGCGCCATGAGAACGCGCGCCCTTTGCCAGCGCACAGACCATCGCCATCGGCGTGACGTGGCCGTCGATCGGGCAATGGGTGGCGCCGGCTACGGCGTCCGACAGCGCCGGTTCCAATTCGCGCAAGTCCTCGCGCATCACAACTTGGCAGGGTACGCCGCATTCGACTAGACCGGCCGCGCGCTCACGGCCGCGTGCCAGCCCTTGTTCGTCATAAAATGGGTCGAGGCTGCCATTGGCGTCGAAGTCGAGTGGCGCGCCGAGTTCTTCTTGACACTGGTGATAGAGGGATAGGCTCGCCTTGGAGATCGACACATAGGGCGGTGGCACACGGGTAGACGAGTAGCTGTAAATACCGACCGAAACTCCGCCGAATGCCGCGCCCGAAGCGCCGGCGGCGAGATCGCGCGCCTCGAGCACGACGACCTTGAGCCCGGCCTTGGCGGCATAATAGGCGGTAGCGGTTCCGAGCAGGCCGCCGCCGATGATGCAGACGTCGTAACCGGCCATCTCGTCTGAATTCCGTAGAGGCTCCGATTGAGCGAAGCGGCGACGGGCATCGTCGCGGCTGTCAAGGCTCGGGGCGCCGCGGCCGCGCTTGAGCCACACGATGTCATACTGTATACATCACTACAATTCGACTGCAAGAGAGACTTGGTGGCACGCATGAAGAGCGGCCCGACGCGGCTCTCCGCCACGTGCCGTTGAGCGATATTGAGGAGGAGGAGGACCATGACGAAACGCATGTCACGCCGTTGGGCACTCAAGGCCGGTGTCGTTGCCGCGGCACTGCCAGCAATGCCGGCAATCGTCCGCGCCCAGGACAAGCTGACCCTGAAGATGGGGACGCTCGGTTCGACGCAGTATTTCTATTACAAGGGCGCCGTGCGCATGGCCGAAGAAGTCGCCAAGAAGACGGGCGACAGGGTCACCATCCAGGTCTTCCCCAACCAACAGCTCGGCAACGAGCGCGACATGATCGAGGGCATGCAGCTCGGGACGATCGATCTCGCGATCATCAACACTCCGCTGCTGGCCAGCTTCGATTCGCGTTTCCAGATCTTCGATATGCCGTTCATGTTCAACGATTGGGCGCACGTGAACCGGGTGGTCAGCGGGCAGATCGGCCAGAGCCTGCTCAAGTCTCTCGAGTCCAAGAACCTCATGGGTCTCGCCTACTCGACCGCCGGCCACCGCCACGTGCTCAACTACAAAAGACCGATCAAGACGATCGACGACATGAAAGGCCTCAAGATCCGGGTGCTCGATAATCCGGTCCACGTCGCGATCGTCAACGCGATGGGCGCCAACGCTACCCCGATGCAATACAGCGAAGTGGCCACCGCCTTGCGCCAGCGCACGGTGGATGGCCTCGATTCGCCCACCGCAGCGGTCGTGTCCGAGAAGTTCTACGAAACCCAGAAGTTCATGTCGCTCACCGGCCACGTTTTCACCGGGGTGGTCTATCTCATCGGCATGAAGCGCTACCAATCGTTGTCGCCCGAGCTGCAGAAGATCTTGCTCGAGGCGGGAAGGGTGGGCGCTGATCTCGAAACCGAGCAGCACAACAAGGCCGAAGTCGACGGCATCGAGCTGCTGCGCAAGCAGCACGGCATGACCATCGATACGGTCGACAAAGGCCCGTTCCGGGCGCGCATGCAGCCGGTGTTCGACCGCTTCCAGGACCGCGTCGGCAAGGACCTGATCGAGACTGTGCGCAAGATGGGCGGCTGAGCCGCCGCGATTGCGGTTCGTGCAGGGAAACGCGCGCCGGCCGGTCCGCTCGGCGCCGTTCTCCGGAAGATCGAGGGGAGTGACGGGGATTTGGCCAAGCGGCACGCGCAGGCGCTGGATGCCTTCTGCGATCGCGTCAACCGCCTGTCCGAAATTGGCATCGCGCTTCTGATCGCGGCCACGGTCGGCGTCACCTTCCTGCAAGTGGTGTGCCGCTACGGGCTCGATTCTTCGCTGTCGTGGTCGGAGGAGTTCTCCCGCTACGCCTTCATCTGGGCGATCTTCCTTGGAGCGGGCAGCGTCGCGCGGCGTGGCCAACACATGGTTGTCGATACGTTGCGCGGCGCTCTGCCGGCACGCCCGCGCCATTGGCTCGATATTTTCATCGCGCTCACCGGCATCGCGTTCTTCGCAACATTCGCCTACACCGCAATCCTGCTGACGCAGAACGCGATCTCGCAGATCTCGACGTCGCTGCAGATTCCCATCGCCGTCATCTACGTTTCGGCGCCGATCGGAGCCGCGCTGACCATACTTCATCTCGCAAACGGGATCGTGCAGGGCTTCGCGGCGCCGCGTGAACCGTCGACGCCGCCGGCGCTTCCGATCACATGACGGTTCTCGGCATCCTGCTCGGCGTCTTTCTTCTACTGCTCGTGCTCGGTGTCCCGATCGCGGTGGCGATGGGCATGGGCGCCGTCATGGCGGTCGTGCTGGCGACGGACCTGCCGATCGTCATTGTCGGCCAGCGCATGATGTCGATCCTCGATTCCTTCCCGTTCCTGGCGCTGCCGTTTTTCATTGTCGCCGGGCTGGTGATGGAGCGCGGCGGCATCACCCAGCAATTGATCGATTTCGCCAGCATCTTCGTGGCGCGTGTCACCGGCGGGTTGGCGCAAGTTGTGATCGGCGCCAATCTCGCCATGTCGGGCGCGTCGGGCGCGGCTACGGCCGATTGTGCCGCGACCGCCACCGTTATGATTCCGGCAATGTCGCGCGCGGGATATTCGCCGGCCTTCGCCGCAGCCCTGACCGCCGCTGCCTCCACGCTCGGCCCGATCATTCCGCCGAGCGTGATGTTCGTCATCTACGGTGCGATGACCAACACCTCGATCGGACGTCTCTTCCTGGGCGGGATCGTGCCCGGCCTGATCATGGGCGCATACATGATCGTCACGGCATACATCATTTCCAAGCGGCGCAACTATCCCAAGCTCGCGCCGGTGAGTCGGCGCCAGGCGGTCCGCATCACGGTGAACGCCACGCCGGCGCTGATGATGCCGGTGATCGTTCTGGGCGGCATCGTCGGCGGCGTCTGCACGCCGACGGAGGCAGGTGCTATCGCCGCGGTCTACGCGCTGCTGATCGGCCTCTTCGTCTATCGTCGCATGAAGCTGTCCGAAGTTCTGCCGGTGTTCGTTTCCGCGGCGACGATGACCGCCGCGGTGATGCTGATCGTGTCGGCGAGCGAGCCGTTCGGTTGGATTCTTGCGCGCGAAAGAATTCCCGATGCTCTGACTGCGGGCTTCCTCGCGCTCACGTCGGATCCGCTGGTGTTTCTCGCCACCGTCAACGTCTTGCTGCTGCTGTTCGGCATTTTCTTCGAGCCCGTGCCGCTTCTGATCCTGATGACGCCGGTGCTCATGCCGCTGCTGCCGGTCTATCAGATCGATCCGG
>Ga0184615_10001778_pt1 | contig 11559 bp, 9 predicted proteins | sample PLM4_65_coex_FD_133134 | JGI IMG/M metagenome (GOLD analysis project Ga0184615, IMG submission 133134) | Groundwater sediment microbial communities from an aquifer in East River, Colorado, USA - PLM4_65_coex | ecosystem: Environmental > Terrestrial > Soil > Riparian zone | place: USA: East... | reverse complement strand
CTCGGATTCACCGTGGATCTGATCCTCATCCCCAATCTCCGTCATCCCTTCAACCTTTTTCGGATCCTGCGCTATCTGCGAACACACCGCCCACAGATCCTTCACACGCAACTGGAATATTCGGATGTCCTGGGAACGATCGCCGCAAAGATACTGGGCATTCCCTGTGTGTCCACGATGCACACGCTGGATATCCTCGAAGAAAAAAAATTCGCCACCTGGCGTCTCAAACTCAGGTGGTTCGTTCTTCGAAATTATTGTGACAAGATTCTCGCCGTCTCGGAAAAAACACGCACGCACCATTTGCAATCCGGCCGCCTCGGGGAAAAGAAGATCATCACCCTGTATAACGGTATCGATATTTCCCGTTTTAAAAACATCGACCAGTCTGTTCAACAACAGCTCAAGCATTCTTTGAATTTACCCTCCAACAAACAGATCATCATTACCGTGGCTGTTTTGCGGGAGCCGAAGGGCATTCAATACATGCTCAAAGCCCTGCCAGATATCCTGGATAAAAACCCGAACACACATTACCTGATCGTAGGAGACGGCGCCTACGGCGATTCTTTGCGGGAACTGGTGGCTGATCTCGCCATACAGGAACATGTCACCTTCGCCGGTCACCGCACCGATATCCCCGCGCTGCTTTCGATCAGCGATGTCTTTGTTCTGCCGACTCTGGGAGACGCATTGCCCACTGCGTTGATCGAGGCGCTCGCCGCGGAAATACCGATCGTTGCATCCGATGTTGGCGGAGTGCCTGAGATCGTGGAAAACGAAGCGAACGGATTGCTCGTCCCACCCGGGGACCCGGCCGAGCTGACCCGCGCCTGCCTGCACCTCCTACAAGACCGGGAGTTGAGATCACGGATCGTGCAAGCTGGAAACACCGTTGTTCAACAACGCTTCGATACCGGTGTCCAGATCGAGCAATTGAGCCATATTTACGAGGAAGTTTCATCGCTACATGGAAAACAAAAATAACAAAGCCCCTTTGAATATCATGGTCGTGGAACCGCGCGGCTCCGGAGGCATGATCCACTACGCGTATCAATTGTGCACTGCCCTCTCGAATACCGGGGCAAACATCACGCTGGTGACATCGCACGAATATGAAATGGAAAATTTCCCACACAACTTCACGGTGCGAAAGCAGATGAATCTTTGGTCGCCCACCGAAACAGAACAAACGGAATCAACTTTCGGCTGGGCGGGACGCGTGGCTCGAAAGTCGTATCGCGCTGTGCGGCGCGTGGGGCGCGGCATCCGCCTCGTGATCGAATGGATCCGCTTGTCCAATTATCTTATTCAGGCGAAGCCCGATATCATCCAGTTCGGGAAGATCGAATTCCCCTTTGAGGCGATCTTTCTTGCGCTCCTGAAGCGAAACGGTTTGACACTGAGCCAGGTCTGCCATGAATTCGAATTGCGCGAGCAGGGGAATAATCCGCTGATCACGATTTCCAATCAAATGTATCGCTGGGTGTATGAGTCGTTCTCGGTCCTGTTCTTTCACGGGGAAAGCAATCGGCAGAGATTCCTGGAATTGTTTAACGCACCGTCTAAAAACCTGCATCTCATCGAGCATGGGAACGAGGGGCTGTTCCTTTCGGTTCGGTCAAAGACGACTTCGCCGGAACAGATGCAGCAAAAATATGGCATCGATACAGATGCTCCTGTGGTTCTCTTTTTCGGAAACCTCACTCCCAGCAAGGGATTGCCCGATCTTTTGAAGGCATTTTCCATTGTTCATAAAAAGGAAGGCCGTGCCAGACTGGTCGTGGTGGGAAAACCGTCCAAGTTCCTAGATATGGATGCTTTAAAGAAACTGGCCAGGGAGCTTGATATTGCACCGGCAACCATTTTCGATGCCCAGTATCTCCCGATGGAGGATGTGGGTCCCTTGATGGAGATGGCAACTGTGGTTGTTTATCCCTACCTGAACAGCACACAAAGCGGTGCGCTTCAGGTGGCTTACACATTCGGCAAGCCGGTGATCGCAACAAACGTGGGTGGTTTGCCCGAAGCCGTGGAAGATGGAAAAAGTGGATTCATCGTTCCCCCTTCCGCACCGGATGAATTGGCAAGTGCGATCATGAAATTGATCGAAAACCCGAACCTCGCCCGGGAGATCGGTGCTTATGCCAGGCATCTCTCCGAGACACGCTTTTCATGGGATACGATAGCGAAAAACATTATTGTGATCTATTCTGATGCTGTGAAAAAGTGAGCGAAGGAAATAAAGCCCCACTGCAATACGAACACATCCGCTAGATGGATTTTATCCTGCTGATCCCTGCCAGCTTGGCGGTAAATCTCGAAAAAGAATCCTTGTGGGTCAGGAAGATTCGACGAATGGCAAACGGATTCTTCAACACGGTGGAATATCTGGTCGGTCCGGAGAGAAGCGTAAAGGCGATGTCAAATCCGGCATCCCGGACGCGCGTTATTAAATCCACATTGAAATCATTTGATTGTCCATTGGGATAGGCAAAACTTATCACACGTTTCCCAATAGCTTCTTCGATACGTTGTTTGGATCGTACAAGTTCGGTGCTGGCTTCCTCCGGCGAAATACGGGTCAGGATGGGGTGACTGGCAGTGTGCCCTCCCATTTCAATGCCATTCTCGCTCAATTCTTTTGCCTGCGCCCATGACATCATCATATTCGCAAAGGCATCCTGCGGTACGGAGACATCCAGAATCGCTGGCAATTTTTCTACCAGATCCTGTTTTTCCGCATCCGACAGTTTCTTGAGCACAGCTATCCAATTTTGCATCGCCTTGTTACGGGAAGTTTCATCCGACCAACTTTGCGAGCCAAGGTGTGGGAATTCCGCCTGATCTCTTTTCGTGTGATGGAAACAAAACGCGATCAAATCCCAATAGAAGGGCTTTTTCTCACCGATGTAATCGGTGGCCAGAAAAATAATGGCAGGGAGGTTTCGAGCTTTCAGGATCGGATAGGCGATCGAGTAATTATCGTAGTACCCATCGTCGAAGGTTATCATCGCGGCGCGCGGGGGAAGTTCACGACGCTTCTTCACACAGTCGGCAAGTTCTGTACCTGAAATGACGTTGTACCTTTGGGCAACATAATCCATTTGCCTGGCAAAATCGGAAGGCGTTGCGCTGACATTGGAACGAAAGGTATCGAACCCCATCCGAAACGGGTCATCGATCCTGTGGTAATTCAGGACAGTGAGTAGATTAGGGGATAACTTATGAGCGATCTCAAATATCCCCGTTTTTTGCAAAAGATCCAGTCCCTGCATGCGTCGGCTCCGGGATTGCGCCATATTATTCCATCGATCTGGAAAAGGTTTTCATTTATATATTACCGCCACGCCGGACACGTTCCCAGACATTCGTCTGTCGTTTCGACATATATCCATAAAAGCCGCTCAGGATCGCCATATTGGAGTTGACAAGGTAGGTTGGCAGGTAAAACATTTTGCCCAGTACGCCTCGAAATTTCACCCGGTTTCCCAGTATGGCCGCGGCATAAAAGGAAATTTGCAACAGGAGAAGTATCCAATAAAAATACGATAATGGGGAATTTGCCTGTAACAGAACGATCAGGAGATTCGCCGCAAGTGCACCGATGAAGCCAAAAGGCAGGAAGGCACGACAATATTTATGAGAAATGATCTGCCAAAGTACAAGCGGCCGGTTGAACGGCAACAGCTTATATGACAAAAATATTGCCTGATATTTCCCAGCATTCATCCTGGAACGGCGCACCATTTCATCGCGTGCGGTGGCGGAAATATATTCAAAGGATCTGGCTTCCGGGACATAATGGACCCGAAAACCGCGCCGAATCAGATCCAACACCATGTAATAATCATCGTTGATGATATTGTTAGGCGGCGGATTATACAATTCGCGCCGGACTGCCATGATCTCGCCAACGGAACTGGTACAGGTTCCCAGGGCAGTCTCGTTCTTTTTGATCCATGATTCGTACTTCCAGTAAATCCCTTCCGCCCCGCTCAGGTTACCGCCATCCTGGATGATCAATTTGGCGCCGGTCGATGCGCCAACCTTTGCATCAGAAAACGGAGCGACAAGTTCCCTGATCGCATTCGCTTCATACATGTTGTTGGCATCCGAAAAAATAATAATATCACCCCGCGCCAGGGGGATGGCACGATTGATCGCAGCCATTTTCCCATCCCGTTGCGGGGTGAACGCCAGCACAACACCGCGATCCTTGAATCGGCCCACAATTTCCGGGGTCCGATCCGTGGAACCATCCGCGGCGACAATGATCTGAAATTTTTCCAAAGGATAATCGAGACTTAGAGAGTTCTCGATCTTTTTCTCTATGACCGCTTCCTCGTTATAGGCAGTGATCAAAAGAGTCACCGAAACATTGGAAAGCGGTGCCAGAACACGCCCATGAAGAAGCTTTGCCGCCAAAGCTATCAGCAATGGATAGCCCAGATAGGTGTAAACCACAAAAAAGACAGAAACCCAGAAAAGGAAGGCCAGCATGGACGGTTTGTTAAGAGTTACTGATTCTTCGAAGACGATACGGACGAATCCTCGCCATGTGCTTTGGATTCCTTTGGTTTCTTATTCGCGGCTGATTCTCTCCTTAGCATGAAAACCAGGAAACCAAGAATGATAAGGGTGACCGCGCCAAACAAGGGAAGCAGCCACTGGGGTCGCGCCTCGGTCTCTTGCGATTTGGTCGGTGACGCAGCGATCTCTACTGATGGAGTTACGGTAACCGCGACGGGCAATTGCGAAATGATGCTTTCCTTACTCACTCCCAGGCGGGTGTCCGTCGTCACCACTTGATCTGAATACAGGACAGCAAAGTTCCCAGCCAGGCGTGCGACCAATTCGTCCCTGGTTAAAGTAGTCCCCGCCATGGGAACACCATCGACAGTGTTCCCCATAACCGCCAGGATCACGCGGTCTTTGTTCCAGGGCGAAGGCAGCATCTGCAGGTACCCTACACTCGTATCCGGCAATAAACTGTAGTTCACCAGCATCGAGGGTTGTACCGCCTCGTCGCTGCCGGATTTGAAAGGCGCAGGCAACAAGTCGTTGAACCTGGAAAGGATTGGCAACTTGCTTGCCTGTCCAAACACCAATAAACTGTATTGATCCAGGATTTCATCCGAGACATTATTGGCGTATGACGCACGGATATTTGCAAGAGGAATACTTCCCTTGGCGCCAATATAATAGGCGATCTGGGAGGCATAATCCCACGATGCCTGATCGTTCTCCGCCAGGATAAAGGCAAGGTCACTCAGGTTCCTGTCGCTGAGGAACATATATGGGAAATCGCGTAAATTGGCGATTTCACCAATGTTCAATTTTTGTTCGGACAGCGGCATATGAATACTCGATGTTTCACTAATGGTGACCCAGGTGCTCAGGAGGTCGGTGGAATAACAAGTGTAGTAAGGGACAACATCAGAGAATATCTCCAGACGATTGATCCCGCGGCGCAGGACACCAGGAACCAACTTGACCTGTTCAACGATCGGAGACTCTTCGGTCAATTTTATTCCCCCGATCACCTCATCATTCAACGTGACGGTGACACCTGTGCTATCGTAATTCAAAAGATCGGAATGGCTTAACACCAGGTCAATATAAGCACCGGTGGAATTAGCCTGTTCAGGCGATGCATAAAACAGATAAGTGCTGTAGTTCTCTCCATACAACCCCAAGGTCCGGGTGGGATAACCCAGACTTTGAAAGGTCTGATCGATCGCCGGAGTCCCCGTTGAATTTAAGGGATTCACAGTCGAGATCAACGAAACATCCGGCTTTTCCACGGCAATGATGTTCCCGGTACTGAAGGCCTGACTCGCCTTGACAACAGCCTCCTCCGAATTTCCACCAACAAACAACACAATACTGGATGGACTCCAGGGAGATAAGCCGATTTCGATCACACCGTCGGCTGAGCGATCCTGAGGAATTGCCACTCCACTACCGGATATTGTGAAGGGAAAATTGACCACCTGCAAATTGGGGAAATTCTTGGCAAGACCAACAAAGATCAAATGATTTATCGCCACCAATTCCGGGGTCAGGTTTCCGTTATCCACAAGTTTAACGGCTAACTCTCCATTCGTGATGGAGCCCAACCCGGCAGCTGTATTCAACGCGGCTTGCAGTTCAAAAGCCTCCGGGCTGTCTGGGACGATAATCAACACTGAGGATGGCAGGATCGAATCAGGTTGGTAAACCGGGCGAGGCAAAAGAGTAAGGTCCGCCACCGGAGTGACCTGTTGATACTTAAGATTGAATTGGGAAGTTTTGCTGACGATCAGGGTTGTACGAAGGTTGTCGTATCGACAATTAACATCGGCGTTGAGGAAGAGCCTCAATTGGTGGCGTCCATCCAGATCCACCAAATTCAGGACTTTATCCGGGATAACGATCTCTTTTTCCTGCGGCGCATCACCACTCAATATAATTGTATCGATCAACTCATCGTTAAAGTAAACCAATAATGTTCCACCCACTCCGGCGGTGGATGTTGGTGAATTTTCCGAGCCCCCACCACTCCACGCAATGGCAAACTTAAGGAGGACGGAACTCCCAGTGGCAAGCTTCACATTTGCAGGAAGACTAAAAGCCAGGCTGACAGAATCGAACGGTCCCACCATCAATTTTTCCGAATAGCCAAGCTGTTCAAATGTGAATATATTGGGCAACTGGGCTTGCTGGAGATGAACGGTTTTTGGTTCATTGCTGACCGCATACGCAGGTGTCGCGATCAAACCTGACGAAAGGATGGCAAGCATTACAATCAAAGGGATAAATTTTCTCATTTCAAACGCCTCTTGCTAACAAATTGACAACATCAAACGACACGGGGTTCACAGGCTAGGCCTGTTCCCCATCATCATCAAAGATGAACGGGGTCGAAAGGAAGACCACAGTCGGGACTCCAAAAGAGGAAGCCTGCGCCATGGCGGTTTTGGCACGCTCCACCATCGCATCGCTCGATTCAAATTGGTTACGAGACACAACTCCGATGCACGGGTCAGGCCGGATCACAATATCGCCAGTCTCATTTAATTGGATCGGTACTTCCAGATACTTCTGGATGCGCTTGAAGGTACTCTCGATGGCGGTATTAGGTGCGTAAGGAAGTAAAACGGATAATTGGGCCCGATCCCATCGTCCTACGATATCGCGTCCGCGCAATTCGCTCTTCAGGGTCTGGGTAACTTTATACATTGCCCGGTCGATCATGGCTTGTGGGATGACATCCATGCTGTCCTCGATGCCCCTGAAATTTATCAAACCAAGGGAAAGGCTCGCATCGGGGTTCTGAATGACCTCCTCCCGGAGTCTTCTTTCGAAGTATGACCGGTTATAAGCGGAGGAAACGGAATCGACGATCGAACGCTCTTTGAGTCGGTCAAAGGAAAATTGCAATTGTTCCCGCGAGAAAGCCAGCCCGGTCCCCAACACGGCGCCGACCAAAAGGGCAAGAGCAGCGTTGCTCACCGGCTCGGGACGGATAGGTTTTAACGGGACCTCTGGCTCGTCGAGGACATTAAAATTATAGACAGGATACAATTTATTGATGTACGCGAGCGCTTCCTGCCCCACAGCGTTCGCCACCATGACAACACCATCAGGATCGGGTCCCTCCACCGTAAGCTTGAGGATATTGGTATCCGGAACCACAACCGCCGAAACACTATACTGGGTGGCCAGCTCCTCCTGATTCATGTTTTGAAGTTCAGGGCTCACTCCATAGACTGCCGGACTGGCAAGAAGTTCCTTATACGTATTGATAATGGAACGACGATCAAGCGTATCCAGACTATCCACAATATCCCACGAATTGGAATACGCAGCCGCATTCGGACTCACCACAAATCTCGATGATGTCTCGTATACCGGTGGGGTTAAATAAGACACCAACAGCGAAAAATTCATTGCGGCCAACATCACAAGGACGATGATCCACCATCCTCTTTGAAGTGTACGCAAATAAATGTTCATCTCCATAACTACCTCTTTCTGCCTCCGAATATTTTTTAGAACAACACGCTAAGGTCAAAATAGCTGTATAAAGAAGGGCGCAGGCATCATAAGCACTACGCCCACTAAGTTCCTGCTTGCAATGCCTTATTATAAGTCCGAATCGTGGCAAGCGCCTGTACGTCCAGGGAAAACTCACTCAACACCTTGCGATATGCATTCTCTCCCAAACGCTCAGACAAAGCCTTATCCTGGATCAACCGCCTGATGCCTTTTACCAACCCGGGAACATCGCCCGCTTCAACCAACAGACATTCTTCCTCACTCTTTACCAATTCAGGGATACCACCAACGGATGTCGCCATAATTGGCTTTTTTAAGCTGGCTGCCTCCAACAAAGCGATCGGCGTCCCTTCACTCCTTGATGGCATAACGAAAATGTCGCCGGCCGCGATCAAGGATAAGACCTTCTCCCTCGATAAATGACCCAGGAGAATAACATGCCGTGATAAACCCGCCTGCTCGATCATTGCTTCCAGGCTTTCTCGCAGTTCCCCGTCACCTGCCACCAGACATCGAATTCTGTCATCTTCTCTGACAAGAACCGTAAGGGCCTGGATCAAATCTTCATATCCCTTCGCCCAGGTCAACCTGCCAGCCGCCACCAGGACGATACGATCTGAAGGCAACCCCAAAGACTCGATAATGGAGTTCCCTTCAACCACAGGTGGCACTTGATCTGTTTCCACGGCATTGTAGATCAGGTCGATTTTATCCGGCATAATGCCACGCTGTATCAGGGCATCGCGGATCGATCTGGAGACAACGACATACCGGTCAAGGAAAAAATTGGTGCCAAGTTCGATCATGGCGTAGAGCTTGCCTCTCCAGCTTCCCGAACTGTGCTCGTTCGCGTACCAACTATTCAATGTAGAGACCAACGCCGCACCTGTCAAACCAGCGGAAATACTTCCCCATAATTTTGATTGCGGATTTTGTGTATCCAGCAACTGAATCCCCTCTTTGCGAATAATGGAGACAAGCCTCGGGACAATCATCCAACTACCTTTACTCTTACCTACAAGAAACACGCGAAATCCAGATCGTTCGGCCTCAACCGCTACCGGGCTGTTATCCAGGGCAGCCAGAGCCACACGGTCGCGAGGAAGTTTTCGCATCAGGTTTAGAACACGGGTACTGGCGCCTCCAAAGTTTTTCGAAAGATCGACAATAAGTGTCTGGCACAGGGTTTCTTCGTCAAGGCTTGGGGTATCGATGCTTTTATGTGCAGGGGAAAAATTCATTCTGAATTCTAGTGAGCTCCGCGCCGTTCAAAAACCGCTAAAACTGTTCGGAACAAAATATTGATATCCAGCCACAGACCGGCTCGTTCAATATAGGCGATGTCAAGCCTCAACCGATCATCGAATTCCAATCGGGCACGGCCGATGATCTGCCATAAACCTGTAAGCCCGGGCATGACATCGAGCCGGTGAGTATGCCAGAGCTTATAGGTCTCAGGGCCAAACGATGTGGGGCGCGGGCCCACGAGACTCATCTCGCCGCGCAAAATATTGAACAATTGAGGTATTTCATCTAGGCTGGTCTTTCGCAGAAAGTTCCCGACCCGTGTAATACGAGGATCGTTTGTAATTTTAAAATCGGGCCATTGCAATTCGTTTAGATGTGCATACTTGGACTTGAGTTCCTCTGCATTGGGCACCATCGTTCGAAATTTGTACATGGAGAATCGATGACCACCCTTGCCCGTCCGCAACTGCTTGAATATGACGGGCGCACCCGGCGAGGTGACACGGATCAACAGTGCAATAACGCCGATCAAAGGGAGCCAGAACGGAACGCTGATCAGCACCAGGAACAAATCCATCAGTCGCTTGATCAAACGATAGGTATTCCCGGTCACCAGTCGTTTTTCGGGGTCAAACTTTTTTATCCACTCATCTTCGTAGGAGGATATCATTTCCAGTGTACTCAAATTTTCACCTTTGCAAAATTTTAACCAATAGTAACCTGCTCATCACTCGGAATTTCCACATACCGTGAAAGACGGTCCCTGGCCTTTAATAATAAATCATCGAACGTGAGTGCCTCATCCGGGAAGGCCGCTGTACCAAAAAGAACCTGCAGGGTTGTTCGTTCCCGGATTGCCTTGGAAATTCTCTGCCCAAGCAGGATGGCACTCTTCAACTCGGTCTCCGGGCAAAGAATTACGAAGCGCCCGCGTTGATCCCTTAGCACCAGGTCGGTTTGACGAATACGGTCATCGATGATCTGCCCGACCCTGGCGGATGTGAAACGGTTCAGGAGGTCATGCTGAACACTCTTCAACAATTCACGGGTGGATTTTTCGTCTTCAGACTCAGACTCGATCACCACCAGGCTTAACGGACGATGATACCGGCGGCTGCGGGTAAGTTCAGTTTTGATCCTCTGATTTTCCATATCGATATCGTGCGCACGGTTTGGAAAGGCGCTCAACGCCAGGGCATCCATCACCGACTCGGCGTGGCTGAGTTGAGTTGCCAATTTATGGGCAAACCACACACCGATCTCCAGCAGGATGAACTCCAAAATAATGACAGCGAAATCAGAGGCATCCGCAGATTGTTCCCTGTCAATGATCCGCAAGAGAAACATATACACCCCTGCCCAAACGAACAGAGGGACATATGTCGAGACATTTGCAATGGAAGGGAAGAACAGTGTGACAGGTACGGCGATCATGACTGCCAGATAAAAATAAGAGGCAAAATTAATGATCGGCCTGCCAGTGTAATCTGTCTGACCGAGAACGAAAACTACAGCAAGATAGAAGGCTGCCCAAAAAAATGAACGCTTTAAATTTGTCATCAATCTCTCTTTTCGGTTATCATTGATGGTGCGGACAAAGAATGATGAGGCACAAATCAAACCGGAATAACGACTTCCCGCATAGAAAGACGCACAAAGATTCATTCTGCTCGGGCAAGTACAAGACGTTCAAAAAGAGTGAATGTTACAAGTTTAGTCCATAAATGTCCAAACCGTATAATAATTTAAGAATTTCCTTCTCACATGACCGACCTCTACACCCTCACCCCGTCCCAGATCGTAATGTACGCCACCGAATATTGCTCCGATTGCTGGAGGGCACGGAAGTACTTCGAAACGAACAACATCCCCCACCTGCAAGTGGGACTCGAAGGCAATTCAGACGCCATCGAATTTGTCACGCAGGTCAACAACGGCTATCGAAGCGTACCCACCATCGTCTTCCCCGACGGCTCCATCCTGGTGGAACCGAACCAGGAAGAACTCAATGCCAAATTTTCGAATTCATGACGCAAACAGCAGACATCCTTATTTGCGGCGCAGGCATCACTGGGATAGCCGCCGCGCATTATCTCAGCAAGGCGGGCATCCAAAACATCCTCCTCGTGGACGAACGCCCGCCTCTCTCTCTCACCAGCGACCATTCGACCGAGTGTTACCGCAACTGGTGGCCCGACCCGGAGATGCTGGCTCTCATTAATCGCTCCATCGATTTAATGGAAGAAATCGCGAACGAAAGCGGGAATG
>Ga0184615_10001777_pt1 | contig 11561 bp, 6 predicted proteins | sample PLM4_65_coex_FD_133134 | JGI IMG/M metagenome (GOLD analysis project Ga0184615, IMG submission 133134) | Groundwater sediment microbial communities from an aquifer in East River, Colorado, USA - PLM4_65_coex | ecosystem: Environmental > Terrestrial > Soil > Riparian zone | place: USA: East... | reverse complement strand
CCTGTAACGGTATTAAGAAGTGCAAGGTTGTTAATATTGCCAACTGTGTTTTCTACCGCAACTATCTTACTCCCGTCAGGTGAAACTGATGCTGCGAGATACCTTGATTTTGTGGTTATTTTTTTGACCCGATGACTTTGAATATCCATCAGTTTAATAACTGAGTATTCCCTGTTTACCCATCTGGGGTCAGATATTGTTTCAACCCAAACCAAATTACCTTTTGCATAAGAAATAAACCAGGGATAAACTGATCCGGGGGTATGGATCCTCTTTTCAGTTTTTTCTGCCGGATCTATAAGTACAAAGGTGGGTGGCCCGGATAGTGAAGTTTTTATAGCAATTATGCTGTCGGTACCGACATAAACAGGGGAGTAATAATTAATATATTCTCCGTTTTTGTCAGGGGATGCCACATCGTATCTGACAGGATTGTTTTCCGAAATATCCCCGGACCAGATGGTTTTGAGCGAATCGGAAGTTTCCTTCCAGAGTGTTTTCTTTCTTAATCCGGAATTTCTTGTAAGGCTTATATTGACCGGATTAAGAGTAAATGGCTGCTCAGCTGTGTAATTAAGTACTTTATTCCATACCTGTGGATCTTTTTTAGTAAGCGCCCAGGTTACCATCTGATATCCGTATTGGTAATAATCAGGTACATAATCCTTATATGAACCATTCAGAATTTTATCATAATTATAATTTTTCTTATTATCAACCATCAATGATTTAAGCTGTTTTTGGAATGAAGGAGTACGTCCCCTTCCTGACTGAGTCAGAACCGATTCGGCAAATACAGCATCACCCTCAAGGAACCAGAGAGGCAGAAGTGAAGCAACAACCCCGGTGAACTGCTCTCCGAAAAACAGGGACATACCCTTTGAAAAACCCCGGCTTAATGATTTCATCTGGAAAACATGAGTAAGTTCATGAATTGCCAGTTGTTGTTCCGTCGAAAGCGGGATGGTGTTCTGATCCGGCGTCGTATATAGTTCGATTCGTTGTGGGGCCCAGGCTACATAACCATTTGACATGACAGAATAACTATGAAGGACTACCGGTATTTTGAACTTTTTTTCAGGGAAGAGCGATAAAAGTTTTGAATATGCTTCGTCAAGCGACTTTGCATAAGCAATACCACCGGGCCCGTATTTCTCAGGATAAATGACAGTAAACCTGCCTGTTTTTATCTGCATCCATTTAAGCGATGCCGGATCCTGCCCCGTATCATAATATTGTCCGGAGACAAGCCGGGAAAGGAATAGTAAAAGTGTAAATATATATATCGGCCGGTAACTCATTTGAGGAATTATTGCTCAAAAGTAGCAAAATAGCACAAATCATGCACCTCTCGTTTCACGCCTCACGCCAGACGGCAGACGCCAGACACCTCCCGCCGAACACCTTTTTAGCTTTGGTTTGAAAAAATTAAGTAATTTCGTCACCGGAATTTATTCAGGATATTCAGTAAGTAAAGATAAACAATGATGAAGAATTACAGGTTGATCAATAACGTATCGGGATGGGCCGTTTTTATTGTTGCTGCTATTACCTACCTGATGACAATTGAACCAACCGCAAGTCTGTGGGATTGTGGTGAATTTATTGCTTCTGCCTTTAAACTTGAAGTCGGGCATCCTCCCGGAAATCCGGTATTTATGGTGATGGGAAGGTTTTTTACTCTTTTTGCAGTAGGGGATGTTTCAAAAGTTTCAGCCATGGTAAATATGATGTCTGCCCTGGCAAGCGCATTTACCATACTTTTTCTTTTCTGGACCATTACTCATCTTGCCAGAAAAATACTTATAAAAAACGAAAGCGACATTAATACCGGCAGTGTCATTGCAGTTATAGCTGCCGGGATAGTTGGAGCATTAGCGTATACATTTTCAGATTCATTCTGGTTTTCCGCGGTTGAGGGTGAGGTTTATGCGACATCTTCCCTGTTTACAGCACTGGTTTTCTGGGCTATTCTCAAATGGGAGGATGCGGCGGAAGAGAGCCATGCCGACCGGTGGATAATTCTGATAGCTTTCCTGATGGGGCTCTCCATAGGTGTGCATCTTCTGAACCTGTTGGCTATGCCTGCAATTGTTCTTGTATATTATTTTAAAAAGTATGAGTTTTCCTGGAAAGGGTTTACAATCTCATTGCTAACTTCAGTAATACTTCTGGCATTGCTGATGTATGGGATTATGCCGGGTGTAGTAATTATTTCATCGAAATTCGACCTGTTTTTCGTGAATACCCTCGGGCTTCCTTCGAATAGCGGAATGGTTTTCCACATCATACTTGTTGCGGTACTGTTCGTTCTAGCAGTGAAATTCTCCTATTCTTCTGCCAACAGAGTGTTGAACGGAATCCTTGCCATAGCTGCTCTTTTCTTTACAGGTATCTGGGTTATTTCCGGATCCGCAGTATTTAATGTCCTGATCCTGATTATAATATCCGGAATAATATGGTACCTGGCAGGAAAAAACAGAGTTGTACTGAATACATTGCTTACGGCCATAATGGTTATTCTTATCGGCTATTCTGCCAATGCAATTATTGTAATCAGGTCATCTGCAAACACTCCGCTGAACGAAAACAATCCATCTAATCCATTTAACCTCTTATATTTTCTGAACAGGGAACAATATGGTCAACGGCCTTTATTCAAAGGACCCTATTACAATGCACCTGTGATTGATTACAAAGATGGGAAACCCAAGTATGCACTTGAGAATGGAAAATATATCATTACAAGTCATAACCTTGAACGCATATACGATCAAAGGTTTATTACGCTGATCCCGAGAATGTGGAGTGATCAGAATGAACATCAGGAGATTTACGAACAATGGGGCGGGGTCAGGGGTACTCCGTTACAGATCACAGATCAGTCAGGTGAAAAACAGGTTTTGAGAAAGCCTACATTCAGAGAGAACCTTCGTTTCATGTTCTCATACCAGTTCGGGTACATGTATTTCAGATATTTTATGTGGAATTTTTCCGGTAAACAAAATGATACCCAGGGAAGCGGTGGAGCAATAAATGGAAACTGGATAACGGGGATCAATTTTCTTGATGAACCCCGAATCGGGACTTCAGATTTGCCGGGAGATCTTAAAAGGGATCCTTCCAGGAACAAATACTATCTTTTGCCCTTTATTCTGGGTCTTGCCGGGATGTTCTTCCAGCTGAACCGGGATAATAAAAACTGGGGTATAATCCTTCTGCTCTTTGTAATGACCGGGATAGCTATTGTGATCTATCTTAACCAGTATCCAAACCAGCCAAGGGAGCGGGATTATGCGTATACGGGATCATTCTACTTTTTCTCTGTATGGATAGGTCTTGGTGTTCTTGCACTGTATGAAGGACTTTCAAAGCTTGTCAAAAGGAATATTGCAGCGTCATTAGCAGGGTTGATATGTTTTATAGCTGTACCTGTTGTAATGGGTACGGAAAACTGGGACGATCACGACAGATCGGGACGATATCTGGCACGCGATGTAGCGTTTGACTATCTGAATTCGTGCGCTCCTGATGCTATCCTTTTTACGAATGGAGATAACGATACTTTTCCATTATGGTATGCCCAGGAGGTTGAAGGGAAAAGGACCGATGTTCGTGTTTGCAACCTGATGCTCCTTAATACTGATTGGTATATCGATCAGATGAAAAGAAAGACTTACGGGTCCGCTCCTCTTCCTGTTTCATTGCCTGTTCAAAAATACTATGACGGGATCAACAATCAGCTCTTCATAGTAGAAAAAACAAAGGACCCGGTTGATATTTCTACAATAATAGATTTTGTAAAGAGCGAGAATAGGGGAACAAAGGTTCAGGTTTCAGCAACAGAATCTCTTGATATTATTGCATCACGGACAATCAGGATCCCTGTCGATAAAGCAAAAGTACTGGCATCGGGAACTGTTAAGCAGGAAGATGCAGACAAAATTGTTCCATATATTGAAATCAGACTTAAAGGGAATTCAATACTTAAAAGCCAGCTTCTGGTTCTCGATATTCTGGCACATAACAACTGGGAGCGACCTGTTTACTTTGTTACAGGATATCATAATGACGCGTTGGGACTTGAGGAATATTTTCAACTTGAAGGATTGGCTTATCGTCTGGTACCCATAAAATCACAAAATAAGAACTGGCTTGATTATGGACGCATTGATACCGATATATTATATGAGAATATGGTTAAAAAATTTGTATGGGGAGGGGCAAATGATAAGAATGTATATATCGATTATAATCATAAACGCACAATTATTGTTGTCAAAGCCAGGTTAAACTATGCACGGCTTGCAAAAGCTCTGATTGCCGAAGGGAAAAATGAGAAAGCAATTGAAACCCTTGATTTCTGTATGGCAGCACTCCCTCTTGAGGAGATTACTTATGACCCTTATACAGCCGACTTAATTGAAGCTTACTTTGCTGCAGGCGCCACAGAAAAAGCTGTTGAAATGACAAACGCCTTCTGTGAATATTACTATGAACGATTGGATTATTACCTGAAGCAAAAACTTTCAATTGTAAACTCCGCTGAATTTGAGATCCAGACAGCTCTGCAGTATACATCCCGTGTGGCAGGCTCATGTTCAGCCAACGGGAAACCTGAAATGGGTGAGGAGATCACCAAAAGACTGGAGAGTTATTATGCAGATTATGTAAGGATGATACAACCTGCAGGAAGATAAGATAAAAGGGATCAGTAAGAATTTGTAACCGTAATACCCGATTTAAGATATTTTTCGAGCAGGAAAAAGATTTTTTCCGGGTATACGGGTTTTAAAATATACTCGTTACAACCTGCAAGATAGGCCTCTGTTTTCGCCTGTTCGGAAGAATAAGCAGTAATCATCAGAACAGGAGTCCCCTTTCTGTCTTTCCTGAGGATCCGTATACATTCTATCCCGTTTATCAGGGGGACCAGGAAATCCATCAGAACAATATCAATTATATTGCTTGCCTGGGCCAAATAATCAGCAAATTCCTTACCTGTACGAAAGATTTTTATGTCAGCACCTGAATTTTTCAGTAGCGTCTCATAATATCTGATTGACGGCAAGTCATCTTCAACAATAACTATATTTTTGCCGGAAAGTTCTAAATTGCTGATATTCAAAGTCATTTATGAATTCTGTTAAACCTCAATAAAATTACGATAAGAAAAGGATCTTGACTCTGCATATTTACAAAATTATTAACAGTTTATCAACATATTTCGTAGTTTGATGTCAATAGTTATTTGGTATCCTTAATTAAATTGTGCAATTTCGTATTAATAAACCCTCCACATCATGTTAAGACAAATGCATTTCACAAGGATTATAAGCCTCTTTTTCGGATTATCATTTTTAATTAATAACGCATTTAGCCAGGGTGGGTTTGATAATTCTACAAGGGCACTATATCTATTTGATATGGCCAGGTATATTGATTATGGGCCGGGGTTTGGTGATTCATCTACATTTAAGATAGGCTTACTTGACAATTCCTCTGAACTGCTGTTTGAAATGGGTAATCTTTCAAGGACACGTAAAACGATTCAGAATAAACCCGTTCAGATTATTGCATTCAGAAGCGAAGATAAAATTATTCATACACAGGTTTTATATGTAAATAAAAATAGCGGATTCAACCTGAATAAAGTAAAAACAAAGCTTGCCGGTCATCAGACAATGCTGATCACCGAAGGATATGAATTCAGGGAGTCGATGATAAATTTTGTTGTATTCATGGACCGGCCAAATTTTGAAGCCAACGAAGAAATGATAAAGAATGCCGGCATGTCTTTAAATCAGAATTTTTTATTTGCCGCTGTAAAAACCAAGGAGGACTGGGAGAATCTTTTTGTTCTGACAGATGCTGATCTTCAGGTTCAGAAAGAAACCGTATTAAAACAACAGATGGAGATAGAACTTCAGAAAAATGAGATATTAAGGCAAAAAGCTCTGCTCGACAGCCTTGATAAAGAGATAGTAACAAAGGAGAAAACATTAAATGAGAAACAAAAAATACTTGACAGTCAGTTTGTCCGTATAAGTAAACAACAGGGAGAAATTTCGGTCCAGAAACAGACAATTGTGGTTCAGCAAAGAGAAGTCCAGGTTCAAAAAGATACTCTTGCAAGACAAAGAGAGAAGATCACAGTTCAATTAAGTCGTATTGAAGAGCAACTGAAAAGAATTTCAGAACAGGACGGTAAGATAAAAGTCCAGCTTGAATCAATTGAAAAACAAAAGCTGGTTATTTATTTTGTTCTTTTCGCATTACTTCTTGTCACTTTTCTGGGGTACTATATCTACAGGGGATACAAAATAAAAAAAGAAGCAAATATTAAACTCGAAGAGAAGAACAGAACTATCTCGCTTCAAAAAGATGAAATTGAAAAGCAAAGGGATCTTGCTTCTGCCCAGAGGGACCAGATAGGATACCAGAAGAGACACATCGAAGATAGTATCTTGTATGCCAAGAGGATACAGACTGCATTAATACCATCTATCGAACTATTCAGCGACAAGCTTGAGCATTTTGTGTTATATAAACCGCTTGCAATTGTAAGTGGCGATTTTTATTGGGTAAGTGCACAGAATAATCCACAGGTGATCATTGCTGCCGATTGTACCGGACATGGGGTCCCCGGCGCATTTATGAGTATGCTCGGTGTAACATTGCTTAATGAAATTGTGAACAGCAAACATATTCTTATGCCCGACCAGATAATTGACAATCTGCGCCAGGGGATTATTAAATCACTGAAACAGGTTGCAGATGAGGATAGTATTAAAGACGGTATGGATATTTCCGTATGTGTGGTTGATTTTGATAAAAACACTTTATGGTTTGCCGGGGCAAATAATCCTCTTTACCTGGTGAGAGGAGGGGAACTCATTCACTACAGGGCAGATAAAATGCCTGTAGCAATCCATTATAAGATGGAACCATTCACTCTTCATAAAATAAACCTTCAGAAAGACGATGCATTTTATATTTTTTCAGATGGTTATGCTGATCAGTTTGGAGGGCCGAAACAGAAAAAATTCATGTCGATGCAACTCAGGGAAACTCTGGTTAGAATGGCAGGGATGCCAATGCTGAAACAAGGTGAAAAGTTGAATGAGATATTTGAAGAGTGGAGGGGTGACAGCCCTCAGATCGACGACGTAATCCTTATAGGAGTAAAATATTAATCACACTCCCATTTGGTTGTTGATGATCCCAGCACAAAGTCCGGAGTCGCCTCAATCTTGATCAGTTCTGTACCGCAATACTCTGCCGGTGATCCTTCATTCTCAAGTGTACCACTAACATAAGTGTTTTGCTGGCATACTTTACAGGTCTCTTCACAGGAGGTAAATGACAGAGCTACTAAAACCAGTCCGGCAGCATAGAGTAATTTGGTTTTCATACGGTTTATTTTGAATCAAAGATAATAAAAAAGTCGAAAGATGCAGCAAATTTCTTAAATGCCAGTCATTTGAACAGGAATGAAAATATTTATAAATTGCATTAAAATAAATTGTCATGGAAGATTCAAAGATGAAAAAGCATGTAACCGTGGTTGCCGCAATTCAGATTGGTTTCGCAACCCTTGGTCTTATAGGAGCCTTAGCCGTGTTCTTTGCTCTTAATTTTGCCCGGGGACAAGCTGGCGATGATGAGGCGGGCCAGATGGTTCTCAGGTTTTTATCAATCAGTATACCTCTCCTGTTGGGATTTTTGTCAACTCTTGGACTTGTAGGGGGAATTGGTCTTCTTGCATATAAGTCGTGGGCCAGATATCTTGTTATGGTTGTTGCCGCAATAGGTTGTCTTAATATTCCTATTGGAACCCTTAAGGGTGTTTATTTCCTGTGGGTGTTATTGCAGGATGACACCGTTAAGCTTTTCGAGAGTAAGTAAAATATTTTTAGAAATTTATTACGATAGAGACGCCCAAATCGGGCGTCTCTACGTATTTTTGCCGGGTAATTAAAAGTGAAGCTATGGCCGACGACAATAAAATAATATTTTCGATGTACAGGGTAGGTAAATCATTTCCTCCCCACAGACAGGTGCTTAAGGACATTTCATTGTCATTTTTTCTTGGTGCAAAGATCGGGATTATCGGATTGAACGGATCCGGGAAATCGACACTTCTTAAGATCATCGCAGGCATGGAAAAGGAATACCAGGGGGAAATTACTTTTCTTCCGGGCTATTCCGTTGGACACCTCTCACAGGATCCTCTACTTGATGAAACCCGTAGCGTAAGAGAGATTGTGGAAGAAGGACTGAAGGAAACGATGGTGGTAATAAAGGAATATGAAAAGATTAATAGCAGCTTTGGTGAACCCGATGTATATGAGAATCCTGATAAAATGCAGAAGCTTATGGACAGGCAAGCCGTTCTGCAGGAGAAAATTGATCATTCAGATGGCTGGAACATCGAGCACAAGCTGGAACGTGCCATGGATGCCCTGCGGTGTCCCGACAGCAGCACCCGTGTGAATATCCTCTCGGGAGGTGAACGCAGAAGAGTAGCCTTATGCCGGTTACTCCTTCAACAACCTGATATACTTCTCCTGGATGAACCCACAAACCATCTGGATGCCGAGTCGGTACAATGGCTTGAGACAACGCTTAAACAATATAACGGTACGGTTATCTGTATCACCCACGACCGGTATTTTCTGGATAATGTAGCAGGATGGATACTGGAACTGGACAGAGGTGAAGGAATTCCATGGAAAGGCAATTATTCTTCATGGCTTGAACAAAAAGCTAAAAGGCTTGAGTCGGAAGAGAAAGGAAACGTTAAAAGAAGAAAAATTCTTGAGCGTGAGCTTGAATGGGTAAGAATGTCACCCAAAGCACGCCATGCCAAATCTAAAGCAAGGCTGGGAGCGTATGAAAACCTTCTTAATCAGGATGTCAAACAAAAGGAAGATAAACTTGAAATATTTATACCAAACGGGCCCAGGCTTGGGGACAAAGTAATTGAAGCGAGATCAGTTTCAAAATCATTTGATGACAAATTGTTATTTGAAAACCTTGATTTCAGCCTTCCGCCAAACGGAATAGTTGGGGTTATCGGACCTAATGGAGCCGGTAAGACGACTCTTTTCAGAATGATAATGGGACAGGAAAAGGCCACAAATGGGCCTTTTAAAACCGGAGACACTGTTACTATCGGATACGTAGATCAGGCACATTCTGCAATTGATCCTTCCAAAACTGTGTATGAAGTGATCTCAGGGGGTCAAAATGATATAATGGTTGGAAACCGCCTTGTTAATGCAAGAGCGTATGTAGCCCGTTTTAATTTCACGGGAGCCGATCAGGAAAAGAAATGTGGTGTACTGTCGGGAGGAGAGAGAAACAGGTTGCATTTGGCTCTAACGCTTAAATCAGGGGCAAATGTTTTGCTTCTTGACGAACCGACAAACGATATCGATGTAAATACTCTCAGAGCTCTTGAGGAAGGTCTTGAGAATTTTGCGGGATGTGCTGTAATAATATCCCACGACAGGTGGTTTCTCGACAGGATCACGACTCATATACTTGCTTTTGAAGGAAACTCAAAAGTAGTCTGGTTCGAAGGTAATTATTCGGATTACGAAGAGAATTATAAAAAGAGGGTAGCCGATACTACACCTGCCAGGATAAAATATAAGAAGCTGGCCTAAGGAATGGAGCAGGGGGCAAGGGGCAAGGGGCATAGGGCTAAGAGGCGAAGAGACAAAACAAAAAAAATTTACATCTTTGTATCAATCAGCAATCTAAATTTTATGATGCGTTTATTCACTCTTCCAGGATTACTTTTTTGTCTCTGCATATCATCTTATTCTCAAAGTTTTACTGACAGCAACCTTCCGATTATTTTAATTAATACTGACGGAGGAATTACAATACCCGATTCTCCAAGGATCCTCGCTGACATGACAATAATTTACAGGGGTGAAGGTTTGCGAAATTATCTGACCGATAGGGATTCGGCAGGATTATTAAACTACAGTGGCCGTATAAACATAGAAATCAGAGGTTCTGCTTCCCAGGTACTTCCAAAAAAGCAATTCGGTCTCTCCACTTTAATGAATGATAATATTTCAAATAATAATGTAAGCTTACTTGGAATGCCCGCTGATAATGACTGGATACTGAACGGACTGGGATTTGAACCCGGACTCATACGGGATTACCTGTGTTATAATTTGTCACGGAGGATAGGGCAATATGCAAGCAGAACCATGTTTTGTGAGGTGGTAATAAACGGAAGCTATAACGGGCTCTATGTACTGCAGGAAAAAATAAAACAGGGTTCAGGCAGAGTTAATGTCACGAAGATCGAATCTCTTGATAATAATTATCCGAAACTTTCCGGAGGTTATATAACTAAAGCTGATAAAACAACCGGGGGAGATCCTGTTGCCTGGAAAATGTCGAGTTATCTGGGGCAAAATGATGTTTCTTTTATCCACGAACTTCCAAAACCTGAGGATGTTACATCACAGCAAAATTTTTATATTCAATCTGAATTTGAGAAACTCAAAAATGCTGCTTCGTCAGGTAATACATCTTTCTATAACGGATACCCCTCTGTGATTGATGTTCCATCATTCATTGATTATATAATAATCAATGAATTAGGAGCAAATGCCGATGCTTATCAATTCAGCACATATTATCATAAAGACAGGAATGGAAAACTAAGAGCCGGGCCGATCTGGGACCTTAACCTGACTTTTGGATATGACCTGTCGATATGGGGATTTGACAGGAGTAAAACCGATAAATGGCAGTTTTCGAACGGTGATAATGAAGGCCCGAGATTCTGGAGAGATCTGTTCAATAACCAGGAATTTAAATGTTACCTTACGCGCAGATGGAATCAGCTTATACAACCCGGACAACCATTAAATTATTCTTCTATTGAAGCCCTTATCGATAGTACTGTTCTTAAAATAACCGAAGCTGCTGTCAGGGAAAATGCCCGATGGGGAACTGTGCCAAATCTTCCCGGTGAAATCACTAAAATAAAGGATTTCCTGAAACTGCGGATGCCCTGGATGACAAATGCTCTTGTTCCAATAGTTAATTGCAGTAATGTGACGGTTCCTCCCCTTGTGATCACAAAAATAATGTACCACCCCGACAGCACACTCAGTTTTCCGGAGAGCGATCCACAGGAATTCATTGAAATCAGGAATACCGGGAATCAAACAGTAAATCTTACCGGTGTTTATTTCAGCGGGACAGGATTTGTTTATCAATTCCCGGCCTACTCTGAAGTATTTCCAAATTCAGTAAAAATACTTGCCGGCAATTCAGAAGTCTTTATGAGAAAGTATGGTTTTACTCCTTCCGGGCAGTTCACAAGAAATTTGTCAAACAGGAGCGAGAATCTGATACTGGCAGATGGTTTTGGGAATATCATTGACAGTGTAAGATACTCCGATGAGGCACCCTGGCCCGATGCGGATGGCAACGGGTATTATCTGGAACTTTCTGATCCTTTTTCGGACAACAGCCTGGCTTCTAACTGGACGCTATCTACGAATATAATCGTCTCAGTG
>Ga0184615_10001775_pt1 | contig 11570 bp, 11 predicted proteins | sample PLM4_65_coex_FD_133134 | JGI IMG/M metagenome (GOLD analysis project Ga0184615, IMG submission 133134) | Groundwater sediment microbial communities from an aquifer in East River, Colorado, USA - PLM4_65_coex | ecosystem: Environmental > Terrestrial > Soil > Riparian zone | place: USA: East... | reverse complement strand
CTTGCTCGACTTGTACGAGCAGTGCTCCGACCACATCACCGAGAAGATCCCGAGCTCGGGATAGGTCGGCTTGCGGCCGAGGATCTCGATCACCAGTGCCGCCTCGTGGTCCGAGAGGCCGTGCTCGCGCGCGAGCTCGAGCGTCACCTCCGGGTCCTTCATCGCGCCTCGCGCAGCGCGACGCAGGCCGAGAGGAACGAGCGCAGGAGGCGCGCGCCGTCGACCGAGCCGAGCAGCGGATCGACGGCGTGCTCCGGGTGCGGCATCAGCCCGACCACGTTGCCCGCGTCGTTCACGATCCCCGCGATGTCGTCGGTGGAGCCGTTCGGATTGCAGCCGACGTAGCGGAACGCCACGCGCGGCTTGCGCTCGGGATCCGGAACGTACGCGCCCTCGCCGTGCTTCACGGGAATCACGAGCTCCTGGCCCGGCGAGAGCTCGGAGAGCACGCGGCCGCGCTCCTCGACCGCGACGCGCACGTCCTCGCACACGAACTTGAGCTCGCGATTGCGCACGAGCGCGCCGGGCAGCACACCCGCCTCGCACAGGATCTGGAAGCCGTTGCAGACGCCCAGCACCGGCCGTCCCGCGGCAGCGAACTGCACGACCGCGCGCATCACCGGCGAGAAGCGCGCCATCGCGCCGCAGCGCAGGTAGTCGCCGTAGGAGAAGCCGCCGGGGATGCCGATCCCGTCGAGCTCGGGCAGGCGCGCGTCCTTGTGCCAGATCATCTGGACCTCGGCGCCGCAGAGCGTGAGGCCGCGCGCCAGGTCCCGGTCGTCGTTCGAGCCCGGGAAGACGATCACGCCCACGCGCGGTGCCGACTTCGCGGCGGTCATACGCGGTCTCCCGGCTTCCACGCCGGCTGTGCGTCGAACGTCGGCAGTCCCGGATCGAAGGCGTCCCAAGGATTTCGGCTGCGCGCGAAGACGGTCACCTGCGGGGTCACGGCGCCGGGATCGTCGAGCGTCCCGACGGAGACGGTCATCACCCCGTCCATGCCCGTGTTGCGTCCGAACAACGGGCTGCCGCAGCTTCCACAGAAGGTGCGCGTCACCGTGTTGCCGCTGTCGGCGACGAGTCGGAACTCCGAGACCGACCCTTTGATCCGGATCCGGTCGACGGGGAACATCGCGCCGGTGCTGTGACCCGAGCCGGTGAGTCGCTGGCAGTCGCGGCAGTGACAGTGGGCCACCACCGCCGGCTCGCCGTCGATCTCATAGGTCACCTGGCCGCAGAGACAGCCTCCTCGCAGCATCACACCTGGATCTCGTACTGCTCGATCACCGGATTCGCGAGCAGCTTCTCGCACAGCTCGCGCGCCAGCGCGCGCGCCCGCTCGGCGTCGTCGGTGGCGAGGTCGAGGACGATCTGCCGGCCGGTGAGCACGCCCGCGACCTGCGAATAGCCGAGGTCGCGCAGCGCGTGCTCGATCGCGCGGCCTTGCGCGTCGAGCACGCCGGGCTTGAGGCTCACCAGCACGCGGACCTTCATCGCGACTCCTGTGTGCGCGCGGCCAGCACGCGCTCGAAAATCCGATCGACGCTGCGGAGATGGCGGTCGAGGTCGAAGCACTCGGCGAGCTCGTCGGGATCGAGGACCTTGCCGAGCTCGGGATCGGCCGCGAGCCGCTCGTAGAGATGCCCGCCCTCGTCCCAGGTCGCAAGCGCGTGCCGCTGCACCAGCCGATAGGCCTCCTGCCGCGAGATGCCGTGGCGCGCGAGCGCGAGCAGGACGGTCTGCGAGAAGACGAGCCCCTTCGCGGAGTCGAGATTCGCGCGCATGCGGTCGGGCCGGACCTCGAGGCTCTCGACCAGACCCGCGAGGCGGTGGAGCATGAAGTGCACCGCGGTCGTCGCGTCCGGACAGACGATCCGCTCGACGGAGCTATTCGAGATGTCGCGCTCGTGCCAGAGCGTGGAGTTCTCGAGCGACGAGACCGCGTAGCCGCGAATCACGCGCGCGAGGCCCGAGAGCGTCTCGAAGCGCCACGGGTTGCGCTTGTGCGGCATCGCCGAGCTGCCCTTCTGCTCGCTGCCGAAGAACTCCATCACCTCGCCGACCTCGCTGCGGGCGAGGTGCCGGACCTCGACCGAGAAGGCCTCGATCGCGCCCGCGACCAGCGCCAGGGTGCACATCACCTCCGCGTGTCGATCGCGCGGCGTAATCTGGGTCGAGATCGCCGCCGGGCGCAGACCGAGCTCGGCGAGCACCTCCTCCTCGATCGACGGATCGAGGTGGGCGAACGTGCCGACCGCGCCGGAGAGCTTCCCCACCGCCGCCTCGGCGCGCGCGCGCATCAGCCGCTCGCGGCTGCGATTGAGCTCGTCCCAAGCCTTCAAGAGCTTCAGCCCGAAGGTCGTGGGCTCGGCGAAGATGCCGTGCGTGCGGCCGACGCAGACGGTGCGCTTGTGCGCGAGCGCGCTCTTCTCGAGCACGGCCAGCGCGCGGTCGCACTCGGCGAGGATCAGGTCGAGCGCGTCGCGCATCTGCAGCGCCAGGCACGTGTCGAGCACGTCCGACGACGTCAGCCCGAGGTGCACGTAGCGCGCGGCCGGGCCGATCTGCTCCGCCAGCGCGTCGAGAAAGGCGTTCACGTCGTGGTGCACGCGCGCCTCGATCTCGGCCACGCGCTTGGGATCGACCTTGGCGCGGGCCTCGATCGCGACCAGCGCGTCGCGGGGGATCTCGCCGCGCCGCTCGAGCGCGCGACAGACCGCGACCTCGATCCGGACCCAATGGGCGAAGCGCTGGTCCTCGGACCAGATCGCCTCCATCTCGGGGCGCGTGTAGCGGGCGATCAAGGGGGCCTCCTCGGTTATCCCGCGTGGAGCGTCCAGTAGTACGCGAGCAGGAGGTAATACATCACGGGGATGCCGAGCAAGGCGGAGTCGATCCGGTCGAGCACGCCCCCGACGCCGGGCAGCATGTTTCCGGCGTCCTTGATCGCGGCGTCGCGCTTCAGCACCGACTCGATCAGGTCGCCGAGCACCGCGAACGCGGCCAGGGTCATGCCGAAGACGAACGCCGCGCCCCAGCCGATGTCGCGCGCGAGGTCGCCCGGAATGAGGAAGGTGAAGGTGAACTTGGTCAGCACGGCGAGGACGCCGCCGGCGGCGACGCCGCCGAGCGCGCCCTCGACCGATTTGTTGGGGCTGATCAGCGGCGCGAGCTTCCGCCGCCCGTACTGGCGGCCGACGAAGTAGGCGCCCGCGTCGGAGCCGACCACCGCCACCAGGCAGAAGATCATGAAGAAGAAGCCGATCTGCGGATCGAAGACGTAGCCGTAACGGCGCTCGAGCTCGCTCGAGATGAAGCGCACCGAGACCGCGTACGAGAGCAGCCAGCTGACGTAGATCACGCCGAAGAAGGTCTCCGAGACGCTCGCGATCGCCTCGCGAATCTCCTGCTTGGTGAGCTGCAGGATCATCAAGGTGAGGAGCGTCGCGGTGAGCACGCTGTTCGCGAGCGACGCATCGCCGATGTACGCGATCACGGGCAGGAGGCCCGCGGCGACGTTCCCGAGCAGGCGGTGGGGCGTGGCGCCCTTGGCACTGATCAGGCCGTAGAACTCGTTCAAGCCGAGCAGCACGAAGGCGACGATCACCGCCACGAAGAGCCAGCCGCCGATGTAGCAGACCCAGATCACCGGGGGGATCAGGAGCGCCGCCGTGATCAGGCGCAGCGCCAGGTTCCCCAGCGCAGGGCGCTTCTCAGGCTCCGGGGCGCGCGGAGACGGCCGCTGCGGGTGCGCGGCGTCGGCCGGCTCGGCGGTGAGCGGCGGCAGAGCGGGGCTGCGGTCGCGATCCGCGGGTTCCAAGCCTCTCCTCTGGGGCGCAGAGATCTTAGCGCGAATCTCGGCCGGGCTGGATCAGCGCCCGCTGTGCCCGAAGCCGCCCTCGCCGCGCTCGGTCGAGCCCAGATCGTCGGTGGTGGCGACCTCCTGGAGGATGGCGCTCACCACCGGGGCGATCACGAGCTGGGCGATCCGGTCGCCGCGGAGCAGCCGGAACGGCTCGCTGCCGGCGTTCTGCAGGATCACCGAGACCTCTCCGCGATAGTCGGAGTCGATCGTCCCCGGGGCGTTGGGCAGGGTGATGCCGTGGCGCAGAGCCAGGCCGCTGCGCGGCCGCACCTGCCCCTCGTAGCCCGGCGGAATCGCCAGCGCGAAGCCCGTGGGCACGAGCGCGCGCTCGCCCGGGGCGAGCACGAGATCGGCCTCGAGGGCGGCGCACAGGTCGAGCCCCGCGCTGCCCGCCGTGGCTGGGGCGGGCAGCGGGAGATCGGCGTCACGCGTGCCGCGCACGCGCAGGATGCGGACCGCGATCCGGTCCATCCGCTACGCGCGCGAGAGCTCGATCTGCTCCGACAGCGCCGCGCGCCGCGAGAGACGGATCTTGCCGCTCGGGTCGACGTCGAGGCACTTGACCATGACCTCGTCGCCTTCCACGCAGATGTCCTCGACCTTGGCGACGCGCTTGTCGGAGAGCTCCGAGATGTGGAGCAATCCGTCCGTGCCGGGGAAGATCTCCACGAAGGCGCCGAAGTCGGTGACCTTCTTGACCTTGCCGACGTAGAGCCGACCGATCTCGGCCTCCTGCGTCACCTCCTCGACCATGCCCTGGCACTTCAAGAGCGCGTCGCGGTTGGGCGCGAAGACCATCACGCGGCCCGAATCGTCGACGTCGACCTTGGCGCCGGTCGTCTCCTGGATGCCGCGGATCACCTTGCCGCCCGGACCGATCAGGTCGCGGATGCGGTCGGGCTTGATCCAGATCACCACGATGCGCGGCGCGTTCTCGGAGAGCTCCGAGCGCGGCGCGAAGCCCGGCAGCGAGTCCGCCGTTTCATCGGCCATGCGCTTCAGGATGTGCAGCCGACCCTGGCGCGCCTGCTCGAGCGCCTTCTCCATCACCGCCCAGTCCAGACCCTCGATCTTGAGATCCATCTGGATCGCCGTGATGCCCTTCGTCGAGCCGGCCACCTTGAAGTCCATGTCGCCGAGGTGGTCCTCGTCGCCGAGGATGTCGGAGAGCACGGCGTTGCGCTTGCCGTCGGTGATCAGGCCCATCGCGATGCCCGCGACCGGCGCCTGGATCTGGATGCCCGCGTCCATCAGCGCGAGCGCGCCGCCGCAGACCGAAGCCATCGACGAGCTGCCGTTCGACTCGAGAATCTCCGACACGACGCGAATCGTGAACGGCGAGTCCTCGCCCTCGGGCAGAACCATCCTCACCGCGCGTTCCGCGAGTGCGCCGTGACCCTGCTCGCGCCGGTTCGGCGCCCGCAGCGGACGGACCTCACCGGTCGAGAACGGCAGGAAGTTGTAGTGCATGAAGAACTTCCGGTAGTAGGTGTCCTTCAGGCCCTCGATCATCTGCTCGTCGCGTTTGCCGCCGAGCGTGGCCGTGACCATCGCCTGCGTCTCGCCGCGCGTGAACAGCGCCGAGCCGTGCGCACCGTGAAGCTCCGAGACGCTGCACGTGATCGGCCGGATGTCCGTGGTCGAGCGACCGTCGATGCGCGGCTTGCCCTCGAGGATGTCCTCGCGCATCGCGCGCCCGCGCAGGTCGTGCAGGATGTCCTTCACTTCGCTCGCGAGCTTGCGGCCCGCGGACTGCGCGGCTTCGACTTCCGCGAGCGTGCTGAGGTCGCGCTTCGCTTCGCGGAACGGCGTGACGAAGGTCGCGATGACTTCGGCGTCGATCGCGTCGAACGCCTTGTAGCGCTCCTTCTTCTCGCGGTTCTGCGAGGCCGCGCGGATGCGGTCGAGCGCCAGCGCTTCGATCTTGCGCTCGAGCTCCGCGTCGCGCTGCGACTTGGGCGGGACGCGCTTGGTCTTGCCGGCGATCGCGACGAGCTTCTCCTGCGCCTCGATCAGCTTCACGATTTGCTGGTGTCCGAAGCGCAGGGCCTCGAGCACCACGGATTCCGAAACCTGCTTCGCGCCGCCCTCGACCATCACCAGCGCGTCCTTCGAGCCCGCGACGATGATGTTGAGGTCCGCCGCTTCCGTCTCGGCGATGGTCCCGTTCGCGACCAGCTTGCCGTCGACGCGCGAGACGCGCACGGCGCCGATCGGCGCCGGGAACGGCACGTCGCTGAGCATGACCGCGGCCGACGCACCGACGAAGGCCAGCACGTCCGTGTCGTAGTCGCGATCCGCGGAGAGCACCTGCGCCGTGACCTGGGTCTCGTCGCGATAGCCGTCCGGGAAGAGCGGGCGCAGCGCGCGGTCGATGAAGCGGGAGGTGAGGACTTCCCGCTCCGTCATGCCGCGCTCGCGCTTGAAGAACCCGCCGGGGATCTTCCCGGCCGCGTAGATCTTCTCCATGTAGTCGACCGTGAGCGGGAAGAAGTCGATGCCTTCGCGCGGCTTCGCGGAGTTGACGGTGACCAACACCGCCGACTTTCCCTGCGTGACCAGCACCGAACCGTTCGACTGCTTGGCTAGTCTGCCCGTCTCGATCGTGATGACTTTACCGTCAACCGTTGCCTGAACCGTTTCCATTCTCGTCCTTTGCCTGTGTATGGCAGCCGAACGCACCTGCGTTCGCCGCCGCTTCTTGAGAGTTGTTGCGGCACGAGATGTGGGCGGGGTTGGTACGGGGAATGCGGAATGAGCGACGAGCGCTGCCATGCCCTGATGAATCAGGGGCGGCGCTCATGGCTCATCCCACATCTCGCATCCAATGACCAGATCCGGCCGGACTCGCGTCGCGGCCCCAACCCCGTGCGAAAACCAATTATCGACGCAGTCCCAGCTTGTCGATCAGGGACTGGTAGCGACTCCCGTCGTTTCTGCGAAGGTAGTCGAGCAGGCTGCGCCGTTGGCTGACGAGCATGAGAAGCCCGCGCCGCGAGTGGTGGTCCTTCACATGGGCCTGGAGATGGTCGGTGAGCTGTGTGATGCGCTCGCTGAGGAGCGCGATCTGCACCTCGCACGACCCGGTGTCGCCGGGCTTGCGCTGGTGCTGGCGTACGATCTCGTGCCGGCGTTCGGCGTTAAGCAAGTTTCTACCTTCTGATTTCGGGGAGCGTGTATAGCAGAGCGCTCCCCGCCCCCGCAATGCAACGGGTTCTCTTTCTTTCTCAGAATGGGTGTGAGAGGATCCCCCCACGCGAGAATAGAACGCGTTCTAGGAGCGAGGCTGTGTCCGGGGAAGGGAGATCGCCTCGAGCGCCGATGGCGCTTGGCTGCGCAGTGGCGCTCGTTTGTGCCGCGTGGGCGACCCCTGTCCGGGCGCAGCTCTCCACCTACAACGGGCGCACGCCGATCGCGGGCGACGCGCACCGCCATGCCGGCTCGGCGGATTCCGAGCGCATGCTCGGCGAGCTGCCGGCGGCCTGTCCGCACGAGAGCGGCCTCCCGAGCGCGCTCTACGATCGCGCGCGCCTCGCGGGCGTCGACTGGCTGAGCCTCGCATTCCACGACTACCTGCTGACGGGCGACCCGAACGCCCCCGCCTATCGGTTCTGGACCGACCCCGCGAGCACGCCGCGCGTGGATCCGACGTGGGGCTACACAGTGGCGCCCTCCCCGCTCGGCTTCGCCGACTTCGCGCTCGGCGGAACGGTCTCGCCGCCCTGGAACGAGATCGCGTCGCTCTCGAGCGTCGCGGACACGCGCACCCTCCCGGGCTCGTTTCTCGCCATCGCGGGGCGCGAATACACCGCTCCGGTGTACCGCGGCCGCGCGAACCACAAGACCGTCATCCCGCCAGGCGCGACGGATCGCATCTGCGGCTCGCTCTCCGATCAGGGCAAGCGGCATCGCTGCGCCAGCGAGAGCGATCTCTACCGCTGGAGCGCCGCAGAGGGCGGCGCGCTCATCCAGGCGCACCCGGGGGCGTTCACACCGAACCAGGCGCAGTGGCATCCGCTGAGCGAGCCGCGCGGGATCAGCGACGTCTTCGTGTTCGGGGTCGAGATCGGGAGCGCTGCCGGGACGCAGTGGGAGGACGGCTATCGCAACGCGCTCGACGCCGGCTACCGCTTCTTCCCGGCCTTCGGAGGCGACGTACACCACATGCAAGGGGGCGTCGCCGACTGCGGCGACGGCGCCGCTCCCACGATCGAGCAAGGCGCGACGGTGTGCTGGACGCCGAGCGGGGCCTGGGACCGCGAGGATCTCGTGGGCGCCATGCGCGATCGGGCTTGCTACGCCTCGCGCGCCTGGAAGCCGACGCTCCAGCTCGACGCGTGCGGCGCGACGAGCACCCTCCCCGGCGCGAGCTGCCTCGGTCCGCTGGTGCGAATGGGCGGCACCGTCGAGGCGCCCTCCCACTGGCTGCGCGTGCGCCTGCACGCGCGCAACGACCTGCGCAACCAAGCCGACCCTCTCCGGCGCATGCAGCGGGTCGAGCTCGTCGGGAACGGCGACCAGGTCGTCGCCTCCTGCACGAGCTGTTGCGTGGCCGGAAGCGCGACCGTCGCGGATCGCTGCGACTGGGACGCCGTACTTCCCGCCGCGCCCGATGGCGCCCTCTACGCGCGCGTGTGTAGCACCGCCGGTGGCCCGTCGTGCGGACAGAACGGCGCCGGCACGGTGGTCGTCAGCGCGCCGCTGTTCGTGAACTGGTCGGCCTACCGCGTCGCCGCGGGCCAGCCGCTCGACGCGAGCTGTGACTTCGACGGCGACGCCGTGGGCTGCGCGGCGGACAACTGCTGGACCGACGCGAATCCCGGTCAGGCGAACGCCGACGGCGACGTCTACGGCGACGTCTGCGACGCCTGGCCCGGCGATCCGGAGAACGACGAGGACGGCGATGCCATTCCCGCGCCGCTCGATCTCTGTCCGCTCATCGTCGACCTCTCCAACGCCGACTCGGACGGGGACGGCGTGGGCGACGCCTGCGACCTCTGCCGGACGCTCGCCGATCCCGCCCAGCTCGACGCCGACCGCGACGGCATCGGCGACGCGTGCGACGTCTGCCCCGCGACGCCGGATCCGGCTCAGCTCGATCGCGATGGCGACGGCGACGGCGACGCCTGCGACCCGGACATCGACGGAGACGGTCGCTCGAACTCCACGGACAACTGCCCTCTGGTCGCGAACCCGAGCCAGGCCGACGCGAACCTCGACGGCGTGGGCGACGCGTGCGACCCCGACGCAGACGGCTGGCCGAGCGACATGGACGTGTGTCCGACGTTGAACGATCCCGCGCAAGACGATCTGGACGGCGACGGCGCGGGCGACGTCTGCGACAACTGCACGCTCACGCCGAACCCGCGGCGCGCGAATCTCCCGCTCACTCGAACGAGCACCGGCGGACAGCTCGACGACGACGCCGACGGCTTCGGCAACGCCTGCGATCCCGACCTGGACGGAGATCTGGACGTCGACGCGAACGACCTCGCGCTCTTCGGGATCGCGTTCGACCCGGTGCTGCACATCTACACCACCGTCGCCGACGTGCGCTGCGGCGTGTCGCGAAGCGAGCCCTGCGATCCGCTGGACTTCAACGAGACCGGCAGTTGGATCGCTTCGCAGGATCTCGCCGTGCTCCAGAGCCGCCTCGGCGGCGCACCGGGTCCGCGCTGCGCCGCGTGCGGGATCGACTTCGCCCGTCTCGCTTGCGTCGGAGACGCCTGTCTCGACGCCGACGGGGACGGCGTCGACGACCGGTCCGACGTCTGTCCGGTGACTCCCGATGCCGATCAATCGGACGCCGACGGCGATGCCGTCGGAGACCTCTGCGACAACTGCGTCCTCAGGGCCAACCCCCGGCTCGGCCCCGCGCCGTCGTGGGCCGTGCTCACCGGCGGCCAGCGCGACGACGACGCCGATGGCTTCGGGAACGCCTGCGACGCGGACTTCGACAACGTCGGCACGACCGTCGGCGTGCTCGATCTGAGTCTGATGCGAAGCGCCCTCGGGAAGCCCGTCGCCGCGCAGACCTGCGGCCCGAGCGGAACCGATCCGTGCGCGCTCTACGATCTCGACGACGCCGGGGCCTCCATCGGCGCGATGGACCTGGCGGCGTTCCGGAGCTTGCTCGGCTACGAGCTCCTGCCCGAGCACCGCTGCCCCACCTGCCCGCTCACCTGCACTGCAGGCTCCGCGCGCAGCTGTCCCTGACGCAGCGGCCCCGACTCAGGCTTCGCTGCCCTCGAGAAAGACGCGCAAGGTGCGCAGCTCCGGGATCCCGCGCTGCGCTTCGACCAGCGCGACCAGCCCGCCCGCGTGCACGAGCTGCAGGACGCCCTCCGTCGGCGCGCCCTTCACCTCGTTCCGGCCGAGCTGAACGCCGTTCGCGACCCGGCGCGCGGTGCGCGCGTCGATCTCGAACGTGGGCAGACCCGTGGCGGCGATCATCGGGATCACCCGCTCCTGCCCGAGCGCGTCGAGATCCTCGAGCGGCACCGACTGCGGCGTCGTGAACGGCCCGCTGCGCGTGCGGCAGAGCTCCCAGAGATGCGCACCCACGCCGAGCGCGCGCCCGAGGTCGTGGGCCATCGAGCGCAGATACGTACCGGAGCTGCAATCGACCTCGATCGTCGCGAACGGCGGATCGTAGGCGATGAGCTCGAGCCGATGGATCTTCACGCGGCGCGGCTCGAGCACGACCTCCTCACCCCGGCGCGCACGGCGGTAGGCCGCCTGTCCGCCGGTCTTCACCGCGGAGTACGGCGGGGGGACCTGCTCGATCTCGCCGCGAAAGGCCGCAAGCGCGAGCTCGAGCGCCTCGACCGTCGGCCACGGGCCGGAGGTCTCGCGCGTCACCTCGCCCTCGCGATCGTAGGTCGTGGTCTCGATGCCGAGCCGCACCTTCCCCCGGTAGCTCTTCTCGCCGTGCGTGAGGAGCTGCGAGAGCTTGGTCGCCTCGCCGAGCGCGATCGGGAGCACGCCCGTCGCGAGCGGATCGAGCGTGCCGAGATGACCGACCCGCCGCTGCTTCGCCCAATGCCGAACGCGCTGGACGACGTCGTGGGAGGTCACGCCCGCCGGCTTGTCGATCACCAGAAAGCCGTCGATCACGCGGGCTCCTCCTTCTGCTTCGCCGCGCGCGCCTGCTCGATCTCGCGCAGCACGCTCTCGACGCTCTCCGCCCGCGCGACCGTCTCGTCCATGCGGAAATCGAGCTCCGGCACCCGGCGAATACGCAGCTCCGCGGCGAGGCAGCGGCGAAGGTACGGCTTCGCCTTCTCGATCGCTTCGGCAGCGCTTGCCGGCGGGCCGAGCGTCACCCAGAAGATGCGCGCGTAGCTGCCGTCGGGGGCGACGCGAACCTCGTTCACGCTGACCCCCTCGAGGCGCGGATCGCCGACGCGCTCGCGCAGGATGGTCGCGATCCGCTCGCGGATCTCGTGCGCGAGTCTGGCCTGGGTGTGCTTCACGCGTTCGCCCCGTCGTCACCGTCGTCCTCGAACCCTTCGTCCTCGGCCGCGTCGTCCTCGTCCAGCTCCTCGACCTCGTCGAGGCGCACGACCGCGACGTCGTCCGACACGACCTCGCCAAGGCCCAGGCTCTCGACGTAGTGGATCACCTTCTCCATTCCCTCGCGCAGGTGACGCGGATCGATCCCGACCATCACGCAGCCGATGCACACCGAATGACGCTCGTCCTG
>Ga0184615_10001774_pt1 | contig 11571 bp, 10 predicted proteins | sample PLM4_65_coex_FD_133134 | JGI IMG/M metagenome (GOLD analysis project Ga0184615, IMG submission 133134) | Groundwater sediment microbial communities from an aquifer in East River, Colorado, USA - PLM4_65_coex | ecosystem: Environmental > Terrestrial > Soil > Riparian zone | place: USA: East... | reverse complement strand
AGAATCCGAAGGCGGCGAGCCCGGCAGCAACGGTACCGAGCGTGCCCACCAGTGTGCCTCGGACGAACCGTTCTCGCTCCTCCATGGGGCACGGGTTCAGCGTTCATGGTTCATAGTTCATAGACCGGATTGGTTGACAATGTACAGTTCACGGTTCATGATTCACAAAACAACGAGGCGGCTCCATTACACGTACCAAGACATATTCGTCAGGCGACCTCTTGGTTCCCCTCATCCTGTCCTTCTCCCCTGAGGGGAGAAGGTGCGGTTGAGGGGACTCCGAGGCTGGGACGGTGCACGGAATGGTATTCGAGAAACGGAGCGCTAAGCGACCAAACTAAAATGAGCTGCCTGCTCGCCGACGGCGAACCGGACAGCTCCCTGCTTCGTGAAAAGCGGGTCAAGCTTGCCCGATAGGTCCAGGTTTGTCAAGCCTTTTTTGGCTCGCGGTCACCCTCAAATCGCGCCCACGCGAGGCTGCTGGGCGTCTAAGTGAGAGAGCACATCGCCCAAGATCGCATCGGGGTCAACCCCCTCCGCCGCGCCCGCGAAGGAGAGGATCAAGCGGTGGCGGAGAGCGGGCCAGGCGATGCTCCTGACGTCCTCGAAGGCGGCGTTGAACCGGCCGTCCAGGAGCGCATTGACCTTCCCCGTCAAGGCCAACGCCTGTGCCCCTCTGGGACTCGAGCCCTACCGAACAAACCGCCGGACCTTCTCAAGCGCACCGAGGTAATCCGGGTGTGTCGACAGAACCAGGCGGGATTTGACGGCAGAGGCCAGATGTGCACATGACGCACATGGGGAGTGGTACAACAACCGGGGGCGGGGCGCTCCCGAGCCGCTCTTTCGAGGCGAGACGATGATCGAGGAGGCGCGCAACCGACGAGGGGGGTAGCGGGGCCAGAAGGCCATAGACGGCGCCCGATGTTGCCGCGACGAGAAGTGCCAGAAGATAGAGCCCGAACGGGAGCGGGACCAAGCTCCTCAGGAGGAGCCACGGGCCCCAGAATCAGGTGGGCGAGGAGGGCAAAGCGGGCTCCGCGAGCCCCGTAAGCACAATCTCGGAGTCGTCCTGTCTTGCCGGAAGGGCTCGGCCCTCGTCACTCAACGCTCGTCCCTATCGGGCGACTGTCGCGCCGCCCACCAGCAGGTCAGGCTCCGACGCATCGTAAAACACAGCGGCTTGGCCCGGCGCCGGCAATCGCTGCGGCTCCTTCCATCGGACCCGGATGCGACCGTCGTGCAGGGGGATGAGGTCGGCCGACGCGGCAGCTTGCCGATAGCGAACCATCACCTGGGCCGGGCGTTGTTCGGTCAGGCAGTCCCAGGCCACGAAGTTCGCATTCTCAGCCTCAAATTCATGGCACAGCAGCTCATCCGCTTTCCCCACGACGACCTCGTTGGCGCTCGCGTCCAGCCGGACGACGTAGAACGGGCCGTCCCCGCCGATCCCGAGACCGTTGCGCTGCCCCACGGTATAGAGTGCCAGCCCCTGGTGCTGGCCGAGGTTCCTCCCCGCGCTGTCCTTGATGGCGCCGGGCCGCAAGCGGTCCCCGTGTCGCTCGCGCAAAAAGCTCCGGTAATCCCCGGCGACGAAACAGATCTCCTGGCTGTCGGGCTTCGTGGCCACCTTCAGCCCCAGGGCGGCGGCGCGCTCCCTGACCTGTTGCTTGGTCATCTCTCCAATCGGAAAGCCAGTCCGCGCCAGTTGCGCTTGCGTGAGAAGGTACAGGAAATAGCTCTGGTCCTTCTTCGGGTCGCGGGCGCGGCGAAGGCGATACCGACCGGCGCTGCCGTCATAGTCGATCCGGGCGTAATGCCCGGTGGCCACGAACTCGGCTTCCAGCCCCAAGGCCAGGCGGAGGAGGGACCCGAACTTGACCCGTCCGTTACAGAGGACACACGGATTGGGCGTCAGCCCGCTCAGATAGGCCCTCGAGAACTCCTCGATCACCTCGCGACCGAACTCCTGCTCGTAATTCAGCACATAGTGCGGGATCCCGAGCTGGTCGGCCACAAGCCTTGCATCTTCGACATCCCTTGCAGAGCAGCAGCTATCGAAGCGCTCCAGGTCGTTGCTTGCACGCCTTGTGGGCAAAAGCCGAAGGGTGATCCCGACCGCCTCATATCCTTGCTCCACAAGGAGGGCGGCGGCCAGGGAGCTGTCTACGCCGCCGCTCATCGCCACCACGACCCGCCGTCCGGACTTCACAGGAATGGCCCGCCTATCCGTATGCCAAGGCCGGCGCCGGGCGGCCTGAGGCCGCCGCAGCGCGGATGCGCTCAACCAGTCCCGGCAGGAGATCGAGTGCGCACTCGATTTCCGCCTCCGTCGTTCCCGCGCCCAAGGAGAACCGAAGGCCTCCCCCGTCGATGTCGGGCCTCCGCCCCATCGCCTGCAGCACGTGCGACGGCTCAAGTGACCCCGAGGTGCAGGCAGCGCCGGCAGAGACCGCAATCCCTTCCAGGTCCAGCGCAAAGATCAGCGATTCCTCATCAGCCCCTCGAAACGAGATGTTAGAGGTGTTGGGCAACCGCCGGTCCGTATGGCCGTTCCGTTGCGCCCCCTCGATTCGCCCAAGAATTCCCGCCTCAAGGCGGTCTCTGAGCCGCCTCAGGCGGTCGGCCTCGACGTCCATCGATCCCACGGATAGTTCCGCAGCCCTGGCCAGGCCAATGGCCGCCGCCACATTCTCCGTCCCGGCCCGTCGGCCGCGCTCTTGCTGCCCCCCGTGCAGATGCGGCACCATCCGTGTCCCGGGCCGGACGTAGAGCGCCGCGATCCCCTTCGGCCCATGGATCTTGTGGCCCGAAAGCGACAGCAGGTCTACTCCCAGCGCCTCCACGTCGATCGGAAGGCGCCCAAAGGCCTGGACCGCGTCGGTGTGAAAGACGATCCCCGGCTGCCGGGCGAGCTGTCCGATCTTTGCGATCGGGAAGATGACACCGGTCTCGTTATTCGCATGCATCAGGGAGATCAGAATCGTATCTGCGCGGAGCGATCGCTGGACGCTCTCGGGATCGATCAACCCCTCGCTGTCAACCGGTAAGTACGTCACCTCGAAGCCCTGCTCCTCCAGCGACCGGCAGGTGTTGAGCACCGCATGATGTTCCACCGCCGAGGTCAGGATGTGTCGCCCGCGCGGGCGGCCGGCCCAGGCGGCGCCCTTGATGGCCAGATTGTCCGCCTCGGTCCCGCTTGAGACGAAGACGATGCTCTCCTTCTCCCGTGCCCCAATTGCCGAGGCGATGACTTGGCGCGCCTCCTCCAGGGCCCGCTTGGCCTCCCGCCCCCAGCCATGGATGGAGTTGGCGTTGCCGAACCGCGCGCCAAGGTACGGCATCATGGCCTCCAGGGCCTCTGGCCGCATCGGGGTCGTCGCATTATGGTCGAGATAGATCCTCATATTGCCCTTCCAGCGGTTCACGGTTCACAGATCGGATAAGATTTGCTCCGCGCCTCCGTCCGTCAACCGTGAACTGTCAACCGTGAACATTCTTTCCTCTATCGTACTTCGGCGCTCTGGGCCTCTTCCTCGCGCTTCTGATCCAGGCGCACCACCTTGGATTCCTCGCGCCGCATCTCGCACGTGCCATTGAGCACTGCTCCCTCGCTCACAACAAGGGCCGGGGTCTTGACGCTGCCCGTGACCTGCGCTGTCCCCAGCAGTTCCACCCGCTTCCTGGCCACGATATTGCCCTCCACCCTTCCGCTCACCGTGAGCGAGCCCACCTGGATCTCGGCCCGTACGGCGGCGGTCTGGCCGATGATCAGGAGGTCGCCCCCAGAGACCTCGCCCTCGAACCGGCCGTCAAGCCGGACCGTTCCCTCGAACTGAAGGGTCCCGATGAAACTGGTTCCCTCGCCCAAGAACGCCCGGATCTCCCCGAAGTCTTGCGATGGCTTCCCTTGCTTCGAGAACACAGCTCCCTCCTTCCGGGTCATTTTGTCGGATCAATGATATCCTTGCGACATTCGGCCAACAGTACCATGCGTGCCCGAGGGGTGTCAAACGCCCCTCGCCAGACGAGCGGCTTCCCCTCACGTCACTCGGCAGAACGAATTGGTCGCGCCCCGAGGCCAGCGCCGCGCGCGCAGCATCAACGCTCAAAGCGCCATATGGCCGAAGCCGGACGACTCGTCCCGTTCCATATGATTCGGAGAAACCATGAGGTCATCCGGCCGCCACCTGAGAAGAATGCGCGGCACTGCATTGCTCGACCGATAGCGTTGGAACGGGACTAGCGGGCGGCGCGAAACCCGACGCTGTCCCCCAAGCCCGACGGGGTGCCGGACCCACTCACCGCGAAGACGCCGGCACCCGCGCCGCCGCCGAAGCCGCCGAAGCTACCGCCGCGGACCAGCGCGCCGGGGCCAGCCGTCGTGCTCGCCCCCACCAGGCAGTTGGAATCGCCCGCGAACAGCGCTGGGACGCAGCCCCCCGTGGACAGGGGCACCCAGTCCGCCACCCACTCCCAGAGGTTGCCCACCATGTCGAACGCCCCCACGTCGGAGACGCAGTTGCTGCGCGTGCCGGTCGCGGAAAACTCGTTATCACCTGTCCCACCGCCATTGCTTGTATTGCAATCTTGCGACCCCGCCGCAGACACTCCCGGGTCGGGCGTCCCCAGGGCGGCGGCCTGCCATTCGGCGTTGGTCGGCAGGCGCTTGCCCGCGTTCCGGGCGGCGGCCGCCGCCTGAAACCAGGTGAGGAACCGCGAGGGCGGCACCCCCGGGATCGAGACGGCGTAGAGGGTTTTGCAGCCGTTGCCGCTGGGCGGACAGGCGGCCCCGTAGTCGGGGCTGTTGATCCCGCGCTGGTCGCCGGCGGTGTCCAACTCGTCCTGCGTGACCGTCCCGTTCTTGATCTTCGCGATGATCGCCGCGTTGCCGGGGGGGATCTCCCAGACGCTCGCCTCGTACTTGTCGATGCAGGTGGGGCCCGACCGCACCGCATCCGGGGGACACGTGAGGTCCTGTGGTCCTACCAGCGGGGGCGTCCGCGTCCCCGTGACGCTGAAGACCTGGGGGGCCGTGAACGCCGCCGCCAGGTGCAGGCTGTTGGCGATCGTGCCGCCGCTGTCCTCCAGCGAGATGACCCCAACCAGGTCGATGACGCCGGGCAGGGTGAGGCTGACGGCCCCCGCGCTCGTCACGCTGTAGGTGCCGGCCGGCGTGAAGGTGGCGGGGGGCTGCCCCTGGTGCCGGAGGGTGAGCGCGCCGCCCACGGTCCCGCCCGTGCAGGCGGGGTTCGGGGTGAAGATCAGGGTGCCCACCGCCTCGACAAAGCCGGCCGCCTCCCCCAGCCCGTCCACGGCATAGGTGCCGCTCAGGCTGCAACTGTCCGCCGCCTCGGCCGCCGGCACGGTCCCGCCCAGCGACAGTCCAATGAGTCCGACCACGAGCCCTCCGATCAATCGTCGCATCGTGCTCCTCCTTGTTGGGGGAACGGTCTCCCCCGGCACGCACTTCACCCTGGAAGGGCGCCCCCTTGGCCAGCGGGGCGCTCCTCTTTATGCCGCCTCCGAGCAGACCCCTCCAAAGAGGCGGGCGCAAACGATCATGAGATAGAACGTAAGAAAAGGCCATACCAGGACACCTAGAAACGGAATAGTCCCGATGAGCCCCGCCCCGATCAACGATGCGATGCTGAGCAGATACGCTGCCACGTACTCCGCTAGGACTTTCCTGATTCTTGCCCATACCGCCACCGGGTTAAACGCCGCCTCCACCCGGCGCTCCTCGATATAGCGGGCCACGCCCATCGGGAGAAAGAACCCAAGCGTGAGGGCAGCGAGCATTCCGAGCAGCATCATGACCAAGCCCAGCCCCAGTTCGACGCCCCCCCTCATCAGCAGGTTGAACCCGGAGACGACGAACAGGAGGGGGAGGATCCCGTAGCCAAGGGCCAGCACAAACAGGAACAGACCGTGCAGAAACAGGCCCGGCCATCGCCTCCATTTGGGCATGGTCTCCTCTTGGGGGATGGTCAGGGCGCCTTGAAATACCCTGAATACAAAGCCCAGGGCGGGAAAGTTGGCCGCCTGGGCCAGTGGCGAGACCTCAATGGCCAGTTCCCGGGAGAGGAAGAAGCCGAGGGCAACGAAGAGGGCCTGCAGGGCAAGACCAAGGCCGCCCCCGATGACGATCTTGAACGGCCACTCTTTATCCTCTAGCGGGAAGGCGAGCGCCCTGGCTACCCGATTACGCATCGCTGCCCCCGCAATGTTTCACGTGAAACAACACGCAGTTCATGGTTCTCAGTTCACGGACAAGCGCGGACCAGGCCGGGTAGGGTCACTGCTGTGAACTGTTAACCGTCAACAGTGAACTGCTTTGGCTAGCCGCGCCCACAGATCCGCTCGTAGATCCGATCGAGGTCCTCCATCGAGTAGAACTCCACTTCGATCGTCCCTCCCGCCCCCCTCCGGCTGATCCGGACCTTCGTTCCGAGCGCCTGCCGAAGGGCGTCTTCGGCCGCCCGGACCGACGGTTCGCCGGCTTGTCGGCGACGCTTGGGGCTGCCCGGCCGCTTCATTCGCCTCACGAGGGCTTCGGTTGCGCGCACCGAGAGGCCCAGGCGGATCGCCTCTTCGCGGGCCTTGAGCTGGTCCGTCGCCCGCTCCAACCCTAGCAGGGCGCGGGCGTGCCCTTCAGACAGGGCGCCTGTGACCAGGTCGGCCCGGACCTGCTTGGGCAGCTTGAGCAGCCTGAGCGCGTTCGCCACCGAGGACCGATCGCGCCCCACCCGGCGGGCCACCTCTTCCTGGGTCAACCCGAACTCTTCCTGGAGCCGAAGAAAGGCCTCGGCCTGCTCGATCGGGTTCAGGTCCTCGCGCTGCAGGTTCTCCACCAACGCCACCTCCAGCGCCTGGCCGCTGGAAAGCTCCTTCACGACGGCGGGGACCGACTTCAGCCCTGCCAGGCGCGCCGCCCTGAGGCGCCTCTCCCCGGCCACCACCTCCAACCGGCCACCTTCCCGACGGAGGATAATGGGTGAGAGCACCCCATGGAGCTTTATGGAGGCCGCCAGGTCGTTCAGCTTGGCGTCGTCCATAGCGCGCCGCGGCTGAAGCTTGCCCAGCGCGATCTCGTCTACAGAAACCTGCACCGCCCCGGACGGATCAGCTCCGGGGATCAGTGTCTCCAGCCCCCTACCGAGGGCCCTGCGCTGCGCCATCTATGATCTCCTTGGCCAGGCGGAGGTAGCTTTCAGCCCCGGACGAGCGAATGTCATACATGATCACCGGCTTGCCGAAGCTGGGCGCCTCGCTCAGGCGTACGTTTCGCGGGATGACGGTCCGGAAGGCCTCGCGCGGAAAGTGCCGCCGGACCTCCTGTTCCACCTGCTCGCAAAGATTGAGCCTCACGTCGTACATGGTCAGAAGGATCCCTTCGATCTCGAGGCCGGGGTTCAGCCTCGTGCGACAGAGGCGAACGGCGTCCATGATCCTGGCCAACCCCTCCAGGGCGTAGTATTCGCATTGAAGCGGGATAAGGACCGAATGTGCGGCGACCAGGGCATTGACGGTCAGGAGACCAAGGGAGGGCGGGCAATCAATCAGGATATAGGCATACCCTTCAACCCCGGCGCTGAGGGCCTCCTTCAGCCGGACCTCCCGCCGTGGGCTTGTGGCGAGCTCCACCTCCGCCCCGATAAGCCGGTCCCCCGCAGGAACCAGATCCAGCCCGGGGGCCGATGTCGGTCTCGCAGCCTCGGAGACCTTCGCCTCCCCCGTGAGCAGCTCATAGGCGGCCGGCGTTGCGTCGCGCTCGATCGCCAGCGCGCTGGTGGCGTTTCCCTGGGGGTCGATATCGAGAAGAAGCGTCCGCCTCTCCGCCGCCGCAAGGCATGCGGCCAGGTTGACTGCCGTTGTGGTCTTGCCGACCCCGCCCTTTTGATTCGCGATCGCGATGATACGCGTTGCCGTCCTCCCTGTTTGGAGCGGAAAGGATACCATAGGCGATGGCAGGACACAAATCGGAAAGGGGGGAAGTGTTTCACGTGAAACACTCGTGCTGCTCCGAGGACGGGCCGGTCGCCGGGCTTCGCCTCAAGGCCGTCCGATCCAGGCGCGCGAGCTTGCTTCATCCCACACGACGGCTGCGGCCTTTCAAATGGGACATCGCTGGAAGCCCGCTACGAGACCTCGCGGCGCGCCTTGTCCACGACGACGAGTTGCGTCGGTGGCCCCCCGGGATCGATGGCCGGAGCCTCGTGGATCGCCGCGCTCATCCCCAATGCGGTCAAGCGCGGGCTGGCGGCCTGAAGCGACTGCACCGTCTTTCGCCCTGCCTGGAGGATCAGCCTGCCGCCGGGCGACAGGAAGGGCTCCGCCAGAGCGACCACGTCGGGCAGCGCGCCGATGGCCCGCGCAAAGGCGAGCTGGTACCTTTCACGGTGCTCGGGGTCACCGTGGAGCTGCTCGGCCCTGGTGTGAAGACAGTGCACCCCGGCAAGGCCGAGCTGCCGGATGACGTGGCGCAGGAACGTAGCTCGACGGCGGATGGCTTCGATCAGGACCATCCCGATCTCGGGGCAGCATATCTTCAGGACCAAGCCTGGGAAGCCGGCGCCCGACCCGATGTCCACCGCTTTCATCCCCGGCGCGGGCTCGAACGCCGTCCTGAACGTGAGGGAGCGCAGAAACCCCTCGCGGACGATCGCCTCCTTCGACTTGAGGCCGGTGAGGTTGACTTGCGGTGCCCAGCGCAGGAGCTCCGAGCAGTAGACTTCGAGGGCCTCGCGCTGCGCCTGCGTCATCCGTAGGCCGATCACTCCAAGCCCCCGGAGCAGGAGCCGATCGCTGGAGACCCTGGACCCCCTGGCGACTCCGTTGGCCGCCACGCCCGGCTTAGGCCGCCTCCTCTCCACGAGGGGCGAGCTTTCCGCGGCTTTGCAGCCAGTACTGCTGGCCGATCTGGAGGAGATTGTTGACGAGCCAGTAAAGGACAAGCCCTGAGGGGAAGCTCCAGAACATGAAGGTGAACATGGTGGGCATGAGATACAGCATCATCTTGGCCTGGCGGGGATCGCCGGCGGTCGGGGTCATCTTCTGCTGGACGAACATGCTGGCGCCCATGAGCAGCGCCAAGAGATTGAAGGGGTAATTCCTCGAGCCCCAGAGGTCGACGGTGAACAGTGCGTCCGGCTGCGAGAGATCTCTTATCCAGAGGAAGGGGGCGCGCCACATCTCCACCGAACTCGAAAGAGCGTTGTACAGGGCGATGAAGATCGGGATCTGGAGCAGCATCGGAAGACAGCCCCCCAACGGGTTGACACCGTACTTCTTATACAGCTCCATTGTCTCTTGCTGCTTTTTCTGTGGATTGTTCTTGAAGCGTTCCTGCAGCGCGGCGAGCTTCGGCTGCAGGGCCTGCATCGCCTGCATCGAGCGGAGGCTTTTCGCGGTGAGGGGGTGGAACACGATCTTCTGGAGCAGGGTGACCAGGATGATGGCGAGGCCGTAGTTTCCGCTGTAGCGATAGAGAAACCGTAGTAGGTAGAGCGCCGGGCGAGCGAGGATATCGACCCACCCAAGATCCAAGAGATTCTCCAGGTCCGGGCCGGCCGCCTTCAACCAATCGAGATCCTTGGGGCCCGCATAGAGGACGAACTGCTGAGTTGCCTCACCCCCCGGCCGAAGGGTCTGGGCTGGTGCGGCCAGGGAAACAAGGGGCTGTCCGGGCGGCTCCTTTCGCACCGAGGCCGCGCTCCCTTTACCTCCAGGCATGAGCGCTGCGGCGAAGTAGGGGTCATGAAGGGCGGTCCATGACACCTGACCGCTATGAGCGGCAGTCCCCTGGAGTTTTTCGACGTCGTCCGTAACCCGGCGTCCGTCCACCCAAGTCGTCGGGGGCAGAAGGCGGGAGCGCTGTTTGTCGAGGCTGTCGTGAAACCCGGGGCCCCATGCGAGCTCCGGAGCAATCGCTATCGGCTTCTTGCCGGTGTTTTTCCAGAAGAGTTGGACCTCAACTCGATAGCTGTCCCCTTTGAAGGTCAGGCGCTTCGCGAGCTGAAGCGGGCCGCCGGCCCGGGAAGAGAAGGTGATCGACCCGGTCTCGGTCGGTAAGCGTAGGTCGAGCCGCTCTTTGTCAACTGCAAAGTCGAGAGGCGACGCCTCCTCCAGTCTTCCGCTCCACGCAAAAAGAGGGGCCAATGGGCCTGCCGGGGGCGCCACAAGCTCTACGGCCTGCCCATCCTCGAGCGTGTAGCGCTTGAGGCGCCAACTCTTCAACATCCCACCGCGCGTCGTGAAGACAGCCCTAATGACCCCCGTCTCGACCACCGCCTCTTGCTCCGGTACCTTGGGCGAGGCCGCCCGGCCCTGAAGTGGCATGACCGGCAGCGGCGCGACGGCAGGCCCTGGGGTGGGGGGCTTTGCCGCTTGGCGGGGGGCGTTCTCCTTTGGCCCCGATGGCGGCTCCTCGGGACGAGGGGAAAAGTACTGCCAACCGAAAAAGATCAAGACCACCAGGAGTGTCGCCAGCAACGCGCGCTGTTCTGTTGTCATGAACCTCCAGTTCCCGATGCGTATGGGGCGAGGCGGTGGCGACCTATTTCACGGGGTCGTATCCGCCGTGGTGCCACGGGTGGCATCTGGCGAGGCGGGCCGCGGCACGGAGAACGCCTCGGGCCAGCCCGTGGCGGCTGATCGCCTCATCCGCGTACTCTGCGCAAGAAGGAAAGAATCGGCAGGCTGGCGGGAGGAGTGGGGAAACGATCTGCTTGTAAAGCCGTAGAAGCTGTCTTGCCAGGCCAGCGCACGTCATCGTGTGGTTGCCGCGCTATCGCCCTGGGCGGCCGACAAGGCGCATGCCCGGTCAAAAAGCTCGGCGAGCTGGTCCCTGATTTCCCGACGGGTAAGGGCAGTGATCCCCTTTCTTGTGGCGATCATGATATCAATACCATCCGGGAGTTTGTGGGAGAAGAGACGAAAGGCCTCTCTCGCCTGTCGCTTCGCTCTATTCCGCGCCGTTGAGGGGCCTGCGCGCGCCCCGAAGCAAAGCCTGAGCCCCTGTTTTTTTGTTGACGCAACTGCTAGATAAAGGGTAAAATGTTTTACATAAATAGGCCGTCCCGATCGCCGTGGTAGCCCCGACCTGAGTCTCCTTCGCGACCGGCGGCTGCCTGCAGGGGAATCGTGGCCGGTGTGGCGTGACCCGGGGGCTGAGGCGGCGTCAGACCGTAAGTCTTTTTCGGCCCTTTGCCCTTCTTCGCTTGATGATCTTTCGGCCACCTGGTGTGCTCATTCGCGAGAGAAACCCGTGAGTCCGTTTTCGCTTGCTCTTGTTTGGCTGATATGTCCGTTTCATAGCCAATCCTCAATCTTGCGGCAAAGGTCCACCCGCTGGATAATCGCCCGAAAAGTGAGCCGGAGTATACCCTGGAGGGCATTTGCTGTCAAGTTGCAAATGGTTGCGCGCCGCGAGGTATGGCCGAAACGTCATTGTTGTCTATATCTCGCTACTAATAGTGTGTAACTTATTTGTTTTAATGGTTATATCGGTTTTCCACAGATGTGGAAAAGGTGTGCGTAAGTACTCGGCCGCTTCGGTTGGGTGGTTCT
>Ga0184615_10001771_pt1 | contig 11580 bp, 11 predicted proteins | sample PLM4_65_coex_FD_133134 | JGI IMG/M metagenome (GOLD analysis project Ga0184615, IMG submission 133134) | Groundwater sediment microbial communities from an aquifer in East River, Colorado, USA - PLM4_65_coex | ecosystem: Environmental > Terrestrial > Soil > Riparian zone | place: USA: East... | reverse complement strand
CCTGGAAGGGTGATGCGTGCTGGGGAGGTCCGGCCCCTTCGCTTCGCTCGGTGTGACATGCTGTCCAGTGCGATGGGTAGCATGGCCCCCTTCGCTTCGCTCAGGGTGACAAGGGTTTGTCCAGGCCACCACCGGTAGCATGGCACCCTGAGCGAAGCGAAGGGGGCCATCTCCCCAATCATTCGATTTCCACCGTCCAGGCGTAGTTCTCCAGCCGTTCCACCCGTTTCCCCGCTCCCGCCGCGGGCACCGCGAACTCGGCGCCGTGCCGGACGGACAGATACATCTCCTCGATCGATCGCTTGAAGTCGGCTGGGCACGCCCCTCGCACCGTGGCGCCGTGCGTCGGTGAAGGCCGCCACGACACCCGGAGCGCGTTGCCGCTCGGACTCGTCTCGTCGGGCACAACCACGCCGGTCATCGCGACCTTGCCGTCGCCCTCGAGCACGAGCTCGCAGGCCTCGCCGTCGACGCCGTGTGCGCCGCAGAAGAAGATCAGCGTCCGGCGATCGAGGCTGCCCCGGTACGTCCCGTCCACGCTCCTGGTCAGCATTCCTTCCACGATCTCGTCGCCCCCATTCCGGCACTCCTTCGCGGCGGCGCCGAACTGTGGCCAGGCGCTCTCGAGTCTCAGGTGGTACGCGCCGGGGACCGCGGCCGCGCGCCGCGGAGCGGGCGCCTCCCCATAAGCGATCGCCTGCCCCGCTGCCGGAGCGGCCGAGAGGGTCGTGAGGGCCAGCCCGGAGACCAGCCCTAGGGTCCGTCGCGTCGTCATGCCTTCTCCCATCTGGTTGCGGTACCCGCTCCGATCCCTGTCGGAGCTCGGGTGCAAGGTGCCGCCGCTTCGCGTCGATCCCGCCAGGGGAGCGTCGCGTCCCGGTAACACCGCGTGCTCTCCCTAAGACAAGAGTCGTGCCTGCGTGAGTCGGGGACGCGGGCGGCGTCATGATGAGTCGAAGGATGTTGCGCCGGCAGGAGTTGGCGGGCGGAGCGACCGATCGCGCGGGCGGCCGCTCCCCCCGAGGGGCCGACAATTTCGTCAGCCGCGGAAGCGGCGGGGGTCGATCCCGTAGCGGCGGATCTTGTAGTTGATGATCCGCTCGGTGGTGCTGAGGAGACGTGCGGCGCGGGCCCGGTTGCCGCGCGTCGTCTTGAGGGCGTCCTGGATGAGGTTGCTCTCGAACGCCGCGACCGCCTCGCCGAGCGAGCCGGAGACGACGGTGCCCGACGCCTCCGCCGTCTGGAGCGTGGGCGAGAGGTGATGCCCGTGGATCACGTCGCCGTCGGCGACGAGGACCGCACGCTCGATCGTGTTCTCCAGCTCGCGCACGTTGCCCGGCCAGTGATAGCTGACCAGCATGTCGATCGCGGGTGTCGAGATCCGCTTGATGCTCCGGCCGTGCAGCCGGGCGTACTTCTCCACGAAGTGGTCGGCCAGGAGTAGGATGTCCGACTTCCGCTCCCGCAGCGGCGGCACCCAGATGGTGAAGACGTTCAGGCGATAGTAGAGATCCTCGCGGAAGGTCCCGTCCACCTGGGCCCGCTCCAGGTCCTTGTTGGTCGCGGTGATGAGCCGTACGTCCACCCGGATGGTGGACGTTCCGCCCAGCCGCTCGAACTCCCGCTCCTGGATCACCCGCAACAGCTTGGCCTGGGTGGAGGGGCTCAGCTCGCCGATCTCGTCCAGAAAGAGGGTGCCGCCGTCGGCCAGCTCGAAGCGGCCCTTCCGCCGCGCCTGCGCTCCGGTGAAGGCGCCGCGCTCGTAGCCGAACAGCTCCGACTCGACCAGCGTCTCGGCCAGCGCGGCGCAGTTCACCCTCACGAACGGCTTCGCGGCGCGGGGCGAGTGATGGTGGAGCGCATGGGCGATCAGCTCCTTGCCGGTCCCCGATTCGCCCAGGATCAGTACGGTCGCGGCGGTGTCCACCACCTGATTCACCTGCTCGAACACCTGCCGCATCGGCCCGCTGTTGCCGATCATGTGGCTGAAATCGTAGTGCTCCCGCAGCTCCTGGCGGAGCTGGGTGTTCTCCTCGACCAGCTTCCGGCGCTCGGCGTCGATGAGGCGCTGGATGCGGAGCGCCTGCGCGATCATGCCGGCGGTGATTCGAAGGGCATTCACCGTGCGGTGGCCGTCGCGCCCCGGGACGTAGCGCTGCTCGATGGCCAGGGTGCCGGCCGTGCCCCCGTCCAAGGTGATGGGGACGCAGATGAAGGTGATCTCGTCGTCCCGCTCGGCGCGCTCGGCCGCGCGGTGCAGGAAGCGCGGCTCCCGGCTCACCCGCGGAACCACCGCCGGCGTGCCGGACTGGGCGACCATTCCGGTGACTCCTTCGCCGATCCGATAGCGCACGCGGCCGGGTGGCCGGCGATAGCCCAGCGCGGCCTCCACCACGAGCATACCGCTCTCTTCCTCCAGCAGCGTGATCGCCCCGCGCAGCGCACCGCACCGGCGCTCCAGCACCTCCAGGGCGCCGTAGAGGCCGGCCTGGAGGTTGAGGGTGGTGAGCGCCTGGCTCACCTCGACCAGCATCGCCAGCTTGCGGACGTCCTCCCCACCCTCCTCGGGAGGCTCGGTCTCGGCGGCGGGCGCGGCTCCCCGCGCCGCGGGGTCGGCCGAGCGGGCAGGCCCCGCATCGGGCAGGAGGGACGGCATGTTGAAGACGATCTTGCGGGGAATGCTCACCATGACCGTTCCGATATGGGCATTACGAACTGTAAGTAGTTTCGGGCAAGAAATGCAGCCCTGGGGTCATGTTTCCAGCAGATTACCAGATGGATGGCAAACCTGTAACTTGAGATGTGCGAGATTTGCACATAATCATTGACACAACTACATCGGTCATCTAGCTTCCCTTCGCACCGGTGAGCAGGCGGACCGCCACCGGGCTGGCTGGGGCGGACGTCGGATCCTTCACCGTGAGATCTCCTGGTCGCCGGGCGCGCCGCTCCGGCGAATAAACGACGAGGCGCGCGACCCTGGCCGCGCGCCTCGTCTCCTGTCGTCGTTTCACCTGCCTGCGGCTCGTGCCTTACGGCTCGTTCGAGTCCGCCCGTCCGCCGAGCGCGATCGAGAGACCCAGCGACGCCACGATATCGTTCTGGAACTCGTCGCCCCCGCCGAAGTCACCATCGTAAAAATAGTCCTCGACGTCCAGCCGGATCGCCGAGCGGCCGGACTCGCCGAGCGCGAACCGGAAGCCGATCCCGGCGGTGCCGCCGAAGTCGGTGCGGCTCCGGTCTTCGTTGAGCACGCTCCGGCCGCGAGTGAGCAGCGCGGGGCCGGCGCCGATGTAGAATCCGACCGGGTTGGTGACCGGGCTCAGGGCGAGCAACACCCGGCCGCTCGCCGCGAGGAGGTTGGTGTTCCGTTCGTTGATCGTCTCACCTCCCACCCGCGCCGGAGAGTACCCGCCGGTGGCCTCGAAGCCGAGGATGCCGGTGCCCCAGAAGGTGAGCCGGGCGCCTCCAATAACGCTGATGTCGCGGTCGAACGTCGCGTTGTCCAGGTCTTCGAACGAATTTCGAGTGGGGATGTAGGCGCCGGCCCACGGAACCAGGTTCACGCCACCTTGGGCCTGCGCCATACCGGGCATCGCCGCCCCCAGCCCCGCGGCGAGCAGCAGCGCCGGCAACATCCCACGTAGCTTCAGGATCGACATAAACTCTCCAGAGAAATACGAGCCTGCCGCGCCCCATTGGCCGGGCGGCACCGGGCGCTCGCCCGGTAGGACCAGCATGACCCATTGATGGGTTTCGCGCTGTGAAGCGTGGCCCGGGAGGATGTGAGACAGGCCACGCCGGCTATCTATGGGCGGTCGACGTGGTGACTTAGACGTCCCTTGTCACCCTGAGCGCAGCGAAGGGGACCATATCGGCATGGTCCCCTTCGCTGCGCTCAGGGTGACATATGGCGGATACGGCAAGGTGGGTGGAACGGGCACGAGGCCCGTTCCCGGCGAGATGGATATTGAGAAGGGGATTCTGAGGGGATCAACAATGAGGGCAGAGGGTCAACGGCTCGTCCGGCCACAGAGCAGGGGACTCAAGGCTGGTTCGGACGTCTCGCAGATCGCCGCTTTACCGTGCTCCCACTGTGTCGCAAGATAGACCGGTCGCAAGCCCCCGCTGTGCGTTGGATCACACTGTTTCCGCGGCCAGATACACCTCCAGCACGCCGCCTTCGATCACGTCGGTGGACTCGACGGCCTCCACGCCACGCTCGCGCCACCCGGCGACGAGCCGCTCGCCCTCCTCGGGGTAGATGGCCCGGATCGCGTCGGTGACCAGGTAGAGCCGGCTGCGTGGCGAATGGCGCAGCAGCCCCTCCACGGTGTGGCGGTCGCAGAAGTCGGTGGCGACGCCGTAGAGCACCACCGCCTCCGGCTCGAGCGTGCGCAGCAGCGTCACCGTGTTGGCGTTGCTGAACACGTCCACCGTGTGCTTGTGCAGCATGAAATCGCCGCGATGGCCCAGGATGCGATGCGCCAGCGCGGCAGGATCCTGCGGCTCCGGCTCGATCACCAGCGGGTCGCGCAGCGCCGTCTCGGCGATCTTGAGCTGGCCCGGCGTGCCGCGCATGCAGTGTGGCGGAAACGTGGTCTTCCAGTCGGGCGTGTCGCTGATCTCGGCGTCGGACACATCGTGGTTGTCCGCCGAGGCGACGATGGGGATGTGACGGGCGTGGGCGAAGTCGGTCAGCGCCCGGACCACGGGGATCATCTCCTCCGCGCCGGACACATAGAGCTTGCCATCGCTCTTCATGAAGTCGTGGAGCGTATCCACGTCCCAGAATATCAATCGGGTCATCGCGACTCCAGATGCTCTGCTTTGAGTTCGGCCAGCGCGCGGCGCAGGCGGCGCACCGACCCGTGACCGGGGTGACGATCGATGAGCCGGCGCAGCTCGCCCATCGCGCGCCCCGGGTCGCCGAGGCGGCGGTCGTACAGATCCACCAGCGCCACCCCCACGCGGAGATTGTCCGCGGCGGAGAGTCTCGAGCGCCGCAGCCCGTCCAGCTCGACCAGCGCGGTCTCCGGGTGTCCCAGGGGGCCGCCGAGCAGCGCGGCGCGGCGCACCGTAGCTTCCACCCGGTCCGCCGGCTGCTGCGCCCGCTCCCGGTAGGCCTCCGCGGCGGCGGCGATCTCGCCCCGGACCACCAGCGTCTCGATCGCCGAGTATCCCCCACCCACGCGCACCAGGCCGAAGTTCGCCAGCGCGTGGAAGAAGCCGTCGATCACCGGCTCCAGGATTCCACTCGTCAATCCGACGATGAAGCCGTAGATCGCCCAGAAGAGGCCGACCAGCTGGAGGGCGCGCGGCGCCACGCCTGACAGCGCGAGCGCGAGCGCCACCACGGTCCCGAACAGCAGCAGGACGCCGGCGGTGATCCGCACGAAGCGGAGCGGCTCGTCGCTCGGGCCGTTCGCCCGGTCGAGCGCGTGCTGAAGGAGTGAGGGCAGGCGCAAGTCCGCAAAGTAGAGCACGGGCCAACGCCCATCAAGCAACCGCCGATTGACTTCCGCCATCGTCCTTCCTAAATCCCGGGGTTCGTCCCGCATCCCCCACGGAGGCGCCCGACATGCAGGCTCGCTCGACCGGACGGCGGTTTCCCCGCGTACTCCTGCTGCCTGCTCTGCTCGCGCCGTTGCTGGTCCGGGCGCCCGCGCTGGCCGCGCAAGAGGAAGAAGGCGAGTTCCACTCGCCGTGGCGCACCAGCTATTTCCCCTATCTGAGCGGCATGGCGAACGACGGGCCGGTGATCTCCGCCCGGATCCGCTACTGGCAGCCCGCCGCGTACGAGGCGCGCACCACCTACACCGCCGCGCTCGACGGGGCGGCGGGCGTCAGCTTCCGGGGAACCCGCTACGCCGCGGTGCGGTTCCGCGCGCCCGGACTGTGGAAGGACTGGCGGCTCGACGCCTCGCTGGTCGCCGAACGGCTGGCGCGGTTCGGCTATTTCGGGCTGGGGAACGACACCGAGAACGACGGGGACCTCGTGACCGAGGACACGCCCTTCCTCTTCCGCGTCCGCCGGATCCGGTACGAGGGACGGGTGGAGGTCACCCGCCGCATCCGGGGACCGTTCCAGGCGGCGCTGAGGGCCGACGTGGGGCAGGTGCGGTTCACCACCCTGCCGGGTCCATCGGCCTTCACCGACGACTTCGGCCAGGGGCTGGAGCAGGACGACGTGTCGGGCCGGCTCGCGCTGATCTACGACACCCGCGACAACGAGTTCAACACGCTGCGCGGCGTCCTGGCCGAGGCGGGGGCACAGGTCGGGAGCGGCGGCGATGGATATACCAGGCTCTACGGCGTCGTCCGAGGATATGTCCCCGTCCGCGAGGGGACCGTGGTGGCGGCGCGGATCGCGGGATCCGGGATGGGCGGCACGCCGCCCCTCTACGCCAGGTTCAATCTCCCCACCTGGAACGACCAGGTGCCGCTGCTGGGGGGCGAATACTCCCACCGGTCGTTCGACACGGGGCGCTTCGCGGGCAAGGGCGCGCTCTTCGGGAATCTGGAGGTCCGGCACGACCTGCTCCCCTTCGGCGACCTCGGCGCCCTCACGCTGCTCGCCTTCCTCGACGCCGGCCGGGTGTTCGAGGAGGAGTCGTTCCGGATCACCACCGACGACCTCCACGTCGGCGGCGGCGGCGGCATCGCGCTCCGGATCCTCAGGTCCACGATCTTCACGTTCAACTTCGCGGGCGGGCCGGACGGGTTCAATTTCTCGGTGGGGAACGGGTGGATGTTCTAGGCGGAAGGGCGGAAGGGCGGAAGGCGAGGGTAAACAAGGGCGGCGCTTCGGAAAGCACCCCAAGCGCCGCTCTACTTCATCCCGAGCGCAGCGAGGGACCTGGCCGGCGAGCGTCGATTTTCGGCTGAGAAGGTCCCTCGCTCTGCTCGGGATGAGGTAGCAACCACACTCTCCCGCCGTTCCGCCGTTCCGCCCCCTACGCCGCCGACCTCCCGAGCCCCGCGGCCGCGAGCACTTCCCTGAGCGTCGATTCCCCCCGGTCCCTCGCGTACCACTTCCGGATCTGCGGATACAGCTCGGCCTTCGGGACCACCGGCCGGTTCTCCATCACCCACGCCTGCAACGCGGCCGGCCGCGGACCCCAGTGGCCCAGCTCGCGGAAGCCCTCGTCCAGCGCGATCACGATCGGGATGGAGCGCGAGCCATTGGTGAGATAGGCGTCCATCAGCTCGGGGTGCTCGTCGCGGCGCAGGACGCGGAGCTCCATGCCCGGCACGGCATCGGCAAACCGCGCGACGATCGGGATCGTGCTCGAGGCATCACCGCACCAGTCCTCGGCGATCACGAGCAGCCGGCGCTTCATGCCGGGCGGCACCGCCTGGAACGCCCAGTCGGGCACCCGCACGATCCGGTAGATCCCTTCCCACAGCCCTTTGTGCTGGTCGCTCGCCGCTACGAAGTCCTCGTAGGGCAGCGCGCTTTCCCACAGCGTCTTGAAGTCTCTCATGCGTACTGGAACATCCACCCCCCCGGCTACAGTTCCTCGATCCGCACACCCCGCTTGCCCAGCTCGTCCACGTAGGCCCGGAAGGGCACCGCCTCGTCAGGGGTGTGCACGCCTTTGAGCGTGACCCGGCCGTCGGCCTGCATCTGGCCCGTCACCGAGAGCGAATATCCCGTCGTCCGCATCATGGCGCTGATGCCGTGCTCGGCGTCGAAGTAGTCGATGAGGCGGAACCCGACCTGGCGCTGCTTCCCGTCCTTCAGCCCCGACACCAGGACCTGGAGGGCGACGAGATCGCGGCCCTGGGGCTTGTGGAGCCGGGGGGAGACCGACGCGATGAACACGTCGCGCGGCACCACCGTCTGCCCCTTTACCTCGAGCGGCTTCAGATCGAGCAGGCCCAGCTCCCGGATCGAGCGCATGATCGCGGCGTGGCCGGGATACCGCAGCGTCTTGTACTCCATCACGTCCACCTTCCCCTCGTAGGCGAAGGGGAGGGTGCTGATGCCGCCGCCGGTGTGGAACGCCTCCAGGGTGCCGACCGGCGAGGGGAACTCGACCGGCTCGAGCTCGCTGAGCGCGTCCACCTGCACCGGACGCCCGCCACGCAGAATCCACGACGGCGTGGTGTAGTAGTCGAGCGCGCCCTCGAGCGAGTAGACGATCTGGTAGTTGAGCGGCGGCTCGGGGCTCTGGGGAAGCCCGCCGACGTACACCTTCACCCGCTCGGCCCGGTCCAGCCGGCGGATCCCCTCCGCGGCGAGGATGTTGACCATCCCTGGGGCCAGCCCGCAATCGGGGATCACCGAGACCCCCTTCGCTACCGCCTGCGCCTCGAGCTTCTTCTGCTCGAAGACGATCTCGGTGTTTCCACCTAGATCCGAAAAGTGGCAGCCGACGTCCACCGCCGCCCGGGCCATGGGCGCGTTATAGTAGTAAGGGATCGCGCTCATGGCCGAGGCGTGACCCTGGAGCGCCTCTTTGACCGCGGCCACATCGGTGACGTCGAGCCGGAGGGGGCGGAGCCGTCCACCCCAATCGCCCGCGAGAAACTGGGGGAGCTGCCCCGGACGCAGATCGGCCAGCGTCACCTGACTGACAGCCGGGTTCTGAAGGAGATCGTATGCGCAGGCGCAACCCTGAAGCCCGGCACCGAGGACCATCATTTTCATGGACAACCCCAAGGAAAAGTGACCGGAAAAAAGCCCCGGAAAGTAGCCGGGCCAACGGTCACCTTCAACGGGACCGACTCACCCTTACTTTGTCTTCATGTCGAATCCTACGCCTTCACGACGTGACGGTGAGGCCACCCGCCAGCGTCTCCTCCGTGCAGCCCTCGACCTCTACACCACCATCGGGTTCCGGGCGACGACCACACCGGCGATCGCGGCCCGCGCCGGCGTCGCCGAGGGAACCATCTACCGGCATTTCAGCGGCAAAGAGCATCTGCTGAACGAGGTGTACCGGAACGCCCAGCGCTGGGGTGCCGGCCTGGTGAAGGAGCCCGAGCCCACCGACCACCATTCGGTGCCCGACCGGCTCGGAGGGATCGCCCGGCGGCTGCTCGACGCGGCCGCACGCGATCCGTCGCTCACCCGCATGCTGCTCCGGAGCCGGGACGAGCAGCACCTGGACGAGCGGAGCCGCGAGGCGTCGCACGAGTTCCGGAACGCGCTCCAGGAGGTGGTGGCCGGGGGCGAGACGGAGGGAGTGGTGCGGCAGGGGCCGCCGGAGTTGTGGACCGACGTCTGGCTCGCGCTGGTGGCGTTCGCCGCCGAGCGCGTGGGAGCGAGGGAGTGGGAGTCGGGGAGCCCGCAGATCGGGCTCACGCTCGACGCCGCGTGGGACGCTATCGCGGCTCGGCCGTAGCTCCGGCGAACACCGAGGGCTGGCGGGGCCTCGCGGGCACCGCGCTCCACTCGACCCATCGTGCGCGCCCCGCACCCAGCGGGCGGACCACCAGCCTGTCCCCCTCGAGGTAGGCGACGGAATCGTCTCCCCAGCGCGCCGGCTCGCGGGCGCCACGCGCGAAGAGCGCGGGCGAGCCGGTGTCCCCCACCACGCAGAGGTCCTCCGCGTTCGCGCAGGGGAGCGCCCGCGCGAACGCGGGCTTTCCCAGCATCACCGCCAGAGCCGACTCGGCCGCCGCGCGCTCGGCGCCGGCGACCGGCCTGGCGGTGCCCTTTGCCGGTGGAGCCTCCGCGCGGTAGAGCTGCCCGCCCGCTCTCATCACCAGCGAGCGCCCGCCGTCGGTCCAGCCCACCTGCTGGGGTGGGCCGGCGCGCTCGGGCAGCTCGACCTGTCGCTCGGCGCCGTTCAACAGGTTCAGCACCCACACGCTCGCCGGGGTGGAGTCGCTCAGTGAGCCGGCGCGCAGGAAGGCGACCTCCCCGCCATCCGGAGAGAGGGCGGGACGCATCTCGCCGACGGTGCTGAAGGTGATCGGGATCGCCCGCCCCCCGGCGGTCGAGAGCGCGTAGAGATCTCCACCGGCCGGGCTGTCGCCCCCCACGAAGACCACCATCGGGTCCCGGCCCACCTCGATCTTCCCCCGGAGTGGAAGAAAGGTGCTCTCGCAGGCGGCAAGCAGCAGCAGCCCGCCCACGAGCCGGACCCGCTCACCTCGCACGATCGAAGGCCTGCTGGAGATCCCGGTCGAGGTCCCGTCCGGCCGCCCCCGACATCGAGCGCACGAAGTCGGCTCTGGTCGCCGACTGATTCAGACGGTCCCCGGTGAATCGGGTGAGGCCGGCGAAGAACGCCGAGTCGCCGGTGATTCCTCGGAGCTGGTGCAGCGCGCGCGCGCCGCGCAGATCCTCGGGGACCGAATCGCGGCGGCCCGCCGCGACCTGCCTGCCCGACGGTTCCCGCCAGAGCGAGGCGAGATACCTCGCGAGCCCGCCGGTGATCCAGCGGTCTTCGGGCCCCGCCGGGGAGATCGCGAGCCCGAACCACTGGCGCGCCGTCTCCAGCGCGAGAGTCGAGTCGGCGGGCCCTCCACCACCAAGCGATCCCTCGGGGTGGAACACGATCCCCGGCGCCGCGACGGCGGCACCGACCGGCGCCTCGACGTGCACCAGCCGGCCGTAGGGATAGCGGCCCGCCCTCGCGGCATAGAACTCCACCATCTCCCACGCCCGCCCGAAGGCGCCGGACCCGCCCCCGTCCCCCGGGTAGCTCCATACCTCGACGACCGGGCACCCGTTGCCGCAGCGTCCCGGCGTCAACGAGCGCACCTGATACGGCCCCGTCGCCGCGGCGAGCGTGGCGATCGGAGCCGGGGCGGCCATCCGATAGTGCCACACCGCGTGGCCGTACGGCAGCGTGTCCACCTTCTCGAGCGTGCCGCTGGCGATGGCCCGATGCGCCACCGGCGCCTGCACCAGGAACGCCGCCGCGGTGCGGTCGAGCGCGGTCCGCTCGGGCACGGGGAGCCAGAACCGCGCGCTGTCCCCCCGCCCCGCCGCGAAGAAGATCCGCTCGCCGCGCCGGTTGGTGCCCACCTTCGCGCCGCCGCGGGCCAGGCCGTGATACCGGACCCGGGTGGTGATCGAGTCACCCGCGCTCTTCTGATGGGGAACGACGACGTCGTCCACCGAGCGGCCGTACATGGTGCGTGAGAGCCTGGTATTGGCGCGGCCATCGATCAGCACCCGCACCACGCGCATCGAGGAATCGAGCCGCACGGCGACCGGGTCCGACGAGGCGAGGCGCCACGCGGTCTCGACTTCGCCGAGGAGATGGGTGCCGGTGTCGCTCGGGACGAGGGTGATGTCGTAGCGGAGAGCGTCGTGCTGCGGCGCGGTGACCTGGAGGGCCAGAAGGAATGCGAGCATGGGGAGGAAGATAGGCGGTACGCCGGCAGGGGGTGTGCGTCACCCTGAACGAAGTGAAGGGGCCCATGACGCACATGGGTTCCTTCGCTTCGCTCAGGATGACATGTGCTTCGTCCCGCGCTTGCCCGCCGGCCCTACTTGCCGAGCCTCGCCCGATAGAACTCCAGAATCCGCGTCCACGCCCGCTCCGGCTGCGGGCCGTCGTTCCCCTCCCGGCCGGGCTTCAGGAACCCGTGCCCGGTCCCCGGAAAAACCTGCTG
>Ga0184615_10001770_pt1 | contig 11582 bp, 10 predicted proteins | sample PLM4_65_coex_FD_133134 | JGI IMG/M metagenome (GOLD analysis project Ga0184615, IMG submission 133134) | Groundwater sediment microbial communities from an aquifer in East River, Colorado, USA - PLM4_65_coex | ecosystem: Environmental > Terrestrial > Soil > Riparian zone | place: USA: East... | reverse complement strand
GCCCGCAGCGCCTCGGCGAGGGCGGCGGCGGTCGGGAAACGGTCGGCAGGCACGGGTGCGAGCGCACGGAGGACGATGCGGTCCAGCTCCTGGGGAACGGCCCGTCCCCCTCGCCTCGTGGAGGGCACCGCCTCGGTGAAGCGCTTGGCGATGACGGCCTGAGCGGTGGGTCCCGTGAAGGGCGGCTCACCCGCGAGCATCTCGAAGAGGACACAGCCGAGGCTGTAAACGTCGCTCCTTGCATCCAGCCGATCGGCCCCGCTGGCCTGCTCGGGGCTCATGTACGCCGGCGTGCCGAGGGTCAGGCCGGCCTGCGTCAGCCGCTCGCCGGCCCGGCCCGGCTCGTCCCCGCGGAGAGCGCGGGCAATCCCGAAGTCGGCCACGAGGGCGTGTCCCCGCGAGAGCAGGATGTTCTCCGGCTTGATGTCGCGATGAAGCACGTCCCGGCCGTGCGCGTAGTCCAATGCCTCCGCGACCTCCCGCGCGATCGCGGCCGCTTGGTCCACGGGAAGCTGGATCTCGCGGCGCAACCGGTCACGCAGCGACTCGCCCTCCACGTACGGCATGGAGTACCAGAGCAGCTCGGCACCGGGCAACTCCGCCCCGCCGCCCGGCTGCCCCGCCGCCCCGCTGTCGAACACCGTCAGAATGTTGGGATGCTGGAGGCGGGCGGCGGTGCGGACCTCGCGCAGGAAGCGCTCGGACCCGAGGGTGGCGCTGAGCTCGGGGTCGAGGACCTTCAGCGCGACCGGGCGGTCGTGCTTGAGGTCGTGGGCGAGGTACACTCGCGCCATCCCGCCACGGCCGAGCTCACGCTCGAGCCGATAGCGGTCGGCGAGCCCGGTCCGAAGCGCTGTCGCGGGGTCGGCCAAGCGCCTTCCCTTCTCATCTCCCCATGAACTGCCGGAGCACCCGCTGGAGAATCCCGCCGTGCCGATAGTAGTCCAGCTCCACCGCGGAGTTGAGCCGCACGACCGCGGGGAACACGATCTCCTTGCCGGACTCGTCGCGCGCGGTCACGGTGACCCTCCCGCCCGGCGCGAGCCCTTTCGCGATGCCGGAGATGGAGATGGTCTCCCGCCCGGTGAGCCCGAGCGTCTTGCGGTCGGTGCCCGGCTCGTAGGCCAGCGGTAGCACGCCCATGCCGACGAGATTGCTCCGGTGGATGCGCTCGTAGCTCTCGGCGATCACGGCCTTCACGCCGAGCAGGGCGGGGCCCTTCGCGGCCCAGTCGCGGCTCGACCCGGTGCCGTATTCCTTGCCCGTCAGAATCACCAGCGGGGTGCCCTCGGCCTGATACCGCATCGCCGCATCGTAGATCGAGACGACCTCGTTGCTCGCAAAATGGAGGGTCCAGTTCCCCTCTTTGCCCGGCACCAGCGCGTTGCTGATCCGCACGTTGCCGAAGGTGCCGCGCATCATCACTTCGTGGTTCCCGCGGCGGGAGCCGAAGGTGTTCCAGTCCACCTGCTCCACCCCATGCTCGCGGAGGTAGCGTGCCGCCGGGCCGTTCTTGGGGATCGAGCCGGCGGGCGAGATGTGGTCGGTCGTCACCGAGTCGCCCAGCACCGCGAGCACGCGCGCGCCGGCGACATCGCGCAGCGGAGCGGGCTCGGGCGGCAGGTCCACGAAGAACGGGGGCTCCTGCACGTAGGTCGAGCTCGCGTCCCAGGCGTACCGGCTCCCCCCGGGCACCTGGAGGCCTTTCCAGGTCTCGTCGCCCTCGAAGACCGATGCATAGCGCCGCTCGAACAGCTCCGGCTTGAGCGAGGCGGCCATGGTCGCCTGGATCTCCTCGAGCGAGGGCCAGATCTCCCGGAGGAAGACGGCCTTGCCGTCGCGCCCGGTGCCGAGCGGCTCCTTGGTGAGATCGATGTCCACCCGGCCCACGAGGGCGAAGGCCACGACCAGCATCGGCGAGGCCAGATAGTTGGCGCGCACCTGCGGGTGTACCCGCGCCTCGAAGTTCCGGTTGCCGCTCAGGACGGCCGCGGTCACCAGCGAGTGCTCGTCGATGAGCTGCGCGATCACATCGGGGAGAGGGCCGCTGTTGCCGATGCAGGTGGTGCAGCCGTACCCGACCACGTTGAAGCGCAGCCGGTCGAGGTAGGGGAGGAGCCCCGAGCCCTCGAGGTAGTCGGTGACGACGCGTGAGCCGGGGGCGAGGCTGCTTTTCACCCAGGGCCGGGTCTCCAGCCCGCGCTCCACCGCCTTCTTGGCGAGAAGGCCGGCGCCGATCATCACCGACGGATTCGAGGTATTGGTGCAGCTGGTGATCGCGGCGATCACCACGGCGCCGTCGTGGAGCGAGATGTCGTTGCCTTCGAGGACGCCGGAGACCACCGGAGGCGCGTCGGGGTCCACCATGCCGTCCGGGGCCTCGGCCCCGTGGTCGCCGATGGTCACGCTGGCGCCACCCTCCCCGACCCAGCGGGAGTAGGCGCTTTCCGCCAGCTCCTTCCGCGCCGTAGGAACCGTGGTGCTCATGAGTCCGGGCAGGTTCACGATGAAGTTGCGCTTGAGCTCCGCCAGCGGGACGCGGTCCTGCGGCCGGCGGGGGCCCGCGAGGCTGGGGGTGATGGTCGAGAGGTCCAGCTCCAGCGTGGTGCTGAACACCGGGTCCGGGGTGGCGTCGGTCCGGAAGAGGCCCTGCTCCTTGCAGTAGCGCTCGACCCGCTCGACCACCGCGCGGCTCCGGCCGGTGCGCTCCAGATAGCGGAGCGTCTCGGCGTCCACCGGGAAGAAGCCCATCGTGGCGCCGTACTCGGGCGCCATGTTCGCGATGGTGGCCCGGTCGGCCAGTCCGAGGCTCGAGAGCCCCGGGCCGTAGAACTCCACGAACTTGTCCACCACGCCTTTCTTCCGGAGAATTTGGGTGGCGGTGAGAACCAGGTCGGTGGCGGTGGTGCCGATCGGCAGGGCACCGGTCAGCCTCATGCCGACGACCTCGGGGATGAGCATGAAATACGGTTGGCCCAGCATGACCGCCTCGGCCTCGATCCCGCCGACGCCCCAGCCCATGACGCCGAGGCCGTTGATCATGGTGGTGTGCGAGTCGGTGCCGACCAGGGTGTCGGGGTACGCAGTCGGCTCGCCGAACTGGTCGCGGAGCTGCACCACGGGGGCCAGATATTCCAGGTTGACCTGATGGACGATGCCGGTCCCGGGCGGAACGACCCGGAAATTGTGGAAGGCGCGCTGGGCGAACTTGAGGAGTTGATACCGCTCGACGTTGCGCTCCAGCTCCAGCTGGACGTTGAGCCGGAACGCGTTCTCCGAGCCGTAGTAGTCCACCTGCACCGAGTGGTCGATCACCAGGTCGCAGGGCACCACGGGATTGATGCGGTCGGGGTCGCCCTTCATCCGTGCCATCGCGTCGCGCATGGCGGCGAGGTCCACGACGCAGGGCACGCCGGTGAAGTCCTGCAGCACCACGCGCGCCGGCATGAACGGAATCTCGCTCCGCGCGGCGCCCTCGCGGTGCCAGCCGCCGAGCTGGCGCACGTGGTCCTCGGTGACCACGCCGCGGCCGGCGTGGCGGAGGGCGTTCTCGAGCAGGACGCGGATGGAGAACGGCAGGCGGTCGAGCTGCGCGACGCCCTGGCGGGCGAGCTCCTCGAGCCGGTAGACAGCGGCCGTTTCGCTCCCCAGACGCACCGTCGCACGGGAGCCGAAGGGGTTGATGGAATCAGCGGGCATCGGCGTTCCGGATGGAGTGAACTGGTGGTCGTTGAGGGCAATATATCCGTGAAACGGGGTGGCGGGGCGGGCGCCGACCCTACGGGGCTCGCTCGCGCCGTTCACCCCGCAGGATCTCCCCGATCCTATGCTCCTTGAAGTCGGTGAACTCGCCAGCGTCGAAGAAGGTCCCATGGCACACCGGGCACGACTCCACCCAAATGTGCGGCTGAGCCGCGTCGACCATCCGGACCATCAGGACCCCATCGACGGGGCAGAACACCTTCTGCTGAACGTCGTGCATCGAGGCCATCCAGGTGGGACCGGTGTCGATCGCCTCGGACCCGGCCCGCCGCTTCAGTTCTTCGTGCTCCAAGAGGTCGAACCAGAGGCCGCCGCACCGAACACAACGATCCACCTCGGTGTCTTCGAAGCGCACCACTTCCATTCGGGCTTGGCACTTGGGGCATTCCATGGTCGAAGTCTCCAATCCGCCTGGCGGAGAATGTCTGAGCGTTTGGCAGTCGAGGTAGGCGTCCGTCCAGCGCCGCGTCGCGGGTGCCCCCCTCAGGGGTGCTGGTTCTCCTGCGAGGGTGGTCTTCAAGGTTCCATTCGGCTCGCGGGTTCGGCAGCTTCGGCGCGCGATGCCCGCCCCTCAGCGGCAGCGCCAAGCAGGAATCCGGCCACGACGAGATCGAACCCTACGCACGAGAGGGGGTACCACGCTCCGACAACCTCTTGCGATCGGTCTAGGTGCAGCCCGACATCCCAGGCGACGTGAGCCACCCAGCCCAGGGCCAGCCACCAGAGAGAAGCTCGTTGGCCAAGCCAGGCGAGGCCGCCAAACACCCCTTGTAGATGAGTGCGGCCACGACCAAGCCGAGAGCCAACAGCCGCACCTCGCCGGTGCCTCCGCGGCTGCGCGCCGCTAGGGCGAACAGTCCACCGAGCATGGCCCCGACAAGGATTGGAAGGAGCATCACACCTCGCCAAGCTGCCTAACGTCTAGGGTTAAGCTGCGAGCCGGCGCCTTGGCCGCGCTGGCCCTGACTCGTTCACTCTAGCGCTGATGTAAGCCGCCCGCCAGCGCGGCCACGAAGGCGGATTCACGCTCGGTGCGCTCATCAGCTGGAACCTCGCTGAAGTGAAGCTTGAGCACGGCGTCGGGAAGACTCTCACGGACAAGGCTCTTGCGCGCCGGGCCCTTATTGCCCATACTGAACCACATGGTTCAGTATGCGGTTCAGCTCGACCGGACTTTCGCGGCGGTGGCCGATCCCACGCGCCGGGGCATTCTCGAGCGCCTCGGCCGTGGAGAGGCCTCGATCAGTGACCTGGCCGCGGACTTCCGGATGACGCTGACGGGCATGAAGAAGCACGTGCAGGTCCTGGAGGGGGCGGGGCTGGTGACCACGGAGAAGGTCGGGCGAGTGCGGCACTGCAGGGTCGGCCCGCGCCGGCTGGATGACGAGGTGAAGTGGATCGGGATGTATCAGGAGATGCTGGAAGGCCGTCTCAACCGGCTCGGGGAATTCCTCAAGCGTAGCAAGGGGAAACCATCATGAACAAGACACTGGAAGCCGCGAAGGTCACCACCCCGACGGAGCGGGAGATCCGGATCGAGCGCGTGTTCGACGCGCCGCGGGACCGCGTGTGGCGGGCGTTCACCGATCCCCAGCTGGTCGCGCAGTGGTGGGCCAGGGGCAAAAAGCTCGTCATCGAGCGCATGGAGGTCGAGCGCGGTGATCCTCACCGACCTGGGCGACGGTCGCACGCGGCTCGTCAACACGTCGCTGTTCCACACGACCGACGAGCGCGACGGCGCGCTGAATTCGCCCATGGAGCAGGGGCTCAACGAGAGCTATGCCGCGCTCGACCGGCTGCTCGAGAAGCTGGCGTAACGCTGGAAGAGGTGCTGACGGCGCGTCGCTGGATGGTTCACCCGGCGGCTCGCCACCACCTTCGAACCGTTGGAAACGGTCCCCGAGACGCCGCACCGTGCCCGGGTCGACGCCGACCAGCTGGATGATGAGGCCGCGTGGATCGCAGCCTACCGGCGGACGCTTGAAGACCGCCGCAACCGGCTCTGGGAGTTCCTCGAGCACACCAAGGAGAGGGCATGACACCAACCATGAACCCCACGCCGGGCCCGCGGGCCACCATCACCACGCCGTCTGATCGCGAGATCCGCATCGAGCGCACGTTCCATGCGTCGCGCGACCGCGTCTGGAAGGCCCTCACCGATCCCGCCCTCGTGTCGCAGTGGTGGGGTCCCAACGGCAGTAGGGTCGAGATCGAGCGGATGGAGGTGCGGCGCGGCGGCCACTGGCGGTTCGTCGAGCACGGCGCGAAGGGAGCCGATGGCTTTGAGGGCCGCTATCGCGAGGTCACCCCGCCCGAGCGCCTCGTATACTCGTTCGAGTGGGACGGCATGCCGGGCCACGTGGCCATCCAGACGATGACGCTCGAGGACCTGGGCGAGGGGCGCACGCGCCTGGTGACGGTGCTGCTCTTGCACACGACCGGGGAGCGCGACGGCATGCTGCACTCCGGCATGGAGGGCGGGGTCAACCAGAGCTACGACGCCATGGACCGCGTCCTCGCGACAATGGAGTAGAGCGGGCCGCGAGCCTCGCCCATAGGGGGGACAAGCCTAGGCGGCGGGCACCGACCGCACCCGCGCCCTCTCTCGCCCCGTGCGGTCGAAGGGAATGACAGTTCAGTCGACAGGAGGGAACTTCAAATGGGCACGGTCGTGGTGTTCACGAATGTGACGCTCGACGGGGTGATGCAGGCGCCCGGAAGTCCAGACGAGGACCGCCGCGACGGCTTCGAGCATGGCGGCTGGGCGACGCCCTACGCCGCGATGGCACAAGCCGGAGGAGGCATGGCCAATACCGGGGCCCTGCTCCTGGGCCGACGGACCTACGAGGACTTCTACGCCGTCTGGCCCCAGCGGAAGGACAACCCCTTCACGGCGGTGTTGAACAACATGCAGAAGTACGTTGCCTCAACGACGCTGGAGGAGCCGCTCTCATGGATGAACTCGACGCTCCTCCAGGGCGACGCCGCGGAGGCCGTGGCCAAGCTCAAGAAGGAGCCGGGCAATGACCTCGTGATACTCGGCAGCGGAGAGCTGGTCCAGTCCCTGATGCGGCGGAACGTCGTCGACGAGTACGTGCTTCTGATCCACCCGCTGGTGCTCGGCTCTGGGCGCCGTCTCTTCACCGACGGCGGTGCATTCGCCGCTCTCCGGCTCGTCAACAGCCAGACGACGACCAACGGCGTGGTGATCGCGACCTACCAGCCTGCCGAACCGACGACGGCCGCAGACAACCTCGCGGGAGACCACACATGACACCTATACCCAAGACCATTGACGACTACCTCGCCGGCTTGCCCGCCGACCAGCGAGCCGCGCTCACGAGCCTTCGCAAGGCGATCCGAGCGGTGGCACCTGGAGCTTATGCGCGCCGACTCCCGCCGCCCGCGGGCCGCCGCTAGCTTTCCTCGGCCATGGACCCGCTCTCGGACCTGCTGCGTGTGGTCCGCCTCGATGGCGCTTTCTTTTACGCGGTCGAGGCGGCGGAGCCCTGGAGCGTCGAGGCAGTGGCCGCCCAGGAGCTCTCGCCTCGGATCATGCCTGCTGCAGAGCACTTGATCTCGTACCACATTCTGACCGAAGGCCGCTGTTACGGGGGTCTGATCGGCGAGGAACAAGTCGAGCTCGTCCCGGGCGACGTGATCGTCTTTCCCCACGGCGACGCTCACGTGATGTCGAGCGGGCGAGGCGTTCGGATCGGTCCGGAGGTTCACACCAGCGCCCCCGCCCGCTATCCCCACACCGTCCTTCTCGGCGACCAGGGACCACGGGTCACATCGTTCGTCTGCGGGTTCCTCGGCTGCGACCGCCGTCCGTTCAACCCCTTGCTCGCGGCGCTCCCGCGCCGGATGCACATGCGGGGGATGTCGAACGCCTGGCTTGGGGGCTTCACCCGCCAGCTGATCGAAGAGTCCCGACTCGGCCGGGCCGGGGCCGATGAGGTCCTCACCAGGCTGGCCGAATTGATGTTCATCGAGGTGCTTCGTCGCTACCTCGACGGCCTGCCGCCGGGACAGACCGGCTGGCTGGCCGGCCTCCGTGATGAAGTGGTTGGCCGGGCGTTGACGCTGCTCCATGGCCAGCCGGGTCATCCCTGGACCCTCGCCGGCCTGGCTCGCGAGGCGGCCTCGTCCCGCTCCAGCCTGGCCAAGCGGTTCACGCTGCTCGTCGGCCAGCCGCCGATGCAGTACTTGGCCCAATGGCGGATGCAGGTCGCGGCCAACCTCCTGGCCCAGAGTGGCGCCAAAGTCGCCACGATCGGCGTGGAGGTGGGGTACGACTCCGAGGCCGCGTTCAGCCGGGCGTTCAAGAAAGCCACCGGGCTCGCCCCCGGCGCGTGGCGCGAGGTCCGCCGCACCGCCCGGTCGTAGTCCCTTCCACTCCGCCCGATCGAGACGACCGGGCAAGTCCGCTGGACTCCCGCACAGGAAGCACCGGCCCCGGTACGCCCGAGCAGGAAGTCGGGACGGCGAGTCATTGGCGGAATCGTTCGCCCTCGGCACACTTAGGCTCGCGTGCCACGAGGGCGCGCCCCGACCCATTGGCGAAGAGGCTGGCATGTCATCCGAGAGCATTCCCCGCGCCGGCGGTCCCGGCACCCGCGGCGAGGTCCCCGCCTGGTCCGAAGACCCCCTCACCGCCCGGGCCAGGACGGTTTGGACGGCGGGCGATTTTCTCCCGATCGCGCGCAGCTTCGCGCCCGGCGCCCAGGAGTTCATCGCCCGGCTGGCGCTGCGTCCGGGGGAATCGGTGCTCGACGTCGCGTGCGGCACCGGCAACCTCGCCATCCCGGCGGCGCGGGCCGGCGCTCGCGTCACCGGGATCGACATCGCCCCCAACCTGATCGCGGAGGCCCGGCTCGAAGCCCGCACCGCGGGCCGCGCCATCGCGTTCGAGGTGGGCGATGCCGAGGCGCTTCCCTACGTGGATGATCAGTTCGACACCACCGTGACGATGTTCGGCGCGATGTTCGCCTATCGGCCGGCGCGGGCCGCGGCGGAGCTCCTTCGGGTGACGCGGCCGGGCGGCCGCGTGGCGATGGCGAACTGGACGCCCGAGGGTTTCATCGGGAAGATGTTGCGGGCCCACACCGCCCTGGTGCCGCCGCCGTCGGGAGTGCCGAGCCCGCTGGAGTGGGGCGAGGAGGACGTGGTTCACGGGCGCCTTGGCGGCGGGGTCACGTCATTGATCTGCACTAGGCGGACCCTGGAGCTTCGCTTCCCGTTTCCACCCGCGGCCGTGACCGAGTTGTTCGCCGCGTGTTACGGGCCCACGGTCACGACGCTCCGCGCGACCGATCCCGACGGCGCGAGCCGGCTTCGCGACGAGCTCACCCGTCTGTTCCAGCAGCACAACCTGGCCACCGACGGCACGACCGCGGTGGCGGGCGAATATCTCGACGTCCAAGCACGAGTCGCCTGACGGCCACCCGCTACAGCGAGCGGCCATCGACTCGCGACACATCAGCCAGAGGTGAACAAATGAGCCAACGTACTAACGCCCTTGCCGATCGCCTCGAACAGGGGGCCCGCGCCCTTGCCACCTTCGCGAGCGCCCTCACGGACGCGGAGTGGCACACCCGTGTTCCCAAGGACGGGCGCAAGGTCGGCGTCATCGTGCATCACGTCGCCAGCATGTACCCGCTGGAGATCCAGTTGGCACAGACGCTCGCCGCAGGCAAGCCGGTGGCGGGCGTGACGTGGGATGTCGTCCACGAGATGAATGCCGGGCACGCCAACGAGCATCACGCCGTCACGAAAGAGGCGGCGCTGGATCTGCTCCGGCGCAACAGCACGGCAGCCGCGGCCGCGATCCGGGCTCTACGCGACGAGGAGCTCGATCAGGCCGCTCCGGTGTCGCTCAACTCCGATGCCCCACTCACGTGCCAGTTCATGCTCGAGGATCACGCCGTCCGGCATAGTTATCACCACCTGGCTCGTATACGAGGGGCTTTGAAGCCGCGGTTGTCGGCTGCATTAGTGGGTTAGGCACCACCCGCCGCGGTCCGACACCACGTGAGCGCCGCCCCGAGCACCGCGGCCAGCACCCCTCACTCACCTCGGATGCGCACGGGAACCGACGTGAGCTTCGTGCCGGGGATCTGCAGGACCGGGGGAGCACCGTAGGTGAGCGTCAGCTCACCCGGCGCACTCGGCGTGTATTGGAAGTCATAGATCTCGCCGGGGTCGAACACCATCCGCGCCGGACGCATGACGGCCTGGTTTGGGGGGAGATCCGCGCCATCCTTCGCGACCGCGCGCCATTCGATCGGCGTGTCGCCCTGGGTGATCGCGAGTGAATTGGGAAGGTCGCCGGTGATGCCGATCACCCTGAACCGGTAGGCCACGCCGGCTCGCAATTCGATCGGACCGGGTTTCGCCTGTCCGTTCAGGAGCACCGGCGGGAACGGCCCGGCGATCACGTTTTGCGTGGGCCCGCCATCGCTGAACAGCAGAATGCGATCCGTCTCCGGATCGAACGTCTGTCCGGGCTCGAGCACTACGAGCGGTGCGTACAATCCAGACGTGATCTGGCGGAACTCATTGAAGTGCGAGTGATACATGAACGTTCCAGCCCGCGGCGGCGTGAAGCGAACGGTGTATGAATCGGCGGGGGCGATCGAGGGCAAAATGTCCTTCCCCGACCCGCTCCATCCCGGCACACCGTCCGGAAAGCTCTCGAGCTCGATGCCATGCCAGTGGATGGCGGCACGATCGCGCGTCTGGTTCACGATCGTGACGGCGACGGGCTGGTCCTTCTCGAGGACCAGGGTCGGCCCCGGGACGGGCAGGGCGTCCGGGTTCGCCTCGTCGGGCGATCCGCCGAGGACGAAGGCATAGCCGGGCTGCGAGCCGTATACGTTCGGTCTGGATCGCACCAGCAGCCGTATGGGTCGGGGTTCCTTTGTCGATCGCACGAGCGTGCCCTTCGGCGCCACCCGGATCCCCAGCACCAGCCCGTACATCTGGTGCGGCTGGTCGGAGGGGTGCGTCAGGTGCGCCGTCGTGTCCGGCTGGGCAACGCCGTCTTCCGTATCGAGCGCCACCAGGTGCGACAGGTGGCCGGCAAAATGGCAGTGATAGATCCAGTTGCCCGGGCGTGTGGGCGTCCACGAGAGCGTCATCGTCTGGAACGGATCGATGATCTCGGTGACCGCCATGCGGCGATCGGCCGGCGCGTAGGTCGTGTCCTTGATGCCGTCGCCCTTCCCATCCATTCGGAAATAGAACCCATGGAGGTGCATCGGATGGTCGACCGACGTCAGGTTGACGATCCGCCACTGCACGCTGTCGCCCTGGGTGTAGTCGAGTCGCTCGGTATGCGGCCACGAGAGCCCGTTGATCGTCATGGTGCCGTGTCCCAGGCCGCTCCTGCTGGTGGAGTCGAGTGTGAAGTACCATGAGATCACGAACACGCGCTCCGCGGGCGCCCGCGGCCCGCCGGCCGGATCCACGATGATCGCGCCGTTGAGTTGCGTGTCCTCGCCAATGCGCGCGCGGAGCGGTCCTGCCACGGTTCTCCCGGCGTAGTAATACGTGCCCGCCGTGGTCGCCGTGAAGCTGACCTCCCGCGATGCGCCGGGTTCGATGGTGACGCTGTCGGTCGTGCCTCTCGTCGCGCCGAACCCATAGACCGTGAGCGCCGTGGCGAGGGTGTTGCGCAGCGACGCGCGGACGTCCGTGCCTTCGGGAACGCGAATCAGCGGCCCCGGGTTCTGCATCGGTTTTCCCGCTTCGGCCCACGCGGCCACGTCGAGCGATTTTCCGTCCTCGCCCTCGGGTTGCCACTGGCCGGTGCGTGC
>Ga0184615_10001769_pt1 | contig 11582 bp, 14 predicted proteins | sample PLM4_65_coex_FD_133134 | JGI IMG/M metagenome (GOLD analysis project Ga0184615, IMG submission 133134) | Groundwater sediment microbial communities from an aquifer in East River, Colorado, USA - PLM4_65_coex | ecosystem: Environmental > Terrestrial > Soil > Riparian zone | place: USA: East... | reverse complement strand
GGCCTGCTCCGGGAGATCACGACCGCGCCCAAGGGCCTGCACGGCGGCGTCCTGTCCCGCGTCAAGATCATGGCCGACCTGGACATCTCGGAGAAGCGCGTGCCGCAAGACGGCCGGATCCAGCTGAAGGTCGGCGAGCGGGAGATCGATCTCCGCGTCGCCACCCTCCCCACGATGTACGGGGAGAAGGTCGTGCTCAGGATTCTCGACAAGCGACAGAGCGTGATCAAGCTCTCGGAGCTGGGCTTCGCGCCCTCGACATACGACGCGGTGGAGCGCCTGGTCACACGGCCGTATGGCCTCTTCCTGGTCACGGGGCCGACGGGCAGTGGCAAGACCACCACGCTGTGCGCGGCGCTGAACACCATCAATACGGTGGCGCGCAACATCGTCACGATCGAGGATCCCGTCGAGTATCAGATGAAGCTCATTTCACAGGTCCAGGTGAACGTGAAGGCGGGGGTCACGTTCGCCAACGGCCTGCGGTCGATCCTCAGGCAGGACCCCGACGTGATCATGGTGGGGGAGATCCGCGACCGCGAGACCGCGATGCTGGCGATTCAAGCGGCGTTGACCGGCCACCTCGTCCTCTCCACGCTTCACACCAACGACGCGCCGGGCGCCATCGCGCGGTTGATCGACATCGGGGTCGAGCCCTATTTGATCGCGCCGGCGCTGCTGGGCGTCGTCGGGCAACGCCTCGTCCGCAAAGTGTGTCCGTCATGCCGTAAGCCATCCCCCCCCGCCGGTTTCGAGAAGGTCTTCGAAAGCGTGTCGCTCGAGGCGAAGGCCGTCACGCTGATGATGGGCTCCGGCTGCTCGGGGTGCCGGCAGACGGGGTACAGCGGACGGATCGGGATCTTCGAACTCCTCACGATGAACGACGCGCTCCGCGGGCTGATCGTCAACCGAGCGCCCGCTCCGCAGATTGCCGCCGCCGCGATGCAGACCGGATTCGTGCCGCTCCGCCTGGCGGGATTGGCCAAGGCCGCCGCCGGCGTGACGAGCCTGGAAGAGGTGTACCGTGTCACGCAAGATGTCGATGGTGAGTGACAAAAAATCGGCGGGACTGCGAATCGCGGGCCCCACGACGAACCGTCGGCGGAGCGATTCCGGAGACGGCGTCGGAAAAACCTTGATAGGACGGGCGGTTAATCCACATCGACCGTTCCGTCGAATCGCACGGAGCTTGCGTATCCGGGGGCGGCAATGACCGCGTATCGGTATAAAGCCCGGGATCAATCGGGGTCTTTGATGACCGGGGTGGTGGAGTGTTCGGGCCGGGAAGCGGCCGCGCTCCAGCTCGATCAACTGGGCTATCTTCCCATTCGGATCGAGGAACAATCGGCCGGCTTCGATTGGCGGGCGTCGCTCCAGGCGCTCAACGACCTGACCGTGCGGGTGACCGATGAGGATCTCATCATCCTCACCCGCCAGATGACGACCTTGATCGGCGCAGGGCTGTCCTTCGTGACGGTCTTCGACGCCTTGATCGAGCAGGCCGCCAACCCCAAGCTCAAGGCGATTCTCATCCAGGTTCGACACGACGTGGAGGGCGGGATGTTCTTCTCCGACGCCTTGGCCAAGCACCCGACCGCGTTCGACCACCTCTACGTCAGCATGGTCCGGGCGGGCGAGGCCGCCGGCGTGCTGGACGAGATGCTCGATCGCCTCGCCTTTCTGGCGGAGCGCGACGCCGACACCCGCGCAAGGATTAAGTCCGCGACCCGGTATCCGGTGATCGTCGTCGTGGCGCTGATCGTGGCGTTTGCGATTCTCGTGACCTTCGTGATCCCTCAGTTCGCCAAGCTGTACGCCAACTTTCACGCCGCCTTGCCGCTGCCGACGCGCATGATGATCGGCCTCAACACGCTGATCCGCTCCTACGGCGTGGTGATCATCGGGGCTCTGGTCGCGGCCGCGTTCGGGCTTCGCGCCTACCTGAAGACCCCGTCCGGCCGAGCGCTGTGGGATGGGCTGAAGCTTCGACTGCCGGTGTTCGGGCCGTTGTTCCTCAAATCGGCGTTGTCGCGGTTCGCGCGGGTGTTCGGCACCCTGAATCGCTGCGGTCTACCCGCGCTGCAGGCGTTGGAGATCGTGGCCAAGACGGCGGGCAACGTCGTCGTGTCGCGGGCCATCGATGCCATTCAGGACGGCGCACGCCAAGGACGAGGGCTCGTCCAGCCGATGAAGGCGAGTCGGTTGTTTCCCGCTGGGGTCGTGCAGATGGTGGCGATCGGGGAGGAAACGGGCCGGCTGGAACCCATGCTGATGAAGGTGTCCGAATACTACGATCGGGAGGTCGATTATGCGATCAAGAACCTCGCGACCGCGATCGAGCCGATCCTATTGGTTGTCATTGGCGGCGCCGTGTTGTTTCTGGCGTTGGCGATCTTCCTGCCATGGTGGAATATGATCCATGTCTTTAAAGGGGGGTGAGGGTGACGGCGCGGTGGCCTGGAGAGCGATGCACGGGAAGACCGCCCTGGATGCCGCCCTCGTGTGCGTGCTCGTTGTGGTCCTTGCGGCGGCGATGATGATGTATCTCGATCGTCTGACTCGTGAGGCGCGGGGAACCGCGTTGAGAATGGGCCTGGGGAACATCCGGATGTCCGTTCGGCTCTATCACGCGCTCAACGAACGGTATCCGAAGGACGTCAAGGAATTGCTGACCACAGGATACCTCCTTCCCACGAAGGAGGACACGATCTTCAGCGACCGGTATCTCGACGCGCAGGCATTGGACGCTGATGGCTATCCGGTCGATCCGTTCGGTCACCGGTACGAGTACGATCCCAAGCAGGGACGCGTGTCGTCGAGCACGAAAGGGTACGAACAATGGTAACGGGATGGAACCAATCAACGCGGGAGGAAGGGATGAAACAGGGGAGCAAGTGGAGCGGGTCGGATTCGGACGCAGTGCACCAAACCAAAGGAGGGGAGAACATGAAGCGACTAAAGAATGAAGCGGGTTTCACGATGATTGAGTTGGTCGTGGTCATCGTCATTCTCGGTATCCTCGCGGCGTTCGCGGTGCCGAGGTATACTGCCCTTCAGGCCGAGGCACGGGTTGCGGCCGTCAACGGCCTGGCCGGCGGTCTCCGCGGCGCGGTCGCCGTGGTCAGATCGCAATATATCGTCACCGGCGCCACGGCGTCTCCCATCACTCTCACCGACGGAACCACCGTCGCGGTTGGGATTGCTGGCGCGGCGGCCGGAGTTCCCACGGGCGCGGCCGGCGGAATTGACAACGCCATCCAGGATTTTAGCGGATTCACCTTTACCGCTGGAACTCCTGCGCTCTTTCAAAGCACTGGCGCGGCGACGCCGGCCACCTGCCAGGCGTCGTATGCCCCAGGAACAGGCATTGTGACCGTGACCGCGACTGCGGCCGGTTGCTCCTAATCATCACGGGAGATGTGGAGACTTGGAGAGGCAGGCGGGGAGCATCGCCTGCCTCTCCCTCTCTGTTTTCAGGTAGCGGGTAAGGACCAATGAGGGAATCCAACGACGACCGCGGGTTCACGGTCATCGAACTTGTTTTGGTCATCGTGGTTGTGGCTATCATAGCCTTGGCCGCCGCGCCGCGCTTGGCCAGCATTACGGGCCTCAAGGCGTCGGCCACGGCCCGCAGGCTCCAGTCGGATATTGCCTACACGCAGAATCTGGCCATGACCAGCAACCGGCGGCACCGGGTCGTCTTTCCGTCGGCGACCTTGTATGAAGTCCGCGACGCCGCGGGGGCGCTAGCGACCAACCCGGACGGCGGCGGTGGGTTTGCCGTGACGACGGACACCGGGATCACGCTGAGCTGGAGTCTCAACGGGGATGCGGCGCTCAATCGGGGGGTGGAGTTCGATTCGTTGGGCCGTCCCTACTTCTATACCGGGGCCACTCCATCGTTAACGAATTTGGCGACCGGGACGATCACAGTGACGGGAGGGGGCACGGTGCAGACCGTCACGCTACAGCCCCAGACGGGGAGAGTCAGTACCCCCTAGTCGGATGCGGAGCATGATCGGCGTGGCCGTGGTGAGCAACATGGCTGAAAAGAGGGCAGAGGTCGCACGCGACCAGGGTTTCACGCTCATCGAGACGGTGATCGTGATTGTCGTGCTGGGCTTGTCGCTAGGGGTACTGATTCCCTTCACGGTGAGCCTCAGATACAGCGCCGATCCGGTGCTCACGCAACAGGCGACTTCTCTGGTGCAAGAGAAGCTCGAACAGATCGTCGCGGATCGCCTCGATCGGACGACGCCCCGGGGATTTGTTTATGCGACGAATCCTGCAAATTATCCTGCAGAGACTCCGATTGCCGGCCTGACCGGCTTCTCGCGTTCGGTGGCGATCGCGTGCGTAACGACGGCGGATCTGAACGCGGTGGGCACTGTTCCAAATCCTTCCTGCGATTTGAGTGACGCGAGGACGGATTACGCCCGAGTCACGGTCACCGTGTCCAACGCCGTGCTGGGTACCGTAACCGCCATATCGATGTTGACGAATTATTAAGGGGTGCGAATGGAGCGGTCGCAGCGAGGGCAAGCCGGTTTCACGCTCATCGAGCTGATCATCACGATTGTCCTCGTAGGGATCATCGCGGGCACGGCGGGGATGCTTCTGAACAAGGGGACCCAGGCGTATATTGACGAGAACCAGCGGGCGGCCGCGACGACCCAGGGCCGGCTCGGTCTCGAGCGGATGGCGCGGGAGATTCGCTCTATCCCCCAGCCGGGCGCGATCGTCGGTCCGATCACCAACCCGACCAGCAGTTTGGCGTTTTCCGATTCGGTGGGGCTCTCTATCGTATATGCCCACAATGGAGCGACCGGCACGCTCGATCGGACCGAGGGGGCTGGTCTTCCGGTAATTCTGGCCGATGGCGTGACGACGCTGGAGTTCCGGCACTATGACAAGGCGGGAGCTCTGACCACGACCCCGGCGACCATTTGGCAGATCCGGATCGACCTCACGGTCACCAAGGGTGGACAATCACAGGTGTTCCGGATGTCCGTGTACCCGAGGAACTTTGCTTGACGCCGTCGATCGAGAAGCTAAAAAGACAGCGCGGCGCCTCACTACTGGCGGTGATCTTCTTCATCGTGGCCGTGGCGTTCCTCGGAAACGTCGTCGTCGCCCTCGTGGCCACCCAGAGCTTTACGTCGCGGAATGAAGTGCAATCCACCCAGGCGCTCTACGTGGCCGAGGGAGGGTTGGAGCGGGCCACTCGCGCCCTGTTGGCGCCGCCGCTTGCCGAACGGGTAACTTGCGCGGCGGTGACCGCCAGCGCGAGCTTGACCAACATCGGCTTGGGCGTCGGTCGGTTCACCGTGACACGGGACGCGGGTGCGCCGTTTAACCCTCTGCCGGCGGCGACGTTGAGCGGCGCCATCGGGCCAACCGATACGTCGATTCAGGTCAGCTCGACGGCAGGGTACGCCCAAGCAGGACGGATCATGATCGACCGCGAATACATCAACTATACGGGTGTGTTGGCGGGGCCGCCCCGCTTCACGGGCGCAAAACGCGGTGCGGGAGGGACTTCGACAGTGACTCATGCCAACGGAACGCGAGTCGCGCAGTATCAGTGTTCGGTGTCGTCCGAGGGCGGGGTGACCGATCTCGTGACGCCGACGGGCCGGCGAGTCGTCGCACTCGGGGCGCAACTCGAAGGAGGCTGGGCCGGTGGGAAGGCGACCGCCCAGAACGAGCTCTACCGATGGAACGACATCGCCACGCCAAATGTGTGGGCCAGGGCGACTTCGGTCGCGCAGGAGATCCGCGGTGTGGATGTGCTATCCGCTGTGGATGGCTGGGCGGTGGGAAAGAAGATCGGCACCCGCTACAACATCGCCCGATGGGATGGCCTGACATGGACACAGCTCGCACCGCCTACGATCCCGCCGGATAACGGTGGCAACCAAAATTTGGAATCGGTCTCGATGGTGTCGGCGATCGAGGGTTGGGCGGCTGGAGACAATGGCGTCATTCTGCACTGGGACGGCGCGACCTGGCATACAAATCACCATGCTGCGTCGACGACCACCGCGGATCTGAAATCAATTTCTATGGTGGCGTCCAACTCCGGTTGGGTGGTCGGAAAAGCCGGTACGATCATCCATTTTGATGGTGCCTGGCACACCAACCACCACACCGCGTCACCCACCGCCGAGGACTTCAATGACGTGTTCATGGGCTCCGCGGCTTCGGGTTGGATTGTCGGAAAGGCTGCCGCCGGTATTTTGCATTGGGATGGTGCATCGTGGCATCGCAACGACACGCATGGTCTCGCCGTCGCCGCACAAGACCTTAATGGGCTTCACATGATCTCGTCCAGCCAGGGATGGGGGGTCGGGAGAAACGGCCTGATCTACCACTATTTGAGCACGGGTGTCCCCGCATGGCACACGGGCGACGCCCACTCCACGTCACCGATCGGCCAGGAACTGACGGAGGTCTTCATGCTGAGTGAGCTCAACGGCTGGGCGGTAGGCAAATCCGGAGTGATCGTTCATTGGGACAGCTCGGTCTGGAGTGCCGTGGCGTCGCCTGCGAACCAGGATCTCAAAGGTCTTTCGATGATTCCTTCAGGCACTCCCCCTCAGTCGACCTGGCGGGAGGTCTTCAATTGATCCGATCCTGCGATACCGCCGTATCCCTGCGCGGCTTGACAGCTTCGGAACCATGGGTAGACTTGCCTCGGGTGTAGAAAAATAAACCTACAAAGGCATTTGATGAAAACCCACGAGCTCCTCAAACACGTAGATATCCCACGCCACAAGCTCTACTACCTCGAACAGAAGGGCTACGTAAGCCCCCAACGAGTCCCGATGGGAGACCTTGAGGCGCGGGAGTATACCGAGGCCGACGTGCGGTTGGTGGCGGCGATTTGGAAGTATCTCAAACAGGGTTTCAAGCACAAGGTCGCGCACCAGAAGGCGCTGGATGAGCTGGAGGGCCGGCACGGGACGACCCTCCGGTCCGGCCAAAGGAAGGCGGCGTGAGGTTCTTTCGGGGCAAGCGGTCGGTCGTGGGGTGTGATTTGGGGCGGGGCGCGGTGAAGCTCGTCCAGTTGACGCTGATGTCCAAGGGCTGGAAGGTGGTCCATGCGGACCTCCACGAGCTGTCTCCCGAATCGGTCGATGACGACGCGTGTCCCAGCCCCCAGGCCATTCAAGCCGCGATGCAACGCGCGTGGATCGCCGGAGAACCGATCGCCGTCGGCCTGCAGCGTCGTCCGGCGGTGGTCCGTCACATCGACTTGCCGCCGATTCCGGCTCGCGAGATCCGCGAGGCGTTGCGGTGGGAAGCGAAGAAGGCGACCTCCCTGGGCGTGGACGACGTCATCGTCGACTACCTGGCCGGCGATGTCGTCGGGGGCGAGGGGGAGCGGAAGATGCCGGTCACCATGGTGGCGGCCGAGCGCGCCGCGGTGGAAGGCGAGTTTCGACAGTACGAGCGCGCGGGGTTGCACGTCACGGCGATGGACGTGAATCCCGTCGCGTTCTATCACGCCGCCCACCGCGTCGGGGCCGATCAGACGGGGGGAGGGTGTGTGGCCCTGGTCGACATCGGTTTGGGCCGCATGGACATCAACATCGTCAAGCAGGGCACGCTCCGCTTCTCGCGGACCATCCCGATGGGGGGCGCGACGCTCACCCAGCGGCTCGTTCAGCACTTCGGGATCGACATGAGTCAGGCTGAGGCGATCAAGCGGGAGCAGGGCCTCAGCGGCAAAGCGAAAATCCTGGAGGTGCTGGGGCCCGAGGTCGATCGCCTCATCGTCGAGATTCAACGATCGGTCGATTACTACCGGGCGCAGTCGCGCGACGGGGCGCTCGAACGGATGCTGTTGGCCGGCGGGACGCCGTTGATGCCGGGTTTCGTGGCCTACATCTCGTCGTTTTTCGACGCCAAGGTCGCGCTCTTCAATCCGTTCGAGGGGATGGATTATCTGACGGCCGGCGCGGACCTGGAGCAGATCGCGCCGCGGTACGTGTCGAGCGTGGGGTTGGCGCTGAGGGAGCGGGCGTGAAGCGCGACATCAATCTGCTCGGCGAACTGCTTCGCGAGACGCGGACGCCCCTGTCGACGTGGAGGCTGGTGTCGGTTGCCGGAGCCGGCATCCTCGTGCCGGTGCTCGTGTGGGGCCTTCAGGTCCGGGCCGCGAATCATCTCGACCCGCAGGTTGTCGAGCTGCGAGCCTCCCGCGACCGGCTGACCCAGGAAACGGACCAGGCGCGCGCGGTCATTGCCGGGTTGATCGCGACCAATGCGCGCCGGGCCGCGGAACGCGCGCGGGCCGAGAGCATCCCGTGGTCGGACGCGTTTCGAGAGTTGAGCTTCGTGGTGCCGAGCGGCGTGTGGCTGACCGTGCTGGAGGAAGCGGCTCACCCCGACGGGACGGACGCGGCGGATGTTCCGTTTCGTCTCCAGGGGACGGCCGTGTCGCAAGGCGCCGTCGCCGAACTGCTCGCGAATCTCGAAACGGCGCAACATTTTTCCGAGCCGCTGCTCGTGTATTCCCAGCGCGAGGTCGGCGGGCGAACCGTGCACGTGGGATTCGAGATTCAGTGCGGGTTGCGGCGGATCATCGCCCCCGGCGGGATCCCGGAAAGGCGCGCGTGATGGACGGCTCCTGGGCCGCACGACTTTCGACGCTTCACCTCACTCGCCGGGAACGGATCGTGGGGGCGACGACGATCGCGGCCGTCATCGTGTTCGGAGGGCTTCTGCTGGACCTGCCCGCCGGCAAGCGGGTCAAGGCGCTCGAGGACGAACGGAAGGCGCTTGCGGGCCAGGCTACCGGCTTGCAGCAAGACCTTGATCAGTTGGCGGTCAAGCGCCGGGAGGTGGAAGAAGAGGCCGCCCGGTTCGTCGCGCCGCCGTCCGATCCTCGGTTCTCCGCGTTGATGCGGGATATCACCGGCATTGAGGGACGCCAGGACGTGGAGTTCGTTGCGGTGCGACCGGCGCCGTCCACGGGGAACACCTCCGCGGTCACCGTGGAGATGACCGCGCCACTCCGGGTGCTGGGGCCGTACTGGGAGGCCCTGGCGCGATCCCGGTGGATGCTCCTGGTCAAGGACGTCCGTGTGGCGAGAAATCCGGAGAACGTCCCCTCGGTTTCGGTCCGGTTCACGGTATCGACCCCGTTTGTAGTTCGCGGACTCGTCACCGCAGAGTCCGGGAAACCTGAGGCGCGATGAGCCGAACACGTCATGCGCTGCGGTTGGCGCCGGGAATGGTGTGCGCCGCCATGCTCGTCTGGTGCGCTCCGGGGCAGATCTCGGCAGCGGAGGCCGCGCAGCCGGCGCCTCCGGTGGTGAGCGACGCCGGTCCGTGGGGGAAAGACCCGTTCGGGTCTCCGCCGGAACCGGTGTCCGAGGATGAGACACGATCGACGACTGCCGGAGCCTCTCCGGACTTGGAGGGGATTATTGCCGGACCGAGCGGGGTGGTCGCCATTCTGAACGGTCGAATTGTGCGCGTGGGAGATCGCGTGAACGGCGAGCGGGTGCGCGAAATCACCCCGAACGCGGTGACGCTGCAACGGGGACAGCAGGTCCGACGCATCGGCCTGCGCTCCTTTACCCTCCCGTAACGAGGAGATGGTCATGGGGAAGTCAGGCGTGTTGAACGGCACCAATACGCGGCCGTGGGTGATCCTCCTGGCGGTGATCTGGGCGGCCCTCGGGTTACCCGCGGTCGGCGCTGAAACTCAAGAGGGGCGAATCTCGCTGCATCGAAGCCCCGTCAACGGCGATCGGTTCTCGATGGAGTTCCGTGACGCCGACGTGAAAGACGTTCTCCGCGCGATCGGCCAGGAGCGACGGCTCAATCTTGTCGTGCGCGACGACATCTCGGGGAAACTGACGCTGAGTTTCCAGCAGGTCACGCTGGCCGAAGCGTTCGAGGCGATCCTGAAGATGGAGAACCTGGTCAAGGTCCAGGAGGGCGCCATCACGCGGGTGATCCCGTCCCCCTTTACGGACGGCGAGGGTCAATTGGTCACCAAAATGGTGGCGATTCAATTCGCCACGGCCAAGGAGTTGAGCGAACCCATCAAGGGGCTGTTGAGCAAGAAGGGAAGCCTGAGCGCCGATGCGCGGACGAACACCCTGATCGTCCGCGACGTGCCGGAGAGCGTGGAGCGAATCGCCGAGATCATCAAGCAATTGGATTCGAAGACGCCGCAGGTGATGATCGAAGCGAGGATTGTCGAGGCCAACACTAACTTTAGCCGCGAATTCGGGATCCAGTGGGGCGGCCTTCGCACCACCCAGAGCGGAAACCTGTTGACGACCATCCATGGCGGAGCGACCAAGCAGAAATCCACCGATACCTTCGCCGACGCCCTGACCGGAGGGATCGGTCTCAGCGGCGGACCCTTTGCGGTGAATTTGCCGGCCAGCGTCGGGGAGGGCAGGGGTGGGGCGTTTGCCATCTCCTTCGGGAATCTGGCCAACACCCTTGGGCTGGACTTTCAGCTCTCGGCGCTCGAGGATCGAGGGCAGATCAAGATTCTGTCGAGTCCGCGGATCCTGACCCTCTCTAATAAGGAGGCGAAGATTTCCAGCGGGACCGAAATCTTCGTTCCAAACACGACGATTGTCACCGGGGTCAGCGGTGGCGCAGGCGGGGGCGGCGGGTCGACGACATCCGGCGTGACCACGATCAATGCGAAATTGGAGCTTACCGTGACGCCGCACGTGACGTCGGACGGACAGATTCTGCTGCACGTCAAAACGGACAAACGGGATCCCGATTACACTCGGTCGGTGCAGAATCTGCCGCCACTCAACACCCGCTCCTCCGAGACGGACCTCCTGGTGCAGGACGGGGCGACAATCGTCATCGGGGGCATCTACACGAAGAATGAGTCGGTCGCCCAGAATGGGTTGCCCTGGCTGTCCAAAATTCCCGTGATTGGCTGGCTGTTTAAGAAGCAAGTGACGGTTGACAACCAAACCGAGCTCCTCGTGTTCATCACCACGACCATATACCAGGGGGTGTAGGCGCGTACACCGGCCCCTTGATTCGCCGAGCGGTCTTCTCTATCCTGATGGCGTGAGCGAGACGCTAGCCCCCTCCCCCCCAGCGGCCATCGCCGTGTTGATGACATTTTCCTCTTCCGAGGAAGCGGGTCGGATCGCGGCCACCCTCGTTCAGGAACGCCTGGTCGCATGCGTCAACGTGATCCCGGCGGTTCGGTCCATCTTCTTCTGGGACAATGCCCTTCAGGATGAGACAGAAGTCCTGGCGGTGGCGAAAACCACCCTCGATCAGCTCGACGCGGTTGTCCGGCGGGTCAAATCGCTGCACAGCTACTCGGTACCTGAAGTGATCGGCCTCCCGATCTTGGGAGGATCGGACGACTACCTCCGGTGGGTTAAAGCCGCCGTGTCTTCATAAATTAAAGTTATAATTCAATAGGTTATGATTGATTTCTTGACAGCCCAAAGGGCCTGTGTTAGTCTCTCCCGCGATTTTGCCGGTGTCCAGCCGAAGGCAGGGGGGATTGTATGGACGATAAGAGTAGGCAATCGTACACGGTGATGATCCTGCCGAACCCGACGTCGAAG
>Ga0184615_10001768_pt1 | contig 11582 bp, 10 predicted proteins | sample PLM4_65_coex_FD_133134 | JGI IMG/M metagenome (GOLD analysis project Ga0184615, IMG submission 133134) | Groundwater sediment microbial communities from an aquifer in East River, Colorado, USA - PLM4_65_coex | ecosystem: Environmental > Terrestrial > Soil > Riparian zone | place: USA: East... | reverse complement strand
TCGAAGGGCAAGGCAAGCCAGCTGTTCGACCTGATGGAGAAGTTCGCGGGCTACGGCTTCAACCGCTCGCACGCCGCGGCCTACGCGCTGCTCGCTTACCAGACGGCCTACATGAAGGCGCACCATGGCGCCGCGTTCATGGCGGCCAACCTGTCGCTGGTGATGGACGACACCGACAAGGTGCGCCAGTTCTACGAGGACGCGCTCGCCAACGGCCTCACCCTGCTGCCGCCCGACATCAGCGCCTCGGACTACCGCTTCCGCCCGGTCGATGCGCGGACCATCCGCTACGGCCTGGGCGCGGTGCGCGGCACCGGGGAGTCTGCGATCGGCGCGATCCTGGAGGCACGTAAGGCCGGGCCGTTCACCGGCCTGTTCGACCTGTGCCGGCGCGTGGACAAGCGTATCGTCAACCGGCGCGTGGTCGAGGCGCTGGTGCGCGCGGGCGCATTCGACGTGCTGGAGAAAAACCGCGCGAGCCTGCTCTCGAGCGTGGGGCGCTTGCTCGAGGCCGCCGAGCAGGCCGAGCGCACGGCGGCCCAGGTGAGCCTGTTCGGCGACGCCGACAGCGCGCGCGCCGGCGCCGAGGTGCTGATCCCGGCCAAGCCCTGGGACCTGAGGCAACTGCTGCTGGAAGAGAAGGCGGCGCTCGGCTTCGCCCTCTCCGGGCACTTGTTCTCGGTATACGCGCGCGAGATCGCAGGCTTCCCGCGCACGCCGCTCGCGCGGCTCTCGCCGTCCGAGCAACGCATCTGGCTGGCGGGCGTGGTGAACTCGGCGCGCACGCAGATGACACGCCGCGGCCGCATGATGGCGGTCGTGCTCGACGATGGCACTGCGCAGGTCGAGGTCTCGGTGTTCAACGAACTGTTCGAGAAGCACCGCGACAAGCTGAAGGAAGATGCGCTGCTCATCGTGCAGGGCAAAGTGCAGCGCGACGATTTCGCCGGCGGCTTTCGCGTCACCGCGGACGAGCTCTATGACCTGCCGGGCCTGCGCGCGCGCTACGCGGCGCGCCTGCGGCTGGAGATGAACGGCCAGGCCGACGCCAAGCGGCTGATGGATACGCTTGCACCCTACCGGGCGGCAGGCACCTGCCCGGTGTTCGTGCACTACGTGACCGGCGCCGCCGCCTGCGATGTGGCCCTGGGAGATGCCTGGCGCGTGCGACCGGACGCGCAGCTGATCGAGCGGCTTGGCGACTGGCTCGCGCCGGAGAACGTGCAGGTCGTCTACTCGAGCGGCGCGGCCTAGTCGCGCGACCAGCGCACCGCGCAGGGCTCGCGGCGCAGGAGGTCGCGCGTGCCGCGGTACCAGGCGCTCCACACGCGCTCGGCCGGGTCGTAGCGCCGCTTCTCCGCGAGGAACGCGCTGAGCATCGGGTAGCAGGCTTCGGCCTGCTCGCGGCTCGCCAGCGGCAGGCTCGCCGGCGCGATCGCGCCGCCCGCCGCCAGGGCGAGCTCGACCAACTGCGCGCTCAGTTGCGTGGCACTGGCGCAGGCGCCCAGCGTCGAGCGGAAGCCGTACTCGATGCGCAGCGCCGCGTATTCGCGCCGCGCCCAGCGCAGGAACGTCTCCTCCTCGGACAGCGTGTGGCGCGCCTCCAGCCGGGTGAGCAGGCAGCGCCGCTCCTCCAGCGCGGCGCGAACCTGCGCAATCAGGGCCTCGGCAGCCTCGGGCGGCACCAGGAGTTCCACGCCGCTGCGGCTGCCCTGTGCACACGCCTCCGGAAGTTCGAGGCGCACCGGCGCCGCCGCCGCGGCGGTGGCCTGCGCCAGCGAAGCGAGGTCGAGCGTCAGGCTGTAGAAGGGGCCGAACACGCCGAAGCCGCCCACCGCCAGCCTGAACAGCTCCGGCGAGCAGTCCCGGCTGACGCGCCGCAGCTCGCCGTCGGCCGTGACCAGGGTGAACGAGCGCAGGTGCGCCACCATCGGTCGGCCGTCGGGGCCTGCGGCATTCGCGGCAATGCTCGCGCCCACCGTACCGTCCTGGAAGGCGGCGCTGCCATGCTCGGCGAGCGCGCGCCACGGCGTGCCAGACTGCACCTCGAGCATTCCGCGCCTGGCGTCGTGGCACAGCACGCGGTCGAGTCCCGCATCGTCGAAGCGTTGCGGCCGCGGCGCGCCGGCCAGCATGGCCTTGCATAGGTCGCCCGCGGAACACACGCGGGGGAGCGGGAGGCTTTGCGTCGCGAGCATGGTGGTCTCCTCGGGTTGAAGGGTGGCCCATTGTTCCGGCGGCGCTTGCTGCAATGCAATACCAATTTTGAGAAGTATCGTATTACGCTACTAGGCGTCCCATGTCCCGTACCCACCGTCTGGTTGAAGCGCTGAAGAAGTGCCTGCGCGCCCGCGGCATGACCTACGCTGCGCTAGCGCGAGAGCTGCGCCTGTCCGAGGCGAGCGTGAAGCGGCAGTTCTCGCAAGGCCGCTTCACGCTGGCACGCATCGACGACATCCTGCGGGTGCTGGACATGGACCTGATGGAGCTCGCGCGCATGGCGCGCGGCGGCGAGGACGGCCCGTCCGAGCTGAGCGTGGAGCAGGAGGCCGTGCTGGCGCGCGACGAGCGCCTGCTGTCGGTGTTCTGGCTGCTGCTGAACGGCTGGCGTTTCGCCGAAATCGTCGAGGCGTTCGCCATCACCCGCACCGAGCTGACACTGGTCCTGGCAAAGCTGGAGCGCGCGCGCCTCATCGACTGGGACGCGGGCGAGCGTGTGCGCCTGCGCGTGGCGAAGGATTTTGTCTGGCGCGCGGGCGGGCCGGTGAAGAAGGCTTACGGGCTGCGCGTCACCGCCGAATTCCTGCGCTCGCGCTTCGCGGGTCCGCTCGAACTGCTGCGGTTCGAAGCGCGCGACCTTTCCCCTGCGTCTGCCGCGGTGCTCAGGCGCCGGCTGGAGCGGCTGCTCGCCGAGTTCGGCGAGCTCGCGGAGGTGGATTCGAGCCTGCCGCCGCGACGGCGCGAGGGCGTCGGCCTGCTGGTGGCCTGCCGGCCCTGGGAATTCTCCGTGGTGGACGCGCTGAAGAAGCGCGCTCAGGCGCTCGGCCAGCGCTCGAACCGCGCATAGGGTGGCGCGTCCCCGTCCTCGGGCGGCCCGCTCTCCACGCGCTCGACCCGCGCCGCGGGGGGGCCGCGGCGCGCCCAGGCGAGCAGCGCGGCCACGCCGGCGTCGCTGCCCTGCGCCAGCGCCTCGACGCTGCCGTCGGCGCGATTGCGCACCCAGCCGGCCACGCCGAGGCGCTCGGCCTCGCGCCGCATGGCCTCGCGGTAGCCGACACCCTGCACGCGTCCAAAAATGCGCAGTTGAATTGTCCGGTGTTGCAAAACCTGCTCCGCCGTGGCGCGTGCGCCCGTGAAAGCGCCCAGACTCCATGGTAAGCTGCTCCGCAAATTTATCCTCCCATCCTGGCGCCGTACTTGCGGCTGCGGGACGGGATCGCAAGGGGGAAATTCGATGCGCGCTGCACTGCTGATCATCGCTGCTCTGGCCCTGGCCGGATTCCTCGCCGTCGCGGTGGTATTGCCGCAGATGGCGGGCAGCGAAGCGAAAGATGCGGCCCAGTCGCTGATCTCGGGCGCGGACGCGGCCAAGCAGCACGTCGCCGCCGCCGCCGAGAAAGCCGGCAACCTGGCGGGCGCGGGCAAAGACGTCAAGGTCGCCGCGCGCAGCGATGCCAAGCACGGCGAGCTGAAGTGGATCGTCGAGCCGAACGGTGCGATCCGCGGCTGGAACGAAAAGAACGCGATCGAGGTGTCGGTGATCCCGGCGCTGCAGGGCGGCAAGGTTAGCTGGAGCTGCCGCGGCTTCCCGATCACCGCGATGCCCGTGGCCTGCGGCGGAAAGTCCTGAGCTAGCGCTTTGCCGCCGTCGCCGCGGTCACCGCCGTGACGATGGCCTGCATGATCGCCGCGGGCGCCGGCGGGCAGCCGGGCACCGCGACATCCACGGGGATCACGTTGGCCACGCGGCCGCGGCTGGCGTAGTTCTCGCCGAAGATCCCGCCGTCGCAGCCGCAGTCTCCCACCGCCACCACCAGTTTCGGCTCCGGCACCGCCTCCAAGGTGCGACGCAGCGCCTCCTCCATGTTGCGCGACACCGGCCCGGTGACCAGCAGCAGGTCGGCGTGGCGTGGGCTGGCGACGAACTTGATGCCGAGCCCCTCGAGGTTGTAGTAGGGATTGTTGAGTGCGTGGATCTCCAGCTCGCAGCCGTTGCAGGAGCCGGCATCGACGTGGCGGATGGCGAGCGCGCGGCCGAGCAGGCGCAGCACGTCCTCGTTCAGCCGCGCCGCGCCCAGGCGCAGCGCCTCGTCGGCGCGGGGGGCGGGCTCGGTCTTCACGCCGACCTGCGCGATCTTGAACAGGATCTTGTGCACGGCTAGAGGTCCGCTCCCGCGTAGGACAGGTTGAACGACTTGTTGATCAGGGGGAAGTCCGGGACGATGTTGCCGATCACCGCGTGCTCGAGCGCGGGCCAGTTCTGCCACGACGGGTCGTGCGGGTGGCAGCGCCGCACGCGGCCGCCTGCGCCCGCATACAGCGCGACGAAGACTTCGCCGCGCCAACCCTCCACCCACCCGATGCCGAACGCCCCGTCGGCGGCTGCGCCGAGCGGCGCACGCAACTCTCCCTCGGGCAAGCGCTCGAGAATGAGGCGCTGCAGCCTGAGGGATTCGAACGCTTCCTCGAAGCGCACCACGATGCGCGCTGCGACATCGCCGTTGCGGTGCGAGGCGACCGCGGGCGGCAGCTCGTCGTAGGGCGCGAAACCTGGGTAGGCGCGCGCATCCATGGCATGCCCGCTTGCCCGCGCCGCCAGTCCCACCACGCCGAGCAGCGCCGCAGTGCGCGGCGTCAGTCGCCCACAGGTGATGCAGCGGTCCTGCAGGCCGGAGTGGTCGTAGTAGATGGCGCGCAGGCTGCGCAGTTCGGCCTCCAGCTGATCGCCCTCCTCGAGCAGCGCGCGCGCGGCCGCGGCGTCCACGTCGCAGGCGACCCCGCCGGGCACCACGCGGTCCATCAGGTAGCGGTGGCCGAAGGCGCGTGCATTGCCGCGCAGCAGGTCTTCCTTCAGGCGCGAGAACTGCGACAGGCCGAAAGCCAGGCCGCCGTCGTTGCCCAGCGCGCCAAGGTCGCCCAGGTGGTTGGCGACGCGCTCGCGTTCCAGCAGCAGCGCGCGCAGGAACAGCGCGCGCCTGCCGGGCGTGCTCCCGGTGATGCTTTCGAGCGCCATGGCGTAGGCCCAGGCATAGGCCACCGTGCTGTCGCCGGACACGCGCCCGGCGAGGCGCGCACCTTCCTCCAGCGTCATCGACTCGAAGCGCTTTTCGATGCCCTTGTGTTTGTAGCCCAGCCGTTGCTCGAGCCGCAGCACGTGCTCGCCGACGATGGAAAAGCGGAAATGGCCTGGCTCGATGGTCCCGGCATGCACCGGCCCCACCGGCACCTCGTGCACCCCGTCGCCGGCCACTTGCACGAAGGCATAGTCAGCGTCGCCGGCGGTGAGGTCCGCTGCAAGCGGCACGTCGCGGCGCAGCGGATGCACTTCCTCGCGCCACGCGCCATGGCGCAGCCAGTCGCGTGCGTCGGGAACCGATCCTGACGGCGTCACCGCGCGCACGCCCACCAGGTCGAAGGCCGCGCGCTGCATCCGCGCCGCGCAGGGAAAGACGTCGGACAGGTCGGGGTAGACGGGATCCCGTTCGGGCAAGGCAAGTTCGAGGCAGACCAGTCCCTCGAACGTGACCAGCAGTGCGCGCACGCCGAAACCGCCGACGGCATCGCGTTCGTCGGTGGCCCAGAGCGCCGCCAGCCTGCCTCCGGCGCGTGCCGCCGCCTCGCAGCCCGAGCGCCATTGGAGTGCGTCCACCGCGGCGCGCCAGGCGGGGACGGCGCTGGGGAGCGGCGCGAGCGGGATTCCGGGGAGCGTGGGGTTCATGGCCTTAGCCGATGAGGCGCGCCGCCTGGCGATACCAGTCGGCAAGGTAGGGCGGCATGTACAGCCCGAGCGCGAGCACTATCGCTAGGTGCGCGAACACCGGCACCAGGGCCGGCGGGTGGGACAGCTGGCGGGCGTTGGTCTCGCCGAACACCATCGGTTGCACCTTGCCGAAGATCGCAGCGAACGCGATGCCCAGCGACAAGAGCAGGATCGGCGCGGCCCAGGGGTGCAGCGCGATGGCCGTGGTAAGGATCAGGAACTCGCTCGCAAACACGCCGAAAGGCGGCATGCCGAGGATCGCCACGGTGCCCAGCATCAGCCCCCAGCCCACGGTCGGGTTGACGCGGATGAGGCCGCGGATGTCGGCCATCACCTGGGTGCCTGCCTTCTGCGCGGCGTGGCCGACGGCGAAGAAGATCGCGCTCTTGGTGAGCGAGTGCACCGTCATGTGCAGCAGTCCCGCGAAGCTCGCCACGGGCCCGCCCATGCCAAACGCAAAGGTGATCAGCCCCATGTGCTCGATGGAGGAGTAGGCGAACATGCGCTTCACGTCTCGCTGCCGCGACAGGAAGAACGTGGCCACCACTACCGAGAGGAGCCCGAAGCCCATCAGCAGCGCGCTGGCGAAGGGCCGCTCCAGTGCGCCGTCGGTGATCACCTTGAAGCGGATAAGCGCGTACAGCGCGACGTTGAGCAGCAGGCCCGACAGTACCGCCGAGATCGGAGTGGGGCCCTCGGCGTGCGCATCGGGCAGCCAGTTGTGCAGCGGTACCAGGCCGACCTTGGTGCCGTAGCCCACCAGCAGGAACACGAACGCGATTGACATGACGGTCGGTTCCAGCTGGTCCTTCACCGCCTCGAGGTGCGTCCACAGCAGCGAGCCCACGCCCGCCCCGAGGATCTTCTCCGCGGCGAAGTACACGAGGATGGTGCCGAGCAGCGCCTGGGCGATGCCGACGCCGCAGAGGATGAAGTACTTCCACGCCGCCTCGAGCGAGGCATGCGTTCGGTACAGGGCGACGAGGAGGACCGTGGTCAGCGTGGCCGCCTCCATCGCCACCCACATAACCCCGAGGTTGTTCGTGGTGAGCACCAGCAGCATCGCCAGGGAGAACAGCTGGTACATGCTGTGGTAAAGGCGCAGCCCGGCGGGGGACACGCGTCCGTGGTCGCGCTCGATGCGCATGTAAGGCGCGGAGAACACCGCGGTGGTCATGGCGACGAAGGCGGTGAGCGCGACCAGGAACACGTTGAGCGAATCGATGAAGAACTGCTCCCCCGCCGCGAGCAGCGGGCCCTCCGCGCCGACGCGCGCCACCAATGCGGCCGAGGCGACAAAGGTCAGCAGGCTGAAGGCGATGTTCACCTCCGCGGCACGATCGCGATGGCCAAACAGGGCGAGCGCGATGCCGCCGGCGAGGGGCGAGGCGAGCAGCAGGGCGATTTCCGGCGCCATCATCGCTCCTTCAGCTTCTCGAGATGGCGCGTGTCCACCGAGTCGAAGCGCTCGCGGATCTCGAAGACGAAGATGCCCAGGATCAGCGCGCCGACCAGCACGTCGAGCGCCACGCCGAACTCGATCACCATCGGCATGCCATAGACCGCGCCGGTGGCGGCGAAGAACAGACCGTTCTCCATCGCCAGGAAGCCGATCACCTGCGGCACCGCCTTGGAGCGCGTGATCATCATGAGGAAGGACAGCAGCACGCTCGCCAGCGCGATGCCGAAGGTGGAGCGGGTGACCGTGCCGGCAAGTTGCGAGATCGGCAGCGCGAGGTTGAACGCGAGGATCACCAGCACGATGCCGACCAGCATGGTGGTGGGGATGTTGATCAGCGTCTCGACGTCCCACTTGACGTTCAGCCGCCGGATCAGCCGGTGCAGAATCCAGGGCAGGGCGATCACCTTGAGCGCGAGCGTGAGGCCGGCCGAGCCGTACAGGTGGGTCTGTCCGGTGAGCCAGGCGACCAGCGCGGTGGACAGGAACAGCACGAAGCCCTGCGCCGCGTACAGGTTGATGAGCGAGATGATCCTGCGCTGCGCGAGCATGGAGAAGGAGAGCAGCAGCAGCACCGCCGCGAACAGGTTGACCAGCTGCGGGCCGTAGTGCTGCAGCACCTCAGCCTTCCAGCAGCACGTGCAGCAGCATGGCGAGGACCGCCAGCAGGAAGGCGGTGGCGAGGAACTCGGGCGCGCGGAAGATGCGCATCTTGGCGCTCAGCGTCTCGATCAGGGCGAGGAGGAACCCGCCGATCGCGAGCTTGAGGCCCAGCACCGGCAGCGCGAGCAGCAGTCCGAGCCAGTCGCCGCGCTCCGCGATGCCGAACGGGAAGAACAGAGCGAGCCCGATGCACGAATAGACGAACAGCTTCAGGCTCGCCGCCCACTCGATCAGCGCCAGGTGGCGGCCGGAGTACTCGAGCACCATCGCCTCGTGGATCATCGTCAGCTCGAGGTGCGTCGCCGGGTTGTCCACCGGGATGCGCGCGTTCTCGGCGAGCGACACCATGGTGAAGGCGACGCCCGCGAAGGCCATGCTCGGGTAGATGACGAACTCCCGGTGCGCGAGGACTTCGACGATGGTGGCGAGCGACGTCGAGCCGGAGATCAGCGAAGCGGTGAACAGCACCATCAGCAGCGCGGGCTCCGCCAGGAAGCCCACCAGCATCTCGCGCCGCGCGCCCAGGGTGCCAAAGGCGGTGCCGACGTCCATGCCGGCGAGCGCGGTGAACAGGCGCGCCAGCGCGAGCAGCCCGACCAGCGCGATCGCGTCCGCCGCCGCGTTGAGCGGCAGGTCGGTGCCGATTTTCGGCACAATCGCGGAGGCGAGCGCGAGGCAGCCGAAGATCAGGTACGGTGCGCCGCGGAACAGCGGGCTCGCGTTGTGCGCGAGGACCACTTCCTTGCTGAACAGCTTGGTCAGCACGCGGTAGGGCTGCAGCAGGCCCGGCCCGCTGCGGTTCTGCAGCCAGGCGCGGCACTGGTTCACCCAGCCCGTCAGCATCGGGGCGAGCAGCACTGCGAGCGCCAGGACGGCGAATTGTGCGACGAGCCCCGGGATGCTGATCATTGCCCGTTCAGCCGACGAACAGCAGCAGCACCAGCAGCGTGGCGAAGCTGTAGGTAAGGTACACGGAGATGCGCCCGCGCTGCAGGAAGGTGACCAGCCCCGTGAGGCGATCGACGCCGCGCGCCACCGGCAGGTAGAGCCAGTACCACAGCCGGTCTTCGTGCACCTCGGAGTAGGTGGGCCGCGCGTCGGTCGGCGCCGGCGCGTGCTGCTCCACGCGGAAGAATGGTTCAAATACATGGCGCACCGGCTGGCCGAAGCCTTCCGCGGAGTCCTGCATGCGCGCGTTCTGGCGCGGGAAGCCGCAGTCCCACGGGGCTGCGCGGCGCGACCGGCCGTGGTAGAAGACGCGCACCGCGAGCCATGTCAGCGCCACCAAGAGTGCGGTCACCGCGAAGAACAGCAGCGGGCTGTAGCTCGCGCGCTCGGGCTGCAGCGGGGCGAGGAATAGCCAGCCCTGCGCGAGGCTCGCCATGCCTTGGCCCGTGAGCGCGCGGGTGACGGGGTCGAGCAGACCGATCACTGTTGCCGGGACGAGCCCGAGGATGATGCACACGGCGGCGAGCCAGGCGAGGCCGATGCGCTCCCAGGTGCCCGCGTCGTGGGCCTCGGCGAGCTTCGCCTCGCGCGGCTGCCCGAGGAACACCACGCCGTAGAACTTGACCATCACGTAGCCGGAAAGCGCCGCGGTGAGCGCCACCACGGCGGCCGCGACCGGCACCAGCATGTTGAGGTAGGTCTGCGGCAGGCCGGGCGTGAGCAGGAACGCCTGCAACAGCAGCCATTCCGACACGAAGCCGTTGAGTGGCGGCAACCCGGCGCTGGCGATGCTGCCGATGAGCGCGCACCAGGCCACCCAGGGCATGCGGTGGATCAGACCGCCGAGCTTGCCCAGGCTGCGCTCGCGCGTCGCGTGCAGCACCGAGCCGGTGCACAGGAACAGCAGCGCCTTGAAGAAGGCATGGTTGAGGCAGTGATAGAGCGTGGCCGTGAGGGCAAGCGCGGCCAGTGTGCTCATGCCGAAGGCACGGAAAATGAGCGTCAGGCCGAAGCCGGCGAAGATCAGGCCGATGTTCTCGATCGACGAATAGGCGAGCAGCCGCTTCATGTCGGTCTGCACCGCGGCGAACACGATGCCGCCGAGCGCGGAAACGAGGCCCAGCGCGAGGGCGATCGCGCCCCACCACCACAGCGGAAATCCCAGCAGGTCGAGCGTCACGCGCAGCATGCCGTACACCGCGGTCTTCAGCATCACCGCGCTCATCAGGGCAGAGACGGGCGACGGCGCTGCCGGGTGCGCTTCCGGCAGCCAGACGTGCAGCGGCACAATGCCGGCCTTGGCGCCGAAGCCGACCAGCGCCAGCAGGAACGCGGCGGTCGCCACGCCGGGACCCGGCTGCAGCTGGCGCATATTGTCGAAGGTGTAGTCGCCGGTGCCCGCCTGCAGGGCGCCGAAGCACAGCAGAATCGCGATCGCGCCGACGTGCGCGATCAGGAGGTAGAGGTAGCCGGCGCGCCGGATCTCTGCATGCTTGTGGTCGCTGGTGACCAGGAAGAACGAGGCGAGCGCCATGGTCTCCCAGGCGACCATGAAGAAGTAGGCGTCGTCGGCCACCATCACCAGCGCCATGCTGGCGAGGAACACGTGGTAGTAGAGGCACTGCAGCCCCGGCGAGGTGCCTTCGCCCGCGCGCAGGTAGCCGGAGGCGAACAGCGACACGCCGGTGGCCACCGCGCCGAGCAACAGCAGGAAGAAGCACGACAGCGCGTCGATGCGCGCGTGGAACGGCAGATCCGGCAGGCCGAGCGGCAGGACCAGGGAGTGCGGCGCCGCGAACACGCCCTGCAGGGCGAATGCCGCGAGCGCGAGCCCCACCAGCGCTCCGGCGGGGAACAGCGCGCGGCTGGCAAGCGCAAGGCTTCTCGGCCTGAGGAGTCCCGCTGCGCCGATCAGGAGCCAAGCGGCGACCGCGTACAGGGTCGCCTGCAGTGGCCCGGATTCCACTATGCCCACACGATGATGGCTGCCACGATGAGCCCGGCGATAGCGCCCGCGGCGACGAACACGGTGTCGCGCCGGCTCCACCCGCCCGGCGCCATCGCGGGATTCTGCAGGTTGAGCGGCATGGTGCCGGCGCCGGGGTCCGTCGTCTTGCCCGTCTCGGAGAGCGCCACCAGGCGCTGCGTCGCCTCCAGCGAATTGAAGGTGCGCGACAGTCCGCGCACCGGCGCCGGATCCGGCGCCGGCGTTTCCTCCTCGGCGCGGCGCGAACGTTCCACGGTCTGCGCGAGGACGGCCGTCTTGACGCCGGCGTCGACCACCGCGGGCATGGGGCCTGGCGCGAGCGCCGTGAGGGGCTGCGTGCTCGTCGCGCTCGGCGCGCCGTGCACCTGGTGCTCGCATTCGCGCACCCCGCGCGCGATCTCGGCGGCGCTCTGGAAGCGCTCATCCAGGGCCTTGGCGAGCATGCGCCCTACGATCACGTCGAGCGCGGAGGGCGCTGCGGGGTTGATGGCGCTGGGGGCGGGCGGCACGAAGTTGACGATCTGGTACATCACCGCGTTCACGCT
>Ga0184615_10001766_pt1 | contig 11587 bp, 9 predicted proteins | sample PLM4_65_coex_FD_133134 | JGI IMG/M metagenome (GOLD analysis project Ga0184615, IMG submission 133134) | Groundwater sediment microbial communities from an aquifer in East River, Colorado, USA - PLM4_65_coex | ecosystem: Environmental > Terrestrial > Soil > Riparian zone | place: USA: East... | reverse complement strand
CGTGGACGGCGGCTCACTGTCCATGGACGACGCGCACAAAGCGATGGGCGCGGTGATGGACGGCGAGGCGACGCCCGCCCAGCTCGCCGCCATGCTGATGGGCCTGCGAATGCGCGGCGAGACGGTCGACGAGCTGGCCGGCTTTGCCACGGCGATGCGCGACCGCGTCGTCCGGGTCGAAGCGCCGGAGGGCGCGATCGACGTGGTCGGGACCGGCGGCGACGGGAGCGGGACGTTCAACATCTCGACCACGGCCGCGCTGGTGGCCGCGGCGGCGGGCGTGCCGGTGGCCAAGCACGGCAACCGGGCGATCACCTCGCGGGCGGGTTCGGCCGACGTCCTCGACGCGCTCGGGATCCGGATCGATCACGACGCCGCATCGGCCGGCGCGGCGCTTCGCGACCTCGGTTTCGCGTTCCTGTTCGCCCCGAACTTCCACCCGGCGATGAAGCACGCCGGGCCGACCCGGCGTGAGATCGGCGTCCGGACCGCGTTCAACCTGCTCGGGCCGTTGACCAACCCGGCCGGGACACGGCGCCAGCTGATCGGGATCGGCGATGCGGCGGCGGCCGCCAGGATGGCCGAGGTCGTCCGCCGGCTCGGCACGGAGCGGACCTTCGTGATCCACGGCGATGGCGTGGACGAGTTGCCGCTCGACGGGAGCGGTGTCGCGTACGTGGTGGCCGGCGACACGGTCGAGCGGCAGGCGATCGACGCCGCCGCCCTTGGCTTCAAGCGGGCGGCCACCGCCCGGCTGTCGGGCGGCTCTCCCGACGACAACGCCCGGATGACCGAGGCGGTCCTGCGCGGCGAACCGGGCATCCGTCGCGACGTCGTGCTGCTCAACGCCGGGGCGGCACTGCTGGTCGCCGGCGTCGTCGACCAGATGGAGGAGGGGATCGAGCGCGCGGCGCTGACCATCGACGCCGGTCTTGGGATCGAGCTCCTCGAGCGCCTCCGCGCCGAGCGGCGCGCGGCGGAGGCGCTCGCGGCGTCCGCGGTGCCAGAAGCCGGAGCACGGGCATGACCGTCACGCTGCCCCGCTCGACGCTCGCCCGCCGGGCTCGGATGGCTCGACCGAGCGTGGTCGAGGAGATCGCGGCCCGCCGGCGCACCGACGTCACGGCCGAGCTCGCCGGCTCGAGCGCCGGCACCCTCCGCCGGTTGGCCCGCGAGGCGCCGGCCCCGCGCCCGGTTGTCGAGCGGCTGGCCGCGCCCGGCCTGCACCTGATCGCCGAGCTCAAACGGGCCTCGCCCTCGGCCGGGGCGATCGCAACGGAGGGTGACGACATCGTCGCCCGTGCGCGGGCATACGAGGCCGGCGGCGCCACGGCCATCTCCGTCCTGTGCGAGCCGCACTGGTTCGGCGGGTCGGTCGACGATCTGCGCCTGGTGCGCGCCGCGGTGGCGCTCCCCGTCCTGGCCAAGGATTTCGTGGTCGACCCGGCCCAGTTGCCGTGGCTGCGGGCGGCCGGCGCCGACCTCGTCCTGCTGCTGGCGGTCCTCCATCCGGCCCGGCGGCTCGCCCGGCTGGTCACGGCCGCACTCGACCTCGGGCTCGAGCCGCTCGTCGAGACCCACGACGAGCGCGAGCTCGAGCGCGCCCTCGCGACCGGGACACGGCTGATCGGCCTCAACAACCGCGATCTCAGGACCCTGGTCGTGGACGTCGAGCGGGCGGGACGGCTGCGCGAGTTCGTGCCGGACGATCGACTCGTGATCGCCGAATCCGGGGTCCGCGATCCGGCGGCCATCGCTCGATGGCGGGCCCTCGGGTTCGATGGCGCGCTCGTCGGGGAGGCGTTGATGCGCGCCGCGGATCCGGCGGCCGGCGTGGCCGCGTTCGTCGCGGCCGGTCGGAGCCCCGTGGACCCGGCCAACGTGGCGCGACGACCGTTCGTCAAGATCTGCGGCGTGACCGATCCGGACGGCGCGCTCGCGGCGATCCGCGCCGGCGTGGACGCGATCGGCCTCAACCTGGTCCCCGGGACGCCCCGTGCCCTCGAGCTGGACGAAGCGGCGGCGCTGGCCGGGCTGATCCGGGCGGCCTCGCCGTCGGGCCATCGCTCGCAGGTGGTCGCCGTGACCGCGGACGCGGGGCTCGAGCGCCTCCGGGCCATCGTCGACGCGGTCGATCCAGACGTGGTCCAGCTGAGCGGCTCCGAGACGCTCGAGACGGCCCGGGCGATCGCGCGACGGACCTGGAAGGTCCTCCATCTTCCGTCGGCGGCGGCGTCGACGGAGACCGACGCGGGCGCCACGACGGCCACGACGGCCACGACGGCCGATCTCCTGTCGCGTGGCCATGCCTACCTCGCCGGCGGTGTCGAACGCCTCCTCCTCGACACCGCCGGCGGGCCACACCCGGGCGGGACCGGCCTGCGGGCCGCCGAACGGCTGGCGGCGGCGATCGCCCGGGAGCTCCCCGTGATCCTCGCCGGCGGACTCAACCCGGCCAACGTCGCCGATGCCGTTCGCGGCCTGCCGATCGTCGGGGTCGACGTGGCATCGGGCGTCGAACGCCCGAAGACGTCGCCGGTCGCCGCACCCGCCGGCAGCCATCGCCCGACCAAGGACCCGCTCCGCGTCGCGCTGTTCGCGAAGCGCGCCAGCGCCGCCCGCGATGACCGCCCGAACCGGCCCTTCGGCCCCACCCCGATCCACGCCGGGCTGCTCGATGCCGACGCCGACGGCCGCTGGGGGATGGAGCGCGACTTCGGCGGGCGCTACGTCCCGGAGACCCTGATCGCCGCCCTCGAACAGCTCGAGACGGCGTACGCCGCGCTCCGCCAGGACCCGGTCTTCTGGGCCGAGCTGCGGGAGCTGCTCGAACGGTTCGCCGGTCGCCCGACGGCGCTCTACCGGGCGGACCGGCTGGCGTCGGCGGTCCGGGCCGAGGCCGCCAGGCTGGCCGCCGAGAGTCCGCGTCCGGCTGCGATCCCGTCGCTCCGCCTCTACCTCAAGCGCGAGGACCTCGCGCATACCGGGGCGCACAAGATCAACAACGCGCTGGGCCAGGCGCTGCTCACCCGGCGGCTGGGCAAGACGCGGGTGATCGCCGAAACCGGGGCGGGGCAGCACGGCGTTGCGACCGCCACCGCCTGCGCGCTCCTGGACCTGCCCTGCGTCGTGTACATGGGCGCCGAGGACATCGAGCGCCAGGGTCCGAACGTGCTGCGGATGCGTGCCCTCGGAGCCGAGGTGCGGTCGGTGACGTCGGGGACGGCAACGCTCAAGGACGCGGTCAATGAGGCGATGCGCGACTGGGTCACGAACGTCCAGACGACGCACTACGTCCTGGGCTCGGCGATGGGCCCGCACCCGTATCCGACGATCGTCCGCGACCTGCAACGGCGGATCGGCGACGAGGCCGCGGCCCAGCTCGACGCCGTCGAGGGACGGCTGCCGGACCTGGCCCTTGCCTGCGTTGGCGGCGGCTCGAACGCGATCGGCCTGCTCGCCCGATTCATCGGCGAACCGTTGGTTCGGCTGGCGGTGGTGGAGGCGGCCGGTGACGGGATCGAGACCGGCCGGCACGCGGCCGCGATCCTGGGCGGCACGCCCGGCATTCTCCACGGGTCGCGCTCGCTGATGCTCCAGGACGCCGACGGCCAGGTGACCGAGGCGCACTCGGCGTCGGCCGGGCTCGACTACCCGGGGATCGGCCCGCAGCTCGCCGCGCTCGCCGAGGGCGGCCGGATCGAGGTCGCGGCCGCGACCGATCACGAGGCGGTCGCGGCGATGCGGACCACCACCAGGACGGAGGGGATCCTGCCGGCGCTCGAGACGGCGCATGCCGTGGCGGCCCTGCCAAAGCTGCTGGCCGGCGTCGGCGGCCTCGGCGGGTCGTGGCCCGACGAGCTCGTCGTGTTGATCGGCTTCTCCGGACGCGGTGACAAGGACCTGGCCGCGCTCGAGCGCTTCGTGGATGTCGAGCCCTGGGCGGGCGTGCGATGAGCGCCACCCTGTCGCCCGGCCGACCACCGGCCGGTCAGCCGATGGTCACGACCGAACCCGGCACCAACGGGACCGCCGGCGCGCGACGGATCGCCTCGGCGTTCGCCGACGCGCGATCCGCCGGTCGCGTCGCGCTCATCCCGTACGTGGTGGCCGGCTACCCCGACGCTGAGACCAGCTTCCGGATCGCCCTTGCCGCGGCCGATGCCGGTGCCGACTTGCTCGAGGTCGGATTGCCGTATTCCGATCCCCTGGCCGACGGTGCAACGCTCCAGCGAGCGTCCGGCGCGGCGATCGCGGCCGGAGCCACGCTGGAGCGGTCGCTCGGCCTGATCGAGCGGATCGCCTCGGCCCGCCCCGGCCTGCCGCTCGTGCCGATGGCGTATGCGAACCAGGTCCTCGGCGGCGGCGACGGCGAGGCCGTGGCGGGCCGTCTCGCGGGCGCGGGAGCCGCCGGGGTCATCGTCGCCGACCTGACCCCAGACGAAGGCGCGCCGTTCGAGGCGGTCGCCCGGGCGGTCGACCTCGCGGTCGTCTACCTCGTCGCGCCGACGACCTCCCCGGCGCGGATGGCCTGGATCGCCGCGCGCAGTGGTGGGTTCCTGTACTGCGTGTCGCTGGTCGGCGTGACCGGCGCACGGGCCTCGCTGCCGTCCACTGTCGGCCGGCTCATTCGCGAGGTCCGCGGCGTCTCTCCGGTCCCGGTCGCCGTCGGTTTCGGGGTGAGTCGCCCGGCCCACGTCCGGGCGATCGCCCGCGCAGGCGCCGACGGCGTGATCGTGGCTTCCGCCCTGGTCGACGCGCTGGGTCCCGATGGACGCGACGTAGGTGCGTTGGAGCAGCGGGTGCGGGCGCTCCGTGATGCGACGGCGCCCTGAGGCGTCGCGTCGATCGGCCGGCCCAGGTTGGTCCTCCCGGAACCTCCCGGTATCCTGATGGTCATGGCGGAGGCTTCGATCGACATCGGGGAAGAGATCGGCGCAAGACGCACGTTCGTCTGGGTCATCGACTGGCCCGGCTGGTGTCGCGGCGGCAAGACCCTCGAGCTCGCGCGCGAGGCGCTCCTGGCAGCCGGCCCGCGATATGCACCGGTGGCGGAGGCGGCCGGCCTGGCCCTGCCCAACCCCGCCAGTGGCCGGATCCGCGTCGTCGAATCGGTCGGTGGTGGCAGCGGCACGGACTTCGGCGTGCCCTCGGCGATCATCGAGGACGATCGCCGGCCGACGTCCGAGGCCGACGCGGTGCGATTGGCCGGGCTGGTCGAAGCGGGTTGGACGGTGCTCGGTCGAGTCGCCGCATCCGCCCCGGCGGAGCTGCGCAAGGGTCCACGGGGCGGCGGCCGCGATCGCGACAAGATGCTGTCGCACGTGGTCGAGGCCGACTACGCCTACGCCCGCGAGATCGGTCTTCGGCTCAGGGAACGGCCCTGGGACGACCGGCCGGCGGTCGATGCGCTGCACGCCGCGGTCCTCGACGTGCTCCGAACGCCATCCGACGGGTCGCCACTGGCCGATCGGCGCTGGACCGTCCGGTACGCCGCTCGGCGGATCGCCTGGCACGCCCTCGACCACTCCTGGGAGATGGAGGACCGCTCGGACTAGCTGTCGGTCACGCTTACGAGGGCGATCGCGTCGGCCGCCGTCACTGGGCGAACCGCGCGCAGGAGGCCGACCGCGGCGGCCGCCATCCCGATCACCTCCGCGGGCGACCGTGCCGCTGCACGCAGCTCGCGGATGCCCGTGTCGCCGTCGGCTTTCGACAGCTTGGCACCGGATGCCTTGTGGATGAGCGGGTGGTGGGCATAGCTCGGCGGCGCCTGTCGTCCCAGCAGCCGAGCGAGCCGGATCTGCGCAGGCGTGGCATCCGCCAGGTCCTCCCCGCGTACCACGAGCGTGATCGACTGGCGAAGGTCGTCGACGACGACCGCGAACCCATATGTCAAGTTGCCGTGGCGATCGCGGATCGGGGGATCGCCGGTCGCGGACGGGTCGCCCGCGCGAGGTCCCAGGATGCGGTCGTCCCACGCCTCGTCGCCCGCCCCAAGGGCGATGCGCAGGGTCGTCGTGTCGTCCTCGACGACGCCCAGATCGCGACAGCCGCCCGGGCAGCCCGGCTCCCGCCACGTCCGTCCGTGCCGGGTCGCCCAGGCCGCGAACGTGGCGCGGGTGCAGGCGCAGGCGTAAACCAACAGATGCATCCGCAGCAGGTCGAGCGCAATTTCGTACGGCTCCGGGTGCTCGCGCTGGCGCACCGGGCCGGCGTCGGGCACGAAGCCGAGCCAGTCGAGGTCCTCGAGGATGGCGGCGTCGAAGGCGGCCCGGCTCCGTTCGCGGTCGTGGTCCTCGATCCGCAGGAGGACCCGTGAGCCGGTCGCCGCGGCGAGGCCCCAGACCCAGATTGCGTTCGCCACGTGACCCAGGTGCAGGTGGCCGGTCGGGGCCGGCGCGAACCGGGTCCAGCCGCCGGGCGTGGCCACGGGGACCGCCTCAGTCGACGTCGTCCGTCCTCGGCTCGGCCAGCTCGCGGTCGCGGGCCTCGAGCGCACGGGTGGCGACCATCAGCCGTCGATACAGGGCGAGCAGGTCCGCCTGGGGCAGCGGGCCCTGGTTGGCCATGGTCACCCGGAGCAGGACCTCGCGCTCACGCTCGCTGTCGCGAATCGCCCGACGGCCGGCGGCTTCCTTGGCGTGACCGACCTCGCGCGCCAGCTCGGCCCGTTCGTTGAGCAACCCGACGATCCGGCGGTCGAGGGCGTTGATCCGCTGGCGCAGTCGCCGCAGCTCGGCCGATTCCGGCTGCCGCCTCGTCACGCCCCGCTCCCGAACCGCGCGGCGATCGCGTCGAGCGCCAGGTGGTAGCCGCGGGCGCCCTGTCCGACGATCGACTTGACCGCGATGTCCTGGAGGAAGTTGACCTGCCGGAAGGCTTCGCGCGTCGACGGATCCGAGAGGTGGACCTCGAAGAACGGCCGTTGGATCGCCAGCAGCGCGTCGCGCAGGGCCACGCTCGTATGCGTCAGGCCCCCGGCGTTGACGATGACCACGTCGAAGTCGCGGCGGTGGAGCCGGTCGATCAGGGCGCCTTCATGGTTCGACTGGAAGAAGGCGACGTCGAGCCCGAGCTCGGCGGCGCGCCCGGCGATCCCGTCGTGGATCTGGTCGAGCGACTCGTGGCCATAGATCTCGGGCTCGCGCGTGCCGACGAGATTGAGGTTGGGGCCCTGGAGCACGAGGACGGTCGTCATCGGGCGCTCCCGGCAGCCAGCAGCGAAGATGCCGCGCCTGCCACCGTCGCCGCGTCCACATCGTCGCGAACCACGAACCCGTCGGCCGTCGGGAGGACCCAGCGCAGCCGTCGGTCGGCGTGCTTCTTGTCGGTCGCCAGGTGGGCCAGGACGGTCTCGAGCGGCAAGGGGAGTGGCTCGGTCGCGAGGCCGAGGCGATCGAGCAGCCCGCCGATCCGCTCGGCCCGTTCAGTCGGCGTCACCCCGCAGGCCTGGCCGATCCGGACGGCCGCCCGCAACCCATAGGCGACCGCCTCGCCGTGGAGCAGGTCCCGGTAGCCGGCCGCCGCCTCGACGGCGTGCCCGAGGGAGTGCCCCAGGTTGAGGGCGATCCGCCCTCCGCTCGGCGCGCGCTCGCGCTCGTCGGCAAGCACGACCTCGACCTTGGCCCAGCCGGCGCGTTCGACCAGCTCGGCGACGGCTCCCGAGGTGAACGCCGTCGCGTCGCCCGAGGCAATCGCCGACCCGTGGTCCTCGAGCAGCTCGAACAGGCGCTCGTCGCCGAGCGCGGCCATCTTGACCGCCTCGCCCAGCGCGGCCCGTAACTGGCGCCCGGGGAGCGTCCGGAGCAGCGCCACATCGATGACGATCGCCGCGGGCTGGTGGAAGGCGCCGACCAGGTTCTTGCCCTCGGGCAGGTCGACCCCGGTCTTGCCGCCGATCGACGAATCGATCTGGGCGACCAGCGTCGTCGGGACCTGCACGAAGCGGACCCCGCGAAGGTAGGTCGCCGCCAGGAAGCCGGCGGCGTCGCCGAGCGCCCCGCCGCCGATCGCGACCAATGGCTCGGGCCGCTCGACGCGAAGCGCGGCGAGCTCGCTGGCCGCCGTCTCGATGACCACGAGCCGCTTGGCGGCCTCGCCCTCGGGGAGCACGACCCGCTCGACCGCCCAGCCGCGCTCGCGCAGGCCGGCGGCGATCTGCTCGCCTGCGGCGGCCCAGGCACCCGGCTCGCTGACCAGGATCGCCCTGGTCGCGCGAAGGGCCTCGAGCTCCGTGGCCACGGCCCCGGCCGCGATCCCCTCGCCGATCACGATCCGCCCGATCGCCGTCGTCGCCCGGAGCAGCGTCGTCCCGTTCGACACGGCGTCAGCCGATGGCAGCTGTGCCTCGATGGCGTCCACCACGCCGTGGATCTCCGGGATCCCCGATTGGTGCACGTCGGCGGCGGCGTAAAAGCGCTCGCGTCGAATCGCGAGGTCGCGGATCGTCCCGATCGGGTCGCGGCCGGCGACGAGCGGCCGGACGTGCGGCGAGTGTCGAAGGCGCTGGGCGAGCACCTCGGGCCGGCCGTCGAGCCAGACGGCCGCGCGCTCGCGGTAGAGCGACCACCGGTTGCGCGGATCGACCACCGCCCCACCGCCGGTGGCGATCACCCGCCGGACGTGGGTGGCCGGGTCGGCCGGTCCGAGATCGGCGATTGCGGCCCGCTCGAGGGCGCGGAAGGCCGGCTCCCCGTCCTCGGCGAAGAGGTCGGGGATGGACCGCCCGGTCGCCGACTCGATCCGCTCGTCGAGGTCGACGAAGGTCGCGCCATGGCGATGCGCGAGCCGCTTCCCGATGACGCTCTTGCCGCTTCCGGGCAGCCCGACCAGCACGACGTCCACGGCGCCCTCAGTCGTCGCCGCCGGAGCCGGCCTCGTCTGTGCCGGTCAACCCGCCCGCCGGATGGCCGGCTGCGGCCCCCGCGCCCGCCGGCTCGCTCGTTGCCCCGGCTCGCCGCCCGCCGGCGACCGGCGCCTCGGGCAGTGCCGCGATCCGCGCCCGATACCGATCCAGGCTGTCGCGGACGTCGTCCACCGTGTCGCCGCCAAACTTCTCGAGCACGAACGTGGCCAGGGTCAGCATCACCATCGCCTCGCCGACCACGCCTGCCGCCGGCACCACGCTGATGTCGCTGCGCTCGTAGTGCGCCTTGTCGACGGCCTCCCCGGTCACCAGGTCCGCCGACGGCAGCGGGCGGGCGAGCGTGGAGATCGGCTTGACCGCGCCCCGGACGATCAGCGGCTCACCGTTGGTCACGCCACCGGTCAGGCCACCGGCGTTGTTGGTGCGATGCACCCATCGGCCGTCCTCGTCCCGGCCCTCGATGACGTCGTGGACGGCCGAGCCGAACCGTCGGGTCTGTTCGAAGCCAAGCCCGAGCTCGACGCCCTTGACGATGTTGATGCTCATGACCGCGGCGGCCAGGGCGGCATCGAGCCGGCGGTCCCAGTGGACGTACGAGCCGAGCCCGATCGGCAGCCCGTGGACCACCACCTCGAACACGCCGCCGACCGTGTCCCCGGCGGACCGCGCCTCGTCGATCCGGGCGATCATCCGCTCCTCGGCCGACGGATCCGGGCAGCGCAGGGGCGACGCGTCGGCCTCGTCGCGACCACGCGTGCATGCGGCCGGGTCGACCGCGACACCGCCGACCTCCGCCGTGAACGACCAGGTCTCGATCCCGAGCGCCCGCAGGAACAGCCGCGCCACGCCGCCGGCGGCGACCCGGGCCGCCGTCTCGCGCGCGGACGCGCGCTCGAGCACGTTTCGGACGTCGTTGAAGCCGTACTTCAGGGCACCGGCCAGGTCGGCGTGACCCGGGCGGACCCGCGTGACCGGCGTGGCCCGCTTGTTGCCCTCGGATGCCGCCGTGAACAGGGCGTCGGCGGCGGCCGGATCGAGCGGCTCGACCGCCATCACCTGGGTCCAGTTCTCCCAGTCCCGGTTCCGGACCAACAGCAGGATCGGCGAGCCCAGGGTCAACCCGTGCCGGACGCCGCCCAGGATCTCGGCCCGATCGTGCTCGATCGCCTGGCGGGCGCCCCGCCCGTAGCCGCGCTGGCGGCGGGCGAGGTCGACCGCCAGGTCATCGGCGGTGATCGCCAGCCCGGCCGGGACGCCCTCGATAGTCACGCCCAGCGACGGTCCGTGCGATTCGCCCGCGGTCAGGAATCGGAAGGCGCCCATGGGCGGGTCGTTGCCGTCGCTCGGTCGTCAGTCGGCCGCGCCGGCCGACCCGGCGGCGGCCGCTTCGGCGGTGCCTGGGCTCGAGGCGTCACCGGCCGGCTCGCCCTCGGCCGATCGAAGCCCGCCGGCCCGGGCCTCGGCCAGGCGCTCCTGCATCAGCTCGAGCGGCGCGGGCTGACCCGTCCAGAGCGTGAACGCCGCCGCGCCCTGGTGGAGCAGCATCTGCTCGCCGTCGGCCACGGTGCAGCCAACGGCCGCGGCATCGCGGAGCAGCTTCGTGCGCGAGTAGATCAGGTCGAGCACGAGCAACTCGGGGTTGAGAGCCTCGGCCGGAATGGGGCTCTCGTCGCTGGTCAGCCCGATCGACGTCGCGTTGACCAGGATGCGCGCCTTCGCCATCTCGGCCTCGATGATCGACTCGTGCCAGGGCATCGCCCGCAGCTCCATGTGGGCTGCGCTCCGGGCGAAGTGCTTGACCAGGCTCTCGGCCCGGTGGAGGTGCCGGTTGAAGACGATGATCCGCTGGAACCCCTCGGTGATGAGGCCGTAGACGACGGCGCGGGCACCGCCGCCGGCGCCCAGCACGACCGCCTGGCGCGGCATCTTCTGCTTCCCGACCAGGCGGTCGAGGGCGACCTTGAAGCCGGGCACGTCCGTGTTGTGGCCGACCAGCCGCTTGCCCTCGCGGGTGATCGTGTTGACCGCGCCGGTGGCGTGCGCCTCCTCGGTCAGCCGATCGACCATCGGCACCACCCGCTCCTTGTGCGGGATCGTTACGTTGGCCCCCAGGAACGCGTCGTTGCGCAGCTCCGCCACGGCCTCGACCAGCTCGATCGGTGGGCGGTCCCAGAGCTCGTAGGTCGCGTCGATGCCCAGCGAATCGAACGCCGCCTGGTGCATCGCGCCGGACAGGGAGTGGGCCACTGGGTGGCCGATCAGGACGACGCGCTTGGTCATGCTCGCACCCTTTCGAGGTCGTCAAAGAAGCCGGGATAGGAGACGGCGGCCGCGCCGGGCCGGCCGATCGTGGTCTCGCCCGCGGCGACCAGGCCGGCGACCGAGAAGGTCATCGCCAGGCGGTGGTCGTTGAGGCTGTCGGTGGCGGTCCCGCGCAGGCGCGTGCCACCCTCGACGTGAAGGTCGTCGCCGTCGATCTCGATCCGCCCGCCGAGCGCGCGGAGTCCGGCGGCGATCCCACCGAGTCGGTCCGATTCCTTGTGGCGCAACTCGCCGGCGCCGCGGATGACGGTCGTCCCGTGAGCGGCCGTGGCGGCGAGGCAGAGGATCGGGATCTCGTCGATCGCGGCGGCCACATCGGCCGGGCCAAGGTTGACTGCACGCAGCTCGGAGGAGCGGACCACCAGGTCCGCCACCGGCTCGCCGACCCCGTCGTCG
>Ga0184615_10001765_pt1 | contig 11589 bp, 8 predicted proteins | sample PLM4_65_coex_FD_133134 | JGI IMG/M metagenome (GOLD analysis project Ga0184615, IMG submission 133134) | Groundwater sediment microbial communities from an aquifer in East River, Colorado, USA - PLM4_65_coex | ecosystem: Environmental > Terrestrial > Soil > Riparian zone | place: USA: East... | reverse complement strand
GGGTGGCGAAGTAAGCCGCCTGCGCGTGGGTGAGGTTCTGGAGATCGACCCTCATCTGGATGATGGGGTTCACCGCGTCCAGAGCGCTGCCGGTGTCGGCCACGGAGGGTGGCGCCGGAGCCGCGCCGCCCTCCGCGGGCCGGGGCCCGGGTTGAACGTCGCAGACCACCACGCCCTCGCGGCCGCTCCGGGTGAATCGCAGGGTCGTGGGCGCCGCGTTCGCCGCGCCCACGTAGACCACGCAGTCCCGCCCCGGCAACGCCGGATGGGTCCCGCTGGCGGCCCAGCCCTGCCGGGTGACCCACAGGAATTTCACCTGGCTCTCCCCCGACGGCCGGAACGCCAGCCGGTCGAGGTCCCCGCTGTAGGTGCCGTTCTCGGCGTAGAACCCCTGCTCCGCCGCCACCAGCACCCGGAGGCTCCTCCGGATCTGATCGAAGGCCGAGGCGGCCTCCGGCTCCGCCGTCGTCTCCCGGCGGGCGTTGGAGTCCGCTCTGCGCCTGGACTTGGGCCGCTCCACCCGGCCCGCCGCCGACTCGACCGAGGCCGCGGCGTCGAAGGCGGGCTGCCGGCGGTCGGGCAGCAGACCGTCGCAGGCCGGGAGGAGTAGCACCGAGGCGGCCAGGGTGCTAAAGCTGAGCGTACGGCGCGAGCGCATGGATGAGGTCACTCAGGGGTGAGGTCACATCGTAGCGCCGGAATCGGTCCCCCGCCAGCGGCGGCGGCTTTCGCTTTTCACGCTTCTCGGCAGGTTTGGATCCATGGACCTGGCATCTCATCTCGACGTGTCCACGGCCACGGGCACCGCGGCGGTGGACGGGGTCGCGTTCACCGCCAACGTCGCGCGGTTCGCCCGGGTACTCCGGCGCGCGGGTCTCGACGTGGAACCGGGCCAGACGTCCACCTTCCTTCGTGCGCTGGCGCTGCTCGGCTTCGACCGCCGCGGCGACGTACGCTCGGCGGGACGCGCGATCTTCGTCCGCCGCCGGGAGGACGGCCCGATCTACGACGCCGCGTTCGACCTGTTCTGGCGCCGCCACGGAGGCGGGGGCGACTTGGCGGAGCGGCTGCCCCGGATCACCCAGCGCGAGCGCGGCGCCTCGGGCGAGGTGTCGCCGGAGGACGGCGACGCGGCAAGCGACGAGAGGGTGACCACGGTTCGGCCGGGCAGTGCGACCCCGCGCGAGGTGCTCCGGACCGCCGATTTCGCGTCGCTCACTCCGGAGGAGACCCGCGACGCGCAGGCGATGATCGAGGCGCTCCGGCCGAGGCTGCCGCTGCGCCGCTCACGGCGGAGCCGGGTCGGCCGGGGCGGACACCGGCCCGCGGCCCGCAGCATGCTCCGCCACGCGCTCGCGACCGGCGGTGAGGCGCTCCGCTGGCGCTGGCTCCGCCGTACGACCCGACCGCGCCCCATCGTCCTCGTCTGCGACATCAGCGGCTCGATGGAGCGCTACAGCCGGTTCATGCTGCGATTCGCGCACGCGCTTCAACGAAGCGGCGCGCCGGTCGAGGTCTTCGTCTTCGGCACCCGGCTCACCCGGATCACCCGACAGCTCAGGGTGCGGAGCCCGGACGCGGCGCTGCGTCGGGTGGCGGACAGAGTGGTAGACTGGAGCGGAGGGACGCGGATCGGCGAGAGTCTGCGGCAGCTCAACCGCCGCTGGGTCCGGCGGACGGTACGGAGCGGCGCGGTCGTGCTGCTGATGTCGGACGGCTGGGAGCGGGGCGACCCCGCGGTGCTCGCACGGGAGATGGCGACGCTGCGCCGCTCGTGCCACCGCCTCATCTGGATCGATCCGCTCGCGGCGCGAGCGGGGTTCGAGCCGGCCACGGCCGGCCTCCAGGCGGCGCTCCCCCACGTGGACGAGTTCGTGCCCGCGGCGAGCGTGGCGTCCCTGGCGGCGCTCGCCGAGCGCCTGGGCGATCTGTAAGGAGGAGCGATGCGCGACCTGCTATCCGACTACGAGCGACTGACCGCGGCGGGCGAGCCGCTCGGCCGGGCGGTCGTGACCAGCGTCTGGGGCTCCGCCCCGAGGGCCGAAGGTGCCTCGATGCTCGCGACTCGAGACGGCACCATGGCCGGGTCGGTCTCGGGCGGGTGCGTCGAAGGCGCCACCGCCACCGAGATCGGGGCAGCGCTCGAGCGCGGGACGCCCAAGCTCGTCACCTTCGGGGTCAGCGACGAGCGGGCGTGGGAGGTGGGGCTGGCGTGTGGCGGCACGATCAAGGTGTTCGTCGAGCCCGCCATCCGTCCGGAAGTGCTGGCGGCCGCCCGCGGTCCGGGAGGCGAAGTCGTCGCGACCGTGGTCGAGGGGGCGATGCTCGGCCGGTCGGCGCGCGTGTTCGACGATGGGAGGATGGATGGCGACCTCGGCCCCGACATCCCGCGCGATGCCGTACGCGACGCCGCGCTGGCCGCCCTCCGGCGCGAGAGCAGCACGACGCTTGCGCTGGAGACGCCAGCGGGCGCGGCATCGGTGTTCCTCGAAGTGTTTCCCCGCCAGCCCAGGCTCGTGATCTTCGGCGGCGTCCACATCGCGGTGGCGCTGGTTCCGCTGGCCAGGATGCTCGGCTACCGCACGATCGTCGCCGACGGACGGCAGGCGTTCCTCACCCGGGAGCGGTTCCCCGACGCCGACGAGCTGATTCTGGCCTGGCCGGAGCAGGCGTTCGAGCGGATCGGACTGGACCGCTCGTGCTACGTCTGCGTCCTCTCGCACGACCCGAAGTTCGACGAGCCGGCGCTCAAGGCGGCGCTCCGGTCGCCGGCCCGGTACATCGGGGCGATCGGCTCGAGGAAAACCCAGGTCGCGCGCCGAGAGTGGCTCAAGTCGGACGGGTTCACCGACGAAGAGATCGCCCGGCTCCACGGGCCGATCGGGCTCGAGTTGGGCGGGCGCCAGCCGGCCGAGACGGCGCTCGCGATTCTGGCGCAGATGACGGCGGTGAGATACGGCGGGGCAGCTGGACTGCGGGACGGCGGGGCAGCGGGACGGGAGTGCGGGGCGGCGTGGTGGCAGGGGTGCGCGACGATGGTGCAGTAGTGTCATCCTGAGCGAAGCGAAGGAGGCATAGCCAAGGTCATGCCTCCTTCGCTTCGCTCAGGATGACACTTTAACACCCCGCGAACCCACCACGCATCAGCTCCGGACGGGCAGATCCAGATCCTCGCTCACGATCTCCCGCGTGACCGGCGGGCGGCCGGGCCGGGCCGCCGGCGCCTCGCTCCAGCCCGCCGTCTCCAGCAGCGCCGCCGTTCGGCGATCCACCTCGTCGGTCTCGGATCGGTCGCCCGCGACCGCCGAGGCGAGGTCGAGCCAGGAAAGCGCCTCGGCGAAGGCGAAGCGCTGGAGCGCGCCCTCGCTGGCGAGCAACGCCGAGCGGTAAGCGAGTCCCCGGTCGCCGCCCTGCTCGGCGTGGCGGGCCACGTCTCCCGCGACGCCCCGCAGATCGACGTCCGGCGTGACCAGCTCGAGCGACACGGCCAGCGCGCGGTGCACCTCCCGGCGTCGGGTGGGCGCGAGCCCGTCGCGCACCACGTGCGCGATCACCGGATGGAGGCAGCGATACACCCCGGCGCCTTCGACCAGCAGGCGGCGTTCCGCCAGGGCGTCGCACACGGCGGCGGCGTGGAGCCGCGAGATCCCGTGCACGTGGGAAATCACTTCCGGCCGGCACCCCGGCCCACCGGCCACCGCCACGGTGATGAGGACTTCGCCCAGCTCCTCGGGAAGCCGGTCCACCCGCTCGGCGATGACGTCGTGCACCGTGCCGGAGAGCGGGAACTCCTTTCCCTCCTCGAGCGCCGACGGCGCCGCCGTCCATTCCCCGCTCCCCTCGTCCGCCGCCAGCAGCCCCTGCGCGAACATCGTCTTGATCAGCTCGAAGATGTAGAAGGGATTCCCGTCCGTGATGCGATAGATGCGGCGGGCGAAGCGGCGCGCGCCGGTCGGCGTGCTCACGTGACCCATCTCCCGCACCAGCCGCCAGACCTCTTCCTCCCCAAGACCGGAGAGCGGAAGGGTCTCCGCGCCGGCCTTGGCGCGGAGCGTCCGGCAGAGCCGGGCGGCCGGCGCGTCGCGCTCCAGCTCGCCGAGCGTGGTCGTCCCCAGCCAGAGGATCGGGGCGCGGTCCAACCGCCGGGTGAGGAACTGGATCAGCTTGCAGCTGTCCTCGTCGCACCACTGGAGGTCGTCCACCGAGATCACCAGCGGCCGCTCGGCGGCGAGCGACGCGACGAGCTGGGCGATTCCCTCGTACAGTTTCCAGGCCTCGGCCGGGTCGGCGGTGAGCTCGGGCTCGGCGAGACCGGGGAATCGCTGGCGAAGCTCGGGCAGAAGCCTTGCCGCCTCGGTCAGCCATTCGGCGTCGGTCCCCGCCAGACCGGGCGCATCCAGCGCGCCGCGGAGCGCCTCCACGATCGGGGCGAACGGCACCCCGGCGGTCGCATCGTAGCCGCGCCCCCTGAGCACGGTCGCCCCGCCGGCAACGACGGTCCGGAGAAACTCGTCCACCAACCGGGACTTCCCGATCCCCGCTTCTCCCTCCACGAGCACGATCCTTCGCAGGCCCTTCGACGCGGCCTTCCACGCCTTCACCAGAGCGTTCCACTCATCCACCCGGCCGATGAGGCTGGCCTCGAGCGAGGGAGCGCGCGCGTACCATTCGTCGCTGTCCGGGTGCGGCCGCACCGGGCCGGCGTCGGCCTCGATGCGCCGGCCGAGGCCGAGCAAGGCGTTGGAGGGCTCGCATCCCGTCTCCCGAAACAGCGCCGCCCGATAGTCGGCGAGCCGGGCCAGTGCGGCCCCCCGGTCCCCCGTGAGATAGCTCGCCTCGATGGCCACTCGGGCCGCCTCCTCGGACAGGCGGTCGCACGCCAGCCACCGGTCGGCGCGCTCGACCGCCTCCCGCCAGCGCCGCTGGTCCATCGCATCCCGCGCGAGGGTGCCGAGGACGCTCACGTACCGCTGGAGCAGGCTCGACCGGGTCTCCGCGACCCAGTCGTCGAACTGGGGCGCGTGGCGGATGGAGAACCCGGCGAGGAAGCGGGGAATGTCGATGGCGACGGCGGCCTCGGGGTCCGACTCCGCCTGCCGGAGAAACTCCGCAACGTCGCAGCGCACCGGCTCGGCCAGCTGGACCAGCCGCCGGTCGCAGTGCACCAACTCGCCGAGCGAGGTGCGGAGCTGCTTGAGCGCCTGGCGCAGGGAGGCGCGCGCCTCCACCTCCGGGGACTCGCCCCAGAACAGGTCGGCGAGCGCTTCGCGGGTGTGGGGACGGGGCTCGAGAGTGAGGTAGGCGAGGAGGGCGAGCGCCTTGGCGCCGGGCTGAGGCGTGACCCGTTCCCCGTCGGGATGGGCGACGGTGGGAGATCCGATCAAGGTCAGCACGGCACCCGTCACGCGATTGTCCTGGGGAACCCAGGGTCAACCTACGTCCGATTCACGGAAGAGCAATAGCGATTCACGGGAGATTCACGGGACCACCCGACATTGGCTTCAGTTCTTTCGCCTATCCCCGTGGCCGCAACAACTTTCGGAGGGTACAATGGACAGCTCCAAGGGCCAGTTCCGCATCGAGTTGACTCCCGAGCAGAAAGCCAAAGTCCGTAACGCCACGGGCAAGGACGCCGAGGCGGTCGAGCTTTCCGTCGAAGAGCTGGAGGAGAGGATCGCCCCTCGGAAGAAGAGCTGAAGTAACCCCGTCCCTGCCTGCCCGAGCGCCGGCCCCGCGTCAGCGGGGCCGGCGTTTCGCGTGTCCGCCCGACCGCCTCCTTCGGAACCGGAAGGGCAGTAGCAATTCACACGAGATTCACGGCCCCGCCCGATTTTGGCTTCAGTCCTTTCGCCTATCCCCGTGGCCGCAACAACTATCGGAGGGTACCATGGACAGCTCCAAAGGCCAGTTCCGCATCGAGTTGACCCCCGAGCAGAGGGCCCAGGTCCGCAACGCGACCGGGAAGGATGCCGAGGCGGTCGAGCTTTCCGTCGAAGAGTTGGAGGAGAGGATCACCCCTCGGACGAGGAGCATCAGGGCGGGCACGGGTTTCTAGACCGGTCCCCCGCCGCCCGAGCGCCGGTCCCGTTTGATCCGGGGCCGGCGCTTCGCGTGTCTGGCATACCGCCTCTTTCGTAACGGCAGCACGGGAGGCATACTCTGGCATGCCCGACGTACTTAGCGTATCGCCAGCCTCACTGGAGGAGTTGCGCCTGGAAGTCGAGCGCCTCCGGCTCCTCCACTCGATCACCCTCGAGTTCAACGCCACCCTCGATTTCGACCAGCTGCTTCCCCGGGTCTTCGACCGGGTCCTGACGGCCGTGGGCGCTGCCGGGGGGTCGCTCTGGATCGCAGAGGGCGACCTGCTTTACTGCCGGCTGGCCGTTGGAGGCTCGGCCGCCCGGTTGGTGGGCGCTCAGATGCCGATCGGAACCGGATTCGTGGGCGACGTGGCGCAGAAGCAGCGGACCACCATGGTCATGGAGGCCGCGCGCGACCCGCGATACCAGGAGGCCACCGACACCACCGAGGACACCGTCTCCAGCACCGTCATGGCGACGCCGATGGTGGCCGGAGGGGTGACCGTTGGCGTCCTCCAGGTGGTGGACAAGCGGACCGGCACCGGTGTCTTCAACGCCAACGACCGGGAGCTGCTGGAGGGACTCGCGGCGGCCGCGGCCACCTCGCTGCGGAACGCGCAGCTGCACGGCGCGGAACGCCGGGCGCGCGACCTCGCCGTCCTGCTCGAGATCAGCCGCGAGATCACCGCCACCCTGGACATTGACCGGGTGCTCCAGTCGGTGGTCAACCTCGCATCGAGGGCCATCACCTTCGATCGCGGCGCGGTGGGTCTGTACGAGAAGGGCAAGTGCGACATCCGGGCCGTCGCGGGGCAGGAGAAGGTGGACCCCGACGACCCAAGGCTCCGCGACCTCATCGCGCGCGCGGAGTGGGCGGCGGGACGGGGTGAGCCCCTCTATCTCACCGACCGGGAGGATCCGGCGTCCGACGCGGAGCGGCTCTTCGTCACCGTCTTCGGGCAGGACCTGTCGACGGACCAGGTGAGAAGCGGGCTGTACCTGCCGCTGAAGGACGAGGAGGGCGTGCTCGGAGTGCTCCTCTTCGAGTCGGCGTCCCCCGAGTTCGCGGGCGAGACCCAGCGGGAGGTCGCCGCGATCCTGGCCAACCAGACCGGCGTCGCCCTGCGCAACGCACAGCTCTACCACCAGGTGCCGATGGTGGACGCCCTCGGCGCCCTGGCCGCCCGGAAGCAGGCACTGCTGGCGCTCCCCCGTCGCCGGGTCCAGGCCTTTGCCGGGGTCGCCCTTCTGCTCCTCGCCGCCCTCACCCTGATCCGCTGGCCGCTCCGGGTTCCGGGCGAGAATCCCGTGTTTCGGCCCAACGGATTCACGCCGGTCCGGGTCCTGGTGGACGGCACCGTCGAGCGGATCGGGGTGCACGAGGGGGAACCGGTACGGCGAGGTGACCTGCTGGCCGTTCTCCGAGCCACGCCGCTCGCCGCCGAGCGGCAAGCGACCGAAGCCGATGCCGCCACGGCCGACCGGCTCGCCGCGCTCGCCGCCAGCCGCGGCGATCCGGCGGAAGAGCGGCTGCACCGGATCAGAGGGGACGCGCTCCGCCGCGAGCTGGCCCTGCTGGACGAGGAGCTCGATCTGACGAACGTGAGGGCGCCGGCCGACGGCATGGTGCTCACCCCGCGCCTGGAGGAGCGGATCGGTACCTCGCTGGCCGAGGGCGACCAACTGCTCGTGGTCGGCCGCACCGACACGCTGGAGCTCGAGTTCGGAATCGATCAGCGCGACATCCTCCGGGTCCGGCCCGGCCAGGAGATTCGGCTCCGGGTCGACGCCTTGCCTTCCCGCACCTTCGGCGGGCGGGTGACCTCGATCGCCCAGTTGCCGCACGAGCAGGACGGAAGAGTGCGGTACCCGGTGCGGGCGAGCGTTCCGAACCCCGATGGCTTGCTCAAGGCCGAGATGGCGGCGCACGCACGGGTGCTCACCGACCCGGCTTCCGCCGCCGGAAGGGCGCTGCGCACACCCGTCCAGTGGGCCCGGCTGCTCTGGTGGAGACTCTGGTCGTGACACCGATCCGGTTCGCCCTCTTCCTCGCCTTCATCACCGCGGCGGTCGCCGCGGCGGGCGCCGCCTGCGGTGGTCCGGCGAAGGACGCCGCCCGTGAGCCGATCGACACCGGCGAGGCAGCTCGCCCGGCCCCGGAACCATCCTCGCTCGTCACCGCCGACACCGTGACCGTCGAGCTCCCGCTCTCACTCCCGGCACAGCTCTACGTGGAGCACGACGCGGCGATCTACGCCCGGTCTCCGGGCATCGTCGAGTCGATCCTCGTTGACCTGGGCAGCAAGGTCGGAGCCGGCCAGCTCCTGGCGCTGCTCGAGAGCGCCGACCAGGCGATCGCTCTCGCCCAGGCGACCGACCGGCACGGCAACGCGGGGTTGCAGGCGGAGCGGCAGCGTGCGCTCAGGTCGGCCGGCCTCGTCAGCCAGGCCGACTCGGAGCGGGTGGAGCTGGAGCTTCGAGAGGCGGTGCTGGCACTCAAGAAGGCTCAGCGCGATTTCGACCTCACCCGGATCGTGGCCCCGTTCGGTGGAGTGGTGACCGGACGGAGCGCCCGCATCGGCCGGCTGGTCGACCCCGGCGACTCGCTGTTCCACCTGACCGCGCTCTCGCCGGTGCTCGCCGCCGTCAGGATTCCCGAGGCCGCAGCCTTCGGGGTGAAGCTGGGCGCCGAGGCCGACGTGCTGGGCCCACGCGGCGAGAGGTCCCGAGCGAAGGTCGTACGAGCGAGCCCGGTCATCGATCCGGCGAGCGGGACCCGCGAGGTGGTACTCCAGCTCACCTCAGGCGACCGGCTGCCGCCCGGCAGCAGCGTGACGCTGCATATCGGCTCGGAGACGCGCCGGGTGATCGCCGTACCCCGCGAGGCGATCGGCGAGGGATACGCGCTGGTCTGGGATGCCGACCGGACCTCGCTCCGGCCGGTCACCGTGGGCGGCGACCTCCCCGGGGAGCGGGTCGAAGTGGTGAGCGGCCTGGCGCCGGGCGAGAAGGTGGTGCGGACCGGGCCATGAGCGAGCGCCCCCGATTCCGCGCCGACCTGGTCCTGGTCGAGCAGACCTACCGGGGCGAGCAGAGCTTCATCGTGAAGGACCCCTCGACCCGGAAATACTTCCGCTTCCGGCCGGTGGAGATCGCCGTCATGCAGTCACTCGACGGCCGACGCACCGTGGTGGAGGCAGCCGCCGCGCTGGTCGACCAGGGCCTGAAGGTGAGCGCCGCGGCGGTGGGACGCTTCGCCGAGAAGCTCAAGACGATGGGCCTGTGCGAGAGAACGGTCCGCGAGAGCTCGGTCCTGCTGATGGAGCGGCTCCGCGCGCAGCGCCGCACCCGGCTGCGCACCGGCCCGTTCAAGGGCGACATCCTCCGGCTGCGCTGGTCGGTGGGCGACCCCGATCAGTTCATGAACCGCACCCTTCCCTACCTCCGGTTCTTCTTCAGCCGCGGATTCCTGATCGCTTCCGTCGCACTCTTCACGACGTATTTCGTGATCCTCGCACTCAAATGGCCGGAGTTCGTCCGCGCCATGAGCGACGTCTACCTCCTGCGCGCCTCGCTGTGGGAGTACGCCCTTCTGTGGGTAGCGACCACCTTCATCATCGTGGTGCACGAGCTGGCGCACGGCTACACCTGCAAGCACTTCGGCGGAGAGGTGCACGAGATCGGCGTGATGATGTTCTACTTCGACCTGGCGTTCTTCTGCAACGTGAACGACGCCTGGACCTTTCCCGAGCTCAAGGCCCGCCTCTGGGTCACCGCGGCGGGATCGTGGATCGAGATGGTGGTGGCGAGCCTCGCCGCCATCGTCTGGTGGGTCGCGACACCGGGCACCTTCGCCTCCGATGCCGCGCTCGCGGTGTTTCTGGTGGGCGGTCTCGCCGCGGTGCTCGTCAATCTGAATCCGTTGATCCCCCTCGACGGCTACTACGCCATGAGCGACTGGCTGGAGGTGCCCAACCTCCGCCGCCGCGCCTTCGCCCACCTCACCTGGACGGTCAAGAGCCGGTGGCTCGGGCTGGAGCAGGCGATGGCTCCGGCCGACGAGCGGGAGCAACGGATCTTCCTCCTGTACGGTGCGCTGGCCGCCGCGTATACCGGAATGATCTTCCTCGTCGCCGGGGCGATCGCCTACAGCTGGATCTCGCGGATCTTCGGTGCGATCGGCGTCGCCCTGCTCCTGCTCGTCGTCTGGATCATGACGCGAGGGGTTCGCCGGAGCCTGCGGCGAACCGTGGCCGACGCATGGCTGGAATTGCGCGCCAAGTGGATGTCGGGGGGAAGGGTGCAGCGAGCCAAATACGGCGTCGGAGCGCTCGCGGCTGCGATCGCGCTGGCTGGGCTCGCCCCCTGGCCGATCACCGTCACCGGACCCTTCGTCGTTTCGTCCGCCACGAGCGGGGTTCTGGTCGCGCCCGATAGCGGCGTGGTGTTCGAGGTGCTGGTCCGGGAGGGCAGCAGGGTCGCCGCCGGCGCGCCCCTCGCGCTGATCCGCAACCTCGAGCTGGAGCGGGACGTGGCGGCGACGTCGCGAGCGGTGGACTCGCTCGGCGTGCGCGAGACGCAGGCGCGAGCCGAGGGCCGGGAGGGGGACGTGGCGCGCATCGCGGCTCAGGCGCGAGCCGAGGCCGCCAGGCTCGCCGGGATGAGGGATCGGGTCCGCGCGCTGGCGATTCGCGCGCCAGAGGAAGGGGTGGTGGCGTCACCCCGTCCCGACACCCTGGTCGGTCGCACGGTCTCGGTGGGCGACACGCTTCTCCGGCTGGCCGGGGGGAGCGGTGTCGAGGCGCGGATCGCGTTGGACGGAGCCGGAGCGTCCCTGGCGCGCGAGGGGCAGCGGGCTCGGTTGATCACACATGCCGACCCCGGGTTCCGGGTGGAGGCCGCCGTGGCGAGCGTCGCCGCATCGGCGTCGCCCGGCGGTGTGGTCGAATCCCGGGTTCGGCTCGCGGGAGGTGAGAGCCTGCGTCCTGGAATGACCGGGGAGGCCCGGATCACCCTCCGGCAGACCAACGCCTGGGGCGCGCTCTGGTGGGCGATCCGGCGCCGGATCCGGACCGACGTGCTGCTCTGACGCCGTTGCGGCATTGTGCCTTGCGCGCCGGGTTCCTCGGCGCGACCATTGGGGAATCCTCCACCGGGACGGGGCCATTCCGCGGGACATGCTCGCGCTGGTGCGACGCGCCTTCGAAGGCCAATACCAGGTCGAGCGCGAGATCGGAAAGGGCGGCAACGCCCGGATCTACCTCGCGCGCGACGGGCAGGGCCGCCAGGTCGCCCTGAAGATCCTGCATCCCGAGCTGCTGGTCAGCGTCGCCGCCGACCGGTTCCTCCGGGAGATCCGGCTCTGCTCCCAGCTCCAACACCCGAACATCGCCCATCTGCTCGACTCCGGCGAGCGGGACTGGATCGTCTACTACGTCATGACGTACGTGGAGGGTCCGACCCTGCGCGAGCACCTGAGCCGGGTGGGCCGCCTCCCGATCGCCGAGGC
>Ga0184615_10001764_pt1 | contig 11589 bp, 10 predicted proteins | sample PLM4_65_coex_FD_133134 | JGI IMG/M metagenome (GOLD analysis project Ga0184615, IMG submission 133134) | Groundwater sediment microbial communities from an aquifer in East River, Colorado, USA - PLM4_65_coex | ecosystem: Environmental > Terrestrial > Soil > Riparian zone | place: USA: East... | reverse complement strand
GCGTGATCAGCAGCGCGTTGATCAGCGCGGCGCCCGAGATGATCGCGGTGCCGTGCTGATCGTCGTGGAACACGGGAATGTCGAGCGACTCGATCAGCCGGCGCTCGATCTCGAAGCACTCCGGCGCACGGATGTCCTCGAGGTTGATGCCTCCGAAGGTCGGCGAGATCAGCTGGACGGTCCGCACGATCTCGTCCACGTCCTCGCTGCCGATCTCGATGTCGAACACGTCGATGTCGGCAAAGCGCTTGAACAGCACGGCCTTGCCTTCCATAACGGGTTTTCCCGCCAGCGGACCCAGGTTGCCCAGCCCGAGCACGGCGGTGCCGTTGCTGACGACGGCGACCAGGTTCGCCTTGGCCGTGTACTTGTAGACCTCGTCCGGGTCGCGCGCGATCTCACGGCACGGCTCGGCCACCCCTGGGGTGTAGGCCATCGCGAGATCCACCTGGGTCACGGTGGGCTTGGTGGGGACGATCTTGAGCTTCCCGGGTCGGCCCTCCGAGTGGTACCGAAGGGCCTGCTCTCGCGTGATCACTGGGCATCCTCGTGCGCATCGGATCCGGGCGGCGCCCGGCGGCGGAGAGCCGAGGAGTCTAACAGAACTGCGGCCGGGGCGCCCCGCGGAATTGCACGTGGTTTCAGCGGGTTACGTGGCTATCTGAGAAGCTCGCGGGCGATCACCAGGCGCTGGATCTGGTTGGTGCCCTCGTAGATCTGCATCAGCTTGGCGTCTCGCATCAACTTCTCGACCGGGTAGTCGCGCGTGTAGCCGTTGCCGCCGAACACCTGGACGGCATCGGTGGTGACGCGCATCGCGGCATCCGTGGCGAAGCACTTCGCCATCGAAGAATGTTTCGACGCGCGCAGCCCCCCGTCCACCATCCACGCGCTCTGGAGCGTGAGCAGACGCGCGGCCTCGATGTCCTTCGCCATGTCGGCGAGCATGAACTGCACGGCCTGGAAGCCGCCGATCGGGGCCCCGAACGCCTTGCGCTCGGCCGCGTACTTGGTGGCCTCGTCGAGGGCCCGCTGGGCGATGCCCGTCGCCAGCGCCGCGATCGGCGGGCGTGTGCGGTCGAGCGTCAGCATCGCGATCTTGAAGCCCTCCCCCTGGGCGCCGAGTCGCTGGGAGGCGGGGACGCGGACGCCGTCGAAGTCGAGGACGCGGGTGTCGCTCGCGCGTTGACCCATCTTGTCCTCTTTCTTCCCGCGGCTGATCCCCGGGGTGTCCGCCGGGACGATGAAGGCGCAGATCCCGTGGTGGCGGCTCTTCCGGTCGAGGGTGGCGAAGACGGTGAAGAGGTCCGCCTCGCCTCCGTTGGTGATCCAGCACTTCGTCCCGCGCAGCCGGTAGTCCGAGCCATCCTTCTCGGCGAGCAGCTGGAGACCGGCGACGTCCGAGCCGGCGTTGGGCTCCGAGAGGCAGAAGGAGACGAGCGTGAATTTTTCGGCGCAGGGCTTCAGCCATTCACGCTTCTGGTCGGGGCTCCCGGCCACCAGGATCGGCGTGAGTCCCAGATCGTTGCACATCACGGAAGTCGCGATGCCGGCGCAGCCCCAGGCGATCTCCTCGGTGACGAGGCAGCTGTCCATGGACGAAAGTCCAACCCCGCCGTGCTCGACCGGGATCACCGTGCTCGCGAGCCCGAGCTCCCAGGCCTGGCGGATCACCTCGCGCGGGAACTCTGCCGTGCGGTCGTGTTGAGCCGCGATCGGCGCAACCTGCTCGCGCGCGAAGCGCCGCGCGGTGGCCTGGAGCGCGAGCTGCGCGTCGCTGAGACCGAAGTCCATGCTGACCCCGCGGGAGTGGACGCCTCGATCAGGAGGCGGTGTAACCCAGCTCGCGGGAGAGCGCCTCGGCGGCCCCGGTCACGGCCGGCACCGCGCATCGAAGCAGGCGCTCCTCGCCGAGACGGAAGGCAGGGCCCGAGATCGAGAGGGCCGCGACCATGCGGCCGCCCGCGTCGTGCACCGGCGCAGCCGCACAGCACAGCCCCGGCTCGCACTCCTCGAGGTCGAGCGCAAAGCCGGCGCCCGCCACCATGCGCAGGTGCTCGAAGAGCTTGTCGCGGTCGACGATCGTCGACGCGGTGCAAGGGCTGAGGCCATCGGTCGACGTCAGATTACGGTCGTAAGCCTCTCGAACATTCTCGGGCGCGCTGCCGAGCAGCACCTTGCCGAGCGCGGTGCAGTGAGGCAGCAGGCGCTCACCGATACGCAGCCTCGTCAGCACCATCTGCTCTCCCAGCGCACCGTCGAGATGGACCACGTCGAAGCCCCGCAGCGTCGCGAGGTGCGCGGACTCCTTCAGCTCGTTCGCGAGGGCTTCGACGATCGGACGCGCGCGGCGTAACAACGTGCGACCGCGCAGGAACGCCTGTCCGAGCTCGAGGTTCTCGACGCCGAGCCGGTAGCGGTCGCTGGCGGTGCTCTGCTCGATATAGCCCTGCGCTTCGAGCGTCGCGAGCAGGCGGAAGACGTTGTTCTTGTGAAGCGAAAGGCGACGGGATAGCTCGGTGACTCCGAGCTCCTCCTCGTCGCGAAATGCCTCCAAGAGCCGCATGGCATTGACGACGGTCTGGATCGCGTAGTCGCCCTTCGGCTTCTTCATCGGCTTGGGTCTCCAAACCCTCAGCCCGCCAACGAAGGACCCCCGGGGCGACTCGGGGGGCGGGGGGATCCGCCGAGTCAGCCCTCTCTCCTCATCTCTCTTTTCTTGTCTCTTTTCTTCTCTCTCTTCTTCGCACTCGGCACGCCCGATGCATCGTCGGTGCGGTCACTCGAGCGGGGCCACGCACGCGACGCTTCGGATGGGACGGCGCTTTCTATCGCACTGTCGAGAGTCGTGTCAAGAATCATGCACGGCCGTGCGAACATTTCGCGGCGTAATCACGTTTGAGTGTATGACGCGAAGAGGCCGACTTCATCGAGGGAAAACGCGAATCCGAATCCGCTTCAGGCGGAGCCCGCGCCGTCCGGCGTCGCGCGGCTCTCGCCTTCGGTCGCGAGCAGCTCGAGCAGCAGCAGCCCGACGCCGGTCACGATGAAGCTGTCGGCGAAGTTGAAATCGGGCCAGGAGTAGCCGCCCCAGAGGCGAAAGTGCAGGAAGTCGACGACTTCGCCGCGCAGAACGCGGTCGATCAGGTTGCCGACGGCGCCGCCCAGGATGCATCCGAGCGCGAGCGCAGAGAGTCGGTCCCCGGGGGCGAGCTTGCGGAAGAACGATACCACGATCCCGATCGCGACCAGCGAGATCGTGATGAAGAAAGTGAGTCGGATCTCGGGAGGTCCGTCGTTGAACAGACCGAAGGCGGCGCCGGGATTGCGAACGTGCGTGAGGTAGAAAAACCCCTCGATCATCTCGATGCGATCCGCGTAGCTCAGATGCTGATCGACGAGGATCTTCGAGGCCTGATCGAGTGCCAGGCTACCCAGGAACGCGCACGATCCGACCAGCAGCTTGGGACTCATGCGGCTGCGCAACCTATCACAGGCTTCCCGCAGGGGCGAGCAACCGATGACTGGCATCGAGGCCACGCGCGCCTGGGCAGCGAACCGTTCAACGGAGCTCTTCGGCGCTGAGCTGACCGTCGTCCCAAACGGATGGTGCGAGCTCCGAAGCGCGGGCGAGCAGCTCACTCGCGCCGCGCTCGTCGCCTCGGGCGCGCAGCGCGGCGCCGCGCAATCCCGCGAGATGCGGCTCGACCCGGGGGGAGCGGAGATCCTCCGCTCCGAGCAGCAGCTCCGCCTGCTCGAGGTATTCGAGCGCCGACGGACCGTCGTCACTCTCGACCGCCTGACGGGCGAGCGCGAGGTACGCGAAGGGGTTGTTCGCATCGACCTGAAGCGCGCGTTCATAGCTTCGCCTGGCGAGTCGCGTCTGCCCTTCCGCGTCGGAAGCGAGACCCTGGAGCACGAGGCGCTGCGACGCGCGGCGCGCCGCATCCCCCTCGCCAGCGACCTCATGCAGACGCAGCGGCTCCGGCCGGGGCGCAAAGATCGACGCGCTGCCCGCACAGCCCGTGAGCAATGCGATCCCGACCAGCCATACCAGAACCGGGCGCGCGAGGATCACAGGTGCCGCCTCAGCCAGCGGAAGAACTCCCCGCTGGAATCGTCCTCGCGATCGGGGGGACGCTCCGCCACCCCGCCGCCGGGCAGCCGCGGGACGAAGCTCCCGTCTCCACAAACGCTGGTCGGCGCCGTGCCCGCGAGAAAGTACTCGCTCTGCCGCTCGGGGCAGCCGCTGAGCGCTACCGCCCGCGTCACCGGATCGATCTCGATCGCGTCGACGTTGGCCGGCTTCGGGAAGCGACCGCGGATCTGGCCTCCCGTCATGTCCTGTACGAACCGCCGCCAGATCGGGAGCGCCCCCACGCTGCTCGGGATCTTGAGGCTGCGGGGCTCGTCGAAGCCGATCCACACCACGACCACCAACTCCGGCGTGTAGCCGACCAGCCAGAGGTCCTGCTCGCGGTCGGTCGTCCCGGTCTTCGCGGCGATCGGCCCCCGCAGTCCCGTGGCGCGCAGGGCCGACGCGGTGCCGCGCTCCGCCACGCCCTCGAGCAGCGAGGTCACCAGGTAGGCGGTGCCGGCGTCCATCACGCGCTCGAAGCGCAGCTTGCGCCGATCCAAGGTGTGCCCGTCGGCATCGATCAGATCCTCGATCGATTGCAGCTCGGGGCGGATGCCTCCGCTCGCGAAGGTCGCGTAGGCGCGCGCGATCTCGATCGGCGCGACCGAGGCGACGCCCAGCGCGAGGCTCGGCACGATCGGCAGCGGCGACTGGATGCCCGTGCGCCGCGCCAGATCGGCGATGCGCCGCGAGCCCACGTCCCGCGCCAGCCGCGCCGTCGCGATGTTGAAGGAATTCTCGATCGCCTGGCGCACCGTGACCATCCCGTGCGAGCGCTTGTCGTAGTTCTCGGGCCGCCACGGCCCACTCGGCGTCGAGATCTCGAGCGGCGAATCGTCGAGCAGGTTCGCGAGCGTGATCGCGGGCATCCCCTGGAAGGGCTCCAGCGCCGCGGCGTAGGCGAATGGCTTGAAGGCGCTCCCCGTCTGACGGCGCGCCTGCGTGCAGCGATCGAACTGCGAGGTGGCGTAGTCGCGGCCCCCCACCAGGGCGAGCAGCTCGCCGGTCTGCGGGCGGAGTGCGACCAGGCAGCCCTGCAGCGCCCGGGCGGGCTGCTCGGAATGCAGACGCGGGTAGCGCTTCTCGAGGTCCGCGAGGCCTTCGCGCAGCGCGATCGCCGCCAGGCGCTGCGCCCGGCGGTCGAGCGTCGAGTAGATGCGCAGCCCGTCGGTCTCGAGCACGCTCTCGTCATAGATGTCGGAGAGCTGGCGGCGCAGCAGATCCAAAAAATACCTGGCGTCGCCCGGGTCGGGGGTCACCGCGGCGAGCCGCAGCGGCTCCGCCTGGGCCTTGGCGCGGACCTCCGCGTCGAGCCGACCCTGCTGCTCCATCATCTCGAGCACGAGATTACGCCGCCGGACCGCGCGCTCCGGTTCGCGATAGGGAGAGAGCCCGTTCGGGCTCTGGATCACCGCCGCGAGCAGGGCCGACTCGGCGACGCCGAGCTCGCGTGCGCTCTTGCCGAAGAAGACGTGCGCGGCCTCGCCGACGCCATGGATCGCGGTGGGCCCGCGCTGTCCGAGGTAGATCTCGTTCAGGTAGGCCTCCAGGATCTCGTGCTTGTCGTAACGAGCCTCGACCACGAGCGCCATCGCGGCTTCCTGGAACTTCCGCCGGAGCGTGCGCTCGGGAGTCAGGAAGAAGTTCTTGACGAGCTGCTGGGTGACGGTGCTCCCGCCCTGACGCACCGCGCCCGCGCGCAGGTTCGCGAGCAGCGCGCCCGCGATCCGGCGCAGGTCGATGCCGCGATGCTCCTCGAAGCGCTGGTCCTCGACGGCGAGGATTGCGTCCAACAGGTGCGGCGGGAGCTGCTCGAGCTTCACGAGCTCCCGCTGCTCGCGGCTCGAGCCGTAGAACGCGCCGATCGGCTCCGGCTCGAGCAGCACCGCGCCGAGCTCGCGTCCGCTCGGCAGCTCCCGGATCTCCTGGATCAGGGAGCCGTCGAGCCGCAGCACGACGTCACGCGCGGGCTCCGAGCGCGTCGGATGCTCGAACGCCTGGAGATGGATGCGGGCCCGGCTCTCGCCCCAGGCGTACTCACCCGGCTCGAGCCGCCCCGCCTGGCCGGCCTCGCGGAAGCCCAGGCGTTTGAGCGTCCCGCGCAGATCGACGAGCTGCCAGTCAAGCCCTGGGTACAGGATCGACGGCGTCGAGAAGACCCGCGACGGGACCTCGAAGCGGCGGCCCTCGAAGCGGGCGCGCACGCTGCGGTCGAGGCTCAGGAAGTAGCCCGCCGCCAGGAAGCCGCCGAAGAAGCCGACGCCCGCGATCGTGAGCGCGAGCACTCGCAGGAGGCCGCGACCGCGTCGAGCGTTGCGCGGCATGCGCAGCTTGACTCTGGGCACGGCTACACGCGCCGCACACGCGCCTCGTAGGCCTCCCGCACGATGCGCGTATCCTCGATCAGCCGCGGCAGCTCTGACATCAGCAGCGCCTGCGGCCCGTCGCAGAGCGCCTCGCCCGGCTTGGGATGGAAGTCGACCAGCACCAGGTTGGCGCCTGCGATCACCCCCTGGGCGGTGACGTGAAAGATGTCCAGCAGCCCATCGGGGGCCTGCGCCCGGCTGCCCACCGAGTGCGAGGGATCGATTCCGACGGGCAGCCGCGTGAGCCGCTTCACCACGGGCACGTGGCCGAAGTCGACCAGATTGCGGTGCGGGTCGCCGAGATTCGTCTTCATGCCGCGCAGACAGAAGCAGATCCTGCGATTGCCGGCCGAGGCGACGTACTCGCAGGCGTTGAGCGACTCCTCGAGCGTGATCCCCATGCCGCGCTTGAACAGCACCGGCAGCTCCGTCTGCTGTCCCACCGCCTTGAGCAGCTCGAAGTTCTGCGCGTTGCGGGTCCCGATCTGGAGCATCACGCCGGTGGCGTCGCCGGACTCCACGAGCGCCTTGCGGATCTCCTCGATATGGGATTCGTGGGTGATCTCCATCGAGATGATCCGGATCCCGTACTTGCCGGCAAGCTCGAAGACGTAGGGCAGGCACTCGGCCCCGTACCCCTGGAAGTCGTAAGGGCTGGTGCGCGGCTTGTAGGCCCCTGCTCGCGTGGTGACGATCCCGCACTCCTTCAGCGCGGCGAACATCGCCTCGGTGTTGTGGCGGGTGTCGACCGCGCAGAGTCCGGGGAACAGGTGGAAGCTTTCCTGGCTGATGCGGACGCCGTTGTACTCGAAGCCCACCGCCTCGAGCTCGCCCCCGTGCCGCCCGATGGCTCGGAAGCGCTCGGTGATGCGCACCACCTTCTCGACGCACGCGAACTCCTCGAAGGGCGCCGTGGGGATCACGCCGGTCGAGCCGAGCAGGTAGATCTCGGTGAGCGAGCGCGTCGCGCCCTGGATCTGATGGATCTCGGTGCGGACCTCGGGATAGCCCTCGGCGAGCCCGATCAGGCGCCGAACTTCCGGCGAATCGGGCCGGGCGTCGGCCTTGAGCACGATGATCATGCAGACTCCGGACCTGGGGGCACCAGCCGAAGCTACGGAGCGCGGCCTTGCGCGTCAATCCTCGCGCAACCGCCGCTCTTGCGAAAACCTGTTTTCTTCTAGAGATTTGCGCCCATGAGCAAGCTTTGGGGCGGCCGTTTCGAGGCCGCGACGGACGCTTCCGTGGAACGCTTCACCGCCTCCATCCATTTCGACCAGGCGCTCGCCCGCCACGACATCCGGCTCTCGCTCGCCCACGCCCGGATGCTCCAGCACCGGGGCCTGCTCAGCGCCGACGAGGAGCGGGCGATCCGACAGGGGCTCGAGGCGATCGCCCGCGAGATCGAGGCCGGAAGCTTTCCGATCGATCCCGCCCTGGAGGACATCCACATGAACGTGGAGGCGCGCCTGCGCGAGCGGATCGGGTCCGCGGCGGGCCGCCTGCACACGGGGCGCAGCCGCAACGACCAGGTCGCCACCGACCTGGCGCTCTATCTGCGGGATGCAGGCGCGGCGGCGCAGCGCGGCCTGCTCGAGCTGCGCCGGGTGCTGGCGGCTCGCGCCCGCGAGCACCTCGACACGGTGCTGCCCGGCTACACGCACCTCCAGCGCGCACAGCCGGTGCGGCTCGCGCACCACTGGCTCGCCTTCGTCGAGATGCTCGCGCGCGACGGCTCGCGCTTCCGCGACCTCGGCGGCCGGCTGCGGCTTTGCCCACTCGGGGCGGGCGCGCTCGCCGGGACCACGCTGCCGCTCGACCCGGAAGAGACGGCCCGAGCGCTGGGCTTCGACGCACCCGCTCGCAATAGCATGGACGCCGTCGCGTCCCGCGACGCGGCGCTCGAGTTCCTGGCGGCGACGGCGATCGCCATGGTGCACCTCTCGCGGCTGGCCGAGGAGCTGGTGCTGTGGTCGACCGCCGAGTTCGGGTTCGTCGAGCTCGCCGACGCCTACGCCACCGGCTCGAGCCTGATGCCCCAGAAGAAGAACCCCGACGTGCCCGAGCTGGTCCGTGGAAAATCCGGCCGCGCGATCGGAAACCTGGTGGCGCTGCTCACGGTGCTGAAGGGGCTCCCGCTGACGTACAACCGCGACCTCCAGGAAGACAAGGAACCGGTCTTCGACTCGGCCGCCACGCTGCGCGACTCGCTCGAGGTGATGGCGGGCGCCGTCGCCACGCTGCGGGTGGACGTCGCGCGCATGCGCGAGGCCGCCTCCGATCCGCTGCTGCTCGCCACCGACCTGGCCGAGGCGCTCGTGCGCGAGGGCGTCCCGTTCCGCGAGGCGCACGAAGCCGTGGGACGCATCGTCAAGCACTGCGTCACGAAAAAGCTCGATCTGCGCGTGCTCTCGCGCGAGGATCTGCGGGCCTTCCACCCTACCTTCCCGGCGGCGGCGCGGGAGCTGGTGGATCTCGAGGGCGCGCTCGAAGGGCGGGCGCTTCCCGGCGGCACGGCGCGGGCTCGCGTCGAAGCGGCGCTCGGCCGGGCCGAGGCCGAGGTGCGCGCGGAGCTCGCGGCGCTCGACACCGCGGGCGCCTCATGAGAAGACTCGCCGTCGCGGCGGCGTTCGCGCTCGCCACGCTCGCGGTGCTCGCCGTCGCCTGCGGGCGCTATGGGGCACCCAAGCGGGTCGAGCGTTCGTCCCATCCGGCGGCGGAGAGCGTCCCGCTGACGGACCCCGCGGTGGCTCGATGACGCGGCTACTCGAGTTCACCAAGATGCACGGAGCCGGCAACGACTTCATCGTGCTCGACGGCATCCGCGACCGGCTCCCCGCGCTCGAGCCGCTCGCGGCGCGCCTGTGCGACCGCCGCTTCGGGATCGGCGCGGACCAGCTGCTGGTCGTGCGTCCCTCGCGCACCGCCGATTTCCGCATGCAGATCTACAACGCCGATGGCTCGCAGGTGGAGATGTGCGCGAACGGGATTCGCGCCTGCTTCCTCTACCTGCGCGATCACGGCCACACCCGCGCCGACCAGATCCGCATCGAGACCCTCGGCGGCATCGTGACGCCGAGGGCCGCCGGGCCCGGCCGCGTCACGGTCGAGATGGGTCGACCCGTGCTCGAGCCCGAGAAGATCCCGACCACGCTCGGCGGCGGGCGGGGACCGGTCCTCGACGCGCCCCTCGATCTGGACGGCGAACGCGTGCTCGTCTCGTCCGTCTCGATGGGCAACCCCCACGCCGTGATCTTCGTCGACGATCTGGATCGCGCGCCGGTCGAGACGCTGGGTCCGCGGATCGAGCACCACCCGGCTTTTCCGAACCGGGTGAACGTCGAGTTTGCGAGCCTCGCCGGCCGGCGTCGGATCCGCCAGCGTACCTGGGAACGGGGTACCGGGGAGACGCTCGCCTGCGGGAGCGGTGCCTGCGCGGTCGCCGTGGTATCCATGCTGCGCGGTCTCGTGGAGCGCACGGTCGTCGTCGAGCTGCGCGGCGGCGAGCTCGAGATCGCCTGGCCGGGCGACGACGCGCGCGTCTCGATGACCGGACCCGCCGTGGAGGTCTTCACGGGCCGGATCCGGATCGAGGGGGAGTAGCGGTGTTCGAGGGAGTCTTCACGGCGCTGGTGACGCCCTTTCGCGACGGCGAGGTCGACGAGCCGGCGCTGCGCGAGCTGGTCGAGCTGCAGGTGGCGGCGGGTGTCGACGGCGTGGTTCCCTGCGGCTCGACGGGCGAGGCAGCGACGCTCTCGCACGCGGAGCATGGGCGGGTGGTGGAGATCGTGGTCGAGGCTGCGCGGCGCCGGATCCAGGTGCTCGCGGGAACCGGCTCGAACAACACGCGCGAGTCGATCGAGCTCACCCGCCACGCCAAACGCGTGGGCGCCGACGGGGCGCTCCTGATCTCGCCCTACTACAACAAGCCGACCCAGGAAGGCATCGTTGCGCACTACACGGCGATCGCGCGCGAGACCGGATTTCCGCTGGTCGTCTACAACATCCCCGGGCGCACCGCCTCGAACATCCTGCCCGCGACGCTCGCCCGGCTCGCCGACGTCGAGCACGTGGTCGGCGTCAAGGAGTCCTGCGGCGACATCGCGCAGATTTCCGAGGTGGTGGCCGAGTGCCCCGAATCGTTCGTGGTGCTCTCGGGCGACGACGCGCTGATCCTGCCGGTGCTGGCGGTGGGCGGGCGTGGCGCGGTCTCGACCACCTCGAACGTCGCCCCGCGCGAGGTGGTGGAGCTGGTCCGCGCCTTCCGGGGGGGCGACCCCGCGCGCGCGTTGCAGCTGCACCAGCGCCTGCTGCCGCTGTTCCGGGCGCTCTTCTGCGAGACCAACCCGATCCCGGTCAAGGCCGCGCTCGCGCTCCAGGGGCGGATCCGCGACGAGATCCGCCTGCCGCTCACGAAGCTCTCGCAGGGGGGCCGCGAGCGGCTCCAGGTGGTGCTGAAGGAGCAGGGGCTCGTCTGATGGCGGCGCCGCGCCGGGTGCTGGTGGTCGGCGCCTGCGGCCGGATGGGTGAACGCGTGCGTGCGGTGCTCGCGGGCGAGCCGTCGCTGCGGCTCGCCGCCGCGCTCGAGGCGCCGGGCCACCCGCAGCTCGGCGTGGAGCTCGGGCCGGGTGTGCACCTGCGCGACGACCTGAAAGCCTCGCTCGCGGGCTGCGACGTGGCGATCGACTTCAGCCAGGCTGCCGTCAGTCTGCGGGTGCTGCGCGCCGCCGCCGAGGCCGGGGTCGCGGTCGTGATGGGTACCACGGGGCTCTCGGGCGACGAGCGCGCCGAGCTCGCGCTCGTCGCGCGTCGCATTCCCGTCCTCTACGCCCCGAACTTCTCGGTGTCGGTGAACGTGCTCGCCTGGCTGGTGCGCGAAGCCGCCCGCCGGCTCGGGCCCGGCTACGACGCCGAGATCCTGGAGCTGCACCACGCCAACAAGCTGGATGCGCCGAGCGGCACGGCGCTGCGCCTGGCGGAGGCGATTGCGCAGGGACGCGGGCATCCGCTGGAAGGCCACCTGGTGCTCGAGCGCGCGGGCCAGATCGGCGCGCGGCCGCCGGGCGCGATCGGCGTCCAGTCGCT
>Ga0184615_10001762_pt1 | contig 11598 bp, 16 predicted proteins | sample PLM4_65_coex_FD_133134 | JGI IMG/M metagenome (GOLD analysis project Ga0184615, IMG submission 133134) | Groundwater sediment microbial communities from an aquifer in East River, Colorado, USA - PLM4_65_coex | ecosystem: Environmental > Terrestrial > Soil > Riparian zone | place: USA: East... | reverse complement strand
GCGGACCCACGACCCATCAACCTCGTGCGCCAGGTCGCCTTCCACCACGTCGATCGGGTGGTCCACTGGTACGGGGTCACGGGCACGGTAACGGCCGCCTCGGGCCCGGGGCGGGGCGCGGTGAGCGCAGCCGATCCGCGGATCGATCTCGTGCGCGGCGTGCATCGTCACAAGAACGTCGACCGGGTGACGGCCTGGGCCGAGCCGACGGGTACCATCATCGGCGCGGCGGCGCCCTCGGGCGGGGCGCCCGCCGTCGCGCAACCGTTCGTGCCGGTGGACCTCGTGCCCCAGCGCGACAACCCGCGCCCGCACGACAACAAGTATCTCGTCGTGGCCTGGAACGGCCCATCGAAGACCATCACGACATCCGATCGGGTGGGCTCGGGCGCGGCGTCGATCGCCGACCCGCGGATCGATCTCGCCACCGCGGGCGAGCGCTTCCACGAGGGCGCTGGGCCGGGGCGCTGGGGGGTGCTCGCCCCGGGGAGCATCGCGAGCACCATCACGGGCAACGCCCGCCCCTCGACGGGTCCCTTCGCCGTCGCCGGCCCGGCGCCCATTGATCTCTGCCCGCGTGTCACGCCCATGCACGACCGCGCGTACGGCGTGCTGCGCGACGACGGCGTGAGCCCGTGCATCGCTGGCGTTTCGTCGGTTGGGTGCGGCGCCTACGCGCGCGCCGTCGACCCGCCGATGCAACAGCCAGAGCCGATCGATCTGTCCTTCGGGTGCACCCCCAGGCAGGGGTCCTACGGCGTCTACGCGATGGGGCGGCCGGCCGGGGCGGTCATCGCCTCGGCCTCGATCGACTGCACCACGTGCGCGGTCGCCGCCCCGAAGCCGCCCCCGCCGTACATCATCTTGCCGTGCGAGGACGTGCGCCGGATCGTCGCCGGGGAGATTCCGATCCCGTTCGCTGTCGTCGATCCGGCGCGCCCCCACGAGCCGCTCGCGATCTGCGATAGCCTGAAGCGCGCGCCGTTCCGCTGGGAGATGGTCAAGGGGCCCAAGGGGCGCCTCAAGGCCAAGCGCGTGCCCGTCACGCTCGTCTTCATCAGCGACGACGGCTGCTGGCACCGCGCGCTGACCACGCTCGAGCTCGCGGCCCTCCAGGGCTTCCCGATGCTCGTGCGCGACAAGCCGATCCGCTTCGAGGGAGGGGCAATCCACCAGCGCGAGGCCATCGGCAACGCCGTCCCGCCGCCGGTCGCGCGCTCGATTGGCAACCAGATGCTGCTCGCGCTCATCGCGGCGTTCTGCGGCAAGGCCTACTCGTTCTCGACCGCCGTCTGGGCCGAGCAAGGCGTCATGCCCGTCGACCCTGATCAGCCATGGGGCATCGGCGACTACTCGATGGACCGCGCCGGGAAGATCGTGCGCGTGCGGCGCCCATTCCCCCGTCCGCGCCTCGTGAAACGCGTGCGTCCGCCTTCTCTTGCCCCGAGGCCTGCACTCCAATGATCGCGGCGCAGCTCGGACTCTTCGACCACCCGCCTCCCCTCGGGGCGCTTGCGCGTCAACAACCGTCGCCCCCCGGGCCGGCGCTGTTGCCGTCCATGACCTGGCGCGAGCAGCTCTATCCGCCGACCAGGCCGCAAGACGTCTTCACGCTGGACACGGCGCGGCCGTTCACCTTCCTGCTCGGCATCCATAAGGCGAAATGGCTCGAAGACGAGCGGTTGGCCGAGGTGCCCGTGCTCATCTCGCGCCGGACGCTTGCCGGTCGGCGCCGGCTGCCGCGCGCGGCGGGCCCCTACGCGCTCGACAGCGGCGGCTTCACAGAGCTCCAGATTCACGGCCGCTGGACCCTGAGCGTCGAGGACTACATCGCCGAGGTCCGCCGCATCGTCGACGCTCTCGGTCGGGACAAGTTGCTCTGGGTCGCGCCGCAAGACTGGATGTGCGAACCCATCGTGCGGCAGGGCGGCGTCGTGAAGCCTCGCCGTGGCAAGCCCATCGTGTTCACGGGCACCGGCCTGCCGGTGCTCGTGCACCTCCTGCGCACCGTCGAGAACTTCGTCGAGCTCCGCCGGCGCGCTCCTGACATCCCATGGATGCCCGTGCTTCAGGGGTGGGATCTGGACGACTACTTCGCCTGCGCCGACCTGTACGCGCACCGGGGCGTGGACCTCTTCGCCGAGCGCGTGGTGGGGGTGGGCTCGGTCTGCCGTCGTCAGAGCACCATCGAGGCGGCCCAGCTCTTCGAGGTTCTCTACTACATGGGGCTCCGGCTGCACGCCTTTGGCCTCAAGATGGACGGCATCAAGCACGCCGCCGGATCGCTCGTCAGCAGCGATTCGCTCGCCTGGTCGTTGCACGCGGTCCACCGCCCGCCCCTCGAGGGGCATGACCTTCCCGGCCCGGGCCACCCCAAGGGCCACAAGAGTTGCGCGAACTGCCTCGAGTACGCGCTCCAGTGGCGCGCGGCCTTCCTCTACGACGTGTTCACCGCTTTTCATCGGCTCCTCGTGACGGACCCATGGCCCGCCGAGGCGTGAGGCTCTCATGACCAGCAGCAACCCTTCCTCTGATCTCCTCCCGCCTGGCCGCGTGGCCGAGCTCTTCGGCGTTTGCAAGGCCACGATCATCAACTGGGTGCGGCGCGGCGAGCTCGCCTGCGAATACACCCAAGGCCACCAGCGCAGGTTCAGGCGTGCCGCTGTGCGCGCGCGCCTGGCCGAGCTCAACAAGCCCATCCCCCGGTGGCTCGAGGATCCGCCCGTCCAGCTTGTCGCGCCGGCGCCAAGCAACGACAGCCGCCCCGAGACGCGCTCCTACCCGCTGGGCGAGGAGCAGGGCACGTTCTTCTTCGCGCTCCCGGCCGCTGGACTCCGCCGCGTTGACGTCGAGCGCATTCGCTGCCACCTACTCTCGTTCGCGGTCGACTGAGGCGCCCATTGCCATGCCGACCTGAGACCACATCTTGGGCAGATGCTTCGCCTTGTCGGCAAAGATCCCCCGCCCAAGCCCAAGGGCAAACGCCACATTGATGTTCACTCGCTCACCGCCTCGGAGAGCAAGAGCTTCGCCTTGTCCTTGCGCAACCTGCGCGTGGCGTTTGGCTCCTGGCGGAAGCTCGCCGAGGCCGCCCATGTCAACATGAGCACGCTCAAACGCGCCGCAGCAGGCAGAGGCAGCGTGGGGCTTGCCTGGCAAGTGGCCAAGGCCGCCGGCCTGACGATGGAGGCCGTGCTCACCACCAAGCTAACGGCTGCGGGAAGTTGCACCATGTGCGGCAGATCGCTCGTGGCCTCTCAAAAAGCGCCATAAATTCCAGTAGCGCCGCCTGCACGCTCTGCGCCAAACCATCCTTGTATGACGCAAGGTCTTGCTCTGCCTCTTGCCGCGACCTGACCATGGTGGCCTCCTTGGCGGCAAGATACACGCGAACAGAGAAAAGTGAAGCGAATTATTCACGATCCATGCAATTGCGCGTAATAACAAGTGAATAGGGCCACGTCGCAGACATGGCTCAGCGGCGTCCGGCGTGTCGGGGGAGGAGTTGATCAACGCCGGGGCGGGCGTTCGAGGAGGGCGGGGACGTCGACGCGGAAGGCGTTCGCCAAGCGGACCAGGCTCGCGATGGTCACGTTCGCCTGGGCGTGCTCGATCTTGATGAGGTGCCGGAGGTCTAGCTTGGCGGCAAGGCGGAGCGCCTTCACGTTCGCGGCAACGCGGCGCTTGAGGGCGGAGGCGAGGGCGCTGGGGTCACGCATCGAACTTCCTCCCGACGATGCCCTGCAGCGTCTTGTTGGCCTCGATGACGCCGACCTGGAGAGCGTCGAGCGCGACGAACTTGCCGAAGGGCTTGCTTGACAACCCGAACGTGGTGATCGCGATCCGCTTGAACGAGCGGGAGAAGTCGCTCGCCGGAGAGCAGAGGTAACACTCGCCATCCGAGCCGAGCATGAGCAGAGGGACCAGCTTGGGGCGCTTCGGGCGCCGCTTGCCCTTCGGGCTTGTCGCCGTTGGTGCTCATCATGGGCGCCTCCTGTGCTCCGCTTCCAGTACGTCGAGCCCTGCCACGATGACCGCGCGCAGGACGTCGGCGCGTTTCGCGGAGCGCCACGGCGTAGTCATGGCGGGAATGAGGGCGTCCACGCGGTCGATGATGACCTGGTTCATTCGGACGCTGATGTGCTTGCCAAGGCCGTGCCGATCGGATGCCGGTTTGCCGGTCATGAGCGCCTCCTTCCCTGCTTCACGCCGCGCTCGCGACCGCGGCGCACAGGATCGGCGCCGATGACGCTCGCGAGCTCAGGAACGAGCGCGCTGTCGAGGCCGAGCTTGACGATGGCGCGGATGACGGCGGCACGGGAGACGCGGTACTTGAGGATGGCGCGGATCTCCAACGCCAGCGCGTCGAGGCGATCGATCACGGCGGAGGCGAAGCGGATCCTGATGAGGGCGGCGCGGGTCATGACGCGGCCCTCCCTGCCCCGATGCGTGAGCCGCACGCGGAGCAGCGGCCCGCCTCGGTGAGGGCGCCGCGGTGGCCGAGCACGACCTCGAGGGCGATGCCCGACGCACGAGCGATGCGCAGGGCGATGCCAGCGCAGGGCCGGCGTCCGTTCTCGCCCGTCACGCGGTAGATGGCGACCGTGGGCACGCCGATCGCGGCGGCGAGCGCGCCCGGACTCCCGTACGCGCGGACGGCATTCCTCGTGGCGGCCCTGAGGTGCCGAAGCTCCTCGTCGGTGAGGGAGAGGGCGGGCGCTTTGCGCCCCTTGGGTGGACGTGTTCCTTGGCCCCCGGACGGAGGCGGATGTACGAGACGCAGCATGTCGTGACCTCGTTTTCGCGATGGTTGCGGCAAGGCCTCCGCGGGACGACTCATCCTTCGGGGGCCGCTTCATGTCGAGGCTACGCACGGGTCGCGCGGCTGTTCACGCGAAATCGAAAACCACCCACCTGATTTTCAAAGCCACCCACTATGGCTGGATCAGGGGGTCATTCCACCCACTACCCGGCGGTGCTCCTCCCCCGGCGCGGCGGTGCTCCTCCCCCGGCGCGGCGGTGCTCCTCCCCCGGCGCGGCGGTGGGTAGTGCTGCACTTTGACCGAAAGTGCAGCACTTTGGCCCCGGAGGCCTGGAAAATCGCTAGGTTGGCGCGCGTAGTAGTGCGCCCCGCGGCGGTGTCACACCCGGGGCGCGTGGCCGCAACCATAATTCCCGAGGTCACGACATGCTGCGTCTCGTACATCCGCCCCCGCCAGGGGGCAATGGGACCCGTCCACCCGATCGCCACCGCATCCACTCCCTGACGCCCGAGGAGGGGCGCAACCTGCGCCAAACGCTGATGAACCTCCGCATGAGGTACGGCACGTGGGCGTGCCTCGGGGAGGTGATGGGCGTCTCCATCAACACCCTGGCACACGCCGCGCAGCTTCGCGGGCCCCACGGTTCCCCCGGGCTCGCGTTGCGCGCCGCTCGCGCCGCGGGCACCACCGTTGAGCACATCCTGGCCGGCAAGCTCGCCCCCGTGGGCGTCTGCCCCACGTGCGGTTCGACGGCCGTGGAGAGGAGGGCGAGGTGATCAAAGTCCGCGAGCCCGAGCACCGCGTTGTGGGTCGGGTCGGAAGGAGGCGCGCATGAAGCTCGCCCTCCCTGACATCGTGCTCGGCGCAGATGGGCACCTCTACGCGAACAGCGCCGCGCTTCCGCTCGCGCAGCGGGTCGGGCGGCGCGTGCTGCGCGTCGTCGCCCTGACGCCCGCCGAGGAGCAGGAAGTGCTCTCCCGCATCGGCGACGCGGCAGCAGAGACGCTCGCCGGGCTCGCTCAGAAGCGAGGAGGTGCCCGATGATGCCGGAGCTTCGCGCCGTCGTCCGCGCGCTCGCCTGGAACGTCACCACGCTCCGCCGCGCGCAGAAGTTCACGATCGAGAGCGCGGCGTGGCATGCCGGGATGGCGCCCCGCCACTGGTCTACGCTCGAGGCGGGCAACGGCAACCCTACCCTGAGCACGCTGGTCCGGGTCGCGGTCGCGCTCGGCACCGATCTCGCCGCGCTGTTCGCACCCATCGCCCGGAGGACGACCGATGCCTAAGAAACCCGTTACGGGAGAGGATCTCCGCGCCCGCCTCGCTTCCAACCTGTTCGCGCTGCGTCGCGCGGCGAAGCTCACGCAACAACAGGCAGCCGACGCCGCGGATCTCGACCTGAGGCACTACGTCAAGATCGAGCACGGCGAGAACAACGTCACCCTGAAGACGATCGTCAAGCTCGCGAACGCCTTCGGCGTCTCCACCGCCGCGCTCCTCGCGCCCCCGCCCCGCCACCGTCGGCCCTGACCCATCATCGGCGCCAGCTCTCAGCGGAGTAGATGCGTCGGTGTCTCCGCGAAGCTCGCCGGGATTCCCAGCCGAGGCCGCCGTTGTGGACACGAGCCTTGCTCAGCGTCCGCCGCCCGCCGGTCAGGTTGCATGTCACGCCCTCCCTACGTGCGCCTCAGCGAACGTGAGGCCGCGCCACGACCACCAGGCGAAGTCGATCCGGCCAAGATCGGGATCCACGTCAAGCTCGAGGACGAGGTCGAGCGAGAGAGCAACGCGGACGATGGAGAGGAGCATGTAGAGGGTATCGACCCGAGGGACGACGAAGTTGCGTGAAATCGACAGTAGCCGGCGGCGGCGGCCGGGTGCCGGGGCAGGGAGTGCGCGGTGGCCGAGCCCGGCCCTACTTCGGGGGCTTCGCCCGCGCCAACCGATCCAGCGCCACATCGCCATCGAGTCCTAGCACGGCGATGGCCTTCCCCGCTCCGCGGTGCTCGGACTCGATGGCCCTCTCGTAGGACAAGACCTGACGAAAGTGATCGCCGATGGTCTTTTGCTTGGGTTGCGGCAGTAGAGGCACTTGCTGGCGTTCGAGTTGCGACCACTCGACGCGATGACGGCCTGCCCCGGATGACGATGAGAGGAACTCCGCCACCACAGCGGCAGAGCGTAGAACACACCAGAGGTAGTAAGCATCCGCCTTGGCGGTCGGCTTCAACCGAAGCACCGTATACTCCGGAGAGATCGCCATGTGATCGATCCCGTCCGGGATCACGCATATGGCCTTGTTTACTGCGTTAATGTTGCTAACCACTAGGTCTCCGCTCTGCGCGCGCTTCACCCCAGCGTAAGTCACCTCCTTCCCCAGCAACCTATCACCTGCCTCGGCCCTGCCTGCGTAGGACACCTTGAGGAAGGTGTAATATTGATCAGCCTTTAGCGCGAGAGGGTCTTCGACGAGATCGACAAGGCTTCCAAGGGCGGTGGTTGTGGCGCCAGCATGGTGCCATTGGTCGGACAACTCAGAGACAGACCAAGGCCGGACATGTTTTGCGTCGAGCCGATCGGTAAGTCGATCGGCGGGGACTAGCCATGCGCCGCTCTCGCCTCGCTCGTAGGCCGCATATGCTTCCAAGACGTGACGGATTTCGTTCTGGGCTCGTTCCCTTGCTGCCGCCGCTTCGGTAGGGCGTGTCTTCGGCACTACGTCATCAAGACCGATATACCTACTCTCGTAGACAAATGCGCTCGGCTGCTCGTCTGTACTTGTCCGTTTTGTCAAAAAAAGCACCGATGTCTTGACGCGCGCCCCCGCTCTTTGGAAGGCATCGCCGTGCAAGCTGATGATGCCTCGAATGATAAACTTCTCTCTAATGAAGTCGCGAACGTACCCATTCTTCTTGCCGCCCAGGATCCCATCGTCGATCACCGTCAGCAGACGTCCACCCTGCTTCAAAAGGTGCCAGTAGCGCTCCAAGAACATCACCGACGAGCGTAACGTCGACCGATCCGCCGCCAGCTCAAACCCCTGAAGCACAAGCCGTTCGTCCTCCACGCTGCTCGAATAATCCATCGAGAACGGCGGGTTTGTCAGCACAACATCAAACTCGTTGCCCTCAAGAAAGCGATCCAGTTCAGCGACTTCCTCTTTGACTTCAGCGTCTTCGTCAGGAGCGCACCTTGGATGTTCTAACAGTGCGTCGGTCCGGTAGATCCTGCTACCACCATCGCCGTGCAGGTACATGTTGATACGAGCGATCTTCGCGAGAGGCGGATCCTTGCCGGCGTCCACGCCGACTATCGCCTCGTTCGCCACCTCGTTGAGTAGCTTGTCGCGCTCTGTCTTCGACAATGACGTGTTCTCGTAGACTTGACGCCTCATCTCGGTGAGCGCCTCGATCAAAAAACCACCTGTGCCGCAACAGGCATCGAGAACCCGCTCCACTTTTTTGCGAGTGACCTGGGGGCGAGCCATGTACACCACGAGTTTAGTGATGCTTCGAGGCGTGAAGAACTGCCCCAGATCCTGCCCGCGCATCGTGGCCGTTAGGAAAGCCTCGAACATGCGCCCGTTCAGGTCTTCGTCGATCGCAAATAGATAGTAATCTTCCAGTTGTTCGACGACGCGCCTGACGGTTCCAGGCGATAAGCCCAATGTCTCGCCTCGATCAAAGATCCGCTTGCGCTTCTTTTTGGCGATTTCGTGTTCGAGTTGTTGAACCAACTGCTGAAAAAGAATCGAATCGACCGGGTTGGGCGTGTTGGCGACTTCCGCGTCTATCCAGTCCGCCGAGAAGCGGACGGCTCCAACGGGCAGCGGATCGCCCGCCGTGATCTTCGCAAGGTGTGCCGGGTTGTCTCGAAGGCGTCTGTCTTCCCAGAGCTTGACAAAGAGGACCTTGGCGAAGCCGAGGAACGCCGCTTGCGGGCTCATCTTTTCCGCTTTCCATATGATCCTGTGGCAGCGCAGGAACGCCCGCTTTACGTCTTCAATTGGGGGGCGCGTAAGCTTGTGGCCGCCTAGTTTCGCATCGCCGTCGATCCACCCAGATCGTGCGCTCTCAGCGCCGAGTAGTTCTTTCAGTGCCTTGAACTTAGGGTTGTCGCTCACAAAGTCCGTGAATCGTAGGGAGAGGATCGGCTCCTCCTGGTCCCATTCGTACACTCGCGTGAGCAGTCCGGTCGTGATGACGTAGAATTTCGCCGGCCTGTCCTTGTACTTCTGGTTCAGGAGCAGAGCGTATCCTGCACACTGATGCGTCCAATCTTCGATTCGTTCTGTGATCGACTTGGCATCGAGGATCCATCGCGGACGCTTGCCGCAGACGAGAACGAAGTCGGGTTTGTACGACTCCTTCTTGCGACCCTTAGGAACCTTCAGCGCATCGATAGACTCTTTCGCGTGGATCTCTTGGTCGAGGTAGCCTAGGTCCGCTAGCAAGCGAATCACGAAGAACGACTCGACCGACGCTTCGTTTGAAAGGTCCGCCGAGTTGCAGTACATGTTTTTCATTGCCGCCTCGCCCAAGCTGTCAGTCGATAAGCCACACGAGTACGAGCATCTTCCTTGACGCGCTCAAAAATCTTGTCCTTTGTGTAGAGCGTCGAGCGTATGGATGACGACGGCACATCATAGCCGAGCGCCGTCGACGCGGCGGCGCGCAACTCGGTGATTGTCAGCGTACAGGCTGGCCATAGCGCCGCAACCAAGGTATCGGTGAGAGAGGCGCCGCCACGGTGCCCGCGCACAAAACTAGGTGGCTCGGTCTTGGTCTTCATCTTCCTGGCGAAAGACTAGGACCAATCGGCAAATGATGCTAGCATCTTTTTGCCTGTACGGGAAATCGAGGGAGAAACCGCGGCCCAGACCGCGGCGGATGATTCAGCGCCGGGTCGGCATACTCGGTGGGGCTGCCGTTGGGGTCAGCGATAGGTCCGGCCGATGTTCTTCCGAACCTTGCAGCCCGGGACCATGAACGGCGGGGCGAACGGGAAGCCGACGAAGGGAAGCAAGTGCCGCGGACTCGGGGAGGGGGGCACCGGCGGCGAGACCGCGCGGGGCATGTCCACCCCAGAATCATTGGCGGCAGTCAAGGAAGAAACGGCGGTAGACGATCTGCGTGGGGTTCTCATCGGCAAAGGCTCCTCGGATGTGAGAGCACCGCTAGCGCCCGATGGACGAACCCCTGGCTTCGATGTGCCGGCTATGATAGGCACACCTTTGCAAGCCGGTGACGGGGTTTGTCACCGAGCGTCGCGAAAGCGGCAGGATAGGCTCGTGGGGTAACGGCCCGCGGGCCTTTCTCCTTTTGGAGTCAGGCCGCCGAGCCTCCCGCCTCCGCGGCGGCAGGTTGAGACGCTGTTGGCGTCCCATGCCAAGTTGGCACGATTCCACGCGTACCGCAGGTCTAGAGAAAGCGCAAGACCAACCTACGCCTTATCGCACGTACGGCTTGCTCGGGATCGACACGCTCCACTATTTCCCTCCGTCCGGCCGCTGGGGTCCGTCGAGGTCGAACAGCCACAGTTGACCAGAGGCCGGGACGCTCGCCTTCGGCGTCGGCCTCCATGAGAGCAGGTCGAGTTGCTCCGGGCCTGCTCCCTCCGCGCTCGACGTGGCGGGCATCTCCACGGGAGCCGCCACGGGCGCAGGCAGCTCCGCTGGCGCGACCATAGGCCCGGCGGGCGCCGCCGGGCTCGGATCAGGGGACGGAGCGGAAGGGGCGCCCCCCTTGCCGCCCGAGATGAGGCGGAGCCACCCGCGCCCGTTCGGCAACTCCCGGGCAGGAACCTCAGGCGTTCGGTAGGCCAGCGGCTTCGGCTGGGGTTTCGGCGCCGGCGCCTCCGCCAACACCGTCTCCATGAACTCCCCCAGCGTCCAGACGTGGTCTGTGATCCCGGCCTGCATCGCGGGCGTCACGCGAAGGGTGCGGATCACCCAGCAGAAGTTGCCGTATGTGTACCTGAGCGCAGCGGCGGCGCGGTGATGCTCGATGCGCTTGGAGAAGGCGAGGCAAAGGCGCCGCATGCGCCCGTTGCTGTGGCGCGTGGTGAGGTTGCTTCGCTCGACGTGTGAGGTGGTCGCTCGGTCGAGGTCGGGCGCGCCGTAGACGGCCCGCTTGGTGATGAAGGGCTCGCGCGCGGGCTCGTAGCGGTGGTCCGGGCTGCGCTCCCCCAGCACGGTGAAGTTCTTGATCGTCTGCGCGTAGTCGACGCCCACCCCGAAGGCCTTGCCGAGCGGGCTGTCGTAGAGCGCTAGGCCGTCGCTCGTGACCTGCGGCATCACCACCAAGCGCGCGCGCAGGTCAGCAACGAAGGCGTCCGCCGTGGCCTGGTCGCGCTTGCCGACGATGAAGGAGATGGTGAGGCGGCTCGTCCTATCGAGCGCAACCCACGTCCACACGTCGCCGACGTCGGGGCCGTCCTTGGGCGTCACGCGCGCCTCCTTCTTGAGGATGAAGCTCCACTGCTCGTCGAGTTCGATCAACGAGCACGCGAGGTCCAGGACGAGCCGGTCGTGTAGCCGCTGGCATCCTTCGCCGATGGTCAGCGCGAAGTTGCTGATCGTCCGCTGGTTCGCGTCTGTCATCCGCTCGATGCCGCGGATGCTATTGCCGTCCACCAGGGCGGCGAGAACCTTTAGGCGCTTCTCCGTCGAGAGCACGTGCGACACCGAGACACTTGCCTTCCTCCGAAGGTCGGGCATGCTCCCGGGTGCTGACGCCAGGGCGGGTCCAACCGCTCGGTCTGCGCGCCCCGTGTGAGTCACTCGCTCACCCGGGGCGTTTTTGCTGGGTTTTTGGGCCTAAGGACGACCTCCCCG
>Ga0184615_10001761_pt1 | contig 11603 bp, 23 predicted proteins | sample PLM4_65_coex_FD_133134 | JGI IMG/M metagenome (GOLD analysis project Ga0184615, IMG submission 133134) | Groundwater sediment microbial communities from an aquifer in East River, Colorado, USA - PLM4_65_coex | ecosystem: Environmental > Terrestrial > Soil > Riparian zone | place: USA: East... | reverse complement strand
TGACGGAGCCGGCGGGGTCCACCGACAGCAGCACCACCTTGTGCTCACCCAGCGGGTAGTCGCCCGTGTTGTTCGCCATGACAATGTCGTCGTACCGGAACGTGCCGGTGAGGCTACCGAACGGCGCACCCCACTGGTAAGACGCGACAGTCGATGCTGCGACCGCCCACGTGAACTGGGTTTGCGGCACCCCGTTGACCTGCCAGTCGATCGTGTGCGGGTTCGCGGCAACGTTGATGCGGAAGTCGACACGATGCCACGTGCTGACCGCGAGGGTGTCCGACGAGTACGCGCCCGTTGATGTGCCCGCGTTCCACAGGTGGATCTGGTCAAGGGACGGGTCGTACTCGAAACCGAGGTCAGTCGCGGTCGCGGCGGTACCGAAGTACGCGAACACCGTAGTAGCCGACGGGTCGGTGGAGATGTAGAAGTAGAACGATCCGACGAGCACCGTCAGCCCGGCACCGAGTGTGTTCGTGTCGAGGGTGACGTTGTTCGTGGCGGTCAGCGCGCACTGTAGGCAGTAGGTGCCGTTGCGGGGTGTGGTCGCGTCGATAGCGACGGTGCCGGCGAGGGTATCAAAGATCTTGTTGCCGGCGTTACCGGTCGCGATACCGCCCACTGTGCCGAACCCGAAACCGGTCGTGAACACGACAGCCATAGCTCACCTTCCCCCGGCGCAGCCCATTGACTGATTTCACTCAATCCATTCAAAATTCACATCGCAGATTTGGGATGTGCCCGTGGCGCACACAATCGCTATCCCGTTACCGGTGCCAGCCGGGATGATCAGGCCAGTGTCTCCGAACGTCCAGATGACACCCGAACCGGCAGCCGCACCCAACGTCGCCTGACGGATAGCGCCAGCGGTCAGCGTCGGTCCGGTGCTGCTATGCAGATCAAAGACGGTGGCTACCGGGGATTGCGCGTCGTCGTTGAGAGAAAACTCGGCCTGCCCGGTGCCCTGCGTGCCGGCCGTGGTCAGCCGACGGACCGCGATGGCTACAGCCGTAGCGGTCGTGTTGAAGATGCCGATCTCCATGATCCGGGGTCGCACCCCTGCGGTCGCGTACAGGCTGGCCATCGGCAGCAGGGTCGTGCCTGCCCCCGACGGACGGAACGCGCATGCCACTCTCATAAGTCACTCACGCCGCAATCGGGGTGAAGGAAATCGTATGCGCGGTCAGCGTAAGGGTGTCCCCGTTGGACACGACCTTGCCGGCGGTGAGCGCCACCGAGTACAGGAAGTTACCGGCGGTCAGGTTGTCCCAGATGCTGATGTGGGAGATCGTCTCCGTGCCCGCAGCCCACGCGGCCCACACCGGCAACGTCGTCGTGATGGCCTTCGATCCTGCGGACGCGACAGCCCAGGCGATGATCACCCTGGTCGTGTTCGCGGACACGCTGCCCGCGCCGGCCGCGCCGGGGTCGCCGGTGTGCAGCTTCACGTACGTGTTCGCGGGGGCGGTGAACGCGGACGCGCCCAGCATGTCAAGCCACTTATTCGCAAGCGTTGTTGCCGCTAATCCGACCGTCACCTTGATCACTCCTAAGTGTCTAAGTAAATGGTATGATGTGAGTTATGGAACCAGCATGCCTAGTATGCGGCAACCCCTTGCCGCCGCGCACACATCACCAAGCCCGGATGCTGACCTGTGGCGAAGAGTGTCGCCGCATCCGCCGCAGCCAGATGCGAAGTCCCAACGCCCGGGGTACCGCGTGTTCCGAGTGCGGAGGTCCGCTCCCGATGGCTGTGGAAAAGGGACGACCGTATCGGACGTGCGGGCCAGAATGTTTTAAGATCCGCAACACGCGGTTGAACAGGGAGAAGCGACACGCGAAACGCCCCCGGGCGTTCTGCATCGACTGCGGGGTGGAAACCGAGCACGAGACTCGCAGGGTGCAACGTTGTCCTTCGTGCGCCGCGCGGCGTCGTCATCACCTCGCGAAGGAGCGAGCGGCCCGACACCGAGCCGACGGGCTCAAGCGAAACCCCGGGAATCCGGCCCCACGCCCGAGTAGGACGAGGCGGGACAACCACCTGCGATCCTTGTACGGCATCACTCTTGCTGAATATGAAGCGGTGGCCACGGCTCAGAGCGGGCTGTGCGCATGTTGCGGCAACCCGCCCGCCGGGCGCGGCAAAACCAACGAGCTGGTAGTCGACCATTGCCACGAGCGTGGTCACGTGCGTGGCCTGTTGTGCGGGAACTGCAACACGGCGCTTGGGCTCATGGGCGACGATCCGGAGATTGCGGAGCGCGCCGCAGCGTATCTCCGCCGGACCGGGTGAAGCCATGATGCCCCTACCCTTCGTTTATGATCTCTAAAATCGTCTCGGCGACACCGCTCACCGAGTCGAACGGGTAGACGCCTTCGTTGGCGATTGCCGCCTGGCACAGCTGACGAATACGGGTCAGCTGACCCGGGATGACCTCAGCCTCAGCGGTCATGACCAGTTCGTACTTCACCTCGTCGGACATGGGTCTGCCTCTCTCCTAGCGCGAATGCTACGGGATCGTCGGCTGCGTGTCGCGCAGCCGCACAGCCGGGCGTTCCTCTACCGGACGCCCGTCGCAGTGTGGGTTGAACGCGGCCACGCCGATACGCATGGCTTTGGCCCGATACATGGCGGCGTCGGCGCATGCGAGCATCAACTTCAGCTCGGCGTTCAGCGCCCGGTGCAGGCCGGCGGACATCGAGACGGAGATCTCGTCACCGCTAGCCAGTCGTATCGGTTCCGCGACCTGCTCGGCGAGGTGGCGCATCAGGGCGACAGCCCGCACCAGCGAGTGGGGCAGGATGATAGCGAACTCGTCCCCGCCGAGCCGTACGACCCGGCCGCCGGACAGTCGTAGCCGCACGGCTACCTCGATCAGCACCTGGTCACCGGCGGCGTGCCCGTATCGGTCGTTCACCGGTTTGAACCGGTCCAGGTCCAGCACGACGACGGTTGGCCCGCAGGCGCACAACGTCGGCCACTCGGCGATCAGCCCGGCCCGGTTCGCTACCCCGGTCAGCGGGTCGGTGAACGCCACCTTCGCCCGCGCTACCAGGATTGCCATGTCTGATTCCAACCGGGCGTACGGCTCGTGATGCAATAGGTACTTCTCTATCCGTGCGATGACCTCCATCGGAACCCCTCCACCGAATCGGGTCGTGCCGTCAGGTCGTGGGGAACATGTCCCGCACGCGCTGTTGGTCCTGCTTCGCGATACTGGCCAGCTCAACATCTAAGGTGATGAGTATTTCGCGGCCTTCGTCGATGACCTGGTATGCCTTGAGGGTGGCGTCGCCCAGCACGAATCCCCCGGCCCGCACTTGTACGGTCTGATCGATGCTGCCCTGTAGGCAGTCGTGCTCGAAACGGTGGCCCGCTGTAGCCATCTTATTGATCGTGATCATCACAGTGATGGTCCATTCACTATCGGGCGCAACACGCCGTGCCGCGACATTACCGGTCCCCACAAAGAGCTGCCCTCGGTCCGGCTGCGGGTACAACACTCGATCGAGGCGCAGCCCCTGCACTCACACAAGCCCTGAAACGTGCACATGCCCTCACAGTCGGGCGCGTCGCACCGTGAGTACCAGCGACCCTGCTGACAGCCCTCGCCGAGCTGTGGGTCACCGCACGTGTCCAGATCGGAAAAGATCACTGCGGTGCCCCGTACGCGGTCTCCCAGCGACGCTGGCAGTCCTCGGAACGGAACCACGCCGACACGGACTCGTCCGGGACTGGGCGACGGCAACCACAGATGCACACATTGTCGAGGGTATCGCTGATCATCGCCACCGGGTCTTCGTAGCCGGGCGGGTTGTAGACCTCCCGGCCCAGATCATCACGGGTCGCGGCAGCCTCGAACGCGGCTGCGACTGCGACGATCGCCGACCACACCTCGTTGACGACGGCGACGATCAGGGCGAACGCGGCTTGGAACTCTGTCCGTAGCTGCTCCCACGCATCAGGTTCGACCTGGCCGGTGACCACCACCGTCCCCCCGTTGTACGCGGGCCAGACGTCGTGGTGGTCACCGTCGTCGCTGTAGCTACGCCCGTAGCCACACCCGTCGTCGGTGGTGTAGCCGAGATGTACCCAGCCGCCCGAGCCGTCCACATCAGACTCTGGTTCGGCGGCGTCGTACAGGTAGACGCCATCCACCAACGGGACGGTACCGTCGGTCATTCTGCAGTGGTGGTAGTGCGGATCGTTCGCCTGGTAGCTCACCGGTCCGCCTCCCCCGGCGTGTGCGTCGGATGCGTACCCAGGTAGCGCACCCTCGCGGTCCTCGGCGAGATCCGGTCGGCGTACGCGCGCATCCACGCGGCGACCTGATCCGGGGTGCCCCAACAGCCCTCCGACGGTCCCAGGTCGTCGTCGTCGTCGCCCTGCGACTTCGGCCATACGGACACGGTCAGGTCCCGGGGTGGTGGCGGTGACCCGAACGGGTCCGGAAACGGGTCCAGCGGGTTGCTCATGATCGCTTCCCCTTCGATGCGGTTTTGGTGGTGCGCGCGCAGCAGTAGCGCGGCAGAAAGTCGACGTCGACACGTCCCCGGCACGGGCACACGGCCCCACACGAACGCGTCCGGGAGCATCGACACGGGTACATGTCGCCGGTGCGGGTCTTCGTGACCAGCCACACGGCGACCGGTGCCGGCGGCGGCGGCGGTACGGCGTCTTTGAGCCTGGCCCTGGTCATCGCCCCTCCCGACAGTTGTAGTGAACAATGCCGATGGGACTCGTCGACCGCCAGCGCCACTTCTGCCAGGTGAACACCGTCGCGCCGCAGGTCTTGCAAATGCTCTTGTGCGTGTCGGTGCCGACCGGTGCGCTCAGCGCCTGGCCCGTCCGGGGTCGGCGCGCGGGGGTCTTGTCATTGAAGTTCATGATCCGGCCTCCCCGGTCGGCTCACTGCGAGTCACCGGTACCGGGTCGCAACAGGCGCACGCCGGCCCCTGAGTGAGCCCCTGCTCGGCCAGGAACCGGTTGCTGTGCCAGACCTCGCAGCACTCGGTTTCGGGCTTGTCGTGCGCGCTCACGGCTCGGGCACCATCTTGGCGAGACGGCCCAGGGCGGTCGGGTCGTAGTGCGGGTTCGGTTCGGCCCGTTCCGCCCGCTCCGACCGCTCGCGGTCTTCGCGGACCCTGCGCCAGTAGCCGTGACCGAAGGTCATAACGTCCGGGTCCGACGCGGGCAGCCGGTCGCGTATCTCGGCGATCAGCGCCTGAACTTCCGGCGACCGGTCGCGGAGCGGCCCGCGTTCGATGGCTTCGTCGGCGATCCGGGCCAGCTCGCGTTCATGGTCCCGTTCGGCGCGCATCCGTTCGCGTTGGATGGCCCTGGCCCCGGCGACGATGTGTGCCGGCATCAGGTACTCGGTGCTCTCTCGATAGTGGACGGTCGCGGCCCTGACACAGTCGTCGAGCGGCAGGTCGTGCAACACCTCCTGCCAAACGATCACCGTCGGGTCGTCGATGATCCGCTTGTCGATCTGCTGGAGCACCGTCAGCAGCCGGTTCGTTTCTTCGATGTTCATCCGAGTGATCCAATCCCTTCAATGGCTGCCTGGTCGAGTCGGGCTTGCATCGCGGCCATGCGCACGGCCCGGTCAGCGGCTTCGATGTTACGCGGACTCAGCATCATCCCATCACGTTCGGTCAATGTCGTCGCGGGTTGGCGTGGCTTCGGCGGCGGTAGCCCGTCCAGCTCGACACGCAGCGAGTCGACGGTGACGGGTCGCTTGTCGGCGGCCATCCGCAACAGCCCGTCCCGGATCGCATCATCGGTCCATCGGCCGACCTTGATGGCTTTGATCACGATGGCGTTGATCGCTGGCCACTTGGTCATGGGCTCGACTTCGTAATACGCGTCAGTGATGAGCTTCGATCGTTGATTTGTCGTCGCGCCGTCAGGCAGCGCCGTAGGCGCTGTTGGTTTTGATCTTAAGGTTGTGTAAGAACTAAGAACTACAACCCCCTCCTCAGCGGCATGCCTATCCGGTTGGCTATCGGATACCGTATCTTCCTGCGAAGATAGCTCAGCGTCACTTTCGATGTGATATTGACCGGGTTGAGTTGACGATAGGCTATCGGGTAGCCAATCCGGTAGGTCCAGCCTCTGCAACTCGCGCGCCAAACACCGACGGATCACGTCCGACTCGACATCCAAAGCGGCCTTGTGGATCACCGGTCGGCGCTTCGGATTGGTGTACCCACCGTCCCACCGGGTGAACGATCGGACCAACAACTCTTCGGTATCGAGATCGAAGATGATGAACCTGCGTGAGGCCAGATCATCGATAGCCGCCATTACGCTGTCGGGTGTCGAATCCTCAGTCGCATTCGACCAGCGCCTCACACGCAGAGACAGCAACCCGACCGCGCTGATATCCGGCTGGGATGCCAGCATGAGATACATGAGCTGCGATCTGCCAGACAGCGCCCGGAACTCGTCGTTCTGCCAGATCGCAGTCAAGATACGCGCATAGTTCCGGGCCACCGTCAGCCTTCCTTCCGGCCGGCAGCCTCTGCCGCGAGCGCCCTGTTACGGTCCGCCAGCCAGTTCTTAGGCATGTCGCTGTGAGCAGTCGATTTGCGCATCACCCGGCCGTTAGGCGCGACCACCATCCCGCTGCACACGTTGCAGCTAGCCTCAAACCAGAGGATTCCACCCTCAGGGTTCCCGTCCCTACGTGCCGGACGGGCCATCAGCTTCCCGGCACACTCGTTGTGACGGCAGGTCCCGACAGGCCACAGCCGGTCGGCGGCGTCGTTCCACGACGACTCGATGATGCGGTCGTTGTGGCCGATGAACTGTTTGGCTATGCCGGTACCGCGTTCCCTCTCCTCGCTCACGATTCCCCCCTGGCCTTCGCGGCGGCCCGCTTCGCCATGTTGGCGACGTCGGCGACCAGCTTCACCGCACTGTCTATAGCGTCGTCGTCACCGGGCATGACCCAACGCGGCAACGGACTGCCGTCGTCGGTCCGGCCGGTGAAGACCAGCGCCGGAACGTACACGCCGTTGATGTCTATGAGCGCGGCGGCAACGACGAGTTGACGCATGAGCGTGTCCCCTGGCCCGCCGAGCTTCATCCCGTCCCGAACCGGTTCGGGGAACTCAACCGTCGGCATGTTGAACTGCATGCCCTGCTCGACGAGCGCGTCAAGCACTCGTCGAGCAGGGTCACACATCGCCGACCGGCTATGAACCCGCAGACAGAACTTGCAGCCGGCCTTGACCATCAGACGGCCCTACCCGCCCGACGTGACGTCTCCATACCCGGCGTCTGCCGGCGGCGTGTACCACGTGCCGACTTCGCGCCCGTGCACGACGCGAAGTGCGACATGTACAACTCGGTGTGCTGTGCGCGCTTCAACGGTGGGATCACCTCGGCGAGCAGCGCCCCGTGTTCCCGCGTCAACTCGATGTTGCCTTTCAGGACGGGTTGCGGATCGACGAGGGTGCGCCGGCCGGTCGTCGCGAACGTCGCCCACACCGCCTTAGCCGGGCAGTACCGGCATTGAACCAGTTGCGCCCCTTGTGTGACGTTCATCGGATGGTCCTCTCGCGGATGAGTGATTGCACAGTCGCGTTGACGGCACCCGACCGGCGGCAGCCGCCCAGGCACACGAACGTGATAGCCGGGGTGACGTCCCAACGCGGGTTACCGTCCAGGTCTTGCAGGTAGGCCCCGCATTCCTGGCAGGTGGGCAGGTTCCACCAGAGCAGGTGCTTGGCCACCTGCGGCTTGTCCAGGTGGGTTCCCGCCCCGTCGCGGGGAAGAGACCCCGCACCGGAGCAGGGGTGCAGCATGAACATGTGCGACTTGACCCGTCCAGCCAGGTTCAAATCGACTTCATCCCAGCAGATCGGGCATCGGCCCATGGGTGGGTCCACCTGCTGAATCCCCTCCGGAACTCCGTAGCGTGCCGGTGCCGGCCGAAGATGCGGACGGTGCCGCTCGTATTCGACTTCTTCGACTTCGGTCTGGTCGCGGTTGTCGGTTCTCATGACTTCTTTTTGCCTCCCTTAGGTGCGTCTTCCTTGGCCCAACCCTCAGCGTCGAACGCGTCGCCTTCGCCGCCCTGGTCGTAGGGCAGCTCTGCGGGCTTCTCGCCGCCGGTACGCGCGTTGTAGAGCCGCTCCAGCAGTTCCCGCACCACCTTCGCGTCGGCGTCGTCGAGCACCACCTCGATAGAATCCAGCTTGACCGTGGGTGTTTTCACGCCGTCCTCGGCTGTGAACTGATACCCGTGACTGCGAACCTCGGCAACGACCAGGTAGGTCTTACGCTGCTTGGTCTCGTCGAGCAGGTCATCGACGACCGCAGTCAAGCCATTGAAAGGGCGGGCGTCCTTTTTGAAGGTGCCGCTAAGATTTACGTTGGTCACTGTGTGTTCCTTTCGGGTCGTGCCGGGCGTTCTCCCGGCAGCGGGAAATTGAGGGTGGCGAACTCGCCGTGGTACTCACGGGCTGCGGCATCGTAAGCACGGGCCGCTTCCTCGGCACTATCGAAGTAGCCGAGGTGCTTCAGCCGGCCGGCGACACCAACCTGTACCTGCCATCGGCACTTGTCCTTACGCCAGGTCACGCCCTTGAACCCAGACGTGTTACGGCGGGATAGCCGTTGGTTGGCCATATTCTGCGCGTTCGTGGCCTCGCGGAGGTTGGCCCGTCGGTTATCCAGGCCATCACCGTTCATATGGTCTACACGTGGCCAGCCGGCAAGGACCGTATGCATGGTTGCCGTGGTCCTAGGCGTCGCATCTGACCGGCGGATGTGCCGCAGTGCGTATACGTTCTGCTCCTTCCTAGCAGCGCGCCAAGTCGTCTGCCGTACTACTTCGTAGTCGTCAATATCTATGAGCGCGACATAGCCCTGTGTCAGCGGGATCTCGACGTGGGCTTTCACTGTGTCTCCTTCGGGTACGCCGCACTGAACCGCGCGGCAGGTACGGGTGCGCTCGACCCTACGCCCGAACCCGGCACCGGGGAACTATCGCCTGACGACCCGTAGCCAGGCGACACGTTCGGCGACCGAGCTATACCGGCCGCCGATTCATCCGAAGGGACATGCGGGTCGGCCGAAAGCATGAGGCGCGGCCAGGCGATCGGTATCAGCGCCCGCCGTTTCGTGTCGTCGACCTCAACCAACGGGTAGCCGTACCAGTCGGCTGTCATCGCGAGCAGGATCAACGCGTCAGCGTCGTCCGTCGTCCTGATCCGTGCGGCACCGCCGACGAACCTGCCGTAGACGTAGCGGGCTGCGGTCAGCACGTCAGCCTTCGGCGCGTTACCCCGTCCGGTCGCGTACATGGCCCGGTACTGCTGGTTGATGATCACCCACCGGGTCTTCGCCTCCCAGATCTCGTGTTCGACGACACCGTGGAGTTTGGCGAGCTTGATAGCGGTGCGCGGGTTCTTGCCGGTGAATATGTCCTCGATGGCGACCAGATGCGGGCGGACTGTCAACAGTCGGTTGACCCTAAACCTGACGGCTTCGATGGACTCTTGTAGGCCACCGTCCGGTGCCGGGATCGTCTCGCAAGCGACCCATGGCGCACCCGGCCGGCGGTCCAGCCCGATGTGGGGTACCCCGGCCGGTGTGGTCGTCCATGCGTAGCCAGGCGACGCAAGCGACAGATCCAGTGCGAGCAGGCGCAGCGGCGGCCTCACTGCTCCGTCTCCTGTTCGTCTCGCTTGCCGTTGGCGTACGCGATGACGCGTTCGATGCCGTGCATGACGGTCGCGGGGTCGTGCCCGTCGGTGGCGATCTTCGCGGCGGTGTTGTAGCCGAACATCCATGCTTCAGCCAGCAGGGGACGAAGTATCGGCTTCCACGGATCGGGTAGTACGAATCCGTCGTCGTCGACACGATCGAGGATCGCCTCAATGTCAGGGTTCGTGTTCACTGCTTCGCCTCCCGTTCGGCGATGGCCATGCGCACGACAGCGTGACCGTAGACGGAACACGCGGCGGACAGGCGCTCGCAGTCGCTGCGGTAGTTCTGCGTGTGGAGGTGCTCGGCGAGCTGCTCGCCGATCGTCTCGGCGACCAGGGCGGGCGGCATGTCGTCGTCGAGCGCTTCGGCGACCACGGGGACCATCCCGTCGAGTAGCGGCTTCAGCTGCTCAGCACGTGCGTCGTAGATGCGCGTATCGAATGCCATCAGTGTTCACATCCTGTCCGCTCGGGAAGTTCGCAGCCTTCGATCAGCGCGAAGGTCAGTAGCCTGACCACATGCCGGAGTTCCATGATCGCCTCGCCCGGGTCTCTGATCTCCAAGACGTGGTCGCAGGTTTCGGTGTAGAACCGCGACACCACACACAGCTCGTCGTGCCCGTCGGTGGACAGTTTCAAGATCTGTTCGCGGAGCCCGGTCAGCTCCCCCTTCGATTCGGCTTTCAGCACTTCGTATTCGGCTGCCTGCAACGGCGGCCGTCCCTTGTTGGCCATCAGCTTGCTGTCTCCTCCGGTGTTGTCGGTGCGGTGTCGTCGGGCAGGTACGCGAACAGGAACCCTGCCGGGTTTTCGTTCGTCGCGGCTTCGTCGAGGATCGTGATGACCTGCTGTGCCTGGTTGCGGGTCAGTTCGTTGACGGAACCGAGGTCGCGGTGGACGATGCCGGCGGTGATGTCGAGCCGCTGGGTTCGGTTGGTGATACCGAACTCGTCGAACCGGGCGACGATCTTTCCGCGCTGACCGGGGAGGATCGGCACGTCCGGCCCGCCCGGGTCGCCCCCGCCAGTCTGCCGCTGTGCCACGTTCTGGCCTTGCCCGGTTGGAGTGGATACAGGTGCTCGTGATCTTGCGTTAGCGGCCCGCTGAGCGGTCCGGCTGCTCGCCGACCCGTCGTCGTCCTCATCCTCCGCCCCGACGCCGGTCACCGCGTTCAGCACATACCGACGTGAGTACGAAATCGCGCTACCCATCCGCTGCGAGTTGTCGTTCATCGGCAGCGGGTATTGGCCCGTCTCCGACTGACCGGACGGAACATGGGTCAGCCGGTAGTCGAGCACGAACGCGCCGTCGGCCAGCCGCGTCGGTTTCCCGACGAAGATCACACCGAGCGCGTTGAGCTTGGACAGAACCTTCTTGTTGACCTGGACCATGTCGGCGTACTTCGTCGGCGTGTTGCCGGCCTGGCCTTTCTTGTCCTTGACCAGTACCGGCGGGTCGGTTTGGAACACCAGCAGCGCTTCGTCGAGCGTCTGCGGGTTCGCCCGGATCTGTTCCATCGTCCGGGGTGGCGTCGGCCCGGTCATTCGTCATCCCCTTCGTTGGCGATGGCTGTGCATTCGCCTGCCATACCGATCAACATCTCCCGCAGCATCCGACGCAGGAACTGGCCCGGGTCCATATCCGGGTCGGTCCGTGTGACCCGTGTTACCGCGTCGTCCCCGGCGAGGAACACACGCGCCCACTGCACCGGTGTCATCGCGGCGGCCCCTTCCATCAGCTCCAGCTCGACCGTCGGTGCCGGCGGGTCGTCCGGCGTCGCGGTGGACGTTGCGATCAGGTATGTGCGGCACGGGTACCGGTTACCGCACTCCTGGCACACCTCAACACGCGAGAACATCGGCGTGTGAAGGTTGGCGATA
>Ga0184615_10001758_pt1 | contig 11625 bp, 12 predicted proteins | sample PLM4_65_coex_FD_133134 | JGI IMG/M metagenome (GOLD analysis project Ga0184615, IMG submission 133134) | Groundwater sediment microbial communities from an aquifer in East River, Colorado, USA - PLM4_65_coex | ecosystem: Environmental > Terrestrial > Soil > Riparian zone | place: USA: East... | reverse complement strand
CATCGCTTCCTACTGGGTCTCATTCGGCTGGATGATCGGCCAATGGGCGCCGTTGATCGCGTCGAGAGCATCACGTCCGGCTTGGTTTGGGGCGCACGTACTGTTCGGAGTCATGTTGGGCTTGTACCCCGATTTTGCGCGCAGCCTGATGCCGAAGGTGGAGATACCGGCGTCTGCTCCAACACCTGAAGAACCGGCGCCGACGCCGATTGCCGATCCACCCGCCCCGGCCCAGGATGGGTCCGTTAGCGGCTGATCACGGCAATTTCCACGGGGCGCGATACGGACGGCTGAGCAGCGCGCGAGCCTCGGGCGATCCACCCACGAGATCCTGACGCACCGGGTCCCAGCGCAGGCGCTCGTTGCGCCGGTAGGCGATGTTGCCCAAGTGTGCCGCCGTCGTGGATCGGTGCCCGATCTCGATGTCCGAAATGGGCCGCTCGCGCGTCTTCAGGCATTCCAGGAAATTGCGCACGTGGTTGACGTTGTGCTGCGACTGATCGCCCCCGCGAAGGTTGCGGTAGTTCGAGCGGAAGAAGTACTCGCCTTGTTCTACACGCTCGGTTTCCGGATGGACCTCGAAGCCGTCGCGGTCCAGAAACATGGTGCCCGCCGTACCGAAGAACTCGATTCCGTAGTTTTTGTTCTCCACCGGACGCGCGTTCAGTTCCCGCGACGAATAGGACATGAAGAAGCCGGGATATTCGTAGACCACCTCCAGGGTGTCGGGCGTCTGTCGATTGTCCTGGAGCAGGAGCTTGGCGCCATGAGCGGAAACCGCCCGCGGTCCGCCAATCACGTCTACGTCCAGGGCCCAGTGGACAATGTCGATCAGGTGCGTGCCCCAGTCGGTGAGCTTTCCTCCGGAGTAGTCCCAAAACCAGCGGAAGTTCGTGCTCGATCGATTCGGATTCCAGGCGACCTTGGGAGCAGGACCCAGCCACATGTCCCAATCCAGCGTGGCGGGAGGATCGGCGTCCGGCGGATTGCCGATGCCCGCGGGATAGTTGTTCTCGTGGGTCCAGCAGCGGGCGAAGCTGACTCTGCCGATCTTTCCTTCCTTGATCAACTCGACCGCTCGCTGGAAATGCCGGCCCGAGCGTTGCTGCGTGCCCACCTGGACCACGCGGTTGGCGGCTCGCGCTACTTCCACCATCCGCTTGCCCTCGTTGATGGTCAGCGCCAGCGGCTTCTCAACGTAGACATCTTTGCCCGCCTGACAGGCATGAATGCATTGCAGGGCATGCCAGTGGTCGGGTGTGGCGATGATCACCACGTTGAGGTCCTTGCGGTCGAGCAGACGCCGGTAATCGGAATAGGTGTCCGGCTTCGACTCCAGGCGCTGCAAGGTTCGCGCCAGTTGTTCCTGGTTGACATCGCAGAGAGCGGCGATCTCGAACTCTTTGAAGCGCTGGAACACGCCCATATTGCCGCGACCCTGCCCGCCCGTACCGATAACGCCCACGCGGATTCGGTCACTTGGGGCAACGCCGCCTTGCGAAATCAACGGCGCTGCTGCGCTGGCCGCCAGGAATTTCCGTCTGCTATGGGCCATCGATCGCTCCCAACTGTTGCAACACGTTCAGCCCGTCGAACTCCACCCATTCCTCGGCGATTCTGCCTTGGTCAAAATGGCAAAAGCTCATGGCTGTCCAGGTGATCCGTTGGCCGGTGGGTGCAACACCCAACAAGGGTCCGAGGTGCGTGCCACTACCCTCGATCCGTGAGGCGACCATATCGCCTTCAGCTATCTGCTGCAAAATGGTTTCCCCGAAATCGGGCAACGCTTCCAGGAATGGCTCCAGCATCTCCTTGAACGCTGCCAGGCCATGCTGCGTTTCGGTCATTGCCGGGCCATGATACACGTAATCGTCCGTGTACTTGCCATCGAGCAAGTGCAGGCATCCGGCCCTGTATCCCTCTTCCCTCACTTTCCTTACCACCGCCTTGTTGGCCTCCGACATGGGTCCGATTCTACTCTGTGTTCTCTGTGCCTCTGTGGTGTTATATTCTTATTGCTTATGGGTTACTTGCAGAACCGCTTCGAGAAGAACTTCCTGATCACCAGCGTGGACTACGTGTTCAACTGGGCCCGCAAGTCGGCGATCTGGCCGCTGACCTTCGGGCTGGCCTGCTGCGCCATCGAGATGATCGCGTCCTCCACGTCGCGGTTCGACATTGCCCGCTTCGGGGCCGAAGTCTTCCGGCCCAGCCCGCGCCAGGCAGATCTAATGATCGTGGCCGGAACGGTGACCCTGAAGATGGCTCCGGTGCTGAAGCGCTGCTACGACCAGATGCCCGACCCCAAGTGGGTGATCTCCATGGGCGCTTGCTCCAGTGTGGGCGGCCCCTTCAACACCTACTCCGTGCTGCAAGGCGTGGACAAGATCGTGCCCGTGGACGTTTACGTGGTCGGCTGCCCGCCGCGTCCAGAAAACCTGTTCTACGCGCTGCTCAAGCTTCAGGACAAGATTGACGCCATGACCATGGCCAAGCGTCCCACGGAAGTCCGCTTGACCCCGCAGATGGCCGGTCAGTTCAAAGAGCAGGTCATGATCGCGCAAACGCCGAATCCGGCGGCGTAGTTTTTCCCCTAAGTTCGGTTACAATCGCGGCCAATGCGCGGGCGCCTGATCTTCCTGCAACCGAACCAACGCCACACCACTGTGGTCGAGTTTCTGAACGACCTGAGGTCAAACCTGTCATGAGATTTCTGCTCGTCCTATCTCTGTGGTCTCTTTGCTTGTCCGGCCAAACCTATTCTCGCGAAGAGTTTGCCCGGCGGCGCAACAACGTTCTCCAGGCTATCGGACCGAACGCCGCGGCCGTGCTCAAAGGCAACGAGGGCATGCCCGGTTACGTCCCGTTTCGCCAGGACAACAACTTCTTCTACCTGACCGGTGTAGAAGCGCCCGGCGCGATGCTGCTGCTCGACGGCGGAACCAAGCGCGCCGTACTGTTCCTTCCTCGGCGCAACGAGCCTCGCGAGCGCAGTGAAGGTCCGCTGCTGGCGCCCGACGACGCCGCGCGTGCGGCCACGGGTATCGCCCTGGTGGAGGCCGTGGACACGTTCACGACGGCAGTCCAGCGCTTAGCCGGCATGCGCCAGACTATCTACACGCCGATGGCGCCCATGGAACTCGAAGCGATGAGTCGCGACCTGGCGGTCCGCTACAACTTGGAGCGCCTCGATGACCCGTGGGACGGACGAGCTTCGCGGGAGGCGCACTTTGTCTCGCTGCTGCGCCAGCGCTTTCCCACCGTGGCTGTCCAGGACCTGACGCCGGTGCTGGACAAGCTGCGTCTGATCAAGAGCGCCGAGGAGATTGCGGTCCTGCGCCGCGCCTCGACACTGGCCGCGGAGGCGCTGGCCGAGGGTATGCGTTCCACTCTGCCCGGCCAATACGAATATGAGCTGGGCGCGTTGGGCAAGTTCATCTATTACCGGAACGGAGCCCAAGGCCTAGCCTATTACGCGCTAGTGGCTGCCGGGCGCAATGCTTTCATGCCCCACTACCACGCCGCGCAATCGCAGCTCAAAGACTGCGAGTTGTTCCTGGTGGACTTCGCGCCTGACTACCACTACCAGATGGCCGACGTCACTCGCATGTGGCCGGTGAACGGTAAGTTCTCGCCCTGGCAACGCGAACTTTACGGATTCTATGTGGCCTGCTACCAAGCCATCCTGAAACACATCCGTCCGCGAGCGCCGGTAGAAACCATCATGAACGAGGCCGCTGCGGACATGGACGCGGTCCTGGCCGGCGCCAAGTTTTCCGAAGAGAAGTACCGCCGCGCCGCGCAGCAGTTCGTCGCCGATTACAAGCGCAGTGCGGCGAACGGGAGGCTGGGTCACTGGGTCGGCATGTCCACGCACGACGTCGGGGGCTCGCAGTACGTCCTGCAGCCCAACATGGTCTTCACCATTGAGCCAGCCCTGCGCGTTCCGGAAGACCAGATCTATATTCGACTCGAAGACATGCTCCTGGTGACGCAGTCCGGCGTCGAAAACCTTTCCGCGAAAACACCCATCGCGATGGAGGCCATCGAGGCTTTGATGAAAGAGCCCGGGCTGCTCAAGAAGTACCCGCGGATCCTGCCATAGGCTGGCGCCCAGGATCACGTTCGCGTCGGATCAATGATCTTCAGCTTGGGGAAATAGGGCCGATAGAACCCACGGTCGCGCGTCAGCAGAGCGTCGGCCTGGACAAAGGCATGGGCGCCGATCAGAAAGTCGCCAATCACACGCGGACGCGGCTTGCGCCGTTCGAGGCAGTACTCCCGCCACAGGCGACCCGCTTCCTCGGCCGATGCCTGAGTTAAGGGCTCAAACTGTACTCCTGCAGCTTTCATGGCCCCGCGCAGGAGGCGGAGATCTGAAAAATGGGCGCTGGCTTCAGCCCAGGCCACGTCACAGACCGCCAGAGGACCCATCGAATAAACCCGCCGCAGCACAGCCAGGGATCGTTCGCCAAACTCGGGATCGGGAAGAAAGACATCCAGAAGGATCGATGAATCAACCGCGGTCTTCATGGGTGGCGAGGTCTGGGGCCTCGCATCTCGTCGATCAAATCATCGGTCCGGCGTTTCAGGTTCAGGAGTCCGTAGAGCTGGTCGATCGGATGAACTTTTCCGGCGCCTTTGCGCAGGATCGCTTTGCCCTGGGCCAGCTCAAACTCCACCACTGTGCCTGGAGTCAGGCCGAGCCGGGCCCTTACGGCCACTGGTACGGTGATCTGCCCTTTCGAGGAGATGGTGCTCTTCATAAGTAAAGAGTAGTGATCTTTACATCGAAAGTAAAGAACAAAAGAACACACACTCACGTTACACTATGCGGATGCCGGAACTTCCGGAAGTCGAAACCGTGGTCCGCGACCTGCGCCCGCTACTGCCGGGGCGGCGGATCGAACGCGTGGAGCTGGGAAGGCGGCAGGTGCTCAAGAGCTCGCCACGCAAGATCGTGGCAATCCTCGAAGGCGCAATAGTTGAGAACATTGAGCGCTGGGGCAAACACATCGTTCTGCGAGTGACCAACGGATGGTGGCGGATTCACTTGGGCATGAGCGGACGGCTGGTGGTCCAGGCGGCGTCCGAGCCACGCGTGAAGCACACCCATGGCGTCTTCACCTTGGACACCGGCGACGAGCTGCGCTTCACCGATCCGCGGATGTTCGGGGCGATCGAAGTGTCGCGTGATCTGCCCAAGGGGCTAGGCAAGTTGGGTCCGGAGCCGCTGGAGATCTCCCGAGAGGAGTTCGTGCAGAAGCTAAGATCGCGTCGTTCCCGGCTCAAGGCTCTGCTTCTAGACCAGACTTTTGTGCGCGGTGTGGGGAACATCTACGCCGACGAAAGCCTGTTCCGGGCTCGACTGCATCCTAAGGCCATCGGTGCGCGCGTGACCGCCGAACGCGCCGCCGCCTTGCACACGGCCTTGCAGCAGGTCCTTCGCCGGGCCATCGACGGCCGCGGCTCTTCGGTCCGTGACTACGTCGACGGTCGCGGCGAGGCCGGCCGCTTCCAGTTCGAACATCTGGTCTACGGCCGTGCCGGCGAGAAATGCACTCGGTGTAAGAGTGTCCTCCGCGGAACGGTCGTCGCCGGGAGAACCACGTGCTACTGCCCGACCTGCCAGGGACGGAAAAAAGCAAAAGGCAAAGGTCAAAAGGCAAAAGTCAAAAGGTAAAGGAGGCGGATTCCGCGTCCTTCTACTTTTGCCTCTTGCCTTTTGCTTTTTGCCTTTTGCCTTTTGCACTTTTCATGCTCTTATACCTTCCATGTCCGCGAGCCCACCACACCTCCATCGCGGCCTGACGCTATTGCAGGCGACTGCCCTGAACATGTCCAACATGGTGGGCAGCGGACCGTTCATCACCATTCCGCTGATCCTTGGAGCCATGGGCGGACCGCAGGCCATGATCGGCTGGGGTGTGGGCTTGGTTCTGGCGGTCTGCGACGGTCTGGTGTGGAGCGAGCTTTCCGTAGCCATGCCGTCGTCCGGCGGAAGCTACCTGTATTTGAAGGAAGCGTTCAACCCACGGAAATTCGGCCGGATCATGGCCTTCCTTTTCATCTGGCAGTTCCTGATCAGCGGCCCAGCAGAGATTGCCAGCGGGGCTATCGGATTCAGCCAGTATCTCGGCTACCTCGACCCAGGCGTGAAGCTCTCCGTCGTGATCCGGCCGTTGCTCTGCCTGCTCTGTACGTTCCTGCTTTACCGGCCCATCGAAAGCGTCGGAAAGCTGGCGGTGGTGATGTGGGTGGGCATGATGTTGACCATCGCGATCATCGTCACCCTGGGCTTCAAGAACTTCAACATGGCTAACCTGACGCCACCGCCGGGAGCCTTTACCTTGAATCCCGCCTTCTTCAAAGGATTGGGTGCGGCGATGCTGATCGCCATGTACGACTATCTCGGCTATTACGACGTCTGCTATGTGGCCGAGGAGGTCAAGGAACCCCGCCGCACGATACCCGCCTCCATTTTGTTTTCGGTGGCCGCGGTGGCGTTGATCTACTTCCTGATGAACGTCAGCATGATTGCCGTAGTGCCTTGGCGGGAGGCGCTGAAGTCGGAATACCTGGCCTCTGAGTTCATGGAGCGCGTGGCGGGCCGGCCGGCGGCGATCGTTGTTACGGTGATGATCCTGTGGACCGCGCTGGCTTCGGTGTTTGCACTCATCCTTGGAGGCTCGAGGATTATCTACGCGGCGGCACGCGATGGTTATTTCTTCCGTGTTTTTGCCAGGCTTCATCCCACCGGCGGCTTCCCGCACCTGGCGCTGTTGGTGCTGGGCGGACTCTCGGCTGTGGGCAGCCTTTTCCCTCTGGATACGGTGATCAACGCGTTGATCGTGGTCCGTGTGGCCGTACAGTTCATCGGTCAGATCGTTGCTCTGATGTACTTGCGCTGGCGCGGTACGATGGAATTGCCCTTCCGCATGTGGTTCTACCCGCTGCCCGCGTTGCTGGCCCTGGCCGGATGGGCTTACGTTTTCCTGACTGCGGGGACCAACTACATCGCTTTTGCCGGGCTCGTGGTTGTGGTGGGGCTGGGCCTTTGTGCGGTATGGCTGCGATCACAACCGCCGATGAACGCCGATGAACGCGGATAAGAAACACGCCTTTTTTAGGGCCAACGTGGGCATCGTGGTGACCAACCGCGCCGGTCAGGTGCTGGCCTGCGAGCGTTCCGACCATCGAGGCGCCTGGCAGTTTCCGCAGGGTGGAATGCTTGAGAGCGAGGAGCCGTTGGACGCGGCTTATCGGGAGCTTGAGGAGGAAACCGGAATCGCACGGGACAAGGTGGAACTGCTGGGCGAGTATCCCGAATGGCTGGCCTACGAACTGCCGCCGGACAGCCGCAGCGCCAAGAAGGGCCGCGGCCAGGTGCAGAAGTGGTTCTTGTTCCGTTTCCTCGGATCGGCGAAGGACATTCGCCCGGGACACGAGTTCCAGTCTTGGAAATGGATGAACTTCTCGGATCTCGTAGCGATCACCGCTCCATTCCGCCGCCCCATCTACGCCAAGGTGTTGGCTTATTGTGCCCGCAAGTCGCGAACAATCAGCCGCAGACGCGACTCGCCGTCAAAGAGGCTCCGCTCGGGATGAAAGGCGATCGCCACGCGGGAGCCCGGCGCGAGTCCCACTGCCCATTCGGCGCGCCGCCAGGCCATCGCTTGCATCGTGAAATTGTCCTGCCGGAGCGCCAGCCCCAGGTGCTTCTCCTTGAAGATCCGCGGCGGACGCACCAGTTCCAGATCGCGCGCCCCTAGCAGCGGACCCGGATTGGCCAGCCCATGTGGGGCCAGTTGATCGAGTTCGTCGAGCATTGCCGGAGTCAGATCGGGGAAACGGATGGATGCATCCAGACGCAACTCGGGCTGCAGGTCTTGCGGACCGAGCAACCCCGCGGCCCGAGCCACCAGCCGGGCACGTAGATCGGGGATACGCGCACGGTCAATCGTACAACCCACGGCCACGGCATGCCCACCGTAGCGCGCGAAGAAACCGGGCGTCTCGGCCTGGATGGCGTCCAGTGCGTCCAAAAGGTGGAACGAGGAAATGGAACGGCCTGAGCCGTGGGCTTCCTCGCCATCGCACGAAAGCACCAAGACCGGGCGGTGATAGCGCTCCAGCAGGCGACCGGCGGCGATACCGACGACTCCGCGGTGCCAGCCTTCACCTTCGAGCACCCACGCGGGTTGCTCGATGAGTTCGGGCTGCTGTTGGAGGCGCTCGTCAATTTCAATCAGGACTTTTTCTTCGGCGTGTTGCCGTTCTTCATTGAGTGAGTTCAGTCGCTCGGCGACCTTGGCCACATCCGCGCCATTCCCTTCCTCGAACAGGCGGATGACCTCGCGGGCTGTATCCATGCGTCCGGCAGCGTTCAGACGCGGCGCAATCCGGAAGCCCACATCGCCTGAAGTGATGGCGCGTTCATCGAGACCAGCTACGCGCATCAGCGCCTTCAACCCTGGATGCTTGGGCCGGCGGAGTCCCTCCAGCCCGAATCGCGCGATCACCCGGTTTTCGCCCACCAACGGGACTACGTCCGCGATCGTGCCGATGGCCACGATCTTGAGGAATGAAAGCAGGTAACGTTGCCGCGTGGTCTCGTCCATGCGGCGGCGAAACAATGCGTCGGCCAGCTTGAATGCCACGCCGACTCCGGAAAGGTTCTTGTCCGGGTACGTACATTCCGGCTGCTTGGGATTCAGCACCGCTATCGCCGGAGGCAACGCTTCCTCCGGCAGGTGGTGATCGGTGATGATGCAGTCGATGCCCAGGTGGTTGGCATGCTCCACGACTGCGGCGGCGCGAATTCCGGTGTCCACACTGATCATCAGGCCGACGCCCTCGGCTGCGGCGCGATCCACCACCTCTTCGCGCATCCCGTAACCTTCCGTTATGCGGTGAGGAATGTGAAACTCGGACCGCCCGCCGAGCAGCTCGATGGCCTTGCGCAGGACGATCACCGAAGTGGCTCCGTCCACGTCGTAATCGCCGTAGATCAGGATGGTTTCACGGCGCTCGATCGCTTGCAGCAGCCGCGCGACGGCGCGGTCCATGCCCAGCATCCGGAACGGATCGTGTAAGTGGTCGAGTGAGGGATGCAGAAAGCGGTTTGCGGATTCTGGCTGCGCCTGGCCACGATTCACCAGGAGCCGAGCGAGCAACTCCGAGACACCCAATTCTTGGCGTAGTGCCGCCACCTGGGCGGGATCGGGAGCCGCCAACGTCCAGCGGGTTTTCATTAGCGGATCAGTTGGGCGAATAGAAACCGGGACCGTTGTCCTCGTCCTCTTCCACATCCGGAAGGTAGGAGTTGATCTCTTCCATCATGTCCCGGAACTCGTCGTACCACGGAGCGATTCGCTCATAGGCGAACCAGCGGCCTTCGTGCTCGTAGGCGATACGTACCCAGGCGGCCTGTCCTTCCTTGCGCCGCAATCCGGCGATCCGTTCTTGGAACTGGCGGCCCTCGTCGGCGTCGATGGTCGCCTCGTCGAGCCGTTCCAGGGCCATATCCAGGTCCGCCTCATCCAGTGCGGAACTGCTGAAGACCAGCAGGCGCGATCCCGATTCCTTGGCTACGTCTACGAATTGACGCCAGTCGGGGTAGGCGCGTGTGTCCCAGAAGGTAAAGTTTTCCTCATCGGGGCCGCCCAGACCATAGAAGACCGGAAGGCCGGCCTCGCGGAGATACCCAAGCATCTCGTTGCGCATGCGGTCGAGGTCGAGATCTGTGGGAGGCATCAGGGGTCCTTAGTTCCGCTTGCTGGTGGCGCTATGGTGCATCACCAGTACGTCGTTGCCGCCGGCCAAGTCGCGCGCCGCGGGAGTCACGATGGTCCGCGGCCCGATGTGGATTTTTTCCTGCTTGTTTATTGCGATGCGCACGTCGCTCTCACTGACAAAGTCTACCACGGCAGGCGGGGGCGCCTGCGGCGGAACCGCTGGCGCTGGGGATGGGGGATGGGGGATGGGGGATGGCGCTGGCGCCAGCGCCGATGGCGCGGAGGGCGTCACGCCTTTGTGGGCCATGAATTCCTGCACGATTCGCGAGATCGTCTGCTTGTCGGGCGTCAGGGCGGAAGAACTAACGGCGGCCGGCTGATAGCTGATAGCTGAAAGCTGAGAGCTTGGGGCAGGCGCGCTAGCGCCGCCGCTCAGGCTTGCCGCGGTCCGCTTTTCGTAGGCGATACGCTTGATGTTGATCAAGTGCATCGGCCCGACGTTGTCGCCGGTCACGTTGCCGCCTAACGCCCCACAACCCAGTGTCATGGCCGGGAACAATCCAGTAGTCAGGCCGACCGAGCCATGGGTGCTGGGCGAGTTGACCACCACGCGAAAGGCCGGCATGCGTAAGCCGTATTCGCGAATGCGCGCTTCGTCTTTCGAATGGATCGAGCAGGTATGACCCATACCGCCGAAACGTAACAAGCTCTCACAGCGGTCCAAAGCTTCGGCGAAATCCTTGACGAAGTAGAGCGCCAGGACCGGGGACAGTTTTTCCGCTGACAAGGGGTACTCGCGTCCTACGCCGGCCACATTGGCCACCAGCACTCGCGTCTGTGGGGGAACGCTCAGGCCCGCGGCCTGGGCGATCACTGTCGCAGCCTTGCCCACGAACTTGGCGTTCACGGTGAAGTTCGGTGTGATTAGCACGCGGGCCACCGCCGCGGCTTCTTGTTCGTTCAGCAGGTAGGCGCCATTGGCCGCAAGTTCAATCAAGACCTGCTCGCGCAACGCTTCACAAGTTACTAGGGCCTGCTCGCTGGAGCAGAGCGTGCCGTTGTCGAAGGTCGTGCCCGCGACCACGTCGGCCACTGCCTTCTTCACGTCGCAGGTCTTTTCGAGCAGGGCCGGCACGTTGCCCGGTCCAACGCCATAGGCCGGCTTGCCACTGGAGTAAGCAGCGCGGACGATGCCTGTCCCGCCGGTCGAGAGAATCACTCCGGTGCGGCGATGCTTCATCAGCTCCTGCGTGCCCGGCAAGGTCGGACGCCGGATACAGCCAATCACGTGTTCGGGAGCGCCGGCCTGCCGCGCGGCCTGGTACATGATGTCCGCGACGTGGCAGGTGCAATTGAAGGCGTTGGGATGCGGGCTGAGGACGATGGCGTTGCGGCCCTTCAGGGAGATCAGGATCTTGTAGATTGCTGTTGAAGTGGGGTTGGTGGTGGGAAGCACGGCGGCCACCACACCTACCGGCTCGGCGATCTCCACGATCCCGGCCTGGGAATCCTCGCGCAGGATGCCGACCGTCTTCATCCCCCGGATGGCCTGGTAGACGCCACGCGAGCCCAAGCGGTTCTTGATGATCTTGTCGGCTACCACGCCGTAGCCGGTTTCCTGGACCGCTTCCTGGGCCAGCGTTTCGGCGGACGCGTCCGCCGCCGCGGCCATCGCGTCGATCACGGCATCCACTTGTTCTTGGGAAAAGGCGCGGAACTGGCGGGCGGCCTGGTAGGCCTTCTCCACCAGGTCGCGGGCTTCCTGGACCGAAAGCAGGTCGTCGTCGCGGACCACGCAGGCTTACCCCAGAGCTCCCTTGGGTTTCTTGGCGCTATCGCCGCCGGGGAGAATCTTCTCCACGTCGCCATGGGGGCGGGGAATCACGTG
>Ga0184615_10001756_pt1 | contig 11643 bp, 12 predicted proteins | sample PLM4_65_coex_FD_133134 | JGI IMG/M metagenome (GOLD analysis project Ga0184615, IMG submission 133134) | Groundwater sediment microbial communities from an aquifer in East River, Colorado, USA - PLM4_65_coex | ecosystem: Environmental > Terrestrial > Soil > Riparian zone | place: USA: East... | reverse complement strand
TCAGTTCAAGGGAGCAGGGGGGATCGGGAAAGCCCTCTCGACCGGTTTGCTCTCCCAAAAAGAATTTCTCTCTGGCGAACGTGTCGGCGGGGGTCTCGGGAATGTGCAAGAAAAACTTACGAGCGCCACGCAGACGTTGACGGGGGCTGTACAGGAGTTGACGGCGGCGATGCGAGCGGCGAGTGGGGAGGCCGCGCGGGGAGAGGGGGCGGGCGCGGGCGGCGTAGAGGCCGGAGGCGGCGGCGGTACGGGGCCATTTCAGCTATCACCGGCCGACATCGGTCGGATGGCAATACGACAACAGAACGAAGCAGCGCAGGAAACCGCAGGAGCGTTTGCGATGGAGGCGTTCACGACGACGATCAACCGGGAACGTGATGCGTCGATCGGGAGGAACCGGTAGTGCCCTTGACCGTGCGCGGTCTCATCACGCTCGGAGGGACGCAGTTCCCGTGCGACCCCGGCGTCTACGAGCCGATGAGATGGGCCAAGCGGTTGTCGCTCCATCAGGGCATCGGGAACTCCGTGACGATCCAAGACTTCGGCATCACCGTCAAGGATTTGGTGATCCGGTTGGAGTCGGGCCCGAATCAGTTCCTCGACACGATCGCCGTGAAAGCCCTGCATGGATTGTTTCGGACATTGGGAGGCGAGTGGACGTTGACAGACTGGCTCGGGAACCAGATGACCGTCTTCATCGCCGACTTCGAGCCCAAGTTCTTCACGGTTGATCTCTGGACGTACACGATGACGCTACTGGTGCGGAGCGCGACGAAGTTGCTCGACACCACGTATTCAGGAGGGTAGATGGCTGCCTCGGTCAAGCATCTGGACGAGACGTGCGAAATCCTCCTCGCGTCGATGGAGTGGCCCGATATTTATGCCGGGCCCGAACCCACGCACAGCGGCACGTGCCAGTCCGGCTCGACCTCGGCGACGGTCAAGCTCGATACCGGTGCGAGCGCTGTCACGGGGGCCTACAAGGGCCAGCGGGTTGGCATCACGGGTGGGACCGGCGTCGGGCAGGCGCGGAACATTACGGCCTATGATGGGGCGACGCGCGTCGGGACCATCGATAGCGCGTGGAGCATCACGCCGGACAACACGAGCACCTTCACTGTCGTGGACGCCCGCCGCTTCGCGATCCAGAACGTGGGCGATCGCACGATGCAGAACGTGATCGTGACCGCCAAGGCGGTAGGGTTGAATGACGGCATCACCTACGCGCAAATCGGCGCGGACATTGCGGCCATCATTCCACCGTACAATCTCTCGATCTCGCTGGGGGCCACGGCCGATGGTGGGACGTGGGGGTCCGTGGGGTTCAAGTATTACCGGATCATAGCCAAGAACGCGACGGGCAAGACCGTCGGGTCCGTGGAAATTTCCGTCTACGTGGATGACACCACCAAACGGATCACGCTCAACTGGGATCAGGTCGTGGGCGCCACGGACTACGAAGTCTATCGGTCGGAGACCGCAGGGGTCTACACCACGCCTGCGTTGCGGGCTACCCTCAGCGGCGGCTCAACGATCAGCTACATCGATAACGGCGCGGCGGTCAGCGCGGGCGCGCTGCCGACTGCGAATCTCTCCGGTGGTCCAGCACCGCTCTACGGCACGCCGCCGACGTTCGTCGCGTCGCCCTTGGCGGTCGGCAATCTCAAGCCCGGTCAGATGTTTATTTTCTGGGTGAACTGGAGTATCCCGTCCAACGTCGCCGAGACGGCGGATTCCCGCCAGTTCCTTATCTCCGTTCGGGAAGGCTAGTGTGGCCGTCGGCATAGGGGACATCCACGTATACGGCTCGGCCCTCATGGCTGAGGACGATGCCGTCGTCGGGATCGGCGGGGCCATCGATCTCACGGTGGACCTCGTCTTCGTGGAGCCGGTCGGGCCTCTTCAGGTTGTCTCGTCGAGCGCGAGCGATGGAACAAGCAAGACTATTACCCTGACTTACCGTGATCCGTCCGATCAGAGTCTCAAGACGCTTGTATTGACGCTCAACGGCACGGCCGTGGTGACCGACGCGACCGAGTTCTCTTCCGTTCTCAAGGGTCTCAAGAGTGCCAGTTTTGTCGGGGATGCGGCCGTAGAAGACCAGACGGCCACCCACACGGGCACGGCCGCAAGCGGGAGCGCGCGCGCGATTGTGCTCGATGGCAGCGCGTCGGCCATCGATGGAACTTATACCGGGTTGATTTGCCGGATCACCAGCGGCACGGGCGCGGGGCAAATTCGGCAGGTCTACGATTATGTCGGTGGCACGGTCACTTGCACGATGGATCGGGACTGGACAACGCCGCCGGATAACACATCAGTCTTCCGGCTCTCGAAGGGTGTGTACTTCGCGGCGGGGCCGCATGAAATCCTGACGGTGCGCCGTTGTTTCTACAACGCTTCGGCTGATCTGGCGACGGGGAGCGACCGGGCGTTCGTGGACAAAATCTTTTTTGTCAACGTGCATGCGACGGATTCGCTCACGGCTGGATTGGTTCAGCAGGGCGATGATCCCCTCGGCATCGTGACGCATGCGACCGCCCCGGCTATCAACGACGCGGGAACCAACGGGACAGGTACACGTGCCATGGGGCCTGCCGGATTGGGCTTCGATGACACCGATAAGGCCATTCCGAGCGGTGGCGTGCTTGCCCCCAATGACGCGGTTGGAGTCTGGCTGCGCGCCCTCTTCGCGAAGGGGTCGGTCGCCGCCATGTCGTCGTACTTGCCTCGACTCACCGGGACACCCTGATGGCCGTCATCAACGACGATCTCGTCCTGTACGGCTCCAACTTCATGCAAGAGACCGACAGCGGAACTGTCGGCGGTGTGATTGCCACCGCAAAAGGCGTGGAGTTCGTCGGGGATAATCTGAACGGCGGGGTTGGGGAACACGTGGTCGGCCGAAGTGTCGCGGGGACCGCCGATCAGTCCACGACCATCGGAGGATATCAGCAAAGCGACTTGGCCCTCACGGAAGATTCGTTCGATCTCAACGATACCACCCCGGTCGAAGGTGTGATTACCTATCTGCATCTGCTGAAGTCCGCGAGGCTTTTTGGCTCGTCGAATGGAGACTTCGTTGTCGAGGGGAAAAACCCTGTTCGCACGGGGACCGCGCAGAGCGGGTCGAGCACCGGCATTCAGTTTGATGCCGGTGCGTCAGCCGTCGATGATTTTTACCTCAACATGGTTGTGCGATTGGATGGGGGGACGGGGAGCGGGCAGGCCCGCCGGGCCATCGGGTACGTCGGGGCCACAAAGACCGCGACCGTGGATCGTGCATGGACAACCGCCCTAGATAGCTCAACGAAGTTTATTCTCTCGCAGGGGTTCTATCACCAGTTCAGTCCGATCAAGCAGAGCACGATCCGGCAGGTGTTCTACGATGCCACGTCTGCGGGATCGCCGACGCCGTACTACGAGAAGGTGTTTATCCGCAACACCAATGGGGTGGACACCCTGACGACGGGCGTCGTCAAGTTGCAGAGCGATCCGAACGGTTACGTGACGTTCGGGCTTGCGGCGGCGCTCAACGATTCGGATACGACGACGGACCGGAAGACCGCCCCCTCTGGGATCACGTTCGACAACGCGGACAAGACTATCCCGAGCGGGGGGTCGCTGGCGCCTGCGGATCGGATCGCGGTCTGGCTAAAACTCACGTTGCCGGGAGGGCAGCCGAGCGGTACATATTTCTACCGCCTGCACATTACAGCGGATGGGGGGATCGATAAGACGTTCATTGTACCGATCCGGTGGGTCGGCGCCCCTGCCGTCTCGTTCGATCTTCGACTCCCGGTGGAAGTACGCTCGGACCTCTCACCGTTCGACCGGTTGCATTTTCGCCATCTGTTCCAGAGAGTCAGCGAGGCGTTGCTGCACACACGGCGCATTCTTCCCGTCTTGCCCTACCCTAGCGTTCTGCACACGCGCATGATTTTGGGGCAGTCGTTCGATCTGCTCCACACGCGACGGGTGTTCCCGCGCAAGACGATCACCCTGTTCGACGACGATATTCAGCGGCCGGTGGGTCGGGCCGACCTCCAGCAATAACCTAGAGAGAGGAGACTGCGATGAGCCAGATGTCCGACTATTTGGAAGTCCAGCTTCGCGCGCACATTTTCCGTACCGCGACGATGAGCAAGCCGGGGGCGCTCCATGTGTCCCTGCACACCGCGACCCCGACCGACGCGGGGACCGGGGCGGAAGTCTCCGGCGGTTCGTATGCTCGCGTCAATCTCGCGCCGGGCGATGCCAACTGGTCCGCGCCAGACGCCATGGGTGGCTTGACGGCGAACCTCGCAGCGATCACGTTCCCGTCGCCCACGGCGAACTGGGGGACCGTGACGCACTTCGCGATCTGGGATGCAGCCTCGGGGGGCAACATGTTGATCTACGGTGCGCTCTCGACGCCGAAGACAATCAATAACGGTGACGCAGCGCCATCCTTCGCGGCGGGCGCGGTGCAGGTCACCTTCGCGTAAGTCCCCATGGCGGCGCTTGACGGGACTGCTCTACTAGCGATCTCTAGTGCGTCAGGAGAATTGACGCTGGAGCAAGCTACTGCCTCGCTCGCAATTACCGCGTCGGCGGACTCGTCTCTCCTTGGAGGCGCGTCCGCCGCGCTGGCACTGACGGCATCGGGGGCACTTTCAACCGATATCCGTCTTGTTGCCACGACAGCGCCGCTCGCCGTCGCGATTACGGGTGATCTAACCCTCGACAAGCATACGGCTCTCCTCGAAATTTTAGCTACGGGCACGTTGTCGGTCGAACGGGGTTCGGCAGCCCTCGCCATCACGGCTTCTGGTGCTCTCACCACTGGCATTGTACTGGGAACGCTTCGCCCGGCGACGTGCAGCATCATGGCGGTCGCATCGACGTTGCAGACCGCTATTCCATTGGTAGGCACCGCGACCCTCTCGCTCACGGTGCTGGCGCATCTCGTGTCCGCTGACTCGCCGAAGCGATTCTCGTTGAATGCGTCGTTGACGATTCCGGCCACGATGTGGGACGCTGACTATCCGACAGCGGAGCCGTTCATTCATGCGCATCGAGATGATCGATTGTCCTTGTACCTTGGGCTCAAAGATAGCTTGGGCAATGAGTACAAGGTGTCGGGGATCATCGATGGGTGGATCGACGAGTACCACTTGATCGTGGACAAGAACAGCATGTTGTCGCGCCTGAATGGTCGGGACGCCGGAGCGGAATTGCTCGACCGCACGGTGCGCATTCAGTATATCCGGGATGCGGCGCTCGGGGCATTCCAGCAGGGAGGGCAACAGTCTTTTTTCATCCCGACCTTGGACGGCAACGGGATGCCGACGTTCAACAATTTTACCTGCCAGCCTCTTGGACGCACGATTCAGTTGGATGTGTCCACGAACCCGCGCCTCGCTTTGGAACTTTCTTTGGGACCGGTGCCGCCGGGCACCACACGCCAGATCGGAAAGTTTACCGCAGCGGGCGTTGCCGCCGCGATCGTGTCGGGGACGGGCTTGGGGTTGTCATGGCTCGTGCCGGACTACCCCTTGTACGGAGATTTCATGGCGACGGGACGGATCATCGATATTCTCAACCAACTCATTGAACCGTTCGTGCAAGTCGAGCCGTTTCGTGCGGATATCCGCGTGGTGGGGAAAACGGTGGTCATCCAAGCCCGGAACCCGTTCCCGACGGCAGACTACACGTACACGATCCGCGACTCGCGCATCTCGAACATCGAAGTGTTCAAGCGACAGGGGCCGGTCTTTGGGTTGGCAACGATCACGGGGGCTAAGCAGCTTCAGCACTGCACGCCGCCTCCGTCAGGTAGCGGCGGCGGGACGCTCGGAGAAACGATTACCTACGATCCGAATGGTGCCCAGACCGGGCGAGTGACGACGCGGATCGAGACGCGCAGTGGTGATAACGCGATGACGTTTCAGGAGCGTTACACCTACGGTCTGAACGAAGACGGGAACTTGGTCATCCAGAGCATTGAGAATACCGTGTACAACTGGGAAGGATTGCGGCTCGACCCGCAGACGGGGGCGCTCCTCAATCGCCCGGTCCAGTTAGGGTCATCGATGTTGACCTCGGCCCGGAATCCTGAAACAGGACTGCTTTCGCTGTCGATTGCTGAGACGACGAGCAATAGCTACGACGGTAATAAGTTCCAGACTGGATCATCGGTCACGCGCAGCGAGAAAAACCCGGACACCGGGGGTATGCGCGTGACCTATCAGGAGTTCAAGACCTTTGCGCAAGGTGGCGGCGGGACGATGCGCACGACGACGATTCTCGCTGGCGATCCGCTGACCCTCCAGAGTTCAGGGTCGGAGATTTCTGGGGGCCGACCGTTTGGCGGACCCGGCTCTCCTGCGGTCGCTCGGGACGTTCCGAATGGTGCGCAGTATTTTATCAGGAAGATGGTCTCGGAGAGCCCTTACGCCGTCGATTTCACGTACAGCAACGACAACATCGGGCCGGATATCGTCAACCTGATTTTCTCCCAACTCGCTGCCGCGTCTGGACTGTGGCAGAACGACATTGCGTTCAAGGGCGTCGCGATGCCGTGGATACAAAAGGGTGTGGGGGTCTTGCTGACAGACCTCAAGACACCGGGCCCGAGTGGGAAAATCTTGATCCTCAAGCCTGCGCTCATCTTCGATGCGAAACAGACGATGGTCGTCGGCCTCGGTATGGGCTCGATGACCTCGGAGAATAAGGCCGTGTATTGGACGCCCGATGGCGTCACGGTGACGGCGTAATGTCTGTCGTCGTGGCGCGGCGGCTCTACGAGGCGTTCCAGCGCGCGAAAGAGAATCCTGCGGCATCGGCACAGGGAGCCCAGCAGGGTGGCGTGATGCGTGGCACTGTCGAGTCCGTGTCCGAGACCGGGATGCTCACGGTGTCGTACAGCGGCGGATCGGGTGTAGCGTCTCCGGTCTCGGATGAATTCTGCCCTGTCGGTTCGCAGGTCTATCTGATCGCTGAACCGGGGGGGAAACTTGCGTGCTTGGGGTATGTTCGGTGAGTCCGTTTCTTACGAAACTGCCTGATCTTCCTTTTCGGCGCTCGCCGCAAGGCGGCTCTGGCACGATGGGTCAGCCTGCGACCGGGACGTACATGACAATCGAGAATGTGACCGGGTTGGTTGAAACCGGCGGGGTATACATCCGAGGGGACATACTCATCCCGCGCGCGGGATCAGGATTTCTTGGTATCGGCGCACTCGTTTCGGTGCAGTGGCAGAATGGCCGCGCCATCATGGCGTATGGCCATGAAGCGCAGAAGGCGCACTTCGTGCCGAGTCCCATTCCCGGCTCGCTCGGCGTTGTGGAAGAACTCTTCATCGCGGGCGTGGTCAACGCGAAGGACGTCTACTTCCGTAACGACCGGCAGGTGCTTGCGCTCCGGCTCCACGATCTTCTCGGAGAAGACCCGGTGGACCTCCGGTGGGGCGCGGACATGCGGACGTTCGTGGTGGTCACTGGAAAGCCGACGGCAGCGGACCTTGCGGCGGCGGCGCTGCACCCGAAAGGCTTTCTTCGAGTCACATTGAAGTATCACGTGTTCGAGTTCGCGAATGCGTCGAAGCCTCGGCGGAGCGGCTTCGGAACGAAAACCCCAAAGGCTAAGCGCCTCCGCATCATCGAGCCCTTCGCGAGCGATTTGGTGCTCTTCCGTTTGACGACGCGGTGGGAGTACCGTGAACAAAACGATGGACAGGTCACGCATAGTTCATCGGAATCTTTTCTTACCGACCCAACTGGAGGCCCCGGAGCGGGTCAGTATTATAGTTACACTACTATTTTCGGCGGTGCATCGTGGCAGACGTTGTCGGGCCCCGGTGTACAAGCCGCAGAGGTCTCGCGAGATCACACGCTCGCGGAAGTGCTCAACGGCGTCAACGAAGATGAACGGTTGTGGTTCGGAACCGTGACGGATTTTGGATTAGACATGCAGGCGCGGTTCTGGTGTTCTGCGTCGTGCTTGATATACCTGCTCAAAGAATCTACGACAGGCGCGACCGTGCTCACGGGCACCCGAACTGTGTTCAAGGCCAGTCCTTCACTTCCAGATATCCTCGGTGTGTTGGACGATCCCTCTACGGTGACAGAACCAGCGATCCCAAATAACGTCCCGACGGGATTTGCTGGAACTGGTGCTTTGGGAGAAGGCACCTACGGGGAAGCCCATGCGTTCCTCGTGTTGATCGATGATTCGCTCGTCGGTAAACAACAAGTCAAATGGGCGAGCACTGGAAGCGTCCCCAGCCTTCTCGATCAGCAACAGCAAGCGATTGCGTTTCAGGAACTTTCGGCGCATGCAACAGGCCATGTACCAGCGGTCATAGGGGGATTTCTAATACAGACTCCGTTTGATAGTTGGTCAGGTCCGGGATTGCAAGCGCTGACTGGGCCCGCTGACGCGCCGTTATCTTCCACCTCGTTTGTCGATGCGTACCCGACTGGGTACGTGTTCCGTCGTCAAGACCTCTTCGACGAGGCGCGTCTCCCGTTTATTACCGAGGCGCTGGAGATGGATGGCCCGAGCATCACGACGGAGCATTCGTTGAAAGGTTTCGGTGCAGGCAATGGGACGGAAGTGCTTGAAGTTCCTGTTTCTGGTATTCACGGTGCGCCGGGACTTCTGATGGCTACTTTTATTACCCTTGGCGGTACCGACGGGGCAGATGGCATTGCCTACGTGGCGGATCGCACGGTCAAGACGTTCGTGCCAGAGCCGGTCTGGACCTATCGGATTCGGCGCATGGTGCTCCTCGATAGCGGGCACGTGACCCTCAATCGCCAACCGCGTTTTCTGTTGATCGTAGACAAGATTCGGCTCACGGCGATTTCACCCTCGTTGGTATTCGAGAAGCAGATTGGCGCCTTCCTCATGGAAGGCACCGATGCGCTTGACCTGAGTGGGAATTTCCTTGCGACGTTGTTGCCGTTTCAATCCACGAATCCCGGCCCTTCCGGCGTCGCGGATACTTTTGCGGGGACGGATTGCACAGATGACGGCACGGACCTCTTCGTGTTGAGTGCGAACCGGACGCATATTCTCTGGACGCTCAGTACGAAAGCCGAGCGAGACGCCAATCTTCCTCACCTCAAGCTCAGTGCCCTAGTAATGGACTCGTCTGGTAAAATCTCGTCCCTCACGACCAAGGACGTCGGAACGGACTGGGTAGAATTCCAGCCGCACTTTTTCACGATCCTCAATCTCGATGCGGACCTGTACGAGGCCCGTGAACCCGTCCTCGCGAAGCCGGGCGTCGCGGCCGTGCTCGGGACACGTTTCGTGACGGGGTGGAACTTCAAGACGAAAGTCCCAACGCTTGACCAAGCGGCGAAGGGATACCCTATCGCGGACACCCAACTCAAGGTGGCAGGGACGCTCAAGGCTCTGCCGACCAAACCTCTCGTGACGCCGGATTCCATTGAGCAGGGTGGACAGGTCGTGAAGGGGGTCTATCATGCCGTCAACGACGCGACGATCCTCACGAGGGCCCAGCGCTACGACAAACAGGACTCGCCCGCTGCGAAACCCTAACAATTCCACAGGAAGATTCCTTATGCGTCCAAGGAGCGTCATGAAAGGCCACGACTCGCATCTCAAGACGGACATCGAAGTCATCCGGGTTCAACTCTCTGCGCTTGAGAAAACCGTAGGAGAGGGGCGCGATGAGACACGGAGATGGCGGGAAGAACTGAAGCAGGAAGGGCTCACGATGTTCAATGGCTTCCTGACGAGGATGGACAAGCACGAAGTGGAAGATGAAGCACATCATCAAGAGTCCCTGCGCCGGATCGACCGTCTGGAGAACCAGACCTTAGAGGCGGGCAAGGACGCCCTCAGACGGGTCGAAAATCTCGAAAAGGCCACGGCATCGGCACAGGCTGTGGATACCTACAAGCGGTGGTTGATCGGGCTCGCACTTACGCTGGCCGGATCGCTCGGGTACAACTTGCTTCGATTTTTTGAGTTCATCCACGTCGGAAGATAGCGGAGGCCACAATGGTCCATTTTTTCTGGGAACTCTGGCGGGTCCGGTGGGCGCTCATCATTTCCGTCGGTGTCCTCTATGGCAAAGCCTACGGCTGGATACCCCCCGATCATCCGCTGGCGGTGATCGCAACCAAGATGTCCTACGTGACGCTCGGGTTCGTGCTCGCGCACATCCTTCGGCAGCAAGCTTTCTCGTACATCAATCTGGGGGAGATGCTTCGAGAGCGTCCGGCGGCGGGGGGGCCCGTGTTCCTCGGCATCGCGATCATCTACGGCAGCGTCATCATCGCGCTCGCGCTGAGCTTGTGATCCGCGCGGTCGTCATCGGGAGTTTCGCGGTCGTCCTCGTGCTTGGGTGCGAGCGAGCGCCGACGCCCCTCGTGGCCATGCCGGTACGGTTGCCGGTCCTCGCCGCCACACCGCCCGCCCCGGCCCCGTCATTGCCGTCGTCAGAGATTCCCCGTGCGGCGCTTGCGTACCGGAACAACTTCTTGCGCATCTGGCGGTTCTACTTCGCGCTCGCGGAAAGCCCGTCGATCGGATTTGGGCAAGTGCATCAGGAGAGTCGGTGGAATCCCAACGCGCAGAGCGCTTACGCATCCGGCATAGCTCAATTTACGCCAGCGACCGCGTCGGATTTCGCGGCGCTCTTACCGCCCGAGGTCCGCGCGACGTGTCCGGCGAAAACCGGGTGCCCGACCGATGCGAACTGGGCGCTCCATGCGCTCAGCCTCTACGACTTCCGGTTGCATCGTGGGTATATGTGGGCGGCGACGCCGAAAGATCGGTGGGCTTTCGTGCTGGCTAGTTATAACGGCGGGCCGGGGCACATTCCGAAAGAACAGGTTCTATGTGAACGTGCCGTTGCGTTTTCTCCCTCGGTGCCTAGCGTGCCAACTGATTTTTCTGCGCGCAGTGCTGGTCAAGACGGGAGGGCCAGTTCTCTTGCCTATCTCTCGGAGTTTCGCGATCGTGGTTGGCGAGTGCCGTTTGCCAAAAAAGTGACTGGCCCTGCCGAATCTTCGATGCAGTTTATTGTGACCACTGCGCGTGGTGCAGCGGAGATTCGAGGGTCGGAAGTTCCACGGATGCTCGTCTTCATGGTGAACGAGGATTTTCCTCGTCAACCGTTTATGCAAGAGATGTTTCACGACCAGACGGTGGACGTACTGCGGCCGTCCATCGAGATGGACGGCCGGGTAGCCGTTCAAGGGGAAAACTTTCTGCTCTCGGCGCAATCCGCAAGATCGGAGTATCTTGCGCAGATAGGGGGGAAAGCCTGCGACCGGAATCGATGGTTTGGTCACGTCGAGAGATTTTGTATTAGAACCCCTGCTAATTGCAAAGAAAATCGGCACTATCCAGTCGTGGTTTTCGATCGCTGGCAACCCCTGTATGCCCGTTGGCTCGGGCTCTAGGAGATCATCATGCGCAGCCTGTACATCTTCATGTTCGGCGTAGTTCTCGGTGGGCTCGCCGTGGAGTTCAAGACCCAGATCATCGCCCTCGTGAAGGGGTGGTTCAGCAAGACGCCGCCGCCAGCGCCCGGAGGCTAGGATGTGTTTTCGCCTTCGGTGCGGATGGGGTCGGTGGCATCACGCGACCTTCATGCCCATTTGGTCTCACGATAGGATC
>Ga0184615_10001755_pt1 | contig 11648 bp, 12 predicted proteins | sample PLM4_65_coex_FD_133134 | JGI IMG/M metagenome (GOLD analysis project Ga0184615, IMG submission 133134) | Groundwater sediment microbial communities from an aquifer in East River, Colorado, USA - PLM4_65_coex | ecosystem: Environmental > Terrestrial > Soil > Riparian zone | place: USA: East... | reverse complement strand
TCGCGCACTGTGCGGATGATGGTCTGGTGGCCGAGATGCACCCCGTCGAAGTTGCCGAGCGCGACCGCGCATCCCCGCGCGAACTCGGGCAGACCCACATAGTGCCGGAAGATACGCATCAACTAGGCTTCAACCCGCGGGCACCATGAGCAGCGCCTCACCGTCGAGCACCGACTTGTCGTTCACCAGACAGACGGTTTCGAGCTTCACGCGGCGCTTGTCGGCGATGACTTCCTTCACTGTCACCCGCGTCGTGACAGTGTCGCCGATGCGCACCGGCGCACGGAAGGCAAGCGTCTGACTCATGTAGATGCAGCCGGGACCCGGCAGCTTGGTTCCCAGCACCGCCGAGATCAGCCCCGCCGTCAGCATGCCGTGGGCGATGCGGCCCTTGAACGGCGTCCCTTGGGCATAGGCCTCGTCCAGGTGAACCGGATTGTTGTCTCCGGTCACCCGCGCGAAGTCGACGATGTCGGCCTCGCTCACTTTGTGGCCGATCTCCGCCGTCATGCCGACACGGAGCTCGTCGATGTTCATTCCATTTGCCATTCGGTTAATCTAACCTCAACGGAATTGGGGTCTTGTTGCAGCGCACAAGACGGGTCCGCGCAATCTACCATGGCGCAGAATTTTCCGAAAATCCCCAAGCTACGGGAATACGCCGAGATCGAGCTGGCCGACGGCTCGAAAATGACAGGCCATATGTTCGTCGAGGCGACCACGCGCATTAGGACGTTCTTAACGACGATCTCGCCTACTTCGCCTTTATCGACGAAGAGAAGAGGAGCATGTCCACCTCCTGAACAAGGCCGCCGTCATGCGGGTGCGCCCTTTCGACAAATAAGGCCGCCGAATAGCGTCCGTGCCTCCGGGATTACCGCTTTCTTAACGGTCCGCGCCCCACAATGGCCCGCCCGTAATGGAGAGAGTGGTGGACCAAAGATCGGAAATTGCCGCATCTGCGCTGGAACGCTTGCGCAGCCTCGGTATCTCGCCGACACCGCCCCATTTCGCGGTCTGGTATTCCTACTTCGCGGGCGATAACCCGGAACTCAAGCGCGCCTTGGACGGGTTGCTCAAAGGGCCCGAGCCGGTCACCGAGCAGGCAAGTCGCGCGGTCTACGATCGCTTTTTCCGCCCGCGCGACCCGTTCGAGGACGGCATAGATTTTTCGCAACGCATCCAGACCTCCGCCGAGCAGGTCCTTGAAGCGTTGGACGCGGCGGGTAGCGGTGCGAAACGCTACGGCCTCGCGCTGGAAAACTTCTCCGGCGGAATCGCCAAGGCCGAGGGCCAGCGTGACGTCGCGCATATGATCAAGGGCATTCTTGCCGAGACCAGGGCGATGGAGCAGCACAACCAGCGGCTCCGCGCCCAGGTCGAGTCGTCCTCCTCCGAGATCACCGCGCTCAAGGATCGGCTCGCCGATGCGCGGCGCGACGCCATGACCGACCCTCTCACCGGTCTCAGTAATCGCAAGGCCTTCGATCGTGCCATCCGCGACGAGGTCGCAGCCGCGCGTGTCGCGGGCGAAGCGGTTTCCGTCGTCATGTGCGATATCGATCACTTCAAGCGCGTCAACGACACGTTCGGCCACCAGATGGGCGACCAGGTGCTGAAGCTCGTGGCGCAGACCATCCGGCAATGCGTCAAGGGCCAGGACATCGCCGCGCGGTACGGCGGCGAGGAATTCGTGGTCATCCTGCCGCAAACCAACGTCATGGGCGCCGCCGCCGTCGCCGAGTTCATCCGGCGCACGATCGAGTCGAAAAAGATCGTCAGGAAGGGATCGGGCGACTCGCTGGGCACCATCACAATGTCCTTCGGCATCGCCACGCTGATGCCGATCGAGGATTCGGACGGATTGATCGGCCGCGCCGATCGCGCGCTCTACATCTCCAAACAGACCGGGCGCAATCGCGTCACCACCGACAAAGGCCTCAAGCTGCAGGACGCAGCGAACGGCTGAGTCCGCGCCTTTTGGCCGGCGCCTGACCGTTCGACGAGGCGCACGCCCACTCGGGCCGTGAGACTATAAGCATTAAAATTGTATTAATTCCGCACAACTTTCCTGAATCGTAGTCATGTCTAATATGGTGTAAATTCACCGACATGACTCAGAAATACCACTGCAATTCTCCCGCCGCCGATGCTCTAGTCAGCATCGGGGAACAGCAGATAAGCGCGCTTTTTCTCAAGCTCGCTTTCAGTGGGGGAGATTTCAGGATGGAGGAACTTCACCGCCTAGCCTGCGAGTGGAAGGATCACGCCGCTCGGCTCCGGACAATGGCCGAAGTCTCGTCGTCGAGCTCGAAACAACACTTGCTCGATACGGCGTCGCGTTGGACCGAAATGGCGCGCAAGGCGGAACGGCTCGCCGAACGGGACGTGGCGCCGCGCGAGTTCGCAGTGTCGCGCGCAAACTGAATTAGACGGATTCGTAAGCGAAGCGCGGCGTCTCTGGGTAGACCTGGGCGCTCAACCAGAACGTGCTCTGAACTAGCAAGCGACTGGCGCCAAAACGACGAAGGGCCGCCCCTCGGGGCGGCCCTTCAATTGTCTGGCTGCGGTCCGGCGGACCGCCCGCGTCTTTTCAGACGCTCCCGATCTCCACGGAGATGGAAATCCAGGTCACAGCCACCGGCAGCCGAAGCCTCTGACAATTAGACACAGGATCACCTCCTTTCAGTTGTTGCACAGGATTCGTATATGCCTTGGTCGGGCACGACCCGCAAGCCCTTTAACATCGGCGCATGGGGCGGCTACATCTAAGCCACGCTCGGCATCCAGGAGGATCCATGTCTGAGGCGACCGTGATCGGCACCCTCGCCGCTTTCTGCACCACGATCGCCTACGTGCCGCAGGTGGCCAAGGCGTGGCGAACCCGCTCCACCGAGGATATCTCGATCCATATGTACCTGCTGATGGTGACAGGGGTGGTGCTGTGGGCCGTCTACGGCATCATCCTTCGCGACCCCGTGCTGATCGCCGCCAATGTCGTCACCGCCTGCCTCGCCGGAAGCGTGCTTTACCTCAAGCTCCACGCCGGTGGCGGTCCTCCGGACCGTGGTGAAAGATGATCGTTCTGTTCACCGATTTCGGTCCGGCGGGGCCCTACACCGGACAAATGCGCGCCGTGCTCGCGCGCGAGGCCCCGGGTGTGGACGTCATCGATTTGATCTCGAATGCACCGTCCTTCGCGCCGCGCGCTTCGGCGTACCTGCTTGCCGCGCTCGCGCCTGCTTTTCCCGACGATGCGGTATTCCTCTGCGTGGTCGATCCCGGCGTGGGTGGACTGCGCGCGCCGGTCGTGGCGGAGGCCGGTCGGCAGCGATTCGTCGGCCCCGGAAACGGCCTGTTCGAGATCGTGATGCGCCGCGCCGAGCCGGCCCGCATGTGGGAGATCGCATGGCGGCCGGACCGGCTGTCGTCGAGCTTCCATGGACGCGATCTGTTCGCACCCGTGGCCGCGCGGCTGGCAAAGGGAAGGGATATCGAGCGTGCTCCCGCGGCACCGCGCCGCAACCTGGACTGGCCCGATGATCTCGCCGAAATCATCTATATCGATCGCTACGGCAACGCGATGACGGGGCTGCGCGCTTCGGTGATGCCGCACGCCAGTACGGTCGCGGCCGGTGGCAGGCGCTTCGAACGCGCCGAAACCTTTTCTTCGGTGCGCGAGGGAGAAGCGTTCTGGTACGAAAATGCCAACGGCTTGGCCGAGATCGCCGTCAACCGTGGCAGCGCCGCCGATCTTCTCGGATTGAAGATCGGCGATGCCGTCACGGTCGAGGAGAGCTGAGTCGCAGCTGGCAGGTGTAGGTGCCCCATAGGCAACGTGGGCGGCGAAACACGGGTTCCGCCTCTGTGTCGGGGAGATGTTCCTATCGAAGGAGAACAACCCTGAGCGCCATCGCTTTCCGGCCCAAAAGCCGGTACTAGGTAACGTCCCTCCAGTCGAAACACGCACATGATCACCGATCCGTTGTTTTGGGCGCTGGCCGTGCCGGCCGTGCTGATCGCCGGTATTTCCAAAGGCGGCTTCGGCGGCGGCGTCGGCATCATCGCCGTGCCGATGATGGCCATGGCGATCTCGCCCTTCGAGGCGGCTGCGATCATGCTGCCGGTGCTATGCGTGATGGATGCGGTCGGCTGGTGGGGATACCGCAAGCGCTGGTACCGGCCGCACATGGGAAAGCTCCTGCTCGCCGCCATGGTCGGCACCGCGGCCGGTGCGCTCACCTTTCGCATGATGGACGAGAGCGCCGTGCGGCTTCTCGTCGGCGTGCTCGCGGTCGGCTTCCCGCTTTATCAGCGCTCCGGCATTGCCGCGCGCATCTATAAAAAGCCGCCCGGCCCGAAGGCCGGCATGTTCTGGTGCACGCTGTCGGGCTACACCAGCTTCATCATCCACGCCGGCATGCCACCCTTCGCGATCTACCTTCTGGGCCTCAGGCTCGAAGCCGCGATCTATGTCGGCACCACGGTGATCTTCTTCGCCATCGTCAACTACGCGAAGATCCTGCCCTATTGGTGGCTCGGACTTCTCAACGCCGGCAATCTGACGACGGCGGCGATCCTGATCCCGCTCGCCCCGGTCGGCATCTGGATCGGTATGTGGCTGCGCGACCGGGTGCCGCAAAAGCTGTTCTACGATCTGGTGCACCTGTCATTGATCGCGACAGGCGCGAAGCTGATATACGATGGGGTGCGCCCGTTGTTCGGCTGAAGGAGGCGTAATTCGTGGCGCCGGAATCCGTATCGCGTAAGCTCGCCGCCATTCTGGCCTGCGATGTGGTCGGTTATAGCCGCCTCATGGGCGAGGACGAGGGTGGCACTCATGCACGGTTGCGCGCGTTAAACGCCGAGCTCGTCGAACCGAGCGTCGTCCAGTATGGCGGGCGCGTCTTCAAGACGACCGGCGACGGCATGATGATCGAATTCGCGAGCGCGGTGGACGCGGTTCGTCACGCGCTTGACGTCCAGGACGGCGTCGCGCGACGTAATGAAAGCGTTCCAGAGAGTCAGCGCATCGTCTTGCGCATGGGCGTGAACCTCGGCGATGTCATTGTTGAGAACGGGGACGTATTCGGTGACGGCGTCAACGTCGCCGCGCGTCTGGAAGGCTTCGCACAGCCCGGACAAATCTGCGTATCGGAGGATATCTATCGTCAAGTGCGCGGCAAGGTACAGGCCGACTTCGACGACCTTGGACAGCAAAGCCTGAAGAATATTGCGCAGCCGGTGCGCATCTATCGCGTCCGTTCGCTCGCAGAAAATTCCACGTCTTCGGCTCAGACGTTTACGTCGCCGGCCAAGCCGTCCATCGCGATTCTGCCGTTCGACCACATGAGCGGGGATGCCGCGCAGGATTTTTTCACCGACGGCATCACCGAAGACATCATCACCGAGCTGTCGCGCTTCTCCGGCCTGCTCGTCATCGCGCGCAACTCGAGTTTCGTCTACAAGGGCCGGCCCACGAAGTTACAGGACGTGGCGCGCGAGCTCGGCGTGCACTACGTGGTGGAGGGCAGCGTCCGTAAATCCGGCAATCGCGTGCGCATCACCGCCCAGCTCGTCGACGGCGAGACGGGCGCTCACCTCTGGGCGCAGCGCTATGACCGGGAGATCACCGACATCTTCGACATCCAGGACGAGATCGCCCGCACGATTGCGGCCACGGTGTCCGGTCGGCTCGAGGCGGCCTATGCCGAGCGAGTCAAGCGCAAGCCGCCCGAGCACATGGCGGCCTACGAATACGTGCTCGCCGCCAAGGTCCTGCACCACCGCGGCGGCCGCGAAGACAACGCGGAGGCACAACGCCTGATCGACTGCGCGATCGAGGCCGATCCGTCGTTCGCACAGGCGCACGCCTGGAAATGCTGCATTCTGGGCCAGGCTTGGCAGCGTGGCTTCGGCGACCCTTCGGTGTTGAGATCAATCGGCGAACAGGCGCTCCGCAAGGCTATCGCGCTGGACCCGAATGACCTGGAAGCCAACCGCGTGCTGTGCGAGGCCAATATGGCGCAAGGCCGGCTCGACGTCGCGCGACGCCACCATGAGCACGCCTTCACGCAGAATCCGAACGATCCGCGCATCGTCGCGCAGAAGGGCGAGCTGCTCACCTGGCTCGGGCGCCCCGACGAAGGGGCCGCCTGGATCGAAGCCGCAATGCGCCTCGATCCCTACGGCACACACACCAGGGCGCACCTCTACGGCCGAGCGCTCTACGCGCTGCGGCGCTACCGCGAGGCGGCCGAGGCCTATTCGGAGATACCGGAGCCGCGCTGGACGCATCGGGCTGACCTCGCGGCATGCCGTGCCCAACTCGGCGAGGCCGATGCTGCGAAGGCACAGGTGGTGGAGGTACTCCGCCTCAACCCGGCATTTTCGATCGCCACCTATGTCGCGACGTTGCCCTATGTTCGCGACGAGGATCGCGCCAATGTGCGTGAAGGACTGATCAAGGCGGGATTGCCGGACTAGCCGTTTGCCGCTCCATTGTGCGAAGCAGCAGACGAGCTACATCCCCAATCGCTTCTTCGCCTCCTCGACCATCGACAGATCCGTGTACTTGGCGACCTCGATGGAGGACGGCAGGAGACCCTCCTTCACCAGGTCGTCGATGTTCGACTGCAGCAGCTTCACGTCGATCATACAGTCCTTGGCGCGGTAGGTGTCGCGCTCGGTGAACAGCCAGCCGCGCAGATTTTCCTCCGGCTGCTTGGTGAGCTTGGCGACGATCTTGACCGCCGCCTCGTGGTTCTTGGGGTCGTAGAGCCAGGTCCGGGCGCGGATGTTGTCCTCGAAGAAATCGACAAAGGCGGGGCGGTTCTTGGCGATCACGTTGGTCTTGGCGCCCCAGATCGCGGTCTCGGTCGGGCCCATCGCCTGGCGCGTAGTGAACAGCTTTTTCAGCGCCGGGTTCTTCTCCGCCTGCAGCGTGAAGGGCAGCACGAGGAAGGCCATGTCCACCTTGTCGGCATCCAGCGTCGCCATCATGGCGGCGAAGCGAACCTCGACCACGTTGTAGTCCTTGCCGTCCACGAGCCCGTGGTTGCGCAGCATCTTGCGCTGGGCCGTGTCGACCCCCGAGCCGCGCGAATTGACCGCGATGGTCTTGCCCTTCAAGTCCTCGATGCGGTTGATGTTCGATGCCTTCTTCACCCAGAAGGCCTCGTCGGAGTTGGGCGGCTTTGAGCCCAGTACGCCGCCCACCGCGCGCACGTCGAGCTTGCCCGTGATCACGGCGGAAGCATGGGTTTGGTAGGAATACCCGACGAGCTCCGCCTCCTCCGAGGCGAGCGCCGGCAGCATGGCGCCGGTACCCTGCATGAAGACCGGCTCGACCACATAGCTTCGGCCCCAATGCTTGTACACGTCCTTCGGGATCTCGGTCAGTATTGGGGTCACGTGCGCCGGAGTCGTCGACCAGCCGATGCGGATCTTGAGCGGCTCGGCGGTAGCGGATGCGGCAATGGCGACGGCCACTCCCGCAACCGCAAGTGCGATGGGTTTCATGTGCCCTCCCCTATAGGCCGAGTCGCTTCTTGGCGTCCGCGACCAGCGACAGATCGCTGTATTTCGAAACGTCGATGGTGCCGGGCGTCACGCCCAGCTTGTGGAGATCGTCGATGTTCTTCTGCAAAAGCGCCGGGTCGAACGAGGCGTCCTTGGAACGATAGGTGTCGCGCTCCGTGAACACCCAGCCGCGATAGTCGTCCTCCGGCAGCTTGGTGACCTTCGACAGGATCTTGATCACCGCATCCTGGTTCTTCGGATCGCTGAGCCAGCGGCGCGCCAGGATATTGTCTTCGACCATGTCGACGAAGGCGGCGCGGTTCTTCGCGATGAAGTCCGCCTTGGCGCCCCACACGACCGTCTCGTTCGGCCCGAGCGCGTCGCGCATGGTGAAGAGCTGCTTGAATTTCGCGCTCTTTTCCGCCTGCAAGTCGAATGGCAGAGGGAGGAACGCCATGTCGACGCGCCCGTCATCGAGGCTGGCGAGCATCGCGGAGAACCGCACTTCGACGATTTGGAAGTCGCGTCCGTCTTCGAGCCCGTGATCCTTGAGCATCTTGCGCAATGACGCATCCACGCCGCCGCCGCGGGCATTGACCGCGGCGCGCTTGCCCTTGAGATCCTCGACCCGATTGATGCCGGCGTTCGTCTTGACCCAGAAACCGTTGTCGGCGTTGGGTGGCTTGCTCGCGAACAGACCGACGAAGGCGCGGTTCTCGAGACCGGCGTTGATCACCGACAGCGCATAGGATTGATAGCCGTGACCGGCGATCTCGGTCTCGCCCGCGGCGAGCGCGGTAAGCATCGGGCCGGAGCCGGCGATGAACACGGGCTCGATCACGTAGCTCCGACCCCAGTGGCGGTAGACCTCCTTCGGGATCTCCGGCAAGAGCGGCGTGATGTGCGACGGCGTCGTCGACCATGAAATGCGGAGCTTCAGCGGCTCGGCGACCGCCGAGACGGCGGCAGCGGCAGTGAGCGCTGCAACGGCGAGAGCGACAGCGATATGTCTCAAAGCATTCTCCTTTTGGCTACTGGGCAAAGCGTGTCTTCGCATCATGGACAAGGGACAGGTCCGAGTACTTGTCGACGTCGAAGGTCTGCTCGGTCACGCCCAGCTTGTGAAGGTCGTCGACGTTCTTTTGCAGCAAGGCGGCATCGAACGCTGCGTTCATGTCCCGATAGACGTCGCGCGTCGTGAATATCCATTCCCGGAAGGCCTGCTCCGGCTGCTTCGTCACCTTGGCGACGAGCTTGATCATTGCGTCGCGATTCGCGGGATCGTAGAGCCACCGGCGTGCCCGGATATTGTCTTCCACGAAATCGACCAGCGCGTCGCGATGCGCGCGGATGAATTCGGTCTTCGCGGCGTAGATCACGGTCTCGTTCGGGCCGAGCGCGTCCGTGAGCGTGAACATCTGCTTGTAATCGGGGTTCGCTTCCGCCGTCAGCGAGAACGGCAGCACCAGATAAGCCATCGCAACCTTGTCTGCGTCGAGCGTCGGCAACATCGCGGGAAAGCGCACCTCTACGATGTGGTAGTCGCGTTGATCCTTCAGCCCGTGGTCGGCCAGCATCTTGTGCAGCGATGCGTCGACCGCCGAGCCTCGCGAATTCACGGCGATGTTCTTCCCCTTGAGGTCTTCGATCTTCTGGATCCGGCTTTTCTTCACCCAGAATCCCGAATCCGCATAAGGCGGCTTGGAGGCGAACACGCCGGCGAAGGCTTTGATGTCGAGCTTGGCCGCGAACACCGAAAGCGCATAGGACTGGTAGCTGTAGCCCGCGATTTCGAGCTCCCCCGCCGATAGCGCCGGAAGAATCGTACCGCTGCCGGCCATGAATACAGGCTCGACGATATAGCTCTTGCCCCAGTGCCGATACACCTCGCGCGGGAGCTCGGACAGCATGGGCGTGATCTGCGACGGCGTCGTCGCCCAGGAAATGCGGAGCTTCAGCGGCTCGGCCCATGCCGGCACCGCGAGCACGGCCGCAAGCGCGGCGACGGCCAGGGCGACGCCTCTCATTGTTTTCCTCCCTTTCGGTCATGCTATGCTTGGCGCACCCCGGTACTCAAGGAGGATGCGATGGCGACCCAGACTCAGGAAGCGGTCAAACCCCGCAAAAAGGCAGTCGTGCGGCACAACGAGCCGCTGCGGATTTCGCACGGAACCTTGGAATGCGTGAGCCTTGCCGCGTCACGGCCGTTCTACGAGGAGTTTCTCGGCCTCGAGGTGGTGCGCCACAACCCGCGCACGATGCTCCTGCGCAAGGGCGGGTACTGGTCCGTGGTGTGCATCGAGGTCGGACGGGCGGACCGGGTGAAGCCGGTCGGCGTGCGCAATCACTGGGGCATCGACCTGCCGAGCCCGGAGGCGGTGCACGAGGCACACGCGAAGGCGGTCGCCATGAAAGAGAAATACGGCATCAAGAAGATCCACAAGGTGGTCGACAACCACGGGACACTGGCCTTCTACTTCCAGGATCGCGACGGCAATTACTGGGAGTTCCAGCACGTGGACGAGGGGCGCTACGACAAGTTCTTCGACCGCGGCGACATCGTGGAGATGTGAGCAGCCAACGAGCCTCACGTTTACAACGTCATGGCCGGGCCGACCTGCAGGGTCGTGACCCGGCCATCTTACGAGATCACCCGGTCACGCCGCTGCGCGGCGGCCTAATGACGACCCGTTGAATTGGCGAGGGGAAGTCGATGGCAAAGATCAAAATCTTCGGCGTCCCGATCTCGCGCTCGATCGGCAGCATCTGGGCCTGCCTCGAGCTCGGCATCGATTACGAGCTGGTGCCGATCGGCTGGGACGATAACGAATATTCGATCTACGGCGAGGCGTATCGCAAGATCAATCCGAACGCGCGCGTGCCGTCGCTGCAGGACGGCGATTTCATCCTGTGGGAGACGCTCGCCATAAACACCTACCTGGCAAAGAAACACGGCGGGCCTTTGGCGCCGCAAAATTTGCAGGAGGACGCACTCACCATGCAGTGGGCGCTGTGGTCGACGATCCACCTCGAGCGCACCGTGTTTCCGTGGTTCCTGCACAGCTATATCCTCGACGAGGACAAGCGCGATCCCGCTCAGGCGGCCAAAGCGATGCAGGACCTGCAGCCCCTGTTCCGGGTGCTGGAAACGCAGCTGCAAAAGGCCCCCTATCTTCTCGGCGACCGCTTCACAGTGGCCGATCTCAACCTCGGCTGCGTCCTGCTGCGCCCCCGGCTGCAGCTCGACCTCGATCTCAGCGACCATCCGCGGCTCAAGGCGTGGGACAAGGCGGTGTACGGCCGCCCCGCCGCAAAAAAGGCGTGGGATATCCGGAAAGCTGCCGCGGCGTAAGAAACCGAAGTTTCAACTCAAGCGTTGAACACGCGAGGCGCGCAGCGGAGGATTTCCATGACACGTCACCTTGTCGCCCTGTCGCTATTCGGTCTCGCCATCGCCGGCTCGGTGCCGCCCGCCTACGCGGCCTGCGCGCCCGACAATGGCGGGCTCACATTGCCGAGCGGTGTCTGTGCCACCATCTTCGCCGACAATCTGGGACCGACGCGGCATATCGTCGTCGGACCCGACGGCACGCTATACGCCAATAGCTGGATGAATCCGCGCCGCCGCGGTGGCGCGCCCGAAGGCGGCATGCTGATCGCGATGCGCGACGGCGACGGTGACGGTGACGGCAAGGCCGAGATGGTGCGACGCTTCGGCGATAGCTCCGATCAGAACGGCGGCACGGGCATCGCCGTGTACGACGGGTTCATCTACGCCGAGTCGAAGGGCGGTGTCGTGCGCTATCGCCTGACCGCCGGCCAGCCCGTTCCTTCAAGCCAAGCCGAGGTCGTGGTCGCCGGGCTGCCCATGACGGGCGACCACACCATGCATTCCATCGCCATCGCGAATGACGGCACGCTTTACGTCAACTCCGGCTCGCCGTCGAACGCATGCCAGACGAGGAACCGCACCGAGCATTCGCCCGGCAAGGACCCCTGCGACGAGCTCACCACCCGCGCCGGCATCTGGAAATTCGACGCCAAGCGCGCCGGCCAGGCGTTCGGCCCGACCGAGCGCTTCGCGACCGGGTTGCGTAATACCGTGGCGCTCGCGCTCGATCCCGCGG
>Ga0184615_10001754_pt1 | contig 11651 bp, 9 predicted proteins | sample PLM4_65_coex_FD_133134 | JGI IMG/M metagenome (GOLD analysis project Ga0184615, IMG submission 133134) | Groundwater sediment microbial communities from an aquifer in East River, Colorado, USA - PLM4_65_coex | ecosystem: Environmental > Terrestrial > Soil > Riparian zone | place: USA: East... | reverse complement strand
GTATTGTAAAGTGATCAGCGAGATAGGAAAGTCGTTTCAAGAGGACTTTCAAGAATTCGAAAGAAATAGAATACTTTACTCACCATTCACTTTTCATCTTTCATGGGTTGTGTTAAGGCCCCGTTCATTGTTTTTGAAGACAGGAGATTTCGCGATGCCGGGAGTGGCAAGGATCAATAAACATTTATCGGGGGAAGGCAGTATTGACAGGCAGATCAGCTCTCTTCCTCCGGCTGCCCGAAGGGAAGCGCTGGACTTCATTGAGTTTCTTGCCCAGAAGTACCAGAAGAAAAAGGGAGCTTCTGCCGTCTCTGACAAACAATACTGGCAACTCTTAAGTGAAGAATCTCTGAAAAAGGTTTGGGATAACGAGGAGGATGACATTTACAATGAACTTCTCTAAAGGTGATGTTGTCCTGATCTCTTATCCATTTACTGATTTGAAAACCACAAAAGTCCGACCGGCGGTTGTCGTTGCCTCTGGCCAAGGGAAGTACTCCGATCTGTTTCTCGTCCCCATTACCAGCAAGATCGGCAATCTTTATAATGGAGAGTTAGGTGTTAATCACCTTTCACATTTCACCCTTCACCGCCTTCAAGATATTGGCCCCTGAATTGCATAATCTATCATTGTCCAGCGGGAAAATTACCTGGCGAGCAGATTTTTTAGTTGAGGTTCTTTAATATTTGTTTTATCCTTACTCTGCAAATACGCTTGAAACAGCCTGCGGTTTTACGACCCTGCAATGTCAGGTAGAGTTAAGGAAGCCTGTTGAATGGCGAATGTAATTACGCTAAATTGAGAAAAACGCGGTTAAATAACAGGGTGCGAAAAACCGGACCCATTCATGGATTTTTAAATTCACATTTCACAGCATCTGAGTTTCACAAGTTTTAGAAATTTTCACATTTCACATTTCACATTTCACAGTATTAAAAAGGCAAAGGAGGCATACAAAATGCGGAAAATGATGCGGGCTATAGCGGCAGTTCTGGCAGTTTCGGCAATGATGGCAGGATCGGCGTTTGCGGCGGACAAGTTGATTGTTAAGAATGCGGCAGGGACGGCTGATGTTTTCAAGGTAGATGATACGGGCTTGACAACAGCTACTAAACTGGGTCTTGGTACCACAAATCCGAAGACATCATTTCATAATGCAGAATCAATAGCTACTGCTGCTCGTGGGATAATGGCTGCTCAGCATAATGACACTTCTGCAGGTGCTTCAATTGTATTCAGAAAGAGCAGGGCGACGGAAGCAGTGCCGGTTCAGCCTATAGCGAGTGATTATATCGGACTGTTTCAGGCGCAATTCTTTACTGGTGCATGGGATACGGCCACCCCCCCCGCCCCTATTTACGACAGAGCAGCTCAATTTGGTTTCAGAAATGATGGTGCAAGTGTGTCAGCAGGTTCATTTCCAACGGCTGTTATGTTTCAAACAGGTGATAAGACGGTCAATCTTAAAGAGGGGTTAAGGGTTTCCTCTGAGCAAAATGTAATAGTTGGAAATCTAGGTGGTACTGCAACGGGGGATATGGCTGCTACTGCAACAGGTGGTTTCTTGTACATTCCAACTGTAAATGGTGCCCTTTCAACATGTGGTACAATTCCTCCCAATCGCACTGCAACTGTTGGTGATTTAAACCCTGGTCACGTTCCTGTATGGTTTGACACTGCCAGTTCAAAAATCTGCACCTGCCAGGGTGCGACCCTCAAGTGCGCAGTGCTTAACTAGGCGCATACTTTTGATGTTTACAAGGCGGCCATCTTCGGGTGAGCCGCCTTTTTAATTCGTAATTGGTTACTCTTCCCAATTCATTATGAATTGTGGTATAAATAAAAATATATGTCTGACAATATTGCAATAAAAGTAGAAAACCTCTCCAAGGTATACAAACTCTACAACTCCCCCGTAGACCGTCTGAAGGAATCCTTGCATCCTCTGCGCCGTACGTATCACCACGATTTCTACGCCCTTAATGACATCAGTTTCGAGATAAAGAAGGGTGAATCTGTCGGCATCATCGGCAAGAACGGCTCCGGCAAGTCAACCCTTCTCAAGACCATAACCGGCGTGCTAACCCCAACGAGTGGCACTGTACAGGTAAACGGCAAAATCTCGGCGTTGCTGGAATTGGGGGCCGGCTTCAACCCCGAACTGACCGGCTTGGAGAACGTTTACTTCAACGGCATGCTGATGGGGTACACTCGGGATGAGATGGATGAAAGGCTGGACGATATACTCACATTTGCAGACATCGGCGAATTCGTTTATCAACCGGTGAAGACTTATTCCAGTGGGATGTTTGTGAGATTGGCGTTTGCGGTGGCTGTGAATGTGGATCCAGATATCCTTATTATTGATGAGGCATTGTCTGTTGGCGATTTGCGGTTTCAAAAGAAGTGCAAGGTGAAGATGGATGGATTCAAAGAGTCCGGCAAAACGATTGTTATCGTCTCACACTCTATGGCAGATGTCCGTGCGATGTGCAGTACAGGGATTTATTTACAGCAGGGGAGCATGCTTTATTGGGGGACTGCTTTTAATACAATTAATCTTTACTCTGAAAATGAGAGTAAGTTTGACGCAGATGATCTGAAAAAAGAATCCGTAGCCATCGACAAGATACCAAATGATAACAGTGGTGATATTGCAGGGACTGGAGACATTATTGTTAAAAATGTTAAATGTTATCAGGAAGGCAAGAATAATAATGACGCAGAGATTGAATTCGGCAAGGTAATAGTCATAGATTTTGATTATGAATCATATATGACAATATTAAATCCGGTAATAACTGTAAATATTGGATGTACCAGTTATAGGGTAATATCTAATATAAGATCTACTAATCACAATGTGATACTTGACGAGCTTCATGGCAGTGGAAAAGTGAAAGTAAAAATACTGAATCAGCAATTTTACCCAGGCGCCTACGCGGTTCATATAGCAATTACCAGTGAAAGGGTCAATGTTCATCTGTTCATGCACAATTATGCCGGTGGTTTTATTGTAAAGCCTCCGCATGATAGGCTCCTTTGTTACCCAGCTGCGCTTGTTCAACCAGAGGCTGCTTTTACAATTGAGGGGAATTGATGTTTGATTATAAGAGCAAAATAAATCGTATATCTTTCGAACTTTCAAACCTATGCCACTACGCACCGGTGCATAAGAAATGCCCTCTGCATTCAATAGAAAAACCGATAATATTGCCTCGTCAAATAGTGTATCATGTATTGGACACAGCATCTTCCTGGGGTTATAGAGGCAAAATAGCTTTTCATACCTATAACGAACCTGGTATTGACCCACGCTTATTCATGCTGATTGCATATGCCAAAGAAAAGTGTCCTGACAGCTACGTCTTAATCATGTCGAGCGGATTTTATCTCGATGAAAACCTGCTGGACGAGTACAAGGATGTTGGTGCCAATGAGATGATACTTTCAGCATACTCAAGCAAGGATTATGAGAGATTTACCTCTTTCAAAACTAATATCAAGCTAACAATACAAAAGCCTGAATTGGATGACAGGCTAGATATATACAGTAGAAGAGAACTGTTATTAAATAAGGTTTGCTCAGCTCCTTATAGCGAATTGATGATAACGCGGGAAGGGTATGTGGGTTTGTGCTGTCTCGACTGGAAAAGAGAAAATGTCTTTGGAAGTTTACATAATCAGGCATTGGAAGAGGTTTTGGGCAGCGAAAAAATGCAAGTAGCTTATGAAAATCTGATTGAAGGCAGGCGAGGGTTTAATATCTGCAGACGATGCGACTGGAGTCGTTGATGTTTAGTTTAAAATTGGAACGTATCGCCTCATATTTGGGCTATGAAAAGAAGCAATTAATCGAAAAGGCAGTTCCCTATAAAACCAGGAAATATCAATTCGATCTTGTCAATTTCAATATTCAGTCTGGTGATGCTGTCCTTGATATTGGCAGCGGAGCGCACCCTTTTAAATACGGTACAGTGCAACTGGATTTATATCATGAGGACAATTTCCATCGTGGAGGGACGGCTCTCACAAGAGATGCAAGGCCCAATATCGTTGCGGATATCGAAAATATGCCATTCACTGATAACCAATTCGATTTTGCGTACTGCTCTCATGTGTTGGAGCATGTGCCCAACCCGGCAAAAGCGTGTACGGAGATCATGAGGGTTGCGAAACGGGGATATATTGAAACCCCGACCAGACTTTCAGATATCATGTCTGATATAACTTACCTGCATACTTGGCACGTTTCGATGATAGGTACCAGTCTTGTCTTTATTCCGTACTCAGAAAGGGAGAAAAAAGGGACCGGTGTGAAAGCGTTTGAAGCCCAAATGCATTCACCGTACCAGAATGATTTCAGCAGTATGGTTTATGGTAATAGAGACCTCTTCTGCAATATGATGTTGTGGGAGGATAGATTTGATTATTTTGTGTTTGACCATAAAGGGAATCTAGTTGACTCCTCAAAATAGCACCAAACTCTCCTTTGGCATGATCGTTCTAAACGGCGAGCCATTCATTAAGTACAACCTAGAAGCTCTTTATCCCCATGCCCACGAAATTCTCATAGTTGAAGGCGCGGTAGAAAAATTCGCCCATGCCGCAACGCCTGATGGCCACTCGCTTGACAACACAGTCGAGATAATCAAAGCGTTTCCCGATCCTGAGCACAAGATCAAGCTCATTCAGCGTGACGGTTTCTGGCCGGAAAAAGATGAAATGAGCAATGCCTATATGGAGGCATGCACCGGCGATTATATCTGGCAGGTGGATGTAGATGAGTTCTACAAACCTGAGGACTTTGAGAAAATACGGACTATGCTCGCAGCTGACCCTGATATCACCCGTGTAGATGTGAGAAGCGTCTGCTTCCTACGGAGTTTCAATGCGCGTGTTATGGGAGCAACACATATTTATGGCGCAGACGCATTCATAAGGATTTTTGTCTTCAAACCGGGATATCGTTATGAGACACATCGGCCTCCCACGCTGGCAGACGAAACTGGCCACCCGTTCCAGCACAAAAAAATATTGACTGCCGCTGATCTTGAGACGCAGGGAATAGTGCAATATCATTATTCATACGTACTTCATGATTACGTGAAGGGGAAGGCGGATTATTATTCAAGGATGAACTGGGGCGGCGGACATGAGGACGGCTTGCATTGGTTCAGAAATCAATGGAGTTCTTTAAGCAATCCGCTCAGAGCCCATCTCCAGAATTTCCCACCATCCTGGATTATTCCTTTCAAGGGCGAACACCCTGAAGTAATATCCAGAATGATCAAGGAAATAGGCTTCAATGATGACCCGAAAATAAGCAGGTTTCTTGGCAAGGAATATAAAAAGTATCAAAAGGCCGGTGAAGCCCTGGCTAATGTAATTATAAAAAGAAGAGATAATCAAATAGGTAAACTTGAAGCTGTACTTGCATGCCTGTCTCAATTGTTTGCTCCTTTCAGCATAAGAGCAATTAATGCGAACAGGTCAATCCTTAATACAGTGTCGAGAATATTAGAAAGATAATAATGCACGAACCTCAACTGAAAATGGGCTGTAAACTCTTGGGGAATTGTTAATGGCTAAAATGAAATTAGATAATATTTTGAATAATCCCGAACATATATGGCGGATTTTACTTGTAATTGTAGTCATAGTTGCAAATATTCAAATATACTGGTTACAGATTCTAGTAGAAGATGACTATTTTTATGGCATTACCTGGTGGCGGCTATATCCTGACACATTTATACAAAACATATTAGTACATGGCGCTGGCTTGCCAAGCAGACCAAATATAAGCTGGTTTCTTAACAACCTGGATGTTTTTTTAGCACGCACGCTAGTACTGATTGGAATATTGGTTCCTTGCTCGATCCTGATTTTTAACATTCTCAGAAAACTGAGTTATCCTATCCCAGTTGCTTTCTTTGCAGCCTCTTTGATCTGGTTTTTCCCTGGGCAAAAAGAAATTCCTTTTTTTGTTACTGCATCTTATGTGGCTGAAGGATTACTGATTATGTCAGTATCTTTTCGTAGCGCAATTAAATACTTAGAGGATAACGAAAAAAATAATTGGATATGGTTTGCTTTTACACTGACCACATTGTTGTGGTCGCTTAAGGTTAACGAGCAGGTGGCTGCAGGTGCATTTGCAATCTGCTTTTGTCTTCTCTGTTGGAAGAGATTTGAAAAGAAAGTGTGTATTTTGACAGGGGCAATGGCGTTAATTGTTATATATCACACATACTTTAATATACTCCACGGTGGTAGGTTAATAAACAGAGCAGAACCATTGTCCTTTGAAAAATTCAAGTATGTGGCACAGTCTTTTCTCAAATTTTACTCTCCATTAGCAGGTCTTGAAGTCGGTATTATAGATATTACCCTGACGGTTTGTTGGTCGTTAGTATTATTGGCTGTTATAGTTCTTATAAAAAAAATTACTGTGGCTATATCAAGCGACAATAATTTCATTAAAATGCCAGATAAAGTAACTAACGTATATGAGTATATCTGGCACCTGCTTTTCCCCATAGGAATGTTTTTAGCACCTCTTTTGATCATGGTAGTAGCTCCTTATTTTACTCCTCGTCATGCAATCTTCTCTGCGTTAGGTTTTTATTTGTTTGTTTCTTATACGCTTTATGAATTGTTTAAAAAAAATCAGAAAACAGTTACTGTATTATTAGCAGTATTTGCTTTAGCAACTATGATCAAGCATTATAGCCATGTATATAATTCATATGTAGCTTCTAATAATGACCATAAGATAGTTTCTGAATTTATAAAAAATAAAAAATTCCCAAGCAAGGCACAGATTGCTGTACTGGGGGTTGATGTTCGGACAGATGGTTATTTCTCATTTTCAACTGGGTATTTTATAAACTTGCTCAATAGAAAAGATGTTACCGGCATAATAGGTGAAGATTTCAACTTGAATGATCCATTTAAAAAGGCAAATAAAATACGTTTTAGTAAAATGAACAGCTTGAATTTGTCGGAACCGTTGTTTCTTTACAGAAAAACAGAGGCTGGTATTGAGCAATTGACATATTTGCTCCAGTGGAAGCAAAATATCATAAATAGCGATTTTGCAATTTATCAAGTAGACAAATATTCTGGTAAGCTTGCTTTGCATGATGTGGGGCAAGGGTGGGAATCGTATCTGGAGAAACGAAAAGCTATTGTAGCAAAAGAAGGGAAACTAACTGATATCATGTGGGGCGGAGAGCTTACAGCGTCTGACAAGAAACGTGTGGGTATTCAATAACGTAAGTTAGAAATAGTATGTTATCAGTAATTGTCGAATATGATGTAATGGCAGCTTAAATGGTGAAAGCGATGAATAATATAATATCAAAAATAAGTTGTCATATCAGTAAAATGCTTTATAAGAAAAAAACTGCAAACAGTAATCATAAGGCAACTGGTTGTCAGCAACAGCCTAGCGTTGAGTTGGAACTGATTGAGGGGACTCATAAAAATACTAACACACACCCAAGCATCATTCACTTTTCGTTCAACAAGGCTGCAACGCAATACGTAAAATCAATCCTTGTAGATTGTGCTACAGAAATCGGGATGGTTCATGCCGGAATAAACGAATATGCGTTCGATGCCAAGTTTCCTTTTCTCGACCATCTCACGGCTGAGGAGATGAAAAAATATCAGCACATCTTCAAAAAGAAAGGGTATCTCTATTCCGTTTTTGGCGGGATGATTGAGGGGATTCCGGAACTTGAGGCTTACAAGGTAGTGTTAGGAGTGAGGGACCCAAGAGACATGCTGGTTTCAAACTACTATTCTATGGCATTCAGCCATCCGGTCCCTGACAAAAACGGCAGCAAATATGATCGGTTCATGGAAAAAAGGAATCGGGCGAAAACAAGCAGCATCGACCAATATGTATTGGATGAGAGCATAAACTTTAAGAATATTTTTGTGAGGTATTATAACCTGCTGTTAAACCAGTATAAACATGTCTATGTAACAAAATACGAAGATATGGTCGCCGATTTCGATGGTTGGCTGGACGGCTTGTTGCGTTACTGCGACCTGCAGGTAAGTAACGATTTGCGGAAAAAAATCATCAATGACAACGAGAAGATGAAACCTGCCACCGAAGATAAAATCAAGCACCTCCGTAAAGGGATGCCGGGTGATTATCAAGAAAAGCTGCAGCAAGAAACAATTCAACAGTTGAATGCAACCTTTTCAAACTATTTGGAACTGTTTGGTTACCTAAAAAATCAACGCTAAGCCGATTTTACTTGGAGATGGATATGGACATATCAATTACAGCGGGTGGGAAGCCTTGTAAGCTGTGCGGTCGTGATGATGGGGCTTTGACCATTCATTATCCCGCTTACGTATTCAGGTCTGGGGATTTTGAAGCACCTGAATGGCCGGAGCACAGCAAATATTATTGCCCACACTGTGAATTTTTGTGGGCAGATATGTTTGATCAACTTTCCCTTGCAGAGTATGGTGAGAGCTATGTAAAAGCTAACTACGACAGTCACCGTGTACCTACAGAAGCGAGAATGACAGGTGCCCCGTTACTGTTGCGTGAACTGGCAGCTTTGACGGATGGCACGCGTTTCATAGATTATGGTGTCGGCTATAACGTCCCCTATATTTATGAACTGCGCGGACGCGGGATTGATCTGTGGGGGTGTGATATTTCTGCCAGAGTTCCCTATAGCAGGTTTGTCCGGTATCTCCCGGATAAGGATCTTCCCGCTGGAACGTTTGACGGCTTGTACAGTATTGATGTCGCCGAGCATTTGAGTGACATAGTCAATGATTATCTCTATATGAAAGACCTCTTGAAACCGGGAGGATACATGTTGCACGTTACCTATTGGCTCCAATCGATGTGGAAGCCAGGTAATGGGCTACCTTCGGATTTGATGCTTCGCAATCCATGGCATGTATCGGTGTGCTCCGAGAAAGCGATGAGGATCATTGCCGAGAAGGCTGGTCTCGAATTTATAAAGTCGATGAGGGTGAAAGTTGATCATGGAGCAGCATATTTACTAAGAAAACCAGGTGGCTCAAAGCAGTCGGGTTCTTGGCTGGGGAGTTTGTGGAAAAAACAGACTATCTCTATTGTCGATGATCATTTGGAGTACGTCAGAAAGTGTTACATCTGAATCAATCATAAGTTCAGGCAGAAGAAGGAAATATAATACCGTAATGTCGATCCCTGGCCGTAGATTACTTGGCAGGAGAATGTTTATGCACAACCCGAAACCTATTGAGAAACATCCACCTATCAGGCTTAATTTTGATTTGAGTGACGGATGCAATCTGCGCTGTGTCATGTGCGGTGGAGGTAAAGGTTACAAAAATCGAACTATTGTTGACTTTGAAGAGTTCAAGTCCAAAATTCTCCCCTTCTTTAGATTTGTGGATGATTTTCAGTTCGGTTGCCGCAAAGAGCCATTGATGACTCCGTATTATTCCGAAGCTGTAAGATTAATCAAACCGTTTCTGAGACCGGATGTCAAAGGCTGGGCCATTACAAATGGAATGCTGCTTTCGGAACCCAGCATAGAGGCAATCATAGACAGTGATATTTATGATACGTTTCGTATTTCATTTGACGGTGCAAGCAAAGCTGTTTTTGAAGATATCCGAAGAGGGGCAAAATATGAAACAGTCATAAGGAATATTAAGAATCTCGTTGATTATCGCAATCATAGGAAAAGCAATACCAAAATAGGTGTTCTTTTTACAATAATGAAATCCAACATCCATGAATTGCCCGATATGATAAAACTGGCAGACTCTCTTGGAATTGATCTGGTAACAACTCATCAATTATCTCCTGATGACTCAAATTTTGTAGAAAAAGAGTATTTGAAAATACTGCTTGAAAATATGAATAAGGCAGAGGAGCTTTCCGAACAATATAATATCGAATTTTATGGGACAATGTATCGAACGAGAGAAGAGTATGAAAAAATCATCTCGGATGCGGATAAACAGATAGAACGCGGCATTGCATATTGCGGAATGCTGGTCCCACTGAAATCCATATCGAAAAAAGAGTTACGAAACAGCGATGGCAAATTAACATTCGTCCTTGATCCTCACGGAAACCTGAATACCCCATGTATGCAAATGCGAGAAGAGGTGGTAGGAAATCTTCTGCATAGTTCTTATGAAGATATTATCAATGATCCGAGATTTTCATTATTGTTGAACAGTATAAAAAAAGTTGATCCGTCAATATGCGCAAAATGTTATATGCTCAGATATGATGAAGCTTTGGAAATCAATACATCAGCGCACAACAGTTCTTCCCAAAACCCTGATTTGTCGGCATTGGGGAGCCAAACGAATAGTTCTGACAAAAGAAATCTGAAGCTTCAAGCTCCATCAAAAATCCTCCTTCCCCGCTTTGACACGCATGGCGATCTGGTTCTTTTTGAGGGGTTCATTGAGGCGTTGCTTGATCGTTTCCCTCATGCCGAAATTACACTGCTTGTCAGAGAGGGGTACGAACAACTGGCTCCGGTATTTCCTCCGCGTCTGCGCTGGATGACGACATCGTTTAATCCCTACGGCAACAATCCCTATAAGGATATGGAGCTAGTCACCAGTCTGCTCGACAAGATAGGCGATGAGCAGTGGGACATGATCATTTTTGGTGCTTATAGCAGAGTATTTATTGAAGAAATTATTGCTGCGAAGTTTCCCAAAGCATTCAGAATTGCTTTTGAAGGAAAAAATCAAACATTCACTTGGCCGCACCATGTATTGCATACATTGGGTTTGTCTGAGACTGATAATGTTGATGTAACTGTATCTGTAGATGAACGGCTCCATGAGACAGAAAAGTATTCTCTTTTATGGAGCAATATTTTCCGGGAGGATAAGGCACTCCCATTGCCGCGCCTTGTTGTGCCTGAAAATCTGAGGAGTGCTTCAAGGCAGTTAATTGCCTCATTGGGACTTGAGGGTAGAGACTATGTTGTCTGCTTGCCGGCAGGCGCTGATAATGTCAGGATAAAGCTCTGGCCGGTTGAGCGTTATGCTGAAATATTGACTTGGTTGCATGAGGAATACGGCTTTCAGCCTCTTGTAGTGGGTCATCAGCAGGAAAAAGAAATAATCGAGAAGCTCTGCGCTCTATTACAAGAGCGGGGCGTTAACGCCGTTAAATGGTGTGGGAAGACCGGTGAACTTTCCGTTCTGGCAGCTATCATGTCTAAAGCCTCTATGTATATCGGCAATGACTCCGGGCCTATGCATATTGCCAATGCGTTGGGAATCCCTACTGTTGGCATTTTTGGCGGTGGGCATTGGCCTAGATTCAAGCTGAAGGGGAGCAAATCCATTTCCGTTTTTTGCTATTTGCCATGTTATTACTGTATGTGGGATTGTGTATTTGGTGATGCGCCTTGCGTGAAACTGATTGGTGTTGAAGATGTCAAGGAAGCTGTCAGGACTGTCCTTTCAGAAGATGACAGTAAACCGACAGAATTTAACGCTGCTTATACAGCAGACGAATTTACACAGGGAATAATAATCAAGGCCAAAGAGAACTATGTTGCATTAAGGCGAGAACTACATCAAAGAGCCATTGACCCCTTAACCGGACAACTTGAAAAATGTGACAATAATGAAATAG